>Ga0164242_10002502_pt1 | contig 21283 bp, 16 predicted proteins | sample OricomgcompostMG_FD_108783 | JGI IMG/M metagenome (GOLD analysis project Ga0164242, IMG submission 108783) | Miracle-Growth compost microbial communities from Emeryville, California, USA - Original compost - Miracle growth compost (MG) ... | reverse complement strand
GTGGATACCCACTAGGAAGCCTCATTCTCGAGGACTTTGACCTGTTCCAAACCAGAGGATGCCTGTACCGCGGTCAGGGCGAGAGAGTTGCTTGACAGGTTTGCCGTCGAACTGCGTGGGCTAGCAGCACCTCTGCTTGAGATTCTCGGTAGAAGATTGGGCGGAGGGTGCATTCGAACTGTATGCAGGTATGCAGCCCTTCTTCGTGTGAACTACTGCAATCTCACACCTGGGTTGAGTTTCAATTAGTTCAATTGGGGGTTGACTGGCACGCCGGCATTGAGACGCAAACAGGCGAGCATCCACACACACACCCAAGCCTTGCCTGACCTGCAGGGCCAGGTCAAGGCAGTTTTTGTTGGAGCTTCATCGCAAGCATCCCAAGCCATGCCCGTCGAAGAATGTGAGCGAAAAGAAGAGAAAGGAAAAGCAAAGAAAAAAACGATCACGCTAGCATTGAGCCCCAAGTGAGGCTCTCCTCTGACTCATACCTTTGGAGGGTTCGCGCACCAAGAATACCTTTCCGTTACGCCCTTGGCAATACGGAGCGCTGGACCTACTACTTCCGATATACCTACAACAATGGACCTGGCAGCAAGGATACCTGGATACGTAGGTCGAATGCTGGCAAAGGGAAGGTACCCATTCCGTACTGTACCTCCCGCCTTGCCCCTAAGGAACAAGGCAAATAGAACAATGAAAGGGGCGGGCTGCAATGTACCTTGACCGACGGCTCACGAGGTCAGGAACTGGTGCCTTGGGAGTGGTTGGATGTTAGGCAGCCAGTGGCCCCTGCATGAATTCCAGGTACGTACCCCCGCCGGCTTGTGGTCCGTACGCGCGGATTACATAAGGTACAACACAACGGTCTAGCCCGAGAATACCTCCACTAACACTTCCAATGCCATCCCATCAAGCCCACGTTTGCCAAGCTCCTCCCCCTCCATCCATCAATTGGGAGGAGGAGGCGGAGGAGGTACCTAACGGACCCTTTACCTTCTCTTGCGTCTTGGCCTCTTGCGTCTTTGGGACCTCAGATGTGCTTCGCTGTCCCCGTACAGCCCACCTAGGTAGGAAAGGTTTGCCACCCGCTGCCCGACAATCAGACAGAGGTCGACACAGACACCCTCTGCCCAAAACCCGCCTCACCTTGCGGAACAACTGTCACAGGGTTGATCTCGACACGCGATTGCCCTGCCTCTGCCACTTCACCGTCTCGGCCCCTAAGCCCCCCGGGAACAATCGCTCCCATTGTTGAAGTACCTAGGTAGTTTGCCACTCGCACACTCTTTGACGCCCAATGGCGATGCGGTGGTTTTCTGACCAGGCGCCTCAAAAACGTCGAGCCAAAACTGCTTCCACCCCCCCTTCCTCCTGGCCCCCCTGCTGCCTTCGTTGTTCCCTGCAATTGTCTTTTTCAATTGACTCACAATTCGATTCTCACAATCCGTTTTCGTTCCTAGCGCGGTTCCAGGGCAAGTGCCCAAGGCAACTGCTCCTCAATGGGTCTGGATCTTCCGCTTTGGATCTGCCTTGAACTGCCTCGCAGACATGGGCCGTCATCTCTTGTGACGGACGACGGGGCGGTTTGGCAAACCAGGCTTCTAGTCATGTATATCCGTCTCTTGTGTATGTACTCGACCTTTGCTGAAAGTTATAAGTATCCCTCCTACCTCTCGTTCTCTTCCCTCGACGACCCTCTCTCCTCTTCTTCTGCATTCTACATCATTGAACTATCATTGAACCTCAACCCACCTCAAATTCTATCATCTCCATACCTGGCATCTTGGACAAAGTCCGTCAACTCCCAACCCACACTCCAACCACTATCCAGCAACGGTCACCTCGAACTTTCTCCTTGCACCAACCGCATCATGGCTTATGCAGACAGGCCCATCGTCGTCCAGGCGGACTCCCGCCCTTCGACTAGCTCCTCCACGGCTTCTCATCCCCCGTCGAGGGAGGGCACCTACCGTGATGGCGGCGCTGGTAAGATGAATGCTAAGACTACGTTGACATACCACCTGCTGACATGCCGAACAGCGGGCTACGCAGTCGATGTCAAGCAGCGCAAGGGCCGCAAGGGCGAGGTCGTCGTCATCAACCACCACAAGCCGAACCCAGCCTGGGACGAGCCGCGGTCTTCGGACTTCTAATCGCTCTCGGCGGCTTGCTCTCACAGTGGCGGGCCTGCCCCGTCGCCTGTAACATTACTTCGGGGGGCGTTGTTCAGCTAGGAGCTCGACCCCCGGATTCTTCGGTGTTTGAGGCGAAGGCATATTGGTTTTTTTTTTTTTTTGGGCAACACTGTATAGCGACCGGGCGACATACGGCTCGGCCAAGGGGGTTTCTTGGGTCACGGAGGTAGCGATGGATAATTTGTCTTCTCATTTCTTTCATAATGGCATGTTTATTTTCTTAGCTGTTGGTTGCCTCACGGCCAAGCAGGTGCTTAGCACTGCTTGAACGGTATTCACAAGAAACCACCAACAAAACTGCCGAGCCAGATAGGGCGAATTTCACATAAAGTTCTGACGACCACAAACTTACTCCCCGGCGACTTGTCCGCGCCGACTTGTCCCCGCGATGAGGCCGCTGCACCTTGTTCGAGGTTTGGATATGATTGCATATGATTGCACGAATGGGGCCCATTCGTTCCTGGGCAACTGCATTGGACCTGCAGGCCGGCTGACGTGAACCACAGCCGTCCAAGCAGCTCGTCGCTGGTGATCCCGCTAGCGCGTGTTTGGCTGATGCAAGCCCAGTTCGACTTTTGGATTGATTGATTGATGATTAACCAGTTGATGGGTGGCCTGGCCTTCCGTTGCCACAGGCGGTGGCTAGGTCAACCCACAAGGCATGCCAAGGCGTCTACGTCACCTCGAGAAAGGGGCATGGCAAGAAGCTGCTAGCTCTCTCTCTCCGTGAACAGATGTGCCATGGAAGGTCAAGTCACAACCAGGTAGGCTCCCGGGGCTGGACTTTGGCCTCAGCAAATCCCAACAGAAGTCATTGTACGGACTTTGAAAGAGCGAGGTTAGCCACAGATTCGCCAGAGGTGCCTAACCCACAGGGCCTCAATATCACCACGTCATCGCGATTACGGTCAAGTTTGCCCCTTTTCAGGGCATCAGACAACGAAATACTGTGTTACCTAACCCAGTCCCACGTTCCGGCCTCAGTTTTCACTAAGTCGTATGTTCCCATAAAACCTGTCAAAAATGCAAGGCTCGTTGAATGCCGTTGTCGGGCATCCACTCATTCAACCCCATTCCCGTCCCGACCCCTCCATCCCCACGTCGTCGGGCCGTCTCTCTGCAGACCGGCCAAACTCCCAAAGTAGGTCCGAAAATAAATACCAATAACCCAAAAATCCATCGCATAAAACCACCGGTGGACAGGGACATGGGCGCGCGCACTTACACAGCGGAGCGAGGGTGAGATCGAACGGAATGAGTGAATGTGATCAAAGATCAAAGGGAAAACCCCCCTCCACCCTTGCTTCAAGCCGCCCCATTAAGCTCCGCCCTCGCGCTTTGCGTACTCGTCCTCGATGGCTTCGGCGTACTTCTCGTCGGGCGACCGTGGGTCTTCGTGCAGCACACCCCCGCGCACTAGATCCTCCGGCGAGGGCCGATGGGCGATCTTCTCGTTGAGGGAGTCCGCGCGCATGTGCTTCTCGAGCTAAGAACGGAGGTGAGGCGGACGAAGGCCCCTCTGGTTAGCCTTATCTTTCTCTCACTGCCGACCGCCTCGTTGTGATTTAGGCGGGTTCGCCCCAGGCGTTCAAACCCCCCCCCAAATCCCTCTCTCGGAATCAACTCACCTCCTTTTGGTGGGCTTGCAACTTGGGGGCGGCGGTCGTAGCGGGGAGGATGTTCTCTGCCGGCGTGTTAGCGAGTGGCAAAACTTGTGGTTTTGTATACTTTGGGTTTTGCTGAAATTGCTACCCAAGTTGCCGTCGGGCGTCACCGAAGCAGGGGAGAGAGAGTAGGTGTGGGGGCGGTTGGTTGGTGGCGATGGGAACGGGAGAGAGTGGGCGTTTCATACTCTGAACCAGCTCCGCCCGCTCGGGGCGGTGCTTCAGGTGCTGAACCAGCGAGTTCTTGCGCTCGGCATTTGGTCGGCTGGGCGAGATGGGAGTCTCGTCGATGGGAGCCTCGTCGACGGGGATTTGGCTGGTGGTGGGGATCTCGTCGGCCATTGGTATGGGACTTCTGTTCTTGTTGATGGATGGCACCAGTATGTGGGCGCGAGGTACAGTCAAGGTGTTACTCAAGTTGATACTCTGAAGGTACCAAGTCTTTGTTTGATGGCAGCTGGAAGGTTACGATGGTAGATGGACATGAGCAGAACGAGGAGACGAAGGAGGAGCGGGGAGGACGAGGCACCTCTGCTTAATACCTTGGTAGCCACGGAGAGCTCCGACCAACAACAACGGCTGCTATGATGATCATGACTTTGTTTGCCCCTCTGCCCCGCCTTACCCGTCCCTCCCCTCTGGTTGATCTGGCAGCGGCCAGGGAGGCATGTGATTGGGTAACCCCGCACCATTGACCGCAACAAAGCGACCGGTTGTCATTCCATCAATTACTGTGTAGTTACAGGGGTCGGAGAGGTTCTTGAACTTCAACCCACCTAAGCTCTCTCCTGTGTAATGACGAGGATCTTTCCGTCACCAATACGTGTAGTTTCCCTCTGTAGTACTGTATATACCTGAGACATATGCAGAGTAATTACAATATGTGCCTGAAGTACATTACATACCCTACAAATGACACAAGACGCTACACCCGTCTCACAGAATTATGCTGACAATCTCTCCGTCTTGTCTGGTTCGGCCAGCCCACCACCTGCCAAGGTCAGGCCCGTCAGCTTAAGCTTCTCGGCGCTGCAGGTGCAAGGGTGTACCTCGTCAACCCCCTGCGAGACAGTGGAACTAGAACCCCCTAGCGAATCCGCTGCAAAGGCGCGCTCATACGTAATTGTGGGGGGACTCTCTCTCTCCAGGCTATTCGAATTCCGGCGAGCTTCCTAGCGATCATGCGATTCTTTATCACTGTCGCCCCGTAAGGCAATCCACGTCGCAGTTCCGACTTCAAATTAGTATCATGGGGCAGGCTCAGTCAGATGAGCGCCCAATTCGCTCGCACGAGGAGCTCACGAAACAGCTGGTAAGTCTGATGCACCCTGATGGTCCGTCAAAGCTTGTCGTGCCTAACAACCAACTGCTGCCTCCAGGCCAACAAATTCGCTGAGAAGTGCTTCACCTCCCTCGAACTCTACTCCCTCAAAGATGTCTTCAAGGGTCTGGCCGACCACCAGCAGCATGTCCGCTACCTCAAGGAAGACACCGTCGCCCGTTTCCTCGAGATTCCTGACATCCTCGGCGCCTCGCCCGTCCTCTTCCAGATGATCTCCTACATTGGCGCCTTCCCCTTCCTGGAGGAGGCTCCCGCCGTCCTGGGCCTGGAGGAGATGGTCATCGTTATTAGTATCATGACTGAACGGTACCGGCGTGTCCTAGCGAAAGGCTCTACCGACCGCCGGAAGCTACTATACAAGAGCTTGGCCGTTTACGACCGGAAGCTGTCCGAGATGAACGGGGGCGGGCGGAAAGCACAACCGGAGGGCGGGGAGGCGGATGAGGAGGAGGCGGCCAATGGCGGGCCCGAGCCCGGCGTGAGGACCCACGCCCCCGGGTTTGCGGTTGACGAGCCTGCAGAGGATGGCGACGAAGAGGAGGACGACGACCTGCTCCTAGCGGCTTTCGAGTCCTTAGACTACATCGATGCCTTCAGGCATGGAAATAAACCGACAATACACGGGGCCATGATACCTGCGGATAACTTCCGCAAGCTGATCATGTTGCTTCTCCTGATTGCGCCCCTAGAGCCCCAGCAGAAGCTCTCACAGCAGTCGAATCGGTTGGTCGGTGACGAGCTAGAGGGCCTGCGGTCCACCGCCGAGGCCATCCTCGCGACATTCCTGAATGTCGAAAAATCCCCGGGTATCAAGTTCAACTCATTCAACACCATTATCCCAGCGTCGTTCCCCTTCATGTTCAATGGTTTCAATAATTTCTTCGAAAACTTCCTCTTCTCTAAAAACCTCGACCTGAGCAGACGCAAAGATGGCGAAGTCTTGTCCCCTGCGCGTACCCCTACCCCAGAACTTGTCCAACCGTTATTACAAGAGCAAGCATCTATAATGAACCTCAACGTCGTATCCCAGCTCTCTTTCTTCATCCCTGGCTCTACTCTCTTCCGCCGCTTACGTTTGCTGTACTCTGGAGGCGACGACGGCTTCAGCATGGGCAGCTTCGAGTCCAAGGTCTTCAACTGGCGAGCCCCCACCATCCTCCTCGTCCGCGGTGAGCGCCTACGGGAGGAAGCGGGCCACAGGAGCGGTGGTCCGGAATCGTCGTTCATAGCGAGCCTCCCGCCCCGCCGCTTCCCGTCTGGCAGCACCGGCGAATCCGAGACCCTCACCTACGGAATCTACATTAGCGAGCCCTGGCGACACACGCACCGGGAGTGCTTCGGCGGCGAGGACGCGATCCTGTTCCAGCTGGGACCGGTGCACGACGTGTTCCGCGCCTCGAGTCTCAACCGCGACTACGTCACCTTCGCGAAGCCGTCCCCCTCGACGAGGCACGCGGGCATCTCGTTTGGCTGCCCGCCCCCGCGTCCCACGCAGGCGTACCGGCGGTCCAGCACCGTCTCCCTCGGCGCCGTGTCCCTGATGCTCGACGACAGCTTCGAGTTCGGCTGCTTCACCCACGACTACGGCTCCCACGGCGGCGGCGGTGGCGGCGCCTTCCGGAACAGTGTCGCGAGGAAGTTCGACTTCCAGGACCGCTTCGAGGTGCAGAGCCTTGAGGTGTGGGGTTGCGGCGGCGACGAGGAGGCCAAGCTACAGGCGGAGCGCTGGGCCTGGGAGGCCAGGGAGGCCGAGGCCCGGCGGAAGATAAACCTTGGGACAGGGGATATTGCGGCCGACCGGGCACTGTTGGAGATGGCTGGCCTCGTGGGGGCGAATAGGAGCGGCGGGAGTATGGGTTAACCAATGCAACCTGCTTTCAGGTCTCCGTGCGAGGACTATTTGGGTTGTTCTTTTTTTTTTTTCGATGGGTAGTAGAAGCCTAATCGTGGATGGAGTATTGGAGTTTCAGCAAGCGTGGGGCGAGTAGAATGGGGGATCTGGAATGCGGTTTGTTTGCACAATTGTCGTGTATTAACAGTTTAAAAAGATGACAAGATATAAATGAAGGGGAGTCCATGAACTTGCTAGATTCCCACCACCGGCCCGTTATTCCTTCCCATATGATACAATTTGAGACTGCTCGTTTCCGCCATCACAAATGTCGACGCACACATGCAGCGTCCGCCTTATTTCTTCCCGGTCTCCGCATCGACCTTCCGGCTCTCAGTTTCTGATTCCACATCCTTCGCCGTTGACTTTGACCTGCCGAAGAGACCACCTAGCGAACCAAATAAGCTTGTGCCCTCCTTCTTCTCCACACTCCCCGTCTCATCGCCGGATTCCACCGGAGCAACAAGTTTAGACTCCTTCTCCCGGCCTGTGCTTTCGGCTTCCTCGGGACCCTTGGTCTTGGGCTTGCTACGAGCCACCGCAGCCGAAACCGCCTCCGAGACACCGCCGGCTCCCCCGGAACCGGCCTCGGCGCCCGCTACCCCCCTCTCGGCGGCCCTCTTCCTCCTCCGCTCGAGCCTCTCGCGCAGGGCCTTGTCCTCCTCGTCGCGGGCCTCGAGCTCGTGGATCCAGCGCTGGCGCTTCTCCTCGGCCTCGGTCTGCTGCTGGACCTTCCAGAGCTCGCGCTCGCGGTGGCGCTCCGAGCTGAAGTATAGACCGCCCGCGACCATGGCGACGACTGTGAAGGCCTGGGCAGCCACGCGGGCGCGGAACATGCGTTGCACGCCCGCGTGGTCGCCCTTCCGCATCGCGCGGTAGGCGTTGGTGAAGGCTGCGACGGTGAGGAGGCATCCTATAGGTACGAGCGGTTCCTGCTTTAGTCGGCGGAGGACCTTCTGGAAGCCGGATTCGTTATAGAAATCTCTGAATGGTTGGGAGACGTGAGTTAGTTATAGGGGCGTGAGGAGCTTGGGCGGAACATGTGATAGGGAAAATTGTCCCCAGCGCACGGAGGACAGGAAGTCTTACTCATTCTCGTCAAATGACGAGGGGAGGGGTCTGTCGGACATGTTTGGGCGATTAGCTTCTCGACTTGCGAAGGCGGGTTGATGGTGGTGCGATCCGGCTTGGGCAACGTCAAATTCGCAGTTCGTCATGAGCAGGCAAGGGTTCAAGCCACGGCAAGCTTGCGGAGAGCTGTTGTGTCACCAGCCACAGGAGCCACTGCTGCACTCCTCAGACCCCTGCAAAATAGAAATTGCCCCGCAGTGGGGTTACACCGCCGGCTCGTCACAACAATCCCTGCGATTCGCCAATTGCCCCACTAGAATTTACATCTTTCAATGACTCGACGGGGCCGTTCTTTGCCTTCTACCTCCACAATTCACCAGAAATGGCTTCATCAACCTTGCCAGAAGCACCGGTGACAAACGGAATCACAGTGAATGGCATGGACGGGACCGGCGGGAGCAACGGCTTGGCCAACCGGCCTCACACTCCTCAAAGAACTCCTAGTCTAAGTGGCTTATCTCTCACCGAGTACAGCTCAAAGCCGTCGCCGCCATCGGAGGGCAAAGACACAAGAATAAGGAAATCGGTGCCTGACGAGTTCTTGCTTCCCAATGGACATCCCGATGTAAGCTTAAGCCCTGTCTTGGCCCCATCCCTATCATACTCCTGGTCAATCGCCATTGGAAGTCGACTTTGACACTCATACTCGGCCCAAACAACAGTATCTCCGTCTCATCATCACGTCGTACCCCCGAGTAAGGGAAGTCTGCAAGGAGACCCCCTTGGAGCACGCCGCCAACCTCAGCAACCGCCTCGAATGCAACGTCCTTCTCAAACGCGAAGATGAGCAACCCGTCTTCAGCTTCAAGCTCCGTGGCGCCTACAACAAGATGGCACACCTGGACCCCGCCCAGTCGTGGAAGGGCGTTGTGTGCTGCAGCGCCGGCAATCACGCCCAGGGCGTCGCCTACTCCGCCCGCAAGCTGAAGATACCCGCCACCATTGTCATGCCCCGGGGGACGCCGAGCATCAAGCACCTCAATGTGTCGCGGCTGGGCGGCCACGTTGTCCTCCACGGCGCCGACTTCGACGAGGCCAAGGAGGAGTGCATGAGGCGCGAGAAGCAGGACGGCCTAATCAACATCCACCCGTTCGATGATCCCTATGTCATTGCCGGTCAGGGCACCATTGGGATGGAGATTTTGTCGCAGACGAATCTGCAGAAGCTGCAGGCCATTTTCTGTTGCGTGGGCGGAGGCGGTCTAATCGCCGGGGTTGGTGTATACGTCAAGCGCATTGCTCCGCACGTAAAGATCATCGGTGTTGAGACATATGATGCCGATGCCATGACTCAGTCTCTGGCTAAAGGAGAGCGAGTGCTGCTCAAGGACGTTGGCTTGTTTGCCGATGGCGCTGCTGTCAAGACCGTTGGCGAGGAGACCTTCCGCATCGCCCAGGAGGTCGTCGACGAGGTGGTAAGAGTTACCACCGACGAGGCATGTGCCGCCATCAAGGAGATGTTTGAAGACACTCGGTCCATCGTCGAGCCCGCTGGCGCATTAGCTGTCGCGGGCCTCAAAAAATGGGTTGCTGCAAACCCGTCTAGCGACTCGAAGAGGTCGTTGGTCGCTATCACCTCTGGTGCCAACATGAACTTCGACCGACTTGGTTTCGTCGCAGCCCGAGCCACCATCGGTGAAGGCCGCGAGGTCCTTTTGGCAGCCAAGATCCCCGAGCGCCACGGCTCGTTCATCGAGCTTATTGACGCCATCATGCCCCACGCCGTGACCGAGTTCGCCTACCGATACAGCACCGACTCCGAAGCAAACATCCTCGTCGGCATCTCGCTCACGGCGCCGGGAGATCAGCGGGCGCGGGAGCTTCACAGCCTCATGGAGCGCATCCGGGAGTCTGGTAGCATGACGGTCACGGACCTGTCAGGAGATGAGCTGGCCAAGTCCCACGTACGCTACATGGTCGGCGGCCGATCTGATGCTCCCAACGAGCGCCTCTACATGTTCAAGTTCCCCGAGCGCCCCGGTGCTCTGGAGCGGTTCTTGACGACGTTGCGGCCGAAGTACAACATCAGCCTCTTCCAGTACAGGAATCATGGCGGAGACGTCGGTCAGGTGCTTACCGGGATCCAATGCCCCGACGGCGAGGTCGGCGAGCTGGAGAGCTTCCTAGGAGAGATTGGATATCCCTGGGTCGATTGTACCGAATCGAGCATTTACAAAACGTTCCTGCGGAACCCATAAATATGTCTACTTGCTTTCAACTATGCGGACTAGGTGGCGTTGTTGGTTCTTTAGTCTGTGGATGGCGAAGGTTCTTGTTCGGGATAAAATTCACGGGAGGATGAAAATAATTTAGCATATAGATTCTACGTTTTTACTCTATTAGAGTTTGCAATCTCACTTTCTTTAGAGTCTAGATTGATCTCATCTCTCCTGTGAACTTTTCTATAAAAAGAAAACCGTTTTCGCTGTTGGCCGTTGCCCTTATACCTGCCTAGGTATCGCAGGTAACTGCTAAGACTCATACGGTGGGCTTGGAGCCATGCAAAAGAGGGTTAACCACTGCGTTCAGCACGGAAACCGACCCAGAATGATAAACGGGCTAGATAATACGCAACTATAACTCTTCGAGCCTTGCGTAGCACTCCCGAAGATCTCAATACTAATCAATCTATTTAAGACATAGCCAGCTCTGCGGGTCTGGGGTAGTGAGTGACATTTACCAATTTTACCGGCTACACCACCAATTAACGTCCTGGCATGACCCGTCCGGACGCTTTTCTCGGCAAGGGCATTGCCGTTGAGAAATGCAGGCCGGATAAGGTAAGCTTCTGGGAGTAAGTGGGTTTGGAGTACACCTGTCAAGTGTCGTCGTTCCATTACTTCAGGTCTCTTTGTGACATCGCACAAGCAGATGCGTCCGCTATGTTATTGTAGCAGGTCGCCATCATGGGCGACATCATAGCAAGACTGACGAGGCGGTGGAGACAAGCCCTCACTACATTGGGGTTGTTTCTATTCCTCTATTTTCTGCTGTTTACTTTCGATCTCCTACCAGGCGACGGTTCAAGCAGCAGATACTCCCTTGGGTATGGGGCGCACAACCGCCCTTCTCGGGATGTCTTCAGCAATCTAAGACTCACTGAAGAGCAGTGCGATGCTACATTTCCCGGGCTAACGGGAGATATTGACCGCACCGTGGCGTTGGGGCCTTTCACTCTGAAGCCGCCGTCAAAAACCATGGGGCCTCTCCAAGCACGCATCAAGGACGGACAAGTGAGCATCCTTATCGATGGAGTTTTGGCTGCCGGGCTCACATGAAATATCTAGCTCTACATTGTGAGCTGGGAGCCCAACGGCACCCTTATGCCAGAGCTACTTGAGGTGAGTTCCTAGAACTATGGGAATATAATATTAGCACGCCATTCCGATCTCATCCTAATGAAAATCTCAGTCTCGGATAGCTTCCCTGCACCAAATCCACAGGGCACTTCTAACCTCCCCTTCACCACTTCCGGACACTCTGTTCAACCTCAACATCCAGGACCAACCCTTTGGCACCACGTGGTCGTACGCCCGCCCCGCCTATGCGGCACCAACGGCCAATATGGCGCCTATCACGCGGGCGTTCCTGATGCCGCACTTTTCCTTCTGGGGCTGGCCTCTTCCGTTCGTGGGCGCCTTCCCGCGCGTTGTCGCCGCCGTGGATGCTGTTGAGGCATCGCTGACCTTCCGCAAGAAGGACCCCCGGCCGGTGTGGCGGGGAACGGCGCGGTTTAACAGCGGTCACAACCCACACCTGCGGCAGAAGCTGTTGGAGGTCACGCGTGGCGCCGCCTGGGCTGACGTCCAGGCCCTAGCTTGGAACGACCGGCCAGCTGAGGCCGACCCAGATGGGTATCACTCCGCGAACAACTCGCTCATGATCGAGGACTTTTGTCGGTATAAGTATGTGCTTCATACCGAAGGAATCACCTACAGCGGCCGATTTCAACTCTTGCAAATGTGCGGCAGCGTCCTGCTCACGCCGCCCATCGCGTGGCTGCAGCACACTACCCACCTCGTCAAGCCGCTCTTCTCCTGCGATCTAGATGGTGGGGGAGCGCCGTGGTCTCCGCTGCGGGAGGTGGAAAGGGGTTGGCCGACGCGCCACAAGCCCGAGGAGGCAAACATCGTTTTTGTATCGCCCGACTGGTCCGATCTAGAGGGCACGGTGAGGTGGCTAGAGGAACACCCCGACGTTGCCGAGGGAATCGCGAGAAGGCAGAGGGAGTTGTTTGTGGGCGGAGGGTATTTTAGCCCGGCAGCTGAGGCCTGTTACTGGAGGGCCTTGATCAGGGGTTGGAGCAAAGTGGTACGCTTCGAGGGCGACGACTGGGAACAGAAGGAGGGTATAAGATGGGAGCTGTTTTCCATGGGTCATGACATCAATGAGTAAAAGAGCAATCTTGAGATATGCTTGAGGTAAGCATATTTATTGTCAAGATGCTGTGGGAGTCTCATTTGCCGGTTGGTATTAGACTATCGCATTAGAAACATTGGCCTATTGGAGGATACGAGACTCGGCCAGGAGGACGACTCGTGTGGAAGCAGGCTATTGAGAAGCTCTTTTTCTATCAGGTGCTTTTTCAGAAACGACTATAGAGTTAAGGTAATAGACAGGATTCTCGGGAGTTGGCCGGGAGTGCGGTTGACAGACGACCTAGTACATAATTTCAAGCCACAAAGTAGCGCACGGGCCTCCTTGAACAGGCTACCTCCCTCTCGCCTCACAACCTCTCAGTGCCTCAACCCTACAACCTCACTGAAAAAGACAGGTCAGCCAACGCTATAATGGCAGACTCTCCGCGAAGGCGATCGAAATCGCGCTCGCCGCCGCGCCGCGCCGCTAAGGGGGGCGGTTTCCGGTGGAAGGACAAACGCTCGTCAAACAACGATAACGCCGACGAAAGGGATCGCGGACTCGATCGCGGCTACCGCAACCGCTCGCCGCGCCGTGACCGAAATCGTGACCGGAGCAGGGACGGGGCCCGTGACGAGGGGCGAGACAGAGATCGCGGCCAGGACCGAGATCGAGACCGAGAGCGCAGGCCCCGACGAGAGGGCGATAGGGGCAGGGATCGACCGAGAGACAAAGACTCGGACCGCAGCTCGCAGCCCTCCTCGTCCAAACCGCAGGCCGCCAAGGCAGAGAGCGGCGGCGGCGCCAGCCGAAAGAACGGGCCCGCACCTACATTGATCGTAGTCCATGTCAACGATCGTCTCGGAACCAAAGCTGCCATCCCCTGCCTCGCCTCGGACACGATCCTCCAATTCAAAGTGATGGTGGCGGCACGCATCGGGCGCGGCGTCAACGAAATCATGATTAAACGCCAAGGCGAGCGGCCATTCAAGGATGTCCTGACACTGGAGGATTACGGCGTCGGGAATGGCGTGCAGCTGGACCTGGAGCTGGACACCGGCGATTGAGGAAGCGGGCTCTGTGCACAGGATATGCCATGTCAAAACTCTGCAGAGACATTAGGCTCGATTCCCATCTTGGAGATTCGGGGAAGAAGCCGTGGAATTTACTCCTAGTCTATGTGCTACATCCAGGGACAGCATGGCAGTTTCCTTGGAGGACTTATAGCACATCCCCTCGTGGAAAGATTGGCATGGTACGTCTCGTTCGGCCTCTTCTTTACCTACCTAGCCTTGCTAATACGGGTGGGAAGATCCATGCTACGGAAAAATGGAAGGATATTTTGACACGGGATAACCCTTCAAGGCTTGGAACCGTTCCAGTCTTTGAAAGCCAACGGCTGACTTTAAATAAATGCTTTCGTACCCCCACTAGCCCACGGATTGGTTCATGAGGCGGTATCAGGGCACGACGTCGGAGGACTAAACATCAAGAACTTGGCAAAATAGTAAGGGGAGGCCGAGGATGGGAAGATAGAATTGCACACCAAATCTTCCTTCGCTTCCTTCAACCGGAAAACCCGACACCACTGCTTCCCCACACGTGATTAGGATACACCGTCCTCTCCACCAGAGTATTCTTTTAAGACCTAGATGGTGAAGGCGAAAGCCCAATATTGATTTAAACACACTGTCATTTACTCTTATTTCAAAGCAGGTTTTCGTGGGTGTAGAGGTAATAATAGCAGAAATGGAACGGGAAAAGTCAGAGTAGGGAGGCTCCACACGTGATGCGCCGTCGCTGCCGAGGCATCCAGCCGTCTCACAGCCCTGTACGGATTAGATGACCTAGCGAGGAGGTGACGTGGGCACGAATACGCCGACTAGAACTCTGCCGCGTGGACTTAGGTTGTTTCCTTCCTGGCTCATTACCTTTTTTATCTGCTTGCCTTAGCGGATCCGGTTGCTCAAAGACGTCCGCCGTTGCTCTTTTCCAAGGTTGTAGCATTGGGGGTGTACAAATCCTCCCTCTCTGTAGTCTGTGCCTCTGTTCCTGACTGCCCGCGTCCATCAACAAACGGTATGTATGAGCCACAACCGCCTTTTATCCGGGTCTTTATTTACTAACACACCGTTCCAGATCCAAGATGTCGCCAACATCACTGCCCACTGCGGAGGAGACGCTCAAGCACCCGGCCTTCCCGACGGCGATATGGAACCTTGAGCCCAGCCAAGAAGGTCTCCTCCCCGTCGCCGAGGGCCGCGGCGGACCCGTAAATCTCAGCTGGGAAATCCATGGTTCCGGGCCCATCAAGTTGCTAGTGAGTGCGAACCTTTCCGGGGCACCCTAGAAATGGCTGGATCCTGGGCTGCCGATTGGCATCTACTTTAAAATAGTGACGACTTCCAAATGCACTAACACGTCCGCTATCTAGCTAGTCATGGGCCTCGGGAGTCTCAAAACCGCGTGGCAGCGCCAAACCTTGTATTTTGGCCACGAGCATGGGGATAAATACTCGGTGCTGGTGATCGATAACCGCGGCATGGGTGACAGCGACAAGCCACTGATGCGGTACAGCACCTCGGAGATGGCGCGAGACGCCATCGAGGTACTTGTACACGTTGGCTGGGTACAACCTCTCTCTTCAACCGCCGCTAGCAGCGTAACTCCGGCCTCACCTTCACCGCAGAACCGCCAGATTCACTTGGCCGGCATCTCAATGGGCGGCATGATTGCCCAGGAAATAGCAATGCTGATCCCAGACGCTCTCAGCAGCCTGACCCTGATCTGCACCGCAGCCGCGATCGAGAACACGACCACATTTGTCGAGAACATGTCTAACCGGGCATCGATGCTGGTCCCGCGGGGCGTTGAGGCCGCGATACGCGGTACCGCCTTCCGTCTATTCCCCGAGGACTGGCTCGTCGGCCCTGACGACATGCTGCTGCCAGAGCCGGGGAAAAGCGGGACTGTAGGCGTGGGGCCGCCGCACGGCATGGCGGCGGGGGCCGCGTACGGGAGGTTTGAGAACCGGTACCAGCGTATTGTGGCAGAGGAGCTGCACAAGCGGCGGGACGCCAAACGGTTCGGGACTAAGGGGTTCTTGCTGCAGATGATTGCGGCCGGCTGGCATCACAAGAGCCCCGAGCAGCTGAAGGAGCTCGCTGATCGCGTCGGCAGGGAGCGTATCATGGTGATGCACGGGACTGAGGATGCCATGATCAGCGTGCCGCACGGGCGGAAGCTGATCGAGTACCTGAAGCCGGCTGAGGGGGTCATCGTCGAGGGGATGGGCCATGTGCCGGTTGTGGAGCGGCGTGAGTGGTTTCATCGTACTCTAGAAGAGCGAATAACCATTGGCGAGGAACTCGATGGCCGGGCTTGATGAAGCTCCAGAGAAGAGGAGGTTGAAGAAGGAGAGAGAGTAGAACATAGGACGGCAAGGGGGCGACTGTAGATCATCTCAAGACTGAGATTCCTAGCAACTAGGTACTATAGACTGCATGTACATACATACACAACTCGTTAGAAAGAAGAGAGGTATGAGCCAGGTTGGTTATGGACTAGCGACTCAAAGGGGTTCGGATAACTGGCTAGTCCCCAGCTCCGGGGTATAAGGAATAACCTTTAGCTATAGCTTCCAGCCGCTTTGTAGACTCAGGAATAGACCGTATTAGTTTCGCCCAGATGTGTATCCTAGCCGCCTCATCGCCCACCAACGCCGGAACAAAATGCCATCCGTACCGGATTCGTCTCTCCTTCCCAATGCATAGCTAGGCGCGAGAGGAACCGCGCAAACTCTCCCCCGTTTCCCGAGATGATAGCACTGATTCTTCGGAGGATGTGCCCTCAGGAGGCATGCAATCAAAGGGAGCGGCCTAGTGGACTTGCTCATCAGAGCATCACAAAGCCAACGCCGCTCAAGTGCTCCTCGTCAAGTCGGTTCTTCTTGTTTACGCCGCCGGCGATAGGGTTCACGCGGTAGTTGAAGATGTAATAATGAAGTTGTCCATCTCCTGGCCCGAACTTTTGCTGCTCGAGGAAGAGGCCGTTGTGCATCAGGGAGAGAGCGTTAAAGACATCGAACCGATATTGCTTGGCGATGATCAGGGCATCCGCAACCAAAGCATTCAGCCGAACCTTTGTGGCTGCTGCGTCAAATGGGGTTGTCAAGCCTGTCTCTGTGGCATAGTAGAATAGATAGGCAGCTCGGACGACTTGGTGCTTCGGATTGTTAATCACAGAGGACTCCAGGCAGTAAAAGGAGAAGAAGTCAGTGATTCCTTTGTTAGGATCCTACCAACTACGTTAGCTGCGTGGAAGGCTGAATCGGGGAGATGAAGGACACACGTACCTCAACAACGTAGGACCAGATGACTTGCTCCCCTGTCGAGCCATTCTTGTTCAACAGCCAGTGCTCAATGTCGCCATCAGAAAACTCAGGGGCGAGATCAAACTTGCGCAGGTAGCGTTTCACCAACTTCTGGACGGCGCCCACGTCCTTTAGTTGCATCTCACGTAGTCCACGAGTGGAAGTCTGGTCAGGTACGGTGTATTTCCGTACCTGATAGGCGGGTTTGCTGTTTGGTGGCAGGGGGCTGAACCCAACCTCGTACAGCTTCTGCCAATTCAGTGCACGGTGGTAGTAGCGGCAGGTGCTCACCGGCTTGGGCAAAACGATGCCGGCCGTGTGGATGGCCTGCCAGACGCCGTCAAGATTGCAAAGACGGGTGATTTCCTTGATCAGGACCGGGGCTAGCCGCTTGTTCCTGAGTTTCTTATGAACAACCATGAAGTTGACCTCAGAGCCCTTGATGACCTTGTCCCGAATGCGCATCTGTAGTGGGACGGCTGAGATGAAGGCGCAGAGGGACTTTCCTCCCCGGATGCCAACATGCCAATGTTTCTTCCATCCAGGCGGCATAAGTGCCCTAGGGAATAACGGTCGGTTAGTGATCCATGGTCTTCAATCGGAGGGTCGGGGGGGGAGAAGGGGTGTCTCACCATTGAAGGATGGAGGTCGAGTACTTGAATCTAAACATGGCTTCGTCGTCCTCTACGTAGTGGCCGTTAAGCAGCTCGTAGACCTCTTTCAACTGCGACTCTTGGGTGAGGTCCATGGTGACCCATTCGAACCCTGGCACCCCCAATGGGGCGGGCTCTTTAGGCACATCCTCGATATTCTGGGTACTGAGGGGACCTTCTTCAACGAGTTTATCCTGGCTCTCGCCAAACTTCATGACCGGCTGCGTGCTCCAGAACTTGTACGAGGCCATGTCCTTTACGTTTTTGCCACTGCTAGCCAGCCCGGTCATTATGTCGTCCAGATTGAGGCGCTTGAGCGCCTCGACAGCACTGGCGTGGTCCACACCCCCTCCGATCGACGAGCTTCCTGCTTCCCCCTTGCCCTCGGAAGCGAGTTCCTGGGCCAGGGCCGGGTTAAGCTGCACAAGCTCCGAGATCTGCTGGGGTGTGAGACCGCCGATTGCCTTTTGGATATCGGTCTGGGCGTTGCCGGAGAGGGCCTCCTTGATCTTCTTCCGTTTCGACTTCTTCTTCTTCTTCTTGGCGGCCTCGGAGGCGGCGACAGAACCCGCGGCTGGATGGGCATCGTCGTGCTCCGAGTCCCCGTCGGACTCGACGGTGGGCGCCTTTGTCTCGGCCATGCTCGCGAGGGTCTGGGCCGCCTGCTCGGCGGCGGGGTCGACGGGTTTGGACTCGTCGGCCATGGCGGTAGCGAGTCGTTGATATAGCCTCTTGTGAGCTGGAGAAAGCGGTCGGGTGCTTGAAGCTTCCGGGCTTTCTGGAGGACAGATCGGGGGGGCTCGGCGGCAGTTTTGTTGACGTTTGAGAGAGAGCTCCTGACCTGGCCTCGAATGGTGGGGTGCCTTTAGTGGGGTCATCTGTCCATGCATAAAATTTGTCTGTGCACAATGCATCCATTACAGGTGACGCCGTGCCTATTTATTAACCCGAACCCTAATGAATTCTCCTTTCTCCATAGCAGCTTCACTGGCCCGTGCTTTGACCCAGCATCAGGACGGCGGCCCCTTCGCCGACATCCCGTCTCACTTGAAGCGGGGATCAATGTCTGCAACATGATTTGTAGGCGATGAAGTGTTGGTTGCTGCGCCACTGATGCCTTCTGAGGGCTATCTCGTACTCTCGCCATTGCTTCCTCTCCTTCTGTCCTTTCCTTTCTTTTTTTTTTTTTTGCTTTGCGACCATATACATATATTCTGAACGTGTCCTTCGTCTGTAGATCGCTTCTTCAAGGGTCTACACTCAATTTACCATCTACGACTACATACCCCTTTTCCATTCCTCTCCTCCACCACAAATCATGGGCAGGGCATCCTCCCCCCTTCCACGCCCTGGTGACGACGCCCTCTCGCTGCACACCCAGCCTGGCGATCGACTCCTCGACGATGACGCACCCGAACTAGATGATGAGGACCTTCCGCCCCTCTACGACGAGGTTGCCTCCAGTAGTACCTTTCTTCTTCAACCCTCCTCCGCTGCCACGATACCTCCGTACAAGAAGGACGAGAACACCGGTGTTGAGTACTTCCTCGACCGCCGACTAGATACGGACCCCAAGTTCCTCGAGGACCACATCCATTCGTGGGCTCAATCGCCACCGCGGCCCTACGTCCGTATCTGCGGCACGCACCAGCAAACCACCAACCAGGGCGGAAAGAAGGAGAAGAAAGAGGTGACCGACTTTGACGTCCGAGTTGAGCTGACCCCCTATCTCTACTCCGACGCAACGAACAGGGTTTGCTGGCGCGAGCTACGCACCGTGGAGAACGAAGAGAAGGCGCGGCGTGGGACGATTCTACGCTCGCGGGCCCCAGGCTCGACACAGCAAATCCAACTGGGCGCCCACAAACCGACGCTGCCCGAATGGTGCCACCGGTATTGCGCCGACCACACCGGGCTGAAACGATTTACCCTTGAGCGGAAGGTTGTCGGCTTAGACCAGGAGAAGCTGGGTCAGAAATTGATGACGCTCGTCCGATCGACTAACTACCAAGGTCATGTTCGCATCACCTTTCCAACCAGGGACGAGGCTGTTGAGGTGTACAACGAGTGCAAGACCAATGAGTGGCGACTCACGAACTGGATCTTCTGGCTCTGCGTCCTCACCGCCACGTTCATCTTCACGTGGCCGTATCTCTTCTTCCGGACCAAGCGGTTCGAGGTTGTGGTTGCCGAGTGGCAATTCTCCAAGGCTGGCCCCAATGGTCGCCGGGAGTATGTGAGCATCAGTGAGGACCAGGTGTACAATATGTGGGGGAGAGCCATTAATCGTGCCGTGCTTGAGCGACGACAGGCGACTCTAGACCAGCAGGATCTCCTGGCGGCGGAGGGTGTCGAGCCATCGCTTGGCAACGCGGCCGCCGACACTGCAGTGGCCATTGTGAGGGCCGGGGTCAGTGCGATGAACCAAGTCAACAGACAACTTGGATGGGGTTACGATACTTAGGGATGCAGCTGCTGTGATATTCTCCAAGTCGTCTACAATTGATTATGGGCTACTACTGTTGGCATGCAATTTTACTTGGCTGGGCAAAGGGTTTTTTGGTTTTCTACAGGATTTCCTTCATCTCAGCTTCCTGGAGCTATTTATGCTGCTATAGCGCGACGCAAACGTCCTCAATCATTTCTCACGAGCCTGCTGTGCCTGCAGCCTCAAAGGCTCTTAATACAGCCAATGTGACCGGTGCGTACATCATGATGTCGTTGTGGCCTGAATATGTCAGCGTTCGGCGCCATCGCCAAGGTCATTCTTGCTCGCCGATTAGACTCACCTCCGTAAGGAAATAAATCCTGTCTGATTTCTATGCCCCCATCCTTCCAGATAGTAACAGACTCGTATATCCCCCTATCCACGGTCCGCCTTTCCTTCTCTTCCTCTAGCGTCTCCGGATCAATGCCAGCGGGGTCATCGACAGTCCCGTTGACAGCATGGGCAAACAGTTTGTTGTCCTCGCGGCATGGGATATCCCAATCGTTCTTCGCGTGGATCAGGCTTAGCCTCAACCGTCCACCTCTACCCTTCACAGCCCGCACCATCTCTTTCAGCCTGTCCGCACTCTGCCAATCATCCGCAATGTAGCCCAGCACAAACCTCAACAGCGGGGGGATGATCTTCAGCGGCCGCAGGACGGGCACGAACCCGGCAATGGCATAGTCGCTCAACATGGCGGGTAGGCTGCTGAACCCGCTGACCAGCACCACGCCTGCGAAATCGACCCCCTGGGAGGCGTAGCGCTCGGCCACGGCGGAGGTGACGGCGGTACCGAGGCTCTGGCCCAGCAACACAATGCGATCGGCTGACACGCCCGCCACATGCATGGCCCAGTCCACGGCTGCGGAGGCATCGAGGATCAAGCCCTCCTCGGTCGGATTCCCCGTGCTGTGCCCAAACCCGCGGTAGTCGATGGCTAACACGTGGTGTGACGAGGTATCTGTTAGGACGTGGTAGGACGCCGGCCGGATGGCCTGGGCGAGGTGACCTGCGTTCTATAGATTGGGGGACGAAAAGCATTGGTTAGCATTCGGTTTTTTTTTTTGGTTTTTTTTTTTGGTTTTTTTGGGCTGAGAGGCATGTGGTTTCATCTTACTCCATGAACTACCGAGTTGTTAGCAAAGCAGTGTCGTGACAAGAGGGGCTCGACGCACAGTATAGAAT
>Ga0164242_10002501_pt1 | contig 21285 bp, 23 predicted proteins | sample OricomgcompostMG_FD_108783 | JGI IMG/M metagenome (GOLD analysis project Ga0164242, IMG submission 108783) | Miracle-Growth compost microbial communities from Emeryville, California, USA - Original compost - Miracle growth compost (MG) ... | reverse complement strand
GCCGAGGACTTCTCACGGGTGCTCGAAGCCGTGCCCGGCTGCTACATCTTCCTCGGCGCACACGTCGGGGACGACCCGATGGCCGTCGCGACCAACCACAGTCCGCGCGCGGCATTCGTCGACGACGTGATGCCTGACGGTGTGAGGTTGCATGCCGAGCTCGCGGTCAGAGCACTCGAACGCGACGCAAACCAGCTGTGAGACACGGAGGCCCGCAATGAAGAAGCTGTATGTGGGGCTGCTGGCGCTGCCTGCGCTGGCGCTCTGCCTGACGGCGTTCCTGCCGTTCGTGAACAAGGCGACCCTGTGGCTCGGCCTGCCGTCGGTGATGACCTGGAGCATCATCTGGGTCGTGCTCATCACCGTCTTCCTCGCACTGCTCGAGTGGGGCACGCACCACCCCGAGGACGACGGGGAGATCTCCGCATGAAAACCACCCCACGACGTTCTCCGCTCGCAGGCTCGCTCCGATACTTTGAGGGGACCCCGGCATGAACACCACCATGGTCGTCACCGTCATCGGGCTGATCGTCATCGCGGTCCTCGGCTTCCTCGGGCGCCGCACACCGACCAACAGCATGGACGAATGGACCGTCGGCGGACGCGGATTCGGCGCCGTCACCATGTGGTTCCTCCAGGCAGGGGAGATCTACACGACCTTCACCTTCCTCGGCATGGCCGGTCTGGCGTATGAGGGCGGTGTCGGAGCGCTGTATGCGCTGCCGTACGTCCCGCTCGCCTTCATCGGGCTCTACTTCCTCGGCCCGATCGTCTGGCGGCGCGCACGCGATCGCGGCCAGCTGACCATGTCGGACTTCCTGACCGACTTCTACAACTCGCGCTGGATCGGGCTGGTCGCCGCCATCTGCGGTGTGGTCTTCCTGCTGCCATACCTGCAGCTGCAGATCACCGGGCTCGGTCTGGCGGTCGAGCTGGCCACGGGCAGCAAGTCGTCCAGTAACTTCAGCATGGTGGTGGCGTTCGTGCTCACCGTCGCCTTCGTGCTCTGGGCGGGCATCAAGGGTGTCGCGACCACGTCATACTTCAAGGACGCGCTGATGCTGGTCGTGCTGATCGTGCTGGTTGTCGCCATCCCGGCGCACTTCCACGGTGGCATCGGACCGACCTTCACCCAGGTGCTGCACCAGCACCCCGACATGCTCACGGTCCACTCGGGCACCTATGACCGCGGCTGGTTCCTCTCCAGCATGCTGGCGTCGACGCTCGGTGTCCTGTTCCTGACGTTGCCGCACACCTGGCCGCCGCTGCTGTCGGCCAAGAGCCCGCGCGCCGTCCGACGCAACTACATCTTCCTGCCGGTCTACTCCGTCGGCCTGGTGCTGCCGATGATCATCGGCTTCGTGGGGATCATGTCGCTCAAGCCGGGCAGCAACGACAACGCTGCACTGCTCACGCTCGCCGGGCAGACGTTCCCCGACTGGTTCGTCGGGGTGGTCGTGGTCGCGACCGCTGCCACGGCGATGGTCCCGGCCGCCGGTCTGATCATCGGGATGGCGTCGCTGATCTCCCGCAACATCATCCCGACGCGCAGCCCGCGGGCGCAGTTCGGTCTCAACCAGGGCGCGGTGGTCGTGGTGACCCTGCTGGCGCTGGTGCTGGCGATCTCCCGGCCGGACCTGCTGGCCAACCTGCTGCTGCTGACCTACTCGGGTCTGGACCAGCTGATCCCCGCCATCGGCCTGGCGCTCTTCGTCAAGCGGTTCGTCGGTGTATGGCCGGTGCTCGCCGGACTGGTCGTGGGCGAGGCCGTGGTCATCTGGCTGACCTTCGGGGACGTCGGCTTCATCGGCCACATCAACGTCGGCATCCTCGCGCTGATCCCCAACCTCGTGGTCGTGGCGATCGGCGGGCTCATCGAGCGCGCGGTGAAGGGCGGCGTCGTCACCGAGGCGGAGCCGGCATGAGCCGGTCGAGCGGTATGGACGAACGCGTCCTGCTCACGGGAGGGCACGTCTTCGACGGGACGGGGACGGCACCGCATACGGCCGACGTGGTGGTGGAGGACGGCCTGATCGTCGACGTCGGCACCGGCCTCGACGGGGACCGTGCGGTGGACGTGTCCGGCGCGACCGTGATGCCGGGTTTCTTCGACTGCCACGTGCACCTGACGATGTCGGGGACGGATCTGATGGAACGGGTGACCAAGCCGTTCTCCTACCAGTTCTATGAGGCCGCAGCGAATCTCGCGGCCACCCTGCGGACCGGTGTGACGACGGTGCGGGATGCCGGCGGCTCAGATCTCGGCATCCAGCAGGCCGTGGCCGATGGGCTGGTTCCGGGGCCGCGAGTGCTGATCGCGGTCAACATCATCGGGCAGACGGGCGGTCACACCGACGGGTGGTTTGCATCGGGGCACGAGCTGCCGCTGGGGCTGCCGCATCCGGGTCGGCCGGACGGCATCGCGGACGGACCCGACGAGATGCGCAAGGTCGTGCGGCGGATGCTGCGGGCCGGTGCCGACGTCATCAAGATCTGCACGACCGGTGGTGTCCTGTCCCCACGGGACGAGCCGACGCACACGCAGCTCACACCCGCGGAGGTGGCGGTGGCCGTCGAGGAGGCGGCAGCCGCAGGGCGCGACGTGATGGCGCATGCGCAGGGGACCGCCGGCATCAAGAATGCGGTGCGGGCCGGCGTGCGGTCGATCGAGCACGGCATCTATCTCGACGACGAGGTCATCAGCATGATGCTCGAACGCGGGACCTGGCTGGTGCCAACGCTGGTCGCACCCCGTGCCGTGCTCGAGGCGGCCGATGCCGGCGCCAACATCCCAGCGACCGTGGTCGCGAAGGCGCGCGACGTGTCGCAGGTGCACCTGGAGTCGGTGCGGCGGGCGATCGAGGCCGGTGTGAACGTCGCACTCGGCACCGACAGCGGGGTCGGCCCGCACGGTCGCAACCTCGAGGAGCTGGTCCTGCTGCAGGAATGCGGCATGACCCCCGCAGAAGCCCTCGCGGCTGGAACGGGACGGGCGGCGGAGCTCTGTCGGCTCGACGACACGGTGGGTCGGATCGCGCCGGGTCTGATCGCGGACCTCGTGGTGGTCGACGGGGACGTGACGGACCTCGGGACGCTGCCACACCGCATCCGGCAGGTGTGGCAGCGGGGCGAGGTGGTCGTCGACCGCAGCACCTGACCCGCGCGCCGCCGCCTGCAGGGACCGGTACAGCCGGCGGGCACCAGGAAGGGGCCCACCCGGGTCCGGACCGTGGTCCGGGCGGATGGGCCGCTGACGTGCGTGACAGCCGAAGTCGGTCAGTCCTGCTTGTCGTGCGGTGTCGGGTGACCGTAGGCGTGTGCTGCCCCGATCTCCTCGGCCCCGCCGTGCATGTGACCGGACTCGGCCTCGTCCGGGTGCGACTCGATCGCCTCGGCAGCGTGGCCGTCGTGGTGTGCCGCAGCCAACTCCATCGGGGTGACCGGCTCGACGCGATCCTTGAAGTAGTAGTGCGACAACCGGGCCCGCAGACGGTCCTTGCGGGCACCCTTGCGGCGGACGCCGTGCTCGTCGGTCGCCGGGGGCAGCCCGATCGGCTCGGGGGAGTCGAACGACACCAAGCGCCAGCGGTCGTAGTCGCCCAGCGCCTCGTGCGCCTCGAAGAACCGGCCCTTGCTGGTCCGCACCAGGCGGCCGCTCTCCCGGCCGTGCAGCACCAGATCCCGGTCGTAGCGTTGCAGCGACAGACACAGCCGCTTGACCACCCAGAAGACGACGATCGGTGCGACGATCAGCGCCACGCGGAAGGTCTCGGTGATGTCGTCGATCGACAGGTGGAACTTGATCGCGATGATGTCGTTGCCGCAGGCGGCGAACAGGATGCCGTAGAACGTGATGGCAGCCATCCCGAGACCGGTGCGGGTGGGCCGGTTGCGCGGGCGGTCGAGCAGGTGGTGCTCCTCGTTGTCCCCGGTGACCCACTTCTCGATGAACGGGTACAGGCCCATGACGGTCCACAGGATCGGGATCATCAGGATGGCGCCGATCATCACGTTGAAGCTCCACGTCTTACCGAAGAGGTTGAACTCCAGGAAGCCGGGCAACAATCGCAACGCACCGTCGGCGAAACCCATGTACCAGTCCGGCTGGGAGCCGGCGGTGATCATGGTGGGTTCGTAGGGGCCGTACATCCAGATCGGGTTGATCGACACCAACCCCGCGATCAGAGCGGTGATGCCGAAGACCACGAAGAAGAAGCCACCGGCCTTGGCCGCGTAGACCGGCATCATCGGGAAGCCGACGACGTTCTTGTTGGTGCGGCCCGGCCCGGGGTACTGCGTGTGCTTGTGCACCATCACCAGAATGATGTGAGCAGTGAACAGCCCCACCAGGACCGCCGGCAGCAGCAGCACGTGGATGGTGAAGAACCTGGGGATGATGTCCTGCCCCGGGAAACCGCCACCGAAGAGGATGTAGCTGATGTAGGTGCCGATGATCGGGATGGAGAGGATGAAGCCCTGCATCGCACGGATACCGGTGCCGGACAGCAGGTCGTCGGGCAGCGAGTAACCGATGAAGCCTTCGACCATGGCCAGCATGGCCAGCAGCAGGCCGATGATCCAGTTGATCTCACGCGGCTTGCGGAAGGCACCGGTGAAGAACACCCGGAACATGTGCAACGCGATGGAGACCACGAAGATCAGCGCCGACCAGTGGTGGATCTGCCGGATCAGCAGGCCACCCTTGACGTCCATCGAGATCTTCACGGTCGACGCGAACGCCTGGCTCATGTCCACGCCCTTGAGGGGCACGTAGGAGCCGGTGTATGTCGTCTCGCCCATGCTGGGGACGAACCAGAAGGTGAGGAAGGTACCGCTGATCAGCAGGATGACCAGCGAGTACATCGCGATCTCACCCAGCATGAACGACCAGTGGTCGGGGAAGACCTTCTTCAGCAGGAAGCGGACACCCTTGGCGGCGCCCGTCCGTTCGTCGACCCAGTTGGCGATGGCGCCGACCGGGCCGCCGTCACCTGCCGGTGAGTCCGTCTTGTCGTCGGTGCGCAGCGCGTCCGCGGTGCTGCGGGCCTTTGTCTGCTCGCTCATCAGCCACGCTCCCAGAAGCTCGGGCCGACCGGCTGTTCGAAGCCGTGCGGCGCGTAGAGGTATCCGTCGTCGTCAACTTCGATCTTAAGCTGCGGAAGCGGCCGCTTCGCAGGTCCGAAGATGACTTTGCAGTCCTCGGTCACATCGAAGGTCGACTGGTGGCAGGGGCACAGCAGGTGGTGGGTGGTCTGCTCGTACAGGCCGACCGAGCAACCGACGTGGGTGCAGATCTTGGAGAAGGCGACCACGCCGTCCAGGCCCCAGTCGCGTTCGCGGGCGCTCTTGATCTTGTTCTCCTGCAGCGAGATCAGGATGACGGCCGCCTTGACCTTCTCGTTGCTGGGCTCGGGGGTGTTGTTGATGCCCTCGGGAAGCACGTGGAAGACCGAACCGAGCGTGACATCGGACAACCGGATGGCGGTGCCTTCCGGGTCGCGCATCAGGCGACGGGGGCGGGTGACGACCTTGCCGTTCTTCATCTCGGGTTTGCCGTTGGCGCCCAGCACCGGCACACCGGTGTCCCACAGGGTGGTGCGCAGGTCGTTGACGTCGCCCTTGAACGGGCCCAGGCCGCCCACCAGCTGCAGACCGAGGGGAATCGCGAAGAGACCGAGCGCACCGCCGAGGGTGTACTTGATCAGCGGCCGGCGGTTGATCTGCGCGGATTCCGCTCCGTCGGTCAGGACCTTGATGGCACCCGCACGGGCCTCGTCGTCGGAGCGCAGCGTGTGACGCTCCTCGACGACCTCCTCGTCGGACATCAGCGTCTTGGCCCAGTGGATCGCGCCCAGACCGATCCCCAGCAACGAGAACGCGAGAGTCACGCCGAGCGCGACGTTGAGCGCGTGCACCTTGCCCAGGATCGGCAGCGTGACGTCGTCGTCCTTGCCGATCATCGCGTAGGCGACGACGAACAGGACGGTTGCGAGCATCGAGATGGTGAACAGCGCGGCGACCTGACGCTCGCTGCGTTTGGCGGCCGCCTCGTCGTGATCACCCTGACGGTGCACGTGCGGTGGCAGCCCGGGGTTCTCGAAGCGCTCGGGGAGTGCGTGCTCGCCGTCGCGGGTTGCGACGGCTCGGCCCGACTCGTCGTGGCTCACAGCCGGCTCCTTCGGGATCGAAGCGTCGTTGTCGTCAGTCATCAGGCAGCCTTCTTACCGAGCCAGACGGCGATGAAGATCAGCATGCCGATGCCGATGGTCCAGGCGAACAGACCCTCGGTCACCGGGCCGAGGTTGCCCATGCTCCAGCCACCCGGGCTCGCCTCGGTCTTGACGTTCATCAGGAAGGAGATGATGTCCTTCTTGTCCTGCGGGGACAGGTTGCTGTTGTTGAACACCGGCATGGACTGCGGGCCGGTGAGCATTGCCTCGTAGATGTGGCGACCGGAGACATCCATGAGGTTCGGGGCGAACTTGCCGCGGGTGAGCGCACCGCCGGAGCCGGCGAAGTTGTGGCACATCGCGCAGTTGACGCGGAACAGCTCGCCACCCTTGGCGATGTCGCCGCCGCCGCTGGTGAGGCTCGAGGACGGAATCGAGGGGCCGGTGCCCAGGGAGGCGACGTATGCCGAGAGCTGGGAGATCTCCGTGCTGTTGAACTGCACCTTCCCGCGCTCGGCCTGCACGCCGGGATTGGCCAGCGGCATACGGCCCGTGCCGACCTGGAAGTCGACGGCGGCGGCACCGACACCGACGAGCGAGGGTGCGGCGTCCGTGCCGGTGGCGTTGACACCGTGGCAGGTGGCGCAGTTGGACAAGAAGAGCTTGTGTCCGGCCGCTACTGCCTGGCTGCTGGTGGCGGCCGCGTCCGCATCCTTGGGTGCGAACGCCGCGTAGAGGCCACCGGTGAGGATGAGGCCGAGTAGCAAAACGATCGCAATCGCTGCCGGGTGCCGGCGGCGGGCAACGAGTGAACTCACGGAGCCGTCCTGTCGTCGTTGAAGGGATGGGTGAGCAACATCGGCGCGTGGCCTGTCACTGGAGGAGGTAGATGGTTGCGAACAGCGCGATCCACACGACATCGACGAAGTGCCAGTAGTAGGACACCACGATCGCGCCGGTGACTTGGTGATGCGTGAACTTCCGGGCCGTGAAGGTGCGGCCGATGATCATCAGGAACGCCATGAGGCCACCGGTGACGTGCAGGGCGTGGAAGCCGGTCGTCATGTAGAACATCGAGCCGTAGGCGTCGGAGTTCAGCGAGATGCCCTCACCGAACATGTTGGAGTACTCGAGCACCTGACCGGAGACGAACACGGCGCCGAACAGGAACGCCAGGACGTACCACTCGCGCATGCCCCAACTGGTGACCTGCCACAGCTTGCCGTCGCGGTGCGGTTTACCGGCCTCGGCCTTGAACACGCCGAACTGGCACCAGATCGAGGAGATCACCAGAACCAGCGTGTTGCCGAACGCGTAACCGACCTCGAGATGGCTGGTGCGGTCTGCCCACAGGGGGCCGGCGACGGAGCGAATGGTGAAGTACATCGCGAACAAACCCGCGAAGAACATCAGCTCGCTGGCCAGCCACACCATGGTCCCGACTGCCGTCAGGTTGGGTCGACTGACAGGTCCATGACCTGCCGGGATCCGGGAATCGCTCGTATGAGCCGTCGTTGCGGTCGCCACGTTGGCCATTATGGCCCCATCGGGGCGGGCGCGCGCGAGCGACCCCCTGGCGAGTTCCTTTTCGTGCCAGCCGAACTGCGGGATCGCGCGGAAGTGCACGACGCGGGCGGGGCAGGAGAGGGCCGATTTCGGCCGGACTCACCCCCTGCAACGCCCGGCTGCCGACATTCGTTCCCGCGTGAACCAGTAGCATCCAGGGTTATGAGTTCATCCTCCGCAGTGGTTCCGGCAGGCACGGCCAGCGACGCCGTGCACCAGTTGACCGTCCTGCTCTACAGCGACGACATCGCGACCCGCGACGCCGTCCGTCTGGGGGTCGGTCGCCGGCCGGCGAAGGACGTCGAAATCGTCAGCTGGCGTGAGTGCGCCACCCCGGCCGCGGTCGTCGAAGCGGTCGACAAGGAGCACTACGACCTGCTCATCCTCGACGGCGAGGCGGCCAAGTTCGGTGGCCTCGGGCTGTGCCGGCAACTGAAGAACGAAGTGTTCAACTGCCCGCCGGTGCTGGTGCTGACCGGCCGCCCGTCGGACGGCTGGCTCGCGGTGTGGTCGCAGTGCGATGCTGCAGTGCCGCATCCCATCGACCCGCTGACGATCGGTGCGGCGATTGCCGACCTGGTGCGTCGCGGCGCCGACGACTGAGGACACCCGGGATGGCAGACGTCACCTGGCCGCGGCTGCTGAACACGCTGTTGGACGGACAGGACCTCACCACCGCTGACGCCGAGTGGGCCATGAACCAGATCATGTCGGGTGAGGCAACCGGTTCCCAGATCGCCGGTTTCCTGGTCGCGCTGCGTGCCAAGGGCGAGACCGTCGACGAGTTCCGTGGGCTGGCGGACGAGATGATCCGGCACGCAGTACCCATCGAGGTCGCCGGGCCGACGCTCGACATCGTCGGCACCGGTGGTGACGGAGCCCACACGGTCAACATCTCGACCATGTCCGCGGTCGTCTGCGCCGGCGCAGGCGTCACCCTGGTCAAGCACGGCAACCGGGCGGCGTCGTCGAAGTCGGGTGCGGCCGACGTGCTCGAGTCGCTCGGTGTGCGTCTGGACCTGACCGCCGAGCAGGTCGCCCACGTGGCGCAGGAGGCCGGCATCACGTTCTGTTTCGCGCAGACCTTCCACCCGTCGTTCCGCTTCACCGCCCCGACCCGCAGCGAGCTCGGCATCCGCACGGCGTTCAACGTGCTGGGACCGCTGACCAACCCGGCGGGGACGCGCTACGCGTCGATCGGTGCCGCCGACCCGCGGATGCTGCCGCTGATGGCCGGTGTCTTCGCGGAGCGGGGTCGCAACGCTGCGGTGTCCCGCGGCGACGACGGTCTGGACGAGGTCACGGTGACGACGACGTCCACCGTGCACTGGGTCAGTGACGGGCAGACGAGCATCCACCGGATCGACCCGGCCGCGCACGGCGTGCAGCCGGCACCGATCGATGCGCTGCGCGGCGGCGACGCGGCATACAACGCCGGCATCGCCCGCAAGGTGTTCGCGGGCGAGACCGGAGCGGTGCGCGACGCGGTGGTGCTCAATGCGGGCCTGGCGCTGGCCGTCGTGTCAGCGGGCGAGTCCGGTGGCCGGTTCGGCGCTCACGACGATCTGGATGCCGCCCTGGACGCCGGTATGGCGCGGGCCCGCGACGCGATCGACTCCGGCGCGGCCGCGGCGGTGATCGAGCGCTGGGCGGCCGCCACCGAGAAGATCCGCAGCGCGGGCTGAGCGCTCAGTCGTCCAGGCCGATGGAGAAGGCTGCGCCGAGGTCCTGGCTGGAATAGGTGCGGAACGCGATGTGGGTCTGCGAGTCGCGGACCCCCTCGACCTTGTTGAGCCGGTCGGCGATGACGTCGGCGAAGTCCTCGTGCCGCGCGACCCTCGCGACCGCAATGAGGTCGACGTCACCGGTGACGCTGTAGACCTCGGCGATGCCGTCGATCTCGGAGATCTCCTGGGCAACCTCCGGAATGCGGTTCACATCGGCCTTGATCATCACGATCGCAGAAATCATGACGTCATCCTAGGGTCAGCGGACCGGCGGGCCGACGGTCTGGTGCGTCGCGGGTCACCCCGACACCTCAGGCCGTGGCCGGTCGGCGTGCCCGCCACGTGGTCGACTCCTCGAAGTCGGGGACGTCGCCGCGGTCGAACGTGGCGTCCAGCGCCGCCTGCGCGCCGACGGCGCCGCTGACCGGACAGATCCACACCCCGTCGATGTCGACGACCCGCACGCCCGGCTGCTCCAGCCACCGGAGGATCTTCTCGGTCTCCTCCGGTGTCGCGGCGGGGACGGGCGCCTCGGGGCGTGCGACGTGCTCGGCGCTCTCGCGGAGCGCCGTGATGTAGGAGCGGGTGTCGGCGCGCGGTGGGCAGACCGTCGCGCCGGCGAACCGGCCGTAGCGGACACAGGTGAACTCCCAACCGCCGGACGGCGTGGGTGCCGCCGCGACGATCTCCGGGCTGGCCGCGAGCGGTGCCATCCGTTGGGCGCGTGCGGCCGCCCGCACGAGCGACACCATGCGGTCGCGGACGACCGCGGCGTCCTCGAAGCGCTCGTCGGCCGCGAGGCGGTCGAGACGGTCGGACAGGGCGCCGAGCACCTCGTGGCCGTCCCCGCGGAACGCGTCGACCACGCGCTGCGCGATGGTGGCGTAGTCGTCGGGGGACTGGCGGCCCTCACAGGGCGCGCCGCAGCGGCCCATCTCGGCGAGCGCGCATGCGGTCCCGGTGCCTTTGCGGGACAGTCGTGTGGTGCACTGGCGCAGGGGCACGACCTCGTGCACGGCGGCGACGGCCTGCTCCGCCATGGCTCGGGAGCCGAACGGCCCGGCGTAGGTGGCGCCGTCGTCCACCACTTGGCGCACGATCGACAGCCGGGGGAACGACTCGGCGGTGAGCTTGACCCACAGCGCTCGTTCCGGATGGCGGGACCGGCGGTTGTAACGCGGCTTGTGCTGTGCGATCAGGCGCAGCTCGCGCACCTGCGCCTCCAGCGTCGTGCGGCAGACGATCGGGGTGACCGACGTGGCGAGACCGACCATCTCGGCCATCCGGGTGCGGTGCTCGCTGGCCGTGAAGTAGTTGCGGACCCGCCGCTTGATGTCGATGGAGGTGCCGACGTAGAGCGGCTCACCGCGCTCGTCCTTGAAGACGTAGACACCGGGCGCCGACGGCAGGTTGTCGGCGAGGAAACGTTTGCGCCGCTGTCCGGGCGTCACTCGGGAGGTGTAGGAGCGCAGCTCCTCCAGGGTGTGCACCCCGAGGTTGCCGACCCGCCCGATCAGCCCGTGCAGCACGTCGACGGTGGCCTGTGCGTCGTGCAGGGCACGGTGATCGGGGGTCACGCGGGTGCTGAAGACCCGGGCCAGTGAGGACAGCTTGTGGTTGGGCGCTTCGTCGCGGGTCACCAGTTGACGGGCCAGGTGCACCGTGTCGAGCACGGCGTTGCCCGGCCACGTCAGCTGCAAGCGCTCGCAGTTGACCTTGAGGAAGGTGATGTCGAAGCGGGCGTTGTGCGCGACCAGCACGGCGTCGCCGATGAACTCCAGGAAGGCGGGCATGACCGAGCCGATGTGCGGTGACGACGCGACCATCGGGTCGGTGATGCCGGTCAGCACGGAGATGAACGCCGGGATGGGTTCACCTGGGTTGACGAGGGTCTGGAACTCTCCGAGCACCTCACCGCCGCGCACCTTGACCGCGCCGATCTCGGTGATCTGGCACTCGGTGGCGCTGCCACCGGTGGTCTCCAGGTCGAGCACGACGAACGTCACCTCGGTAAGGGGGGTGCCCAGGTCGTCGAAGGTCGACTGGATCGGCGCGGGCATCGTCATGACGGCCCCCTCCGACGTCGGATGCCGTCGTCGACCCGAGCCCGCTGTCGCTCGCTGCGCTCGCTCATACCGACGAACGTAGGTGTGGGGTATGACAATCCGGTCGCGACGCGCCGTCAACCGACGATCAGCAGCGCCGCGACGGTGAGCATGGTGCAGCCGATCAGGACGTCCAACACCCGCCACGTCACCGCGCGGCTCATGAGCGGGGCGGCCAGGCGCGCGCCGTACCCGATGGTCGTGAACCAGGTGATGCTGCCCATGCACGCACCGAGCGCGAACCACCAGCGCCCGGACACGCCTTGCTGGTTGGCGACGTTGCCGAGCATCAGCACGGTGTCGAGGTAGACGTGTGGGTTGAGGAACGTGATCGCCAACGCAGCAGCGACGACCGAACCGCGGGTGGCGACCTTTCCGGACGTCAGGGTGCGTGCGTGCCGGGCGGCCAGCAGCGAGCGGATCGCGAACCACACGAGGTATGCCGCGCCGCCCCACCGGCACAGGTCCAGCACCGTGGGATGACTGCGGATGACCGCGCCGACACCGGCGACACCGGCGTTGATCAGCAGCACGTCCCCGGCGATGCAGATGAGCACCACGGCACCGATGTGCTGCAGCGTCAGGCCCTGCCGGAGCACGAAGGCGTTCTGTGCGCCGATGGCGGTGATCAACGAGAGGCCGGTGAACAGTCCGGTGAGGAGCGCAGGAAGCATGATGGGCTCCACGCTACGGTTCGCAGCAGGTTCAGGCCAGCGAAAGATTTTGACGGAGCATTAGCATTGCTTCATGCAGGACGACCAGTTGCAGACCCTTGTCGCGGTGGCCGACGAGGGCACTTTCGACGCTGCGGCCCGGCGGTTGCGCATCACGCCTTCGGCGGTGAGCCAGCGGATCCGGGCACTGGAGCGCGCTGCGGGCGCCGTCGTGGTGCAACGAAGTTCGCCGGTGCGCCCGACCGCGGCCGGTGAGATCCTGCTGCGGCTGGGCAGGCAGCGAGCGGTTCTGGAGAACGAAGCGCTGGACCAGCTCGGGCTGCGCGACGGCGGGGTGGAGGAGCTGGCGGTCGCGATCAACGCCGATTCGCTCGCGACCTGGTTCGGTGCTGTCCTGGCCGAGGTGGCGTCGTGGCCGGACGTCGCGCTGCGGCTGCGTGTCGAGGACCAGGCACACAGCAGCACGCTGCTGCGGTCCGGCGCGGTGGTTGCTGCGGTGACCGCGGATCCCGTTGCGGTCCAGGGGTGTTCGGTGACGCCGTTGGTGCGCATGAGATATCTGCCGGTCTGCACACCCGGCCTGCGGGAGCGATACCGGCACGGGCGCGGCGTCGACCTGGGGGCGATGCCGTCGGTGCGGTTCAACGACCGTGACGACCTGCAGCTGGAGTTGCTGCATTCCCGCGGCATCGACCGGCCGGGTGTGGTCCACGAGGTTCCGTCCTCGGAGTCGTTCGTCGCCGCGGTCGCGGCCGGCCTCGGATGGGGGATGGTGCCGGTGGCGCAGGCGCGCGAGTTGCTCGACCGGGGGGAGCTGGTGCAGGTCTTGCGCGATCATCTCGACGTGCAGTTGTACTGGCAGGCATGGCGGTTGCGGACCGAGCGGCTGGACCGGTTGACGCGGGCCGTCTCGCAGGCGAGCGGGAAGCGGTTGTCATAGGTGCGTCCTAGCGTGATCGTCGAAGGTCGAGCAGCGGCCACGGACGAAGAGGTGATGACATGCGGATCGACTGCGAAACGTGCCCCGCACGCGATCGGCGGTGTGCCGAGTGCATGGTGACCGCCCTGCTGCAGCTCGCGCCGCTGGAGCAGCGCCTGGACGACGACGAGCGGCGCGCGGTCGACGTCCTCGCATCGGCCGGGCTGATCACGGCGCAGGAGGCGGTGTCGGCGACCGCACGGAGCGAACCCTGGGACCCCTTACGGTCGACCGGGTGACAGCAGCGCCGCAGCCACCCGTCAGCCGCCGCACCGTGTGCTGGATGGGTATGTCGGGTGTCGTGGCGCTGCTCGGCGCGTGTTCGTCGCAGGCTCCGCCGACGCCGCGCGACTCCGACTCCGGCGAGCCCTGGGTGGGTGCGCGGACGGTTCGCGACGGTCGGATCGTCGTGCGGGGGACCGTCACCGCCGATCGGCTGGAGGCCGTGGCGGGCTACGCCCGGACCGCCGTCGCACGGGTCCGGGCGGTCTGGGGGGCGTCGGTGTTGTCCGGCCGGGTGGTCATCGAGGTGCCGAAGGACGAGGCCGAGTTCCGTGCGCGTGGCGGGTCGGCCGAAGCGGGTGCGCAGATGGCCGCGACGACCACCGCCGACGGTCGCGTCGTGTTGGCGCCGGCGCTGTTCACCGCGGTGACCGCCCAGGGCAGGGTCGCGGTGCTGACCCACGAGCTGACCCACGTCGCCCTGCACCAGAGCGGGCTGACGGGTGTCGCGCACTGGATCATCGAGGGATCCGCCGAATTCACCGCTTATCGGGCGAGCGGGCTGACCCTTGCGCAACTGGCCCCCGCGGTGGCGACCGCGGTCCGCGCCGGGCGGGCGCCGACCGGACCGCCGGCCGATGCGGACTTCACCGCGCGGCCGGCAGCGGCCTACCAGGAGGCGTTCGTGTGGTGCCGCTTCCTGGTGCACCGTTTCGGCCGGGCCGGGTTCGTGCGGTTCGTGCGGGCCGCCGACGAGCGGCGCGCCGGAGCCTTCGCGACCAGCTTCGGTGTCGGTCCGGGTGCGCTGCGAGCGCCATACACGCAGTTCCTGCGCACGCGGCTGGGCTCGACGGCTGAGGGCGGCAGGTAGGCTCCCCGTCATGGCTGACAGCACCAAGTCCTCCGTCACGATCAAGGCCGCGCCTGCGGAGGTGCTCGACGTGATCGCCGACTTCGACGGCTATTCCGAGTGGACCGGGCAGATCAAGAAGGCCGAGGTCCTCACCGAGGACGAGCAAGGCTGGCCCGACCAGGTGCGGATGACTCTCGACGCAGGGGTCATCAAGGACACCTACACGCTGGCCTACAGCTGGGACGTCAACGAGGACGGCACCGGCGTGGTGTCGTGGCAGCTGGTGAAGTCCACCATCCTGAAGGCGCTGAACGGCGTCTACCGGCTCAGTGGCGGTGGTGACAGCACCGAAGTGGTCTACGAGCTGAGCGTCGACCTGACCATCCCGGTGATCGGCATGATCCGCCGCAAGGCCGAGAAAACGATCATCGACACGGCGCTGAAGGGTCTGAAGAAGCGTGTCGAGAGCTGACCGTGGCTGCTGACAAGGAGACACCAGACGGGACGGGCGCGTCGTCGGTGGCGGATGAGGCTGCCCGGCTCGCGCAGGCGTTCTCGCTCTGGGCACAAAATGGCCGCAGCACGTCCTCGGCGCGGTCCGCGGCGCAGGAGCCGGTGGGCGGTGGGTCCGCTGCCTGCGGGTGCACACACGGCGACTCGGTGGAGGCCGTGTGCCGGATGTGTCCGGTATGTCGGGCGGCCGGCCTGCTGCAGGCCGTGCAGCCGGAGGTGCTCGACCGCGTGGCCGATCTGTTGAGCATGGTGGCCGGTGGCCTGCGCAGTGCGGCGGACGAACGCCGTGCGGGCGACCCTCCGACCGGTGAGGCCGACTGACCGTGTGGGACAACCCGACGAAAGGATCGAGGCGGTGACCGATCTGCAGGGAGCGCTCGCCATCGGTATCGACATCGGCGGCACCAAGGTCGCCGGCGGGCTGATCGATGCAGCGGGTGCAGTCGTCGACCAGGTGCGCCGCGACACCCCGCACCGCACGACCGAGCCGAAGGTCGTCGAGGACCTCATCGTCGAGGTCGTCGACGAGTTGCGGCAGCGTGCCTCGTCGGAGGTGGTCGCGGTGGGCATCGGCGCCGCCGGTTTCGTGGCCGCAGACCGGGCCACCGTCGTCTTCGCGCCGCACCTGTCCTGGCGGCACGAGCCGCTGCGTGAGGCGTTGGTGCAGCGCCTCGGCACGCCGGTGTTCGTCGACAACGACGCCAACGCCGCTTGCTGGGCCGAATACCGCTTCGGCAACGTGCAGGGCGAATCCCACGTGCTCATGGTCAATCTGGGGACCGGTATCGGTGGCGCGATCCTCGTCGACGGGCGGATGGAACGCGGGCGGTTCGGCATCGCCGGCGAGTTCGGGCACATGCAGGTCGTGCCGGGCGGGCATCGGTGCGAGTGCGGCAACCGCGGTTGCTGGGAGCAGTACGCCAGCGGCAACGCGTTGGTCCGCGAGGCCCGGTCGCTGGTCGTGTCCGGCTCGCCGCTGGCACACGACCTGGCCGACGCCGTCGGTGGTGATCCGATGCGGCTGACCGGCCCGATGATCACCGAGGCGGCCCGGGCCGGCGATCCCACCGCCGCGGAGTTGTTGAGCGAGATCGGCACCTGGTTGGGCACCGGACTGGCCAACCTGGCCAACGCCTTCGACCCGAGCGCCTTCGTCATCGGCGGTGGGGTGAGCGCCGCAGGTCGGCTGCTGCTGGATCCGGCGCGTGACTCGTTCCGGCGGCATCTGGCCGGCCGCGGATACCGGCCGGAGGCCCGGATCGTGCAGGCCGCGCTGGGCAACGAAGCCGGTTTCATCGGGGCTGCCGACCTGGCACGCACCGCGGTCGCAGGGGCACCGCAACAGTGACGGGAGCGTCTGCGGCGCACCGCATCCGCGTGGCGTCATACAACGTGCGGGGGCTGCAGGACGACCGCGCCGCGCTGGTGCGGGTCATCCGGACGATCGCGCCCGACGTGCTGCTGCTGCAGGAGGTGCCGCGGCACCCGGTGTCGGGCCATCGGATCGCGGGCTTCGCCGACGACGTCGGACTCACCTGGTTCGGCGGCAAGCGATACCGGATGAGCACCACCGTGATGACCAGCCTGCGACTGGACGTGCTCGACGCCCATCACGGGCCGCTGCCGGTGCGCCGCTTCGACGAACCACGAGGGTTCGGTATGGCGACCGTGCGGTTGCCGGGTCACCGGCCGCTGGTGGCCTGCAGCGTCCACCTGTCACTGCGCGCCACAGACCGGCTGCCCGAGGTCAGGACCCTGCTCGGCGAGGTGGATCCGCACCTGCCGCGGGTGGTCGGCGGCGACCTCAACGAGGAGCCGTCCGGTCCGGCCTGGCGTCACCTGGCAGGTGAGCTGCCGGAGGTGTCGCCGCCGGCGCCGACGTTCTCCGCGCGGGATCCGCACAAGCAGATCGACGGCATCTTCGCCACCGAGGGGCTGCGCGGCGTCATACCCGAGCTCGACCTGGACCGGCAGCTGCTGGCCGTGGCGACCGACCACCTGCCGGTGATCGTGGACCTGGACGTGAGCCCCCTCGCCCTCCCGCCGACAGGACACGAAACACCCTGAGAGGACACGTAACACGCGCGGATCTGCCCGATATTTCGTGTCCTCTCGGTGCGTTGTGTGTCCTCTCGGCGGGGGTGGGTCAGAGGACGGCGCCGTCGTCGTCGGGGTCGTCGTCGTGGTTCTTCGGCGACCGCATGATCAGCTGGACGACCCCGGCGACGAACAGTGCGCAGGCGAGCACCCACCACAGCGACTGCGCGTAGCGGTCGAAGAACAGCAGGTAGAGCAGCCACAACGGGCCGCCGACCAGGCAGCCCAGCATCGTCCAGAAGCCGAGATCCTCCTCGCCGCTCGGGAGCGGCCGCGGCGGTGCCGGCACGAAGGTTTCGTCGTCATCATCCAGCAAGGACGCCGACCCGCTCGGCGGCATCCGCCACTGCGCCGGCAGCTCGGCCAGCGGTGAGGCGGGCGGCTCGTCCTTCCGGTCCGGCTCCGGCTCGGTCTCGTCGGTGGGGTGGTCGCCGGCGTCCTCGACGGCTTCCGGTGCGTTCCAGTCGGTCTCGTCGGGCCCGAACTGCGCGACGATCTCGGCGAACCTGCGATCGATCTCGGTCTGGTTCTCCGGTTCCTCGCGGCCCTCGAGGCTCATGAGGAAGTCGCCGTCACACGCTGGATGAACTGCACTGTTTCATCCTCGATCAGCTGGGCATCGTTGTCGAGGGTCGCGACGTGATAGCTGTCGTGCAGCAGAATCTCGGTCTTGTCGGTGCTGGACACCCGGGCCAGCAGCAGCGCCGAGCACTCCGGGGGCACGACATGGTCGTGCGGGGAGTGCAGCAGCAGCACCGGCTGGGTGATCTGCGGCAGGTCACGGGTCACCTGCTCCCACATCCGCCGTTGCGACTGCAACGCCCGCAACGGGGTGCGCTCGTAGGCCAGCTCGGAGACACCGGGCTTCTTGATGTCCCCCGCGATCGAGGCGATCGACGGGACGACGTGCTGCAGCACCGGCAACGCCTTGAGGCGGATGTCCCGCATGACGTACGCCGGGTTGATCAGGACGAGGCCGCTGATGCCGCGGGGGTGCTGCTGGGCCGCGAGCGTCGCGAGCGTGCCGCCCATCGACATACCGACCGCGATGATGTCGTCACAACGCTGGGAGAGCTCGGTGTAGGCATCGTCGATCGCCGACCACCAATCGGTCCAGCGGGTCCGGTTGAGGTCCTTCCAATGCGTCCCGTGTCCGGGAAGCCGCGGCAGGCGGACGGTGAATCCTTCTGCGGCGCAACGCTTCGCGAGGGGCAGCATGCTCTGCGGTGATCCGGTGAACCCGTGACAGACGAGGACACCTGTGCGTGTCCCGTCGTGGGCGAAGGGCTCGGCTCCCGGCAGCACGTTCATCGTCGTTCCTTCGTGCGGTTCACGGTGTGGTCGACCTCATCCTTTCACCTCCGGGTCGGATGCGGGGTGCCTGCCGTATCCTGCACGGACCAGTGCGAAGGAGACGTGGTGTTCTATTGGCTGCTCAAGTGGGTGCTCCTGGGCCCGTTGCTCAAGGGCATCTTCCGGCCGACCGTCGAGGGAGCGCAGAACGTCCCGGAGCAGGGACCCGCGATTTTGGCCAGCAACCACCTGTCGATCGCCGACTGGCTGTTCATGCCCTTGGTCATCCCGCGTCGGGTGACGTTCGTCGCGAAGGCCGAGTACTTCAACACCCCTGGTCTGAAGGGGCGGCTGCAGAAGGCGTTCTTCTCCGGTGCGGGGCAGGTGCCGATCGACCGGTCGAGCGGTACCGCGGCCGCCGGGGCGCTGGAGACCGGGCTGCGGATCCTGCGCAGGGGTGAGTTGTTCGGCATCTACCCGGAAGGCACGCGGTCACCGGACGGACGTCTCTACAAGGGCAAGACCGGCATCGCACGCATCGCCCTGGAGTCCGGAGCGCCGGTGATCCCGGTGGGGGTCATCGGCACCGACGTGATCGCGCCCCAGGGCAAGCTGTTCGGGCGGATCATCCGGCCGCACGTGCGGTTCGGTGAGCCGATCGACTTCGCCCGCTACGAGGGGATGCAGGACGACCGCTTCGTGCTGCGCTCGATCACCGACGAGGTGATGTACGAGATCATGCTGCTCAGCGGTCAGGAGTATGTCGACGTCTACGGCTCGTCGGTGAAGAAAGGCCTGACCCAGAAGGCCAAGGAGATCGGGGGCGGTGCGGCGGCGCTCGCGACCCACGCCAAGGACCGACTGCAACATCACAAGGACGAGACCGCATCGGAGGATGCCACCGCCGACGGCTCCGCCGACACCTCGCAGGACGCCGAGGCGGACACGGCGGCCGCCGGTGGTGCACAGTCCCAGTAGGCAATACCGCTGGCGGCATACCCCGGCGTCGCCCGTACCCTTGTCGGGTGAGCACGACGACCCCTGACACATCCACCATGCACCGACTGCTGACCGAACAGGTCGAGTGGGCCGCGTTGCCCGCCCTGCAGCAGCCGCAGTGGCCGGATGCCGAGGCCGTCCGTGAAGTGCGTGCCGAGCTGGCCGCCGCACCGCCGTTGGTCTTCGCCGGCGAGTGCGATGTGCTGCGTTCCCGGTTGGCCGCGGCCGCGCTCGGTGAGGCGTTCGTGCTGCAGGGTGGTGACTGTGCGGAGCGCTTCTCGGAAGCCACCGCCGACAACATCCGGGACCGGGTCAAGACCATCCTGCAGATGGCAGCGGTGCTGACCTACGGCGCGAGCACCCCCGTGGTCAAGATCGGCCGCCTGGCCGGGCAATATGCCAAGCCACGCAGCAAGGACACCGAGACCCGTGGGGGCGTGACGCTGCCGGCCTTCCGGGGTGACATCATCAACGACTTCGAGTTCGACCCCAGCGCACGGACCCCCGACCCGCAGCGGCTGTTGCAGGCCTACCACACGGCGTCTTCGACGCTGAACCTCGTACGCGCTTTCACCACAGGTGGTTTCGCCGACCTGCGGCAGGTGCACGAGTGGAACCGCGGCTTCATCGCGAATGCCGCCTACTCACGGTACGAGTCGATCGCGCGGGAGATCGACCGGGCGATGAAGTTCATGCTCGCGTGCGGCGTCGACTTCGACTCGACCCCGCTGTCCGGCGTCGAGTTCTTCGCCAGCCACGAGGCGTTGCTGCTGGACTACGAGCAACCATTGACCCGCATCGACTCCCGCACCGGAAACCCCTACGCGGTGTCCGGGCACTTCGTGTGGGTCGGGGAGCGGACCCGCCAGCTGGATCATGCACACGTCGATTTCGCCGCGCGCATCCACAACCCGATCGGCGTCAAGCTCGGGCCGACGGCGGATCCGGACGAGGTTGTGCAGCTGATCGATCGTCTCGACCCCGACCGCGAGCCCGGTCGCCTCACCTTCATCACCCGGATGGGCGCGGGCAACGTCCGCGACAAGCTCCCCGCGATCGTCCGCCGCGTCACCGAGACCGGCGCGCAGGTCGTGTGGATTTGCGACCCGATGCACGGCAACACCTTCGAGTCCTCGACCGGTTACAAGACACGCGAGTTCGACGACATCATCGAGGAGGTGCGCGGCTTCTTCCAGGTCCACCGTGACCTGGGCACCGTGCCGGGTGGGCTGCACGTCGAACTGACCGGCAACGACGTCACCGAGTGCCTCGGCGGCAGCGAGAAGATCATCGACGCCGACCTGGAGAAGCGCTACGAGACGGCGTGCGACCCACGGCTGAACCACCAGCAGAGCCTGGAGCTGGCCTTCCTGGTCGCGGAGATGCTCTCCAAGCGCTGAGGTCGCGGTCAGTCGGTGGCGGCGGGCGCCGTGTCCAGGGCGCGCACCTGCAGGTCCGCCGCGTCGGCGAAGGACGCCATCGACTCGTCCACCAGGCAGGCATCGCGCAGCAGCAACTGTTCCGGCGTGATCAGCTCGGCATCGGATCGGCGGCTGGCGATGGCATCGAACAGCGATGCGCTTCGCGTATAGGTGTGCTCGTGGGCCAGGTGGTCCTCGGTGAGCCCGTCGACGATCGCCTGGATGGACGCGGTGAGAGCGTTCCGCGCGTCGTCCAGGGCGTCGGCATCGGCCCGCAGGCTGCCCGCCCCGTCACAGGCCACCTGACCGCTCTCGCGCAGCATCAGCCGGGCGCGGTGGACGGAGGCGTCCGCCGCCGAACGCAACCTGCGGTGGATGTTGCTCCCGGGTCCGGGTAGCCCGTGCAGCGGCTTCAACGACGCGACCAGTGTCTGGTGTGCGAAGTCGAGCTCTCTTGCGGCAGAACGTAGTTCGGCGTCTGCGCGGCCCTCGGTGACCTGCCGGAGGATCCCGTCGACGAGATTGCGGACGGCTTCCGCATGTGCGCGGGCCGCGACTCGAACGACCTGCCAGGACCGTAGGGGAAGCACCAGGAGGACCGTCGCGATCGCGACGCCGGCACCGATGGCGGTCTCCTCCAGACGCAGCTGCAACAGGCCGTTGGAG
>Ga0164242_10002500_pt1 | contig 21292 bp, 17 predicted proteins | sample OricomgcompostMG_FD_108783 | JGI IMG/M metagenome (GOLD analysis project Ga0164242, IMG submission 108783) | Miracle-Growth compost microbial communities from Emeryville, California, USA - Original compost - Miracle growth compost (MG) ... | reverse complement strand
CGGGTGGGCCGCGAGCCGGATGAGGAGGCCACCGTCGCCCGGGTGCACCGGCTGATGCAGGGCGATTGGAAGTTCTCGTCCAAGAAAAGCTATTGGACCTCCAAGCATCGCAAGGAGTTCAGCGGGCTGGTGGAGCACGAATACGCGGAGCCTTTGGGCCCGGAGGAGTGGAAGCGAAACTGGGAGTCGACCGAACAGGCGCTGCGGGGCTTCTTCAAGTCGCGCTGGATGCCGCTCGCGCGATCGCTCCAGCCGAACCAGTGGCTGGAGGTGGACGAGGGCTTCGAGAACTCACAGTTCGTGCTCGACGGGGTGAAGGTCTTCGCCATCCCGGACTTCGCGTATCTGGAGCCGGACGGGTCGGCGGTGGTGGTGGACTGGAAGACCGGCAAGAGCCGCGAGGGCTACGACGAGCAGGTGCTGGGCTACGTGCTCTACCTCTCCATCCGCTACCGGCTGCCCCTCGAGCGGATCAAGGCGTCCTTGGTCTATTTGAACGAGGGCACGGAGCACACCGTGGAGGTGGACCCGCAGGCGATGGAGACGTACCGGGCCCACTTCAAGAAGAGCGTGGCCCAGATGAAGGACCTGCTGCGGGATCCGGACTCGAACCTCCCCAAGGAACGAGAGCTGTTTCCCATGACGGAGGACCTGTCCGCTTGCGCGCGCTGCGTGTTCCGGCGGCCGTGCGGACGGGAAGGGGCGAGGGAGAGGGTCGCTTGAAAGACCTCACCCCCGGCCCCTCTCCGGAGCGGAGAGGGGGGAGTGGCTTGGACGACCTCGGTACCGGGTCAGCGGCCTTGGGCGATCCGGCGGACCACAGCGCCGGCCGCGTTCATGCCGAAGACGGACGTCACGAAGGACACGCTTCCATCAATGCGGGTGCGGTGATCGCAGGTGTGGAAGTCGTTCTCTCGCGACGGGCAGACGCAGAGGAAGCCGTCCGTCTCCGCGTCGTACTTCAGAGGCACCGGGTCGCGGCGTGGCTCGATCGAGTACACCGCCGTGATCCCCGTGGGCACGTCCGTGTTCACCCCGTGCTTGCGCTTGAGCAGCTTCCGGATGTCCTTCGCGAAGGGATCCATGTGCGTGTGGCACAGGTCCTCCACCCGGATCGCCGTCGGATCCAACCGGCCCGCCGCCCCCATCGAGCTCACCACCGGGATCCCCAACGTCACGCAGCGGTGCAACAGGTGCAGCTTCGCCTTCACGTTGTCGATCGCGTCCACCACGAAGTCGTGGCCCGGCGTCAGGAGCTGCTCGGCCAGGTCCGCGCGGTAGAACTCCTTCACCGCCTCCGCCTTCACCTCCGGGTTGATCTCCTGGCAGCGCGCCGCCATCAGCGTCGCCTTCGACTTCCCCACGCCCTTCACCGTCGCGTGCAGCTGACGGTTGGTGTTGGTCACGCACACGTCGTCGAAGTCCACCAGGGTGAGCTGGCCGATCCCGCTCCGCACCAGCCCCTCCACCGCGAAGCTCCCCACCCCGCCCAGGCCGAACACCACCACCTTCGCCCGCGCCAGCCGCTCCATCGCCGTGTCCCCGAAGAGGCGCGCGGTGCGATCGAAGCGGCGGTGGAGCCGGTACGGCTTCGACGCGGCGACCGGAGGCGCTGGGGGGGATTCGGTCTGCGGGGCGGTGGTCTGCGAGAGGGCGGCGTCCATGGCGGCCCTCATAACCCACGGCGGCGCTTCGCGCGAAGTCGCCTCAGAGCCCCTCCCCGAAGAGCCGCCGAGCGTTCTCGGTGGTCTGTGCCGCCATCTCCGCCACGCTCACGCCGCGCGCCCGGGCCAGCGCCTCCACCATCCGGGGCAGGTAGCTGGGCTCCGAGCGCTCCCCACGGTGCGGGTGCGGCGCTTGATCTGGCGCGTCCGTCTCCACCAGAAGCCGATCCAGAGGCACCGCGCGCACGGACTCGAGCGGCTTGCGCGCCTCGGCGAAGGTCACAGGCCCTGCGAACCCGAAATAGAGGCCGCGCTTCGCGTAGCCCTTCGCCAGCTCCGCGCCCCCGCTGTAGCTGTGCAGGATGGCGCCTCGCTCCGGGAGGGGCTCTTCGGTGAGCAACTGGCCCAGCGCGGGGTGCGCGTGGAAGCAGTGGAGCAGGAGCGGGAGGCGGTGTTTCCGCGCCAGGGCGAAGTGCGCGCGCAGCACCTTGAGCTGGCGCTCCATCGGCGCGCCCGGGAGGGACGGTCCGTCCAGCCCGCATTCGCCCACCGCGATCGCTGTCCCTTCACCCAGGAGCGCGTCCAGCGTGGCCAGCGCCGCGTCGTCCTCCGCTTCGGGGAGCGAAGGCAGCGCCTGGGGATGAATCCCAAGCCCGGCGTGGAGCCTGCGATCGCCCCGGGTCAGCGCGAGCAGGGGCTCCCACTCGCCCGGCGCGACGCCCGGCACCACGATCCCGGACACACCGGCGGCCCAGGCACGCTCGAGCACCTCGCCCCGATCGGCGTCGAAGCGCGTGGCATCCAGGTGGCAGTGGGTGTCGATCACCCGTGCCGTTCTATCGCGTTGGCAGCGGCTGGAAGGGCCTCGCCTCCAGCGCGCTCGCGGCGACCAACAACAACGCCCAGCCCACGCACGCCCCGGCCAGGACGTCGGAGGTCCAGTGAAGGCCCAGGTAGACCCGCGAGACCCCCACCGCGACCGCCAGCGCCACCACCCCGGCGCCCAGCGCCCGGCGTGCCCGCGGGTAGAGCCTGCCCACCACCATCGCCAACGTGCCGCCCACCGCCACCGCCGCCATCATGTGCCAGCTGGGAAAGCCGAAGCCCGGGTGCGCGTCTTGCGCCGCCCACAGCTCTGGCCTCGGGCGATGAAAGAGGTGCTTGAGCACGAAGTTCAGCCCACCCGCCAGCCACACCGTCCCCAGGGCCACGCCGGCCCCCCGCCCATCCCCCCGCCGGAACGCCACCCAGCCCACCCAGGCCGAAAAGGCCACCGCCATCGCCGGCTCGGCGAGCGTGCTGATCATCACCATCAGCGCCGTCACCCAGACGCTGGCGTGCGCGTGCAAGGCCCAGCTCGCTCGCCAATCCAGCCCGTCGGTCAGCCCCGCGTGCGTGGCATAGGCCAACACCGCGAAGCCCACCGCCGCCGCGCCGCCGGAGGCCAGGGTCGAAGGCCACCGCCACACCCGCTCGGCGCGCGGTCCCCCCGCCGCCAGCACCCGCCCCCCCGTGGTCCTCAAAGCGCACCTCCGCTACTGCACCAGCACGATGCGTTGGCCCGAGCTCCGCCGAAGCTCGCGCGAGCTCAAGAGCCGGGCCACGTCTGCGACCTCGTTGCCCAGCGTGTCGAACGCCGCGGCGATCAGCTCGCCCAGGCTGGTCTCCACATGCTTGGCGGCCGGACGGGTGGGCGCCACCCGGCACTTGGTGGGCGCGCCCCGCCGACCCTGTCGCTGCACCTTCACCGCTTCCGCTCGCTTGGCCATGGTGTCTCTCCTCGATGAACGGTTCGAAGGTGGAGTTAGCAGGCGGCGTGCCGAGCGATTGGCCGGGCGGGCGAGCCTGATTTCAAGGGGTTGTCCGCGCGCGGTGGCCAACGTCTGGCCGCGAGCCCGTCGTTTTTACCGGCGCGTGCTTCGGGCGTTCGACTAAGAGGGCGCCATGCGGATGAAAGTGCTCTTCCACGACAACTGCTTTGACGGCGCGGCCAGCGCGGCGGTGTTTTCGCGCTTCTACCGGGAGCGGGTGAACCCGACCGCGGAGCTCGCGTACCAGGGGCTGGCGCACAAGGCGGGCGGCTCGGCCATTGACGAGGCGCTCCTGGATGGCGACGAGAACGCGATCGTCGACTTCCGCTATTCGCAGAGCCCCAAGCTCACCTGGTGGTTCGACCACCATGTGTCCGCCTTCCAGATGCCCGGTGACGAGGCGCACTTCCGGGCGGACACCAGCGGCCAGAAGTTCCACGACGGAAAGCGGAAGAGCTGCACCAACTTCCTGGCCGACGTGGCCAAGGAGCGCTTCGGGTTCGACCCCGCGCCGCTTTCGGACCTCCTCTACTGGGCGGAGATCGTGGACGGCGCGCTCTTCGCCTCCCCCACGATGGCGGTGGAGCTGAAGGAGCCGGCGCTGCAGCTGATGATGGTGCTGGAGGCGAACAAGGAGGCGGGCTTCATCCCCTGGGTGATCGCCCAGATGCAGACCCGGACGCTGGCGGAGATCGTCGCCGAGCCGCGGGTGCAGGCGTTCCTGGGGCCGCTGCTCGAGCGGCACCGCGCGTCGATCGACGTCGTGCGCCGGAAGGCGACGTTCGAGAAGGGCGTGGTCTTCTTCGACGTGGCGGACGAAGGCCTGGACGCGCTCAACAAGTTCATCGCCTACTACCTCTACCCGGACGCGCGCTACACGGTCTGGGTGGGGCGAGGGGCGAGCCGGAGCAAGGTCTCCATCGGCTCCAACCCGTGGCGGCCGGAGCTGCGGACCCACGACCTCTCCAAGATGGCCGAGCGCTTCGGCGGTGGCGGACACCCGGTGGTCGCGGCGATGAGCTTCAAGGCGGACGAAGTCCCCAAAGCCCGCGCCGCCGCCAGCGAGCTGTTGGCCGAGCTCCGCGGCTGATGGGCGTTGAGCTGAAGCGCGTTTAGAAGAGCGAGAACCCGGCGCGCCGGAGCAGGGCGACCACCTGGAGCATGGGCAGGCCCTGGACGCTGGTGCGGTCTCCCTCCAGCGCGGCCATCAGCGCCTGGCCCTTGCCTTCGATCCGGTAGCTCCCCGCGCAGCCCTCCCACTCGCCGGTGTCCAGGTACCGCCCGCGCTCCTCGGCCGAGAGCGGAAAGAGGGTGAGCCGCGCCACGTCGAGCGCGACCTCCCGGTGCCCAGGCCCCAACAGGCAGATGCCCGTCCAGAGCTCATGGGTGTGGCCCGCGAGCCTCGAGAGCTGCCGGTCCGCCGCGCTCCGGTCCGCCGGCTTCCCCAGCCGCTCGCCTTCAAACCAGCCCAGCTGATCCGCGCCCAGGACCCAGGCGTCCGGGTGCCGCGCGCCCACGGCCTGCGCCTTGCGCTCCGCCAGCTGGGCCACCGCCGCCTGCGCGGTCAGCCCCGGGGCGACGGCCTCTTCCACCCCGGGCGCCTCGGCGGTGTACGACACCCCGAGGCCGTCCATCAGCGCGCGCCGGGCAGGAGAGGTGGAGGCGAGGATCAGGGTGCGCATCGCACCCACGTTAGCCGCCCGTGCCGTCCACTCCCACCTCGCAAACGTTGCGTGGCTCGCATCCGGTGCATAGGCGGGCGGCTTTGAGCGGGGCTAAGTCCCTGGAATCACATGGGTTCAACTGTCCAAAACGTGGCGGCCGGCTTGCACGGTCTGGCCCCACCGAGGGGAAGGTCCTATGCGCACGATTCGATTCGGACTTCATTCGCTGCTCGCTCTGTCGCTGGTCGCGGCCGCGACCTGGGCGTTGCCGGCACACGCCGAAAACGACCTGGTCTCTTTCAGCAAGGGGGCGCTGATCATCCCCGAGCAGGCCACTTTCCAGAAGGGGGACGGGGCGCTGGCCGCCTATGGCCTGGTCTGGCGGATCCTCCAGGCGAACGAGACCTACAACAAGGACCACCCGGTCACTGTCTACTGGGTGATCAACGGGACCAAGGGCTCTCCCAACCGTTGCAGTCCGAGCAACCTGCAGAAGCCCCCCAAGACGGGCGGCAGCACCCCGGCCTGGAATGATGCCAAATGGAACGACGGCTGTGACCTGAAGATCGTCAACTCCGCCGATCAGCCGGTCGTCCCGGTGGACTACACCAAGGCTTGGCCCACCTCGGGGATCTATCCCTCGGCCGCCATCACCAACTGGGACACCACCGGAGGCAGCGCGCTGCCCGGCTACGCCAGCGCCACGCTGACCAAGGCCAAGGGCTTCAACACGGTCCAGTACATGGGCGGACCGTTTGTGATCGACGCCCCGGACGCGAAGTACGTGATCGATTTTCTCCGCGACAGTGGCACGGCGGATGAGATCAAGCAGTACACGAAGACCACCAATTGTACGACCACCGCGACTCCCAAGTTGGGCTCTTGCTTCTTCGTGCAGATGCATCAGGCGACTGCCGGGTTCAATGCCTACGTGGGCCGCCGGATCAACAAGGTCCCGCCGAAGCTGGCGCTCCTCGACTCGGGCTCCGGCGTCTCCACCGGCATCCTCAACCAGTACCTGGAGAGCGCGGGCTTGATGTTCGATGGCGCGGCAGGCTGCCCGGCGGGAACGACCTCGGGCTGCAGCCTCAACAGCGGCAAGCCAGGTCTGATCTATGACCAGTTCCACGCGATCAAGGATCTGATCAGCACCGCGAGCTACCCATATGGGCTGCTCAACGCGAAGGGCACGGACGGGAAGCTGATTTATACGGTGTTCTGGACGCCGCACTGGGATCTGACCATCCCGAAACAGAACTCAAGTGGGACTTGGTACGACTCACATAAGTCAGGGAAAAGTACGGTTTACACATATTATGGCGAGTATTCGACGAATGGGGACGGCGCGGCCAACCCAGGCGTCAACGCACTCAACAACATCGCCAAATTCCTCGACAACAAGGGAACTGGCTTGATGGCGGAGTGCGCCAGCATCGAAACCTATGAAGGCTCGTTGCATTCCAAGGCTGGGAGTTGTTCGTGGCAGTATGCGAACGGAAGTTGGTCGTATGTCTGTGCCCCGCCCTCCTGGAACCTGAACGTGGCTCAGTACGACCCCAACACCAAGTTCTTGTATACAGCTGATCTCTACACCAACGGGGTCGGCGGCGGAGATTCGACCAGCGACCAGTGGGTGGGGCGGAACTGCACTGATCCGGACTACTCTTCCGGGCAGTGCGTCGTCTATCCGAATGCGGGTGACCCGTTCTCTCAAATGGGCGACTTCAGCTTCACCGCCAAAGACGGTGCGGTGAACAGCTACCATCAGGGGGTTGGCTCCGATCGCCGTCCGGGCGCACGGCGGCTGGCGTATTCCTGGGATGACTACAAGTCCACGGACGCCGGCAAAGAGGGGGATGTGTCAACCCAGGACGGTTGGGACTTTTTCTCCGTCTCCCAGAAGGACAATGATCCCAAGAAGGCCACGATCGTCTATCTCGGTGGGCACTCGTATGCGAACTCGGTTCCGGGCACCCGCATCGTGCTCAACACCCTGCTCAATCTCGGCTCCAATCCGATTGGCTCGGAGCGGGCCCTGTCGCAGCCGGTGGCGTACATTGATCCCAACGGGAACGACACTGCTGGGTCGCGCGAGCTGGTGTTCGCGTCCACCTTCGAAGCGGTCTCCGGCTACGACAACAGTGATTCGGCGGAGGCGACGTTCGATCCCGCCGCAGGATCGCGCTGGGTGTTTCCGCGTGTCCCCGGACACCTCCGCGCGCACAGCTTGACCGGTTCCAACAAGCTGGCGTCAGGGGAAAACAACCTGGAGGATGGCAGCCTCTGGGACGCGGACGCGCTCCTCCCGCTGCCTGGGGACAGAAACCTGTTCACCTACTTTGGCGGAAAGGTCGCCGCTACCACCGGCGCTCCCAACGGTGTGCTTCAGACCGGTTGGAAGCCGGAGAAGGTGGATGGAAACCGGCTCGGCGCCACCGGCTGCGTGGACGTGATGGGGTATGGGAAGTACACCATCCCGGACGTGGACGCGGACGGGAATCCCATCCGGACCGACAAGTTCGGGATGGTGCCCGGCGCCGATGGGATCTGCGATCTCCAGCAGGCGCTCCAGTCGGTGGCGGTGGATCCAGGAACAGACTTCGGGGTGTCGACCAAGGCTGCGAACGCAGCGCTCCTCGCCGCGCAGCGCACCGGGGACCAGCAGCTCCTCCAGCGGGTGCGGGGCTATTGCTTCGCCACCGTCGGGCAAGCGGACGGTGCGGGGGCGGCGAACCTGAACCCGGGCGACAAGGAGTGCAACAACCCGGACGCCGACAACCGCGCGCACCTGGGCGGCCTGGTCCATTCCGCCCCTGCGGTGGTGCCGCCGAGCTCGAAGATCACCGATGCGCCAGCGGGGAAGAGCCGGCCCACCATGGTCTATACGGCTGGCCTCGACGGACAGCTGCACGCCTTCTACGTGTCCGGTGGCTCTGGCTATACCGGTCCCTCCGATCTGGTGACCCCGCCCAACCCGAACGCGACCGGTGCCTTCAGCCACGACTACGCGACCGAATTCGCCGCCGGAAAGCTGCCGAAGCCCGGCACCGAGCTCTGGTCCTATCTGCCGGCCAGCCAGCTCCCGTATTTGAGGGGGAACACCGCTCAGGTGGATTCTTCGCCTGTGGTGGCGGACGTCTTCGCAGACTTCGATCAGTCCGGCGTCCGCACCTGGCGCACCGTCCTGGTCGCGTCCATTGGCTCGAACGGTCGCGAGCTCTTCGCGATTGACATCACCAACCCGCTCAAGCCCACCTTGCTCTGGGACATCGCCGGCAGCATCCGCTCGGATCCGTCGGTGGTCTTCTCGCCCATCACGCTGGCCAACGACACCACGGTGGGGACGGCCTCGGCGTACAAGTTCAAGGAGGACACCGCGACGTTCCAGTTGCCCAGCTCCGGTGACCCCGGCGCCATCGCGACCAACCTCTATGACTACTCGGATCTGGGCGGCGCTCGCGGGATCTCCATTGGCCAGCTCCGCAATGGATTGACCCCTGTGTTTGCGATCTTCGTCGCCAGCAACTCCTCCACTGCCTACTCGGCGCCGGCCAAGGGCGAGGAGGTCTTCGCGCTCGACGTGGCCACCGGTCAGAAGGTCTGGCAGTGGGAGAAGGACTACTCGGACACCGCCCGCGGCTCGGACAACACGGTGCCCCCGCCGGTGACCATCACCCGCAACTCGGACGGCGCCAACCGGGCCTACGTGGGAGACATTGAGGGGAGGCTCTGGGAGCTGGACGCGCCCACCGGGAGGAACCTCAACGTGTTCACCGGGGCGGGCTGCTCGACGACCACTCCCTGCAAGTTCGCCGCGCTCGACACCCGCTCCACCCTCGCCAACCCGCAGCCGCTCACCACCAACCTGTCCTTTGCCAAGATTCCCATGGTGGTCTCCTCCGGCAGCATGTTCGCGGGTTACGAAGGAGCGACGGTGGCGCTGGTGGGGACGGCGGGGGCGGATTGGGTGCAGCCTACGGTCGCAGGCAAGTTCCACGTCCTCTTGCTCGATCCCCAGTACCGCGTGCCGTTCGCCACCGGTGGGAAGAACCTGGCGGGCGCGACGGTCACTCAGACGGCGGCGTTGGCAACGGCCAAGCTCACCGGCGTGCTCCAGGAACCCGCGGGGATGCCGTTTACCTTCGCCGCCGGCGACCACCTCTACGGGACGATCACGGTCGCCGGCCAGATGGCCTTCGTTCCGGTGGCGCATGGGGCGGTCAACGACTACCTCTCGCTCAGCAGCGGGATCACCGGGTCCACTTTCGCCATCGATCTCGGCGAGGCCACCACCGCCAGCTCCCTGACCGCGGTGCCCGGATTGAGCCACGCGAACTTCGGTGGCGTGACGGTGCTCCACGACGCCACCAGCGGCAAGGACACCCTGATCGGCCTCGAGGTCAGCAAGATCACCACCACGGTGAGCCCAGGGACCGCGGGACACGCCACCCCGGATTCGTCCCTGGCCACCCAGGGCCCCCTCTGGCGCCTCAAGGCCTGGGTCACCCGCTTCCTGAGCAATTAGAGGTCCAGCATGGCACGTCCGACCCATTCACCCCGCGCGGCAGGCTTCACCCTGATCGAGGTGCTGATCGCGCTGATGATCGTGGCCACCGGCAGCGTGGGCGCGCTGCTGGCGCTGCTCCATGCCCAAGGTGCGCTCCATGACGGGCAGGTCCGGCAGAGCAAGATGGTCCTGATCGACGCCAAGGCCCAAAGGCTCAGCCTGCTCGACAAGGCGCTGCTCCAGAGCGGGAAGGCGGGGATGGTGCCGGTGGCCCAACCGGAGCCGCTCCCGGGCCTGGAGACCCGCGTTGCCGGGTCGGGCTCCTGGATCCTCGATCCGACCGCCCCCACGGTGGCCGCTTCGACCACCGATGGAGTCGCGGACCTGGGAACGGGGACGTACTTCCGGCTCGAGGGGAGCGGGAAGATCCGCTACGCCACAACGGTCGCCGCCAACACAGCCTGCGCCGACGTACCGGCCCAGGTGTACTGCCGGGAGATTTTGGTCACGCTGGGGCTCCCCATGGCGGTGGGGACGATCTCGGCCGGCGGAACCAGCTTGGGAGACAACACGGCGATCCTCGCCACCAACGCCAAGACCTACACCATCTGGACCCGGGTCTCGGAGGGTGGGGACCTCCAACATGCGGTCGTCGGATGGAGGGTGGTGGTCCAATGAAACCTCGTGGGTTTTCGCTGATTGAGCTGACGGTCGCGATGGGGATCTCCGTCGTGGCGATCGCCGCGGTGATGATGGTGCTGACCAGCGCGGCCACCATGTCCGGCAACGCTGAACAGCGCGCGGATGGGGACCAGGCGGCCCGGTACGCGGCGGAGGGGCTCCTGCGCTCCATCCGTGAGGCGGGGCTGGGGGCCTCCGGCGGGATCATGGTCGGCTCCGGCGCCGGGGCGGCGTCGCGGATCAACGCCGTGTTCGGACGGGACGGGACCGGCTGGGGGAGCTCAGACGAGCTGTGGGTGGTGTCTCCGGACAAGAACACGTTCGGGGAGACTTGCGTGGATTCAGGCGCAGCCACCACCATCACCACCGCGGCCGCCTCCGGGCCGATTACGGTGGGTTGCATCACGGGCTTCAAAGCCGGCCAGATGCTCTTGGCCAGCGACATGACGTCCGCGGCCTTGCTCACCAATGTGAGCATGGCCGGCCAGGTGATCGACTACGCGGAGAGCGGGACCTCGGGCTTCGCGGACTCCACCGCCGGGTACAAGCAGTCCGATTGGGTCTTCGGGGCCTCGGTGTGGCACTACTTCGTGGCGCTCGACGGACAGAATCGCCCGGCGCTCTACCGGAGCGCGGCCACGCTTGGCGCGGGCGCCGGCGGGGTCCCCTTCGTGGACAGCGGGACGCCCGTCCTGGTGGCGAGCGGGATCGAGGATCTACAGCTGGCCTATGGACTCGACGCGGCCGGCAGCAACGACCCGGCCAACTACGTGTTTCAGAACGGCCTCAACGCGTCCTACACCCCGGGCCTGCGCTCGGTCCGCCTCAGCCTGGTGTCGGTCACCGGGAAGACGATCCGGAACTTCCAGGTGAAGACCTCCAGCGATCGGGACCTGAGGCCTTTGGACGCGGTGGAGAACCACGTTCACGCTCCCGCGGCGGCCGTGGATGGGCTGCGGCGGAGTCTCTATCAGCGCAGGGTGGAGCTGCCCAACATGGCGACGGGGGTCCTATGAGTGCGAAGGCTGAACGAGGCAGTGCCCTGCTCACCGTGGTGGTGCTCCTGGGAATCCTCCTGGTGGTGGTAGGAGCGCTCCTGACTTATGCGTCGGGCGTCCGGAACGACGCGATCCGCCATTCGCGCACCGAGACGCGGCTCTCGTGCGCCGAAGCCGGGCTCCAGTTGTCGCGCTCGTACTATGCGAACCACGAAGGGGGATGGAACGCCTATCTGGCCGACCCCGCGTCCTACAATCCCATTCCGGCGCAGTGGATCACGGACGCCGGACTCACCTCGGCCGATCCCTGGACGGTGGGGGCGAACGGAAACGCGCTCAACAACCACCCGGAGCTGTTTGCGGACCTCGACGGGGACGGTCAGGCGGACGTCTACATCTTCATCCGGGACGATCCGGACGAAGCGCCGGTGAACAACGCCCAGCGGGACAACAACCTCGCCGCGTTGGTGGGCGCGGTGTGCATCTCCCACACCATGGCCCCGCGCCTGGCGAACGGAAAGGTGGACACCAACCTCCTCAGCGCGGAGGGCCTCCTGACGGTCAATGGGAGCACGCAGGGCTACAATCAGGGCGGCGGCTGCGGAAACGGGGATGGCAACCTCAACAACTGCAGCTAGCGCACCGCAGGGCCGTCCCCACCCGCTCCGGCCCCAAGCTCGCCTAGGATGGCGGGCTCCCATGATCTCCCACCGCTGGGGCCTGGTGCTCCTGGGTGCGCTCGCCTGTCACGCGCCCGGGAAGCAAGCAGCGCCCGCCACCCGCGCCGGCTCGAGCGACCTCCAGGCCAAGTCCACCCTCCGCCAAGCGTCGCCCGTGGTCCCGCTCCCGCTCTGCCTGGCCCAGGGCCGCTCCAGTCTGGAGGCGGCGCGGAGCGACTACGATCAAGGCCAGTTCGAGCAGGCCTTGAGCTGCGCCGCGGACGCCAGCGCGGAGGCCCCCTCCGACCCGCGCGCCCACTCCGAGCGGGCCGCGGCGCTCTCCGCGCTCGGGCGGCTGGACGAGGCGGCCTTGGCCTATGCCCAGGCGCTGGCGCTGGATCCGGATCACCTGGACGCGCTGCTCGGCGCTGCCCACCTCTACGGCGTGGCGCTGCCCTCCAGCCGCGAGCGGGATCAGCTGGCCGTGACCTACTCCGAACGCGGGTTGAAGGACGCGCGCGAGAACCCGGGCCTGATGGCCGACTTCGCGCTGCTCTCCGCCATGGCCTTCAACGACCTCGGGGACTCGGTGACCGCGCTCGCCCGCGCCAAGACCGCGCTCTCGGTCCACCCCAAGGACGCAGATGCGCAGTACGAGCAGGCCATGGCGCTCTTCGAGCTGGATCACTTCCAGGAGGCGAAGGCCGCCTTCAGCGCCCTCCTGACGGATGAAGAGCACCGCGCCCACGCCAGCTATCACCTGGGGCTCCTGCTCGAGCGCGAGGGCAAGTGGAAGGAGGCCAAGGCGCAGCTCGCGTTGGCCCGGAAGCTCTCTCCGGAGGACTTCCCGCAGCCTGTGGCGATGTCCGCGCCAGACTTCAAGAAGGCGCTCGCGCAAGCGGAGGGGGCGCTGCCCGCGGACATGCGGAAGGATCTGGCCTTGGTGCCGATCGCCGCGGAGGAGCTGCCGCGGGACGAGGATCTCACCGGCGGGGACGCGCCGCTCTCGCCCACCATCCTGGGGCTGTTCCGCGGCCCTTCGCTGGGGGAGCGCTGCCTCCCGGAGGACGGAGACCCCTGCCGCAGCATCGCGGTCTACCGCCTCAACCTGGAGCGCGCGGTGACCTCCCGGGCGGAGCTCCTGGAGCAGATTCGCGTGACACTGCTCCATGAGATAGGGCACCTGCGCGGCGAGGACGATCAACAGCTGGCCGCGCGCGGGCTGGAGTGACCGGAGAGGACGTGGCGACGATGGAGACGGTGGCGGTGGGGCCCAAGGGCGCGCAGCGGCTGCGCCGGGGTGGGAACTGGGCGTATCGCAACGAGCTGCTCCACCCCCTCGAGCCCGCCTCACCGGGGGAGGTGGTCTGGGTGGTGGACGGTCAGCGCAACCCGATTGGTCAGGCCTTCGCGTCCACGCGATCCCCCATCGCGCTGCGGCTGCTCACCCGCGAGTCCCCCGAGCAGTGCCCCATCAACGACGCGTTCTTCCGCTCCCGGATCGAGCGGGCGCTGTCGCGGCGCCGCTCCCTCCAGACGCGCGACGCCTACCGGCTCCTCCACGGCGAGTCAGACGGGCTGCCCGGGCTCCTGGTGGACCGCTACGCGGACCGGCTGGTGATGCAGACGCTCTCGGAGGGGGCGGACGCGCGCAAGGAGCATTTGGCCAAGCTTCTTCTTGAAGTGACCGGCGAGCTGACCGGCGCCACGCAGGTGGTCTGCCGGGACGACGCCTCGGGGCGCGACTTCGAAGGGCTCCCGCGGGAGAAGAGGCTCCTCCTGGGCAGCGGCCCGGCGCAGGTGGTGTTCCACGAAGGCCCGAACGCGCTCGAGGTCGACCTGCTGGATGACATGAAGACGGGGAGCTTCCTGGACCAGGTGGACAACCACCTGCGCGCCGCGGAGCTGGCCTCGGGCGAGGCGCTGGACTGCTTCAGTTATCACGGCGGGTTCGCGCTCGCCCTGGCGCGGAGCTGTTCCCGGGTGACGGCGGTGGAGCAGGATCCGGGTGCTGTGGCCAAACTGCGCGCCAACGTCGCGCGGAACGGCCAGGACCACGTCGCGGTGATGGAGGCGAACGTCTTCGACGTTCTGCGCGACTTCGAGCGGGCGGGGCGCACCTTTGACACGGTGGTGATCGATCCCCCGGGGCTGACCAAGCGCAAGGAGGGCTACGGGTCGGCCCTCCGCGCCTACCGGGAGCTCAACCTGCGCGGCTTCAAGCTGCTCAAGGAGGACGGGCTCCTGGTCACCTGCTCCTGCTCGGGGAAGCTGGACCGGGCTGAGTTCGAGGAGATGATCCTCTCGGCGGCGAAGGACGCGCATCGGCAGGTGCAGATCCTGGAGCGCCGCGGCGCCGGCTTGGACCACCCGGTGCTCGCCGCCGTCCCGGAGTCCGAGTACCTCAAGGCCTTCTTCCTCCGCGTGCTGTAGCGCGGAGGCCTACTTCTCCAACCCGAGCTCCTTCTTCAGGCGGGTGACCACCTGGAAGTACTCGGTGCGGTTGAAGGCCACGTTCAAGATGTGGAAGTCCTTCTTGGCCAGCCCCACGCAGCCGAAGCAGTAGTTGCAGTCGGAGAGGCTGCGGCTGAGCGTGAGGTACGCGCTCTGGGTGCAGTTCTCCGACTGAACGCAGTAGGCGCAGCCGTGGCAGTTCTTCGAATCCACGCAGTGCGAGCAGCTGTTGCACGTCTCGCAGCGGGTGCAGTGGGTGCACTGGTAGCAGCCCACGCAGTCGTTGCAGAACATGCAGTTCGCGCAGCGCTCGCAGCCCTCGCAGGCGTAGGAGCCGGGGTTGCCGGGATCGGTGGAGAAGGCCTTGGCCAGCTTCTGCAGCCGGTCCAGGAACTCGCGCTTGCCCAAGGGGCGGATGGCCTCGCGCTCGGCTTCGACCTGCGCGGGGCTGGGGGGCTGAACCTTGAGGGATGCGTCCTTCGCCATGGCGGCGGAGGTTACTTCAGGCCCCCTCGAAGCGGGCGGGTCGGTTGCGCCTACCCCCCGAAGGAGCGGTAAGAGTCCGCGCGCCCATGGATCTCTCCAAGCTCAACCCGCCCCAGCGCGAGGCCGTGCTCACCACCGAAGGGCCGCTCCTGGTCCTCGCCGGCGCCGGCTCTGGAAAGACGCGGGTGATCACGCACCGGATCGCGCACCTGTTGGAGAAGAGGGTCTCACCCCGGGCGATCCTGGCGGTGACCTTCACCAACAAGGCCGCGTCCGAGATGAAGGAGCGGGTGGTCCTGCTCGCGGGGAAGGCGGCGCAGCAGGTCCTGGTCTGCACCTTCCACGCGTTCGGCGCCGAGGTCCTGCGCGCGGAGCTCCACCGGCTCGGCTGGCCGAAGAAGTTCGCCATCGCGGACATGGGGGATCAGCTGGCGATCGTGAAGCGGGCGATGCGCGAGCGGAAGATCGACGACCGCGCCTTCGATGCCCGCAAGGTCCTGGTGGCCATCTCCCGCGCCAAGAACGCGGGCGTGGTCCCCGAACCGCTCGCCGAGGGGCTGGGCGACGACTACGACCTGATCACCTCCGAGGTCTTCCCGCTCTACCAGCTGGCCCTCAAGGCGCAGGGGGCGGTGGACTTCGACGATCTGATCGTCCTCCCGGCGCGGCTCTTCCGCGAGCACCCGGACATCCGGGAGAAGTACCTGCGCCGCTTCCACTACCTCCTGGTGGACGAGTTCCAGGACACCAACTTCGCCCAGCTGGAGCTGCTCCGGCTCCTGGTGGGGGAGCGCAAGAACGTGTGCGCGGTGGGGGACGACGACCAGTGCATCTACAGCTGGCGCGGCGCGGAGGTGAAGAACATCCTCGCCTTTGACCAGTACTTCCCCGGCGGGAAGGAGGTCCGGCTGGAGCAGAACTACCGCTCGGTGGGGCACGTGCTGGAGGCGGCCAACGCGGTGATCGAGAAGAACCCGGTCCGCAAGGCGAAGCGGATGTGGACCGATCAGCCCGGCGGCGAGAAGCTCAAGCTGGTGGTCGCGCCCTCCGAGGAGGACGAAGCCCGCTTCGTCGCCCGCCAGATCGAGCGCCACCTGGTGGACGGCGTCCCCGCGGACGAGATCGCCGTGCTCTACCGCACCAACGGCCAGAGCCGCCCGGTGGAGGAGGCGCTGCGCGAGAAGGGCATCCACTACGACCTCGTCGGCGGCTCGGAGTTCTTTGACCGGCGGGACGTGAAGGACGTGATCGCCTACTTCAAGCTGTTGGCGAACCCGCTCGACGAGATCGCCCTCCTGAGGATCATCAACGTCCCGGCCCGCGGGATCGGCGACGTGACCGTGGAGCGGCTGGCGCAGGCGGCCCGGATCAAGGGCTGGACGCTGGGCGAGGCGGTGGAGAGGGCGAGCGAAGTCGAAGGCCTGCCCCAGGGCGCGCCAGACCGGGTGGCCGAGTTCGCCCAGCTGCTCGCCCGCTACCGCGCCCTCTACGAGAAGGGCAACCTGGCCCAGGTCACCCGGACCCTCCTGGAGGAGATCGGCTTCAAGGACGCGGCGCGCACCTTCGCCAGCTCGGCGGCGGTGGCGGAGCGGAAGGTCCAGTCGATTGACGGAGTGCTCGCCTCCATTGACGCCTACGAGAAGCGGGAGGGGCCCAAGGCGGGCCTTTTGAGCTACCTGAACCGGCTCACGCTGGACAACCGGGTGGAGGAGGACGGCCCCTCCGCGCGGCGGGTGACCCTGATGACGCTGCATGGCGCCAAGGGGCTGGAGTTCAAGGTCGTCTTCCTGATGGGGATGGAGGAGGACCTGTTGCCGCACGGGGGGATGCAGGGCGAAGCGCAGAACCTCGAGGAGGAGCGCAGGCTCTGCTACGTGGGGATCACCCGGGCCAAGGAGACGATCTACCTGAGCCGCGCGGCGATGCGGGTGAAGCGGGGCAAGGAGCTTCCCAGGACCCCGTCGCGGTTCCTGGAGGATCTCCCCGAGCATCTGTGCGAGAAGCAGGACCTCGCCGCCCCGCCCAAGGGCCCGCCGACCGAACGGGAGCAGAACTTCTTCGCGGACCTGAAGGAGCGCTTCGCCCGCCAAAAAGGGCCTGGAAATGGGGGCCAGGCGGGGAGCGGGGCGGCAAGGTCTTGACTCGGGGGGGTGTTCCCTCTAGATCGACGCCCCCGCATTGGGGAGGCGAAACAAGTCGCCCTCGTCGGCGGTTCGTCAGATTTTCGGAGCTTTCAAATGTCGCAGAAGACCTACAGCGCGCGCCCGGCAGACATCAAGCGGGAGTGGCACCTCATCGACGTGAACGACAAGGTGCTCGGCCGCGCCGCCAGCCAGATCGCCACGCTCCTCAAGGGCAAGCACAAGGCGATGTACACGCCCTCCATCGACACCGGCGACCACGTGGTGGTGATCAACGCCGACAAGGTGAAGGTCACCGGCCGCAAGGAGACGGACAAGCTCTACCACCGTCAGCCGCGCGCCGGCTTCCCGGGCGCCCTCAAGACCACCACCCTCGAGAAGCTCCGCGAGCGGCACCCGGAGGACGTGATCCTCAACGCGGTCCGCCGGATGCTCCCGCGCAACGCGCTCGGCCGCCAGATGATGACCAAGCTCAAGGTCTACGCCGGCGAGGCCCACCCGCATCACGCCCAGAAGCCCGCCCTCCGGCAGGTCGAGGCGTAACCCTTTTTTGAAAGGCAATTGAAGATGGCGATTCAGACGGAGAGAGGGTTCTACGCCACCGGCCGCCGCAAGGAGGCCACCGCCCGGGTGTGGATCAAGCCGGGCAATGGCGACGTGGTGGTCAACGGCCGCGCCCTGGCGGCGTACTTCGGGCGCGAGACCTCGATCATGGTCATCAACCAGCCGCTCGAGATCCTCGAGCAGAAGGGCAAGGTTGACATCACCGTGAACGTGAAGGGCGGCGGGCTCTCCGGGCAGGCGGGCGCGATCCGTCACGGCGTCTCCCGCGCGCTCTGCGTGCTCAACCCGGATTACCGTCCGGCGCTCAAGAAGGCCGGCTTCCTCACGCGCGATGCCCGCGCGGTCGAGCGGAAGAAGTACGGTCAGCCGGGCGCGCGTCGCCGGTTCCAGTTCTCGAAGCGCTAGACCTTCCCAGGGGCTTCGGCCTTTTGGAAGATCGGCTTCGCAGCGAAGAAGGCTCTCGGGTTCGCCCGGGGGCCTTTTTTCGTGCCCCTTCTCAGGAACCTGAGGACAGCGTGAGCGGTGAATTCTTTTAGGACGGTCCGTAACTTTCCGTCCCAGTTTGACTTATTGTCGGTCATGTCTGGCTTGGTCTGAGTGTCATCAAGACAGCATCCGAAAAAAGTTGACTCAAAATGGGCCAGTTTGCCTTGCAGGCAGGCGACCGGTTGTGTTCAAAGCCGCCCCCAGTTCAGACAGGGGGTAACGCGTGAAGCGACTTCTCAGTGCGTTCGTTGTGGTGTTGGCCACCTTCTCCTTGGTGGCCTGTCAGGGGGGGCCCAGCGACCCAACCGTGGGCAGCGACGGCAACCCGGTTCCACAGGAGGGGCAGCAGAAGATCGGCGATGACGTCTACCAGGCGCTCTCGCTCCTGCCGGCGGCGACCATCGAAGGGGTGGGCGCGGGCGGCGTCCCGTCGATGATCAAGGGCCAGCTGAGCCGGGTGCAGGTGAACCCGGCCACGGTCACGGCCAGCGACCTCGGAGCGTCGCTCGCGCGGATCGCCCCGGTGTTCCGGGTCAACGCCCAGAACCTGAGCTTCCAGAGCGCGGTCACGGACAAGCTGGCCATCACCCACGTCCGCTATGGCCAGCTGAAGAACGGCCTCCCGGTGGTGGGCGGCGAGCTCATCCTCCACATTGACCGGACCGGCGTGATCTACGCGGCGAATGGCTCGGCCCGGGACGGGGTCAACCTCTCCGCCACGCCCACGCTGGACAGCGCGGCGGCGATCTCGGTGGCCCAGGAGGCGCGGCCGCTCACGGGCCAGTCCGTGGGCGCCAGCCGGCTGGTCTATGTGATCACCTCCCACGACCGGTCGCTGCACCTGGCCTACGAGGTCCCGGTGATGGGCCGGGCGGACGGCGCGCCGGTGCGCGATCTGGTCTATGTGGACGCGAACTCAGGCCAGGTGGTGGATCGCCACGCGACCATCGAGACGGCGCTCAACCGCAAGGTCTACAGCGCGAACAACGGCCTCAACCTCCCCGGCTCCCTCAAGCGGACCGAAGGGCAGGCGGCCAACTCGGACGCGCAGGTCAACTACGCCTACGACAACACCGGCGCGACCTACAACTGCTACCAGGCGCTCTTCAGCCGCGACTCGTATGACAACGCGGGCGCGACGCTGATCAGCACCGTCCACTACGACCAGGACTACGTGAACGCGTACTGGGACGGCACCCAGATGGTCTACGGCGACGGCGATGGCACCGAGTCCCTCCCGCTGGCGGAGGCGCTGGACGTGACCGCGCACGAGCTGACCCACGCGGTGACCGAGCGCAGCTCGAACCTGGTCTACCAGGACGAGCCGGGCGCGATGAACGAGTCCCTCTCCGACATCTTCGGCGCGATCTGCGAGAGCTGGCAGCGCGGCGGCGGAGACCTGGCCGCGGGCGTGACCGCGGACACCTGGAAGATCGGCGAGGTGGTCTGGACCCCGGGCACTTCAGGCGACGCGCTCCGCTACATGAACAACCCGACCCTGGACGACTACTCGCCGGACTACTACCCGGAGCGGCTCACCGGGAGCGCGGACGAAGGCGGTGTGCACGGCAACTCGGGCATCTCCAACCTGGCCTTCTACCTGATCAGCCAGGGCGGCCATCACCCGCGCAACAAGACCACCGTCACGGTCCCGGGGATCGGCATCGTCAAGGCGGCGCAGATCTTCTACCGCGCCAACACCCACTACCTGACCTCCAACGCGCAGTTCGCGGACTTCCGCACCGCCACCGTTCAGGCGGCGACCGAGCTCTACGACCAGGCCACCGCGGACGCGGTCAACCTGGGCTGGGACGCGGTGGGCGTGCCCGGGGGAAGCGGCGGCGGCGGTGGCGGCGGGGTGACCGTCCTCACCAACGGCACCGCGGTGGGCAACCTCTCGGCGACCACCGGGAACAAGCTCTACTTCACCCTCGCGGTCCCGAGCGGCGCCACCAACCTCACCTTCAAGACCAGCGGCGGCAGCGGTGACGGCGACCTCTACGTGAAGTTCGGCGCCACCCCGACCAGCGCAAGCTACGACTGCCGGCCGTACATCTCCGGCAACACCGAGACCTGCAGCATCGCCAACGTCCAGGCCGGCACCTACTACGTGATGATCAACGCCTACGCCTCGTTCTCCGGGATGTCGCTCACCGGCAGCTACTCCACCTCGGTCCCCAGCAATGACTTCTCGATCTCCCTGGGCTCGAGCAGCGCGAGCGTGACCCAGGGCGGCACGGCGTCTGTGACGGTCCACACGGCGGTGAGCTCGGGCTCGGCGCAGTCGGTGGCGTTGAGCGTCAGCGGCTTGCCTTCGGGCGTGACCGGTTCCTTCAGCCCGGCCTCGGTGACCGCGGGAGGCAGCGCCACCTTGACCCTGACCGCCAGCGCCAGCGCGACCACCGGCGTCAGCACCTTCACCGTGAAGGGCACGGCGACCAGCGGCTCGCACACGGCCGCGGGCTCGCTCACGGTCAACAGCTCGGGCGGTGGCGGCGGCAGCGGGGTGCTCACCAACGGCGTCCCCAAGACCGGGCTCTCCGGCGCGGCGAACGCGCAGGCGGTCTACACCCTCACCGTCCCCAGCGGCGCCAGCGGGCTCTCCTTCAAGATCAGCGGCGGGACGGGAGACGCGGACCTGTACGTGAAGTTCGGGTCCGCGCCCACCCTGAGCAGCTACGACTGCCGGCCGTATGTTTCGGGCAACAGCGAGACGTGCAGCATCAGCAACGTCCAGGCGGGCACCTACTACGTGATGATCAACGCCTACGCCGCCTACTCCGGCGTGAGCCTGGTCGGCTCCTACAGCACCGGTGGCGGGGGCGGCGGGAACGTGCTGGTGAACGGCGTCCCGGTGACCGTCTCCGGCGCGTCCGGGTCGACCCAGAGCTTCACCTTCCCGGTCTCCTCGCCGTCCGGTTCGGTGACGGTGAAGCTCAGCGGCGGATCGGGGGACGCGGACCTGTACGTGAAGTTCGGGTCGGCACCCACCACCACCAGCTATGACTGCCGGCCGTACGTGAACGGGAACAACGAGACCTGCAACCTGACGGGTCAGTCCGGCACCTACTACGTGATGGTGCGCGGCTACTCGTCGTTCTCCGGGACCAGCCTGGTCGGCAGCTACTAAAGCAAGCGGCGAAGCGAAGTCGGAGCCGCGGTCCTTCGGGGCCGCGG
>Ga0164242_10002499_pt1 | contig 21297 bp, 23 predicted proteins | sample OricomgcompostMG_FD_108783 | JGI IMG/M metagenome (GOLD analysis project Ga0164242, IMG submission 108783) | Miracle-Growth compost microbial communities from Emeryville, California, USA - Original compost - Miracle growth compost (MG) ... | reverse complement strand
GGCATCTTGTTGGAACGGCGTCGATGGGGCCACTAGAGCTGGGCGGCGTCGTTGGTCCGGATCTGACGGTCCATGGAACGCAGAGGCTGAGCGTCGCGGATAACTCGATTATAACGTTGATTCCGGGGACGCATACTAGTTCCACTGCTTATGCTATCGGAGAGAAAGTGAGTTCAAGTATTACGTGCAGGACTGTGATCTTTATTAACCTTCTTATCATAGGCCGCAGACTTGATCCTACGTCGAGCCGGACCTAGGAAGAGTGCATGAATGGAACCTTGGTACAGATGAAAGGCCTCTGGCTCGGCCGCAGAACCGGAAATGGGTATAGATATTACTGACGACCTACTATTACACTCATCAGCACCAACACACCCATGGAATAACACAGTTAATTCTCTCCCTAATGGGCAATGCCGCCTTCCGCTTAAATGGGTGTGTTCTGAAGTGACCGACGCTTTCCTGTAACTCAAGGTCTTCGGACGGTGCGCAACGCAGCTAACGCGTATAGCATGAACGGACTCGTTTAACCTAAACCCTGAACTGAGCATGTAGCGGGCAGGTTGCTCACCATCCTCGACCGGCATGTGAAGGCTCAGTCAGCCTGCGATCTTGGCAACACCGTGAAGAAACTTGCCATGGACGACATACCCAACTTGACCTTTGGAGATGATTTTGAATACTTGGAAGGGGGGACAATTTCGGCCCCTTCGCCACTGGTAATCTCTTCACGGCATATATCCAGTGTAAGTAATGATAAGAGGGAATAGGTCGCTTCTCTTTTGCGACCTCACATTTTTTAATATATTTGCAACATCTGCTGATGTACGTTGTCTAGCTACCACCATATCTCCTCGGGAATGCGAAGGCTATGGGCCTCGTCACGCGGAACGACTCGTCTTCGATGGCGACGATGTCACTTGTTGAGGAAGAGTTACTGAAACCTCGCAACTTGATGTCGCCAAGGTATGAGCCTATGACTTTCCTGGCCTGGCTAGCCGAAGTCCATCACGGACCGCGAGATCGCCACCCATGGCTTCGGTAACGTCTCAGCGGGCCCCGACACCGCCGCAATCGCCATGCGATCCGTTCTGTACCATCGATATAGGTGGGCGCACTTATACTCGTCGGCGCAAGTATACATCAATTCCCTCCTGTCGTACAAACCAAGAGTTCTTGAGCCTCCACGTCTTCTCTGGGTTGACTTGCTCAACCTAATTCGTCGAATAGATGGTCAACCTTAGTGTCCATCGGGGGTTGTTTGTGGGAGGGGGGGGAGACGATGAGTAAAAAGGTTCTGTGTCTTACAGTATACGTCAGGAAGAAGCTTGGGAGCATCTTGTAGATCTCCAACAAGCTGATATTCCTCCCTATACAGGTCCGTGATCCCTTTCCAAAAGTCATCGTTGCCCTTGTCATATCATGAAGTCGCGCCTCAAAGTCTCCGGGGAGCTCATCGTCCGCACGCAGCCACCTCTCTGGTCTGAACACGTCGACATCCTCGCCGAACACTCTCTGGTCGCGATGCATCACCCAGGGCGACGCCCCGACGATGGTTCCCGGTGGGAGGACGTGCCCGCAATCAAGCCGAAGACCGTTGCTGGGAACAATACGTTCCAGAATGAGCCCAACGGCGGGGTGCAGTCGCAAAGCCTCCTTCACGACGGCATCGAAGTACGGCAGTTCCTGGCTCTGCTTCCACGTAGCAGGGACACTGAGACTGCCAGAAGAATGGGCATCCTCGAGCTCACGCATCAGCTTCGCGTAGACAGCCGGGTGCTTAATAGTGTAGTAGAGAATGGCCCTCAGAGAGATAGCGGTAGTGTCAGATCCAGCACGGATATTAGTTGTCATGTATGACAGGATTTGTTTATCGTTCACAACTTCCGGGTGTGATTCTTTGGCAGCCAAGAAGCGGTCCACGAAGTCTACCTTCCGAGACCCGCTGTCCTCCACGACCGCCGATCTCTTGCCTTCTGCTTCAAGCCTCTCCTCAAGCCGCTGCTGAGTAAACTTCATCACTGGTCCCGTAGGGCGGGCCATTTTTGCCCGAAGAGGATTTTTCTTGAGCCAGTAGTCTAGCCAAGGCACTTGCCCTACCGCAGCGCTGTAGTCCATAGACTTATTGAGCGCTTCCATAATGCCGTCCACATCGCGAGCACCCTCGAGGAACCCAAACGAGGCACTGCACGTCAGCTCCCCTATGACGTCGAATGCGTAGTACTGGAGCCACTCGAAGATGTGGCATGGCGTTGCGGTGCTCTCGTACAGGTGGTCCAGCTGACGGAAAAGCACACGGATGGATCGGTCCACGAGCGGCTCATAGTCAGTTAGCGTGGTCATGGAATACGCATTGGCTACCGGGCGTTTGATGCGGGCGTGGAACCCCTCGTCTAATGCGGTGAATATGGTCTGGGTGGCGATGCCGTTTGTAAGCTGTTGCTGAACGGCGTAGAAGTCGCTCTTGTGACAGCCCGCGTTAGCAATTTGTTCAATGGTGTAACCGGATATTTAAAATACGAAACTCCGCATACCTTGACGTAACCTCCCTTGATTGCATAGACCTTGTTGACATCCCTGAGATTTCGTATGCTCACTACTCGAGGCCCTATCCGGACATTATCTCCATATTGACGGTGCAGAGAGACTAGGGAGGCATGGTTGTGGCCCTTGAAAACGTCGTAGAGCCTGTACAAGTTGGTGAACTTCGCTGCAAAGGGCCCAGGAATGTGGCGCGTTCCCAGGGCGAAGAGGTTCCCGAGGGAGTGCACCATAGCCCAGGCCAAGATGCCACCCAACAAGAGAAAACCCGGTCCCACTCCACGAAGTAGATCTGACGCACCCAGCATGCTCAGAGGTATCTGTAACCTAAGGTTTTACGATAAACCAGGGGCGGTTGGGCAGTGGTTAGTAGTCAGCTAATTATCTAATCTGTGATTTAGGGCTACGACTACTACAACAGCTTGGGTTATGGTTTAGATATAGAACCACAGCTCTCCAGCCAATAAGTACTACCTAGAAGGTCTGCTGAGGTGAGTGTGGTGGACACTCCGGGCTAAACTTACCAAGGGTACCCAGCGGAAGGAAATAAGTCGGTGCAAGATTACACAGCGTCTTCCAATAGGGAAATTTTCCGCCCTAAAGTACCTAATTACACCCTCCATGGCCTTCGGAACCACTAGATCCTGGGGTGCATATAAGTATCTCCCTAGTGGAAGCCTCGGGTCTTCCAATAAAGAGATTTTCCGCCCTAAAGTAATTACACCGTGCCTGGCCTGTGAATCCAAGAACTGAAGTTTGGACTCCAGAGGACTGAAGTTGCTGCATTTGCTTCGTTGTCGTTGTTGTTAAATAACCCAATCTTCTCTTCATTGGCAAGCTTTACTCTCTCGACGCTTGCTACGGCTTGGCCTTTTCAGAACAACACTCAGTTCCAAAGATGCATGCGCTGGTATCGCTCACGGATTTTGTGCATCAACACTGGCCGATTCTGGCCTTCGGCATCATAATATTATGGGTTCTCGCCAATAGATATTTGACACCCCTGAGAAACGTACCGGGGCCATTCTTCGCATCGTTTACACGCATCCCCCGGTTCTTGGCAGTTCTCGGAGGGCGGCCGCATGAATGGGAATTGCGGCTGCATCGCAAATACGGTCAGCTCGTTCGGACGGGTCCAGACATCGTGTCAGTCGGCGATCCAGCGGCGATAAACCTCATCTATGGTGCTTCCGATAAGTTCAAGAAGGTGAGAAGGAATCAGATGGCGTATTGGCCTTTGCCCACTGGATCTAATTCATTGCGATTGAGTCACCATTCTATGTCCCCTTCCAGGTTCATGACGCAGAAGGGATGCTTCCAGATCCATTGGTTATAAATGACAAGGCACTTCATACACGCATGAAGAAAAATGCATACAATGCGTACTCGATGGGTTCCTGGATACAGTCGGAGCCGCTTGTCGACAGCGTCACAGAACGGTTCTTCTACTTACTCGACAAAATCAGCGAGCGCCCGGGTCGAGCATTCGACTTGGGTAAGTCGCTGCGCGATTATGCGACAGACGTCATCTTTACTGTCACGTTCGGTGATGACCTGAATTTTATGGAAAAGGGAGATTCCATCGGAATGATGCCAACGCTTGAATATCTTGTCGGAGACTACGCGGCTATTGTAAGGCAAACCCTATCCACCATTACCTCGGCATGCTGCCGCAGAGGCAATTATTAAACGATTTATCAGGTTGGCCAATTTCCATGGCTTCACAAATTCCTATTGGGCAACAACCTCGTTTCCTGGTTGGTGCTTGGAAACAATCCTTTCGGAGGTGCTTTGGACTTGTCACGAAATCAGGTTACCAAATTTCGAGACACGATGGTATCAAAACCAGTGGCAGAACCTTACACGTTCGTGCAGAGACTCTTGGAGTATCAGAAAAACCATCCGGATGCCATTACAAATCGGGAACTCGATACTCATGCGTTTGGGAATATCACTGCCGGGGCGGACACCACTGCGATTGCCATGCGGACAATCATATTCAACGTGGCGAAAAATCCTGAAATCTACCATAAGCTGTGTTATGAGCTACGAGAAGAGGCCAAGTTGACCCTTCCTGTGTCATTTACCGCCGCCAACGCTCTCCCATATCTCGACGCGGTGATCAAGGAAGCCCTGCGCATACACCCACCCAATGGCGTCATGTACGCTCGAACGGTACCTCCAGAGGGCGCTATGATATGTGGGAAGTTCATACCAAAGGGTACGGAAGTGGGCATCAGCCCTTGGGTGGTGCATTATGATCCGGAGTTATTTCCGCATCCCGAGAAGTTTCAGCCAGAGCGTTGGCTATCCCCCGACGCCGACCTTGTTGCGCGCAGGAAGAGGTCAATCTTCGCGTTCAGTGCTGGCGCGCATACCTGTCTCGGGAAGAACCTCAGTTTGATGGAGATTACAAAACTGGTTGCGTCGATACTGGTGAGGTATGACATCGCACTAGAGGGTCCTGACACGAAACTTTCGTTCAAGTGTCGTTGGTTTACTCCGCAAAAGGGGTTGGTGGTAAAACTAACCAAACGCACGGCTTAGAATAAAAGCTTTTAAGATATCAATGTGAAGTGATAAACAGTAACGCGGGGTCACACTGTGCTTCTCCTCGCCTTCTCCCCAAAATCATGGTCATCACTCCAATACTGACAGCCAAGGCGTTGCTGAAGTTGCCGGATACCCCCCTTCACCACAAGATATCTTAATTAAATCACCAGGAAGTAGCCACAACAAAGACGTCACAAGGGGTCAGGTGAGTAAAGTGCACTTCTGCATTGGCGAACACGAAATCCGTAATCCAGGGGTAGAAAAGAATGATAAGCTAGTTTGGGAATTTGCGCCCCAACTGGGGCGTCCAGCCGTTCTTGTGATAGATATTCCGCGTAAAATGGTCGCCTGGTGGATGACACGCGCCGTATCGCCCATTACCACAGAGCACTTGGAAGGAGATAGCCACTGCAACTGTTGTAGAGTATATACATTGAAACAGGTCAGGTTTGTTTCTCATGCCCACTGGAATGATCCACCACAATTTTCTGCTGCTCGTTGGAGGTCGAAGTATCCAAACCGAGGCCACGGATAGGGCGGTCATCCTCGGCCAAAACGCCGCGATAGACGTTCTTGCCATATGCTAACCACGCAAGACCAGGGATTGATAGACACGCCCCGAAGATGACAACAGAGTAGTTCATGTTCTCCTTGGTCACAGGCATGATAGTGGGGAAGCACAGGAAGATAATCAGATACGTGCGCCAGCACGCGGCAAGGATGTTGATGGGTATGCCCCAGGAACCGAGAGTGAACGGGCCGGGTGGCAAGTTGGTCTGGGAGTAGCCGTAGATGAGCCGCAAGAAAATGGGCAGCGCATAGGAGAAAATCATGACGACCGTGACACCCGAACTGATCCCGTAGTAGGCAGTTTCATTGCCAATGTAGATTAGCGACAAGGCGGAGATGCAGAACCATGCCAAGACTAGGGCGTTGACGGGTACTTCTTGGCGTTTGTGAATCCGGGCGAAGTAGTGAGGGAGGCCACCTTCTCGTGAGAACGACCAGATGACGCGGGAAGAGGCCGCCATGCACCCTGGGCCGCCGACAAAGAAGCCCAAGAAGAGGAAGAAGAAGGTAATTCCGAGCGTTACATTTCGATCGCCATCCGAGACGTCGTACACAAGCTGGACCAAGGGGCAGATTCTGCCTACAGGGCCGCTAAGCACGCCCTCAATGTCCGTCATGCAAAACGCGAGGGCGATCACCCAAGGAAAGGTGACGATTCCGGAGAGAGCAACACAGCCCCAAACTGTTTAGAGAGTTAGTCAATAACCGGTCTTGTCGGAATCGAAGGACTTGGAAAATGGATGAAACTTACGGACGCGGGGAAGATCTCTCGATGCATTCTTCATCTCCTCCGCCATGTGCGTAGCCGAGTCCCAGTTGATAAAGGCTACGGCGGAGCTCATCAAACCGACCGACCAGGCGACTCCGTCACTTTTCCACCCGCTCAGATTTGTCAGATCGGCAAATACATATGAGGCCGAATTCTTCGGATGCACCTTGACCAACAGATAGACGATGATAGTGACGTAGCCGGAGATGTGCAGCGTGATGCCTAAGAAGGTGAATCGATGCAGCCACCGGCTGCCAAGAACGTTGATAGCGAGAAAGCATGTCGTAAGGGCGATGACAATGAGACTCGTATGCCATCTCTGGTAGACGTAATCCGGGGAAAATAAGATAATATAAGCCTGGAGCTGCATCGCGTTGGCGAATATGCCCGCGAGAGCCGATAACAGCCAGCTCCAAATGGTGGCCCAGCCGGCTATCCACGACAGTAGCCGTCTGTACTTGAGGGGAGACAAAGCAGCGGCGTAGTGATATTGCCCGCCGGCCGTCGGCACCATGCTGGCAAATTCGCTGAGGGAGAGAGCAATCGTCAAAGCCCCCAGAGCCGCGGCAAGAAAACCCCAGACTAAGCTGGAGCTGCCACCAGCCAGCAGAGACTGAGCCATGGTCGAGGTAAGAGCTTCCCAGGTGACGCTGGTACAGAGGGCGAGGAATATCAAAGACCACACATTGAAGTGACGGCCCATGGCCTGGGTCTGGCCCAGGGCGGCGAGGCGGGCCTCATCGTCGCTTTGTGGCCGCTCGACTTTTAGTGAAGGCTCGTCCATCTTGACGAGAATTGTTTTCTTTTGTAAAGTAAAATGAAACGCATGGGGTTGAGAGACAATGGCAAAAGAGACAGAGCCGACAGGAATGGAATGGATATCTTCGCAATAAAAGCAAAATCGAGGAGGTTTGTAAAATAATGTGGGGACTGATATCTACCAACCAAACAAGCCATGTTATCAATGCTACTTGAACTCTTCGGTGCGCACTCCTTTGCATTCCGAACATGGTCTACAACATCGATAAGTCCCCGTACAGGCCAATCAGAAGAAAATCCAGCGGCTTGGGATAGAGGCTAACGCTGAAAGATCTGTGGGGAACCCGGTCTGGGGAAGTGGGGAAGAGATAACATGGGGCAAGTCCACAGTAAGGAATGGTGACAGGCTCAGTCCCAGTTCCGACAATACCGAGGGTTCTAAAAATATTTAGCTTTCTTTTGTTTTTGTTTTGTGATAACTCGATCGATGGGCTTCCTCCTGAAAAGGGGTAAAACGGCGTGCGTAGCGATCACGTGGAGCTTCAATCAGAATTGTAGGAATTTTCGTTTTGGGTGGGGGGGAGGGAGGGAGGGGTGAAGAAACTGACACCGATTGACAAGCACCACTCCTCATAGACTGGAAAAGACGCGTAGTATTCTTTTTGGCCCTCTAAGGCTATCTGCAGGGAGTAATCTATCTACAAGATGGAATCAATTATTCTTTTCGCCCCCTGAGGTATCCTCCAAGGCCTTGCTGAGAGCCTTCTCACTCCTAGGTACAAACACAGCACGATAGCGATATGGCATAGCGACCAAGCTTTTAGGGTCTGAGTTGCCGCGAATTGGATGGCAGTCTACCTCGTCGTGCGGCTTGATGTGGAAGCTGTTAAGCAACCTCATAGTAATGAGATATAGCTCCCTGTTAGCTAGAAGGGATCCAGCACACATCCGGTATCCAATGCCGTAGGTGAATAGCGGTGCGTCGGGCTTCTCGAGCCACCGTTCTGGTCGGAACTCCTCCGGATCGTCCCACACATCGGAGTCTGTTTGTGATTAGTCAGATGTAGGTCTCTCCGTCGCTTGGGAGATCATGGGCTTACCCATATTGCAGGCCCAAGCATTCAGAAACACGACGGTGCCTTTTGGAATCACCACTCCGTTGTGGACAATATCCTTTACCGATGCTCTTGGCAACGCGAGCCGCAAGACGGTAAAGTACCGTAATGCCTCGCGCACTAAGGCCACAATGTATTGGCATTTCTGGTCATCGTCGGCATCACACAGCGGTTGGTCTTCCTTGTAATAAGCCTGAATCTCTGACAAAGCCTTTTCTTGGATATCGGGCCGCTGAGAAAGGAGTGCGATGAACCACGCCACCAGAGTGGTGACAGTATCCAGACCGCCAGAAAGCATGGTCAGACTAATCGAAGTCAACTCGTCTTTGGAAAGCTTTGCCTCCTCGTCTAGCATGACGTTTGCCTGGATACAGGGCTGGTGTGTCCCCGCCGCAATGCTATCCTCCAAGCCCTTGTTAAGAGCCGTCAGGTATACATCACGCCGTTTTCGCATATCTCGGGCTTTGGAGCTTTGGAAATTGATGGGGTTCAGTCGCAGTAGGGGGATAAAGTCCTGAAGGTTGCCCGTTGTCGAGCGGAAGCGAGAGATCTCTTCCTCAACGTGAGTAATCTCAGCAAATAGCCCGTCCTGCTGCGTAACAATACGGGTGCCCCAGTTTAGAGTGACGGAAAGCGAGAGGGATAATCGCTGAATCATGGGCATCGGGTCGATAGGTGTTTGGCCTGCGTTGCCATACGTGTACAGCTCGTTGATAAAGTCGCGAGACTCAAGATCCAGGAACTTCACGTACGTCTGCACCGACGGTCGGTTCAGCGCTGATGCCGCACCCTTCCGCCGGCGTTTGAGCGACTCCGAGTACGGAGAAGTGCCGATGGTCGTTCCCGCGGTGTTGGAGACAACCTGCCCCCTAAAGTTAGCGGTTTTTCCATTGGACAGAAAGCAGCGCAACGACTTCAGTTTCTAGTTGAACGGACCTTGTGGAAGGTATAGAATTCGGGACGAGAGCTCAAAGCTTGCTGGTTTTGCCCGATGATTGTCTTAGCCGCCGCAGCTGAGTTGACGACCACGACGGGAATGTTTCCTAGCTGAATCTGGTACACGTCTCCGAACTTGGTCGCCCATTTCCGGTATTGCTCGGCGGCGTTGATGCGAATGTCCCAGAGGTTTCCAATCAAGGGGAAACCCTTGGGGCCTTGCATGTTGGCAATTCGTGCCCTGGCTCGTATGATCTCATTGACGATAGTGTAGGCTAATAGACTACCAAGGGTTGTGATGAGGAGGTACTGCGCTAACTGGAAAGGGGTCCATCCCACAAAAGATGCTAGGCCAGCCATGGTTCAACTCTAAGTTTGCGATATTAAACAAGCGTGAAAGAAGAAACTGTCGACTTTGGTAGGGAAGAAGCAGATATAATGCCAAAATGAAGCTTATCCACCCAATAGTCGGGGAGTACGACAGATATGATTCGCTTCTACCCTAATATTTCAGCGAGGGTAAACTTAATCCTAGGCCGAACAGCGCGATGTTCCATGCTAGTATGTGGCTTTGTGGGCTAATGGCGGATCTAAAGATGCCCAACTCAGATGCTTCATCCTTACGAAATCCTCGTATCGTGTGATCTCGGAACGCCGACACCCTTCCGACTTCCGAGATGGTTGCCGAGTGGGGGCCTGCGGGATACTTATGCAAATGGAAGATAGCGATGGTCCCCGGTATGGTGATTGTAAACCAAGATAATGTTACCGTGTTCAAGGACTGACTATTGCAGGAGGCAACGTCGGTTGAGATGGATACATACGCGGTCTCTCTCGGAACCATTCCGACATTGCCGAAACATTGACGTGGTGGAAAGGAAACAGGGGTGTGTATTCCGAGCAAGCTGGAGAAAGTGGATCCACCGAATGCGGAGATGCACGAGGGGGAGTGGAGCCCCTGAGAGCTAAGGGGTTAAAGGGGGACATCGGTAACAGACCACAGGTTACTTAATCCGAGACTTGCGATTCTCTACTCTTGGGGAAGGGCATTCGGGAATAAGAACCGTCACTTTGATACGTTGTATACAAGAGCTGCTGGCAGAATGGAAACTGAAAGTCGATTAGTGAAAGGAGGGTTCTTGAAACAGTGTCGCCTAGTCTATCTATATCAGTGCTTGTAGCTGCCTAGAGATCTCATCCGTATCCCAGCCGACGAGTTGCAGGTCTTGTACATTAAATCCAAACGGCCCAGATGCATTCATAGGCTGTTGGAGACCTGCTCGCGGCTGGCCAAAGCCCTCGAACAGCCCCATGAGGTCATTTCCCACATTGAGCATATCCGGCAGAGACGTGCCAGTTCCTGGGCTGAACGCCAGGCCGCCCGGCAAGCCTTGCCCCAGCGGCACCGTTGTCTGCAGCCCTTGATCGGTAGCCGTGAGCGCCTCCCTAGCATTACTATCGTAAATGTTGGAAGGCCGTTGGGGTTGCGGATCGTCATGGTTCCGCACAGATTCGTTTTGGAGTGCGAGAACCTTGACGCCGTGTAGTAAACCGCGGATGCTGTTCCACAGTCGCCGGCTTGCGTGGCTCTCTCGGGACAGGTTCTTTACCAAGTCTACAGCATTCGAGAAAGTCGCCCGACATGGTTCGTAGAAGGTACCTGGGGCGTGACATACCGCCACGAAGATGATGGCCAGTGCACTTAGCAGGAAATAGTTGAAGACGGCCTGTTGACGGATGTAGATGTCCGTTGTGCTAGCCAGGTGCACCAGGGCGTCGATCGAGTCTTTGGCAATATTTACCACCAGCCAGGCGCTCTCCATGTCTGCGGCAACTGAGCTAGTGGAGAGCACATGATGTCGGTAGATGAGGGTGCGCATGTGGTTCCCTCGAAGGTGCATCAGTGTGCGCAGGTGATGCAGGCGACGTGGTTGATTAGGTAGCGCTAGGCCTAGTCGAGGGTGGCGGAATTGGAGATTAGAGGGAATAGAAGACACCCAGACCTGGATAAGATATTCCAGATACTGGACTTTCTCTTTGGGGATACTGTTTGTGGGCACGCCGAAAGGAGGAAGCGCCTGCCACACTTTAGAGCCGAGGCGCCCGTACCCAATGAGGCAGCGCAAGTACTCCAGATTGCCCCCCTGATAGGTCTAGCTTGTCAACCAATACGGCTCACTTTACATGTGTCTTCTCTAGCTTGGATTGGGAAAGATCGTAACGTACTGGCTCCGGTAGTTCAGGGTCGATATCGCACTCGTTCAGTGCGAAGGGCAGACCGGTGCCAAAACTCCACCTTTTATCGAGAACATAGACGCACCAAAAGGCCCTGATGGCGAAGTCTTGGTCTTCGGGCCGTTTGAAGTTGTCGAGCAGGCTGCGCTTCCGATGTATCCCCATCTCGAGAGACATCCTAGCGGCCATGCCGATAGCCCTCCACGCTAGGAGCTCCTCGTCGCAATGGAAATGATAAATGCCCTTAGTTTGGACTAATTAGCTATTAGGTTGCTGGGAAACATGCCCCTCACCCTTGGAGGAAGGCGATGGGGGGCGCAATGCATACCATTAGCGTCGTCGCCTGGAGTTTCTTAAGATCAACGTTGTGTCCGTGAGAGATACGGCATAATTCGGGCTCCACCGAGTCGAGCAGGGCTTGACTGAGCTCATTCTTCCCATGGGCTTCGATCACGATGGCAGATGCAAGAGCCATCTTTAAGATCCACACGTCCTTTAACCCAACACCTCCTGGTGTGATTCCTGGTTGTTGCTGCCCGGAGGTACCTGTCATGCCTCGGACAAAATTGATAATGTCCTGGGTGGCAGCAGCCATCGCAGTGCTACTAACAAAGGGGTAAACCGAATCCACCTCCTCGTGGAAAACCTCAAGTAATCGTACGATCTCTTCGAGCGGCAACGAGAGCAGCGGATCGACCGTTCCCCGTCCGGACTGCGCATCGGGGGCGGCCGGTGGCGGATCACGGCACTCGGGGAATTCCGACCTTGCTCTGGGAGACTCTGGCGCACTAGTCAAGGCACTTGAGTCGGTCGGGATGCCCATGCGGGCGAGGGACGTCTTCGCAATGTTCAAACTAAATGCGGAGCCGGTGTGGCCCACGAATTGCGGCGCTTTCGGATCGAGCACTCGGGAGATCTCCATGGGGGCGTAGGTTGGGGTTGGGCTGTTCTCGGAGGCACTTCTTCCCCTGTTATGGGATAACATATGGTTTCCGGCGACTTCCTTGAATGCACTGGTCAGCGCGGCAACCTCTTCGCGGAGTAGACCAATCTCGTTCTCGAGGTTGCTGACTGGTTTGCTGCGCGGCTTGTCGTCAGATAGATCGATCAATATGCGCAACTGCTAACCTACCCGACATCCTCTTTACCAGGATTGACCAGCGTCAGATCCTGCGGGAACACGCATGTCGTACTGTTGGCCAGGCATCGTTGGCATGCTGGCTCGCTCTCGTCGGGACGGATACACTTTAGCTTTCGCTTCTTGCACTCGATACTAATCTTCCAGTCATTACACAAGCCTATATGCGAGCGCACATTGTTGGACAGAGGAAACATGTTTACCAAGCAGCAGGCGCGTACTTCGCCCGCTTGGCCCGTTGCGGGTGTTGCTCGCCCGGCTCGCCCGCCGGTGCGGACCGCCGATTAGGCACGCCGGCGGTCCCTGGGGGGATATGCCTGGAATCCCGAGGAAAGTTATTATGGCCCTCTCGCAAGGGTTGGTCATCGCGGTCAATGGAATCACGCATCGAATAGGAGGAGCTCTACAAAATGGTGAAGGTGTGGGAAGTGTGGAGAGTGGAGGAGGGAAATGTGCAATCCGCAGTGCTATGCGGGGAACAACAACGATTTTCTTGGGGAAGTGGGGGCAAATGGAGGAAATTGCTTGTCAAATGATCCTTTTCGAGGAATTTACTGCGGTACAAGCAATGGCAGTTGTTTGCCACACGCAAGGGCATATTCGAGATATAACGTGAGCTTTTATTGTCACAGGATTTGGGAATACGAGTGTTCGTTTAAAGAGCTGAGTATATTTGCAGTGACTGGTAGCCAGGATTTCCCCTACTTGCGCATGCGCCTAGAGCTGAACAAGAACAATCGCGGTTGCTTTAATATGACCGTGTCCTGAGTCTTGAGTGTAAGTCCATCAAGGACTCGTTGCCCATTTATCAACACCTGTGAAGACAACGAGATACAAGAAACCTCATTGGTTGCGTACCCGCTAATACCATAGGCATAAGTCTCCAGCAGCAACATGACAACCCCGGCATCTAAACTTTTGTCATATTGAGGCTTTCTTGCCAGAGTGGGCGTTGGAAACGACCATGTAACTCCACCTTGGCGAGGACAGAACAGAAGGCAGTGCATTGTAATTGTAAAGCCTTGCCTGCTATGTCGTTCAACAGCGGCAGATGTGTCTGTATCTCCGTCGGTACTTATTTATCTGCCCCGGACCCAAAACTGTGGAATTCCCGAAACTCCGCCCAAATCCGGAATTGGTACTGGAATTTTATCTTACTGGCTCCGATCTTCCAACAGTGGGTTAACACGCTAGCAAGCTCCTATAGCTAGTTCGAGAACCACTCATAAGGCGTCATAATACGGCATCATCTGGGAGCCAGAATCCAGAGTACTTTTACTTGTGGTTTGCACATTGGGTTATTCGTATCCTCATATCATCAATCATAATGAGCGAAATTGAATTAATTGGATTTGGAGGACGGCCTGTTCGTCGTATGTTTAACCCCGTGCTCTTCTAACTCATAGTCGTCGAGGTGCAGCTGAATGCTAATCATCATCATCCCTTCAAGTCAACACGGGCCTCTTCATTAACAACGAGTTCCAACCAGCCGCAGGAGGCTCACTACTCGAGGTTGAGAATCCCACGACAGGCGACAACCTCGCAACGGTATCGGCCGCGCAGAAAGAAGACGTGGATATTGCCGTTGCGGCAGCACAGACGGCATTCCAGGGGTGGCGGACCGTGGCACCCGCCAAGAGGGGCCAATTGCTGAACCGGCTTGCCGACTTGATCGAGCGAGATGCAGACGACCTGGCCAGCCTCGAGGCCCTAGACGCCGGCGTATTGTTCGGGGAGTCGAAAGGGCTTCACATCCCTCAGGCGACGGAGACGCTCCGGTACTTTGCCGGCTGGGCCGACAAAATCGCTGGACAACTCTTGAGCATTCCCCAGGGATATGCGTATACGCGTCGAGAGCCGCTCGGGGTGTGTGCAGCTGTCGTGCCTTGGAACGCGCCATTGTAAGTCCCATCTATCTATCCTAGTATAATACTACCTAGGTATACACACAGTGACGGGTCGCTAACAATAAGGAAAAAAAAGAATGATTACGATCTGGAAGCTAGCTCCCGCCATCGCAGCTGGCAATGTGCTAATTATCAAGACGCCAGAGCTATCGCCTCTGTACGCCCAGAAGCTGGCGAGCCTGGTGAAAGAGGCGGGGTTCCCGGCCGGTGTGATCAACATCATCTGCGGGTACGGTTCGGTTGCCGGCCAGGCGCTCGCCGAACACGGCGGTGTCAAGAAGATTGCCTTCACAGGGAGCGGTCCGGTTGGCCGGCAAATTTTGCGAGCAGCGGCCGGGTCGAACCTCAAGAAGGTGACGCTGGAGCTTGGGGGCAAAGGGCCGTCGATCGTATTTGCCGATGCTGATTTGGACAATGCCTTGTTCTGGACGACGACGGGGTTCACCGCCAACAACGGGCAGGTGTGTGCCGCAGGGTCTCGCATCTATGTCCATGCCAGCATCTACGACTCGTTCCTCCTGTCTTTCGCCGAAAAGTTAGCCCACAGCTCTCACGGTGACCCTCTCTCAAGTGAGACCACCAAAGGTCCCGTCATCAGCCAGAAACAGAGGGAAAAGATCACCGAGTATATTCGACATGCAAAGGAATCCGGTATCCGCTTGTTAGCTGGAGGGGAACCAATTTCCGGGAAGGGTCATTTTGTTGCCAACGCTGCCTTCGCCGATGTCCCTGATGATGCCCGGATCATGCAAGAGGAGATATTCGGCCCCGTCGCGGTAAGTACTATTAGATAAGAGAGAGTATGGTTCCGATATTTGCTCACTATGATTTTAGTCAATTGCAAAGTTCAATACCGAAGCCGAGGTCATTGAGAAAGCCAATGCGACTGAATACGGCCTGAGCGCCGCCGTCTTCACCAACGATGTCAACCGGGCGCAGCGTGTCTCCGCAGCCTTGGAGAGTGGCCAAGTCACAGTCAATTGTTGGGGGATGTTGCACGCCAATACTCCGTTTGGAGGAGTTAAGCAGTCTGGGTTTGGGCGTGATATGGGAGAGGAGGCACTAGATGCTTGGCTGACGACCAAAACAGTGAAGTACTTTACCTTACCCACAGTAGATGAGAAGTAAATTAGTCGTTATATGAAAAAAATCGACCCAAACCGCGAAGAATATCTCATCAAGACGTCGACAAGAAGATGGAGGACAGGATATATGTCCAAGTGTTAACCGTAGTGGCTGCGACGGTGGTGCCGACTGTGGATAGGGGCGTGAACGCCCACCACGATAGGTGCCATTGTAGAGGGCGTAACTGCTACTTCAGAGCCCCTATCCTAATGTCACACTATATAGTCCGCCATCTCTTCCCCTAGGGTATTACCTCTAGCCACAGTTCGTTCGACGTAAGGAATAAGTCCATGCCACAAAGTTTATTGCGCGAAGACTCGTCATTCTGGTCTTCATTATGGATTTAGGTAGAGGTATACCTTGCTAAGAACGGGAAACGAAGCTTTCACCTCATCTCGGTCTTTGAACAATGGCAGGGAACTTGATATACTACACGCCCTGCAAGCTTGCCTCACTTGGAATGGTTGCACAGACACAGCGAGGTCCTCACTGAAGCTTCTCACCTCGCCTAAACTTCAATCATCCGCACAAATACAGTGCAAAGAGAACAATTTAAACTCAATGATCCTACAGCGGAGCAATGTCACATTGAAACATGACCTACGTAATTGGCGTAAATGGAGTGTCCCTCCTGCAGCACCATTTCGTTTTTCTTTGTATGTGTTGGCAACTCTTTTGCGATCTGATGGGGCATATGCCAGTGATGGTAGACATGGTAGGTGGTAGCGAGGACTTAGCAGAAAATTTACGTCTGCAGAGCCCTCTATCATGTGCAACCAAGAGAGTGAAACGGCCAACTACAAACGACGGGATGAAGAATTCTACATCACAGCCCTCAGACTTGCCCTCAGGCGGGAGGCAATGGGCACGGAGACATATGCTATAGATTTATGGTAAAACTAAAGTTTATGTTCGTGTACATGTTTATCTTTCCTCAACCCGACCACACGACTAACTCTTGCAAATCAACTCCGTATATATTGGGCCTTTTTCCCAAGTCATTACCGTCCAGCCTCATCCTAGGGCGCTCTTGGGCGGGAGGCAACCTTGTAAGCTACGGCATACCGAGGTGTCGAGAAGACAATTGTGCTTCCGCGGTGAATAAAAAAGGTGTCTCCGGGAGAAAGCTTCGCAGTGTTGCCCTTCTCATCCGCAATGTGTAGCTCGCCTAAAGCACAAATAAATTGTTACAATCTATGTCCAGGTGGGCATCGGTTTCACCTGATTTGACTGGCGGACTGACCTTTAACCACAATTCCTGTCTCGTCATAGTTGTACGGCGGGGCGGGTCCAGGGTTTTCCATCTTTTCGAGGAGGAACATAGATCCTGTCAAGGGATTTGGGACGTCTTTCGACGCGGTGGAGAAAACATCGCCTGCCAGGTGGAGGACCAGTAAGCATGAGCTGTTTGGATTTGGACAAACAGAAGCCGGAAGAGGGGTTATGAGATGATGGGTTCTTACCAAAGTAAACGTTCGGGGGCCCGGGCTCCAGCTTAGGGACCCGGTGGAACTTGCCCTCGTCTAGCCACTCAAAGACCATGATGTTGCAGTAATATTATTTAATTGGAATGATGTGAAGATAGAAGGTTCATACAGTTTGGTACGATGATATCTCTCAAACCGGAGCTGGCTGGCCATTTTATGGTGAGTTCTGGGACGCTCCCCAGGACGTGGATAATGCCTTTCAGGGTGAGACCAATAACGTATTGATCCCCGAATGGAAGACCCGTTAGTTCCGCTCCAGTTTGCGGGTCGCAAGTTGGCTTTCGTAATACAGCACTAAGCGCAAAACACGGCAACGGGCAACACTCCACTATTCTTGGGATTTTGCTGGCTAACCCTACTGGTATATCGTCTATGCCTACGTACAATATGAGGAAGTCGATCAAACTCAGCCTTAAGACAACAACGGCAAAAATGGAACGTACGAACTACAACACCATGAAGCAAGTGTCTGAGGAGAACGCAAGTGCAGCGGAAGATGCACCAGTTGCAACAGAGGGACATACGCCAAACCCCCCTGACGATGAGTACCCCGATGGCGGCGCAACAGCGTGGATACAACTCTTTGGCTGTTTCTGTTCCTTCTTCGCAGCCCTCTCCATGATGAACTCGGTCGGTGTGTATCAGGACTGGATCTCCCAGAACCAGCTCAAAGGCATCAGTCCGGGAAAGGTCGGCTGGATTTTCGGATTCTACAACTTCTTCAGTTTCTTTGCAGGTCTACCCCTAGGTCCCATATTCGACTCCAGGGGCCCACGAGGCCTCTCCTTTTGCGGCACAATCCTGCTGGTGGCAACATACCTTGCCCTCGGCAACTGCAATGAGTACTGGCAGTTTTTTATCTGTTTCGGGTTGCTAGGCAGCCTCTCCACGTGCCTCTTCTTCACATCTGCCATTGGCACAGTGCAGCATTGGTTTTTAAGGCGCCGCGCCCTCGCTACGGGAATGGCTATCTCGGGCGGTAGCGTGGGTGGCATCGTCTCGCCACTCATCCTGAGTGCTCTGATACCTAAAGTCGGGTTCACCTGGACCATGCGAATCATGGCCCTAGTCATGGCACCGTTCGCGGTCGCGGGATGGATAATCATGCGCGGCCGATTACCTTCGTGCACCAGCAAGTCCAGAAAACTGAGCTTCATGCCAGACCTGCGAGTCTTGCTCACGACCCGCATGTCCATTATGACAATTGGAGCCCTGTTTATTGAGCTAGGCCTATTCATACCACTTACTTATGTCGCATCATATGCTGTGTCCCATGGCATGTCCACCAAGGTGGCGTATCGGATGGTAACACTCTTAAATGTTGGGTCGTTGCTGGGTCGGTGGCTTCCGGGCTGGGCGGGCGACAAGATGGGCAGGTTCAATGCACAGATTATAGCTTTGGTGCTCTGTCTCGTGTCCATACTGGGAATATGGTTACCGACCGGGCATAGCGTGGCTGGATTGACAGCGTTTGTCATCCTGTTTGGCTTGGGGAGTGGCAGCGGTATCAGCTTGGTCCCTGTGTGTATTGGACAACTCTGCAAAACAGAAGACTATGGGAAGACCTTTACTGCTGTTTACAGCATTGGAAGCTTTGGGTAAGTCGCCACATCCTCCCTCTTCCCGTTCCTCCTTATCATTTTTTTCGCCGCATTTATCCCCACGCTGGAGCTGACAGCTGGGAAGATCCTTGATAGGGGTCCCCCTCGGCGGCCAGATTTTACAGGCAGCCAACGGAGAGTACCTTGGGTTGATGATATTTGCCGGTCTATCCTACGCTATAGCTCTCGGCAGTTTTGTGGCTGTGCGGATGATGAGCGTCAGGGGCAGCGACACGAAGAAATTTTGAAGAAGTTGAAGTCGATAGCGCGGGTCGTAACGGAGCAAGGGAACAATTTCACACCTTCCATGCAATCGTCGAGGTACATGCAGTACGTACCTAGAGTGCAGGGTTACAGTGGCACCACCTCGGTGGAAATTGGAGACTTGCCCAACTAAGCCTTGCGGGGATAATTTGAGCCAATCACGTATTATCCCGATTCTGCATGGAATTTGAGCCTATTACACGTGTAGACGGCGTCCCCACTGTAAATTCCCTGGAACATTGCATTCATGAACTACTGTGGTATTATTCCATTATCGGGTTTGAAGAACCTCCGCGTTGTGGAGTACCTAGGTACGTACCTTGAGAAACCCCAATCCTTCCATCAAGCGGCATTCGAACCCACTGGCTCCAAATTCCCGATCTGATTCTCGCCCGCATGGATGGGAGGTTGCGTATCTCTACACCCTCGTACGTCTTATGGGTTGTACCCATATTCCACCCCCATGTTAGGTCATATGAGCTCCTGCCACTCTTTTCTTGATAAATCTTTGGACTGGGATCATCGTCTGGACGCGGAGTAGAAACTCATCAGTCTGCTCTCGCATGATATTCATCGGGATTCATTGACCCCCTTGAATACGCTAAATCCCCCATCATCGACCACGGTATAGTCCAACCGCTGACATTCTCGAGCTTGGTCTTTACTCTACTTCCTTGTTTAATCACCGAATATATTTCTGCAAGCACGGCATTCTCTCTCTCTATCTCCCTCTCATCCATCAGCCACAAATCATGACTAGCGACAACTTACATGTCCTTATCGTCGGGGGAGGCTTTGGGGGTCTCACTGCAGCGATTGAGTGCCGGATGCGAGGCATGGAAGTCACCCTCCTCGAGACATACCCAACAAGCCTAGGCTACGGCGACATCATTGATTTCTTCCCGAACGGCGGCCGGATCATCGAGAACTGGGAGAACGGCCGAGTCGGCCGGGACTTAATGAAGATCTGCATCAACCAGGGTGACCAGTTCAAGTACTGCAAGGCTGACGGCACTGTTATCTGGCAGGAGGATTGGATCCTGGAGCCGCACCACTTCTGGAAGCAGTACGCCGGCCACCGCGGGCAGATGCACAAGGTCATTCTCGACTACGCGGAGGAGATCGGCGTGATCTTCAAGTTCGGCGACAGGGTTGTGCAGTACATCGATGATGGTGAGAAGCCGAGCGTCTCGACGGCCGCCGGCAAGACATACGTCGCTGACGTCGTGGTGGCTGCCGACGGACCCCGCTCCTTTGCTCGCCAGCAGGTCCTCGGCCTCCCGGACACCAAGGTTAACAGCGGTTATGCTATCTTCCGCGCCCACTTCACCTTGACCGAGGAGCACAAGAAGAACCCACATCTGGAAGTCTTCTGCGACCCAACCGTAGATATGACCAAGTTGTGGGTTACCAAAGATCTGCACATGCTCGTCTATACTTGGAACAAGGGAAGGGATATCGGTTGGGTCCTGACACACAAGGTATGAAGAAATAAACCCCACCCTGCACATTTACCTGTCCTCGAGCTAACTCCTGTCCCCTTTCACTAGGATACGGCAGACATTGGCGAGTCCTGGTCGTTCCCAGGCAAGAAGGAGGACGTTTTTGCCTGCCTCGCTGAGGGCGGCTTCGAGCAGAGGCTCGTCGAGGTAGTGAAGGCGACGCCGGAGAGTAACCTGGTAGACTACAAGCTAGTGTGGAGAGATCCGCTGAAGACGTGGATCAGCCCGTCGGCGCGGATTACGCTGATAGGGGATGCCGCGCACTGCCACCTGCCGACGTCGGCTCAGGGCGGTTCGCAGGCCATGGAGGATGGCGTGGCGCTGGCCATCTCACTGAAGCGGGCCAAGGGCGACGTGCCCCTCGCGCTGAGGGTGTTTGAGAGGATTCGCTTCAACCGGTCGCACGTCACACATATGGCGTCTATTACTGTCAGGGACGGGTACCACAACGTCGACTTTGATGGCGAGGAGATCAAGAAGCACCCGGAGATTCTTAATCTCCCGCGACCAAAGTGGGTGATTGAATATGATATTGAGAGCGAGGCGGAGAAGCATTTTGACCGGTTGGCCGCGGATGTGAAGAGCTATAAGCAGGGTACTATTGAAGAGTTGGCTCTTCCTGCCGGGGGTGATTACAACCCTGAGAGCAGAAAGGTTGTGGAGACCAAGTTCGCGATGAGATAGAATATTATTAGTTTCGTCTGTTTAAACACCCAAATATCAAGACCATATTAACTTCTACCCCTTTCCAAGATGTGACGAAAGACGCAGATCATTTGCGACATGCCTCAGTTT
>Ga0164242_10002498_pt1 | contig 21301 bp, 17 predicted proteins | sample OricomgcompostMG_FD_108783 | JGI IMG/M metagenome (GOLD analysis project Ga0164242, IMG submission 108783) | Miracle-Growth compost microbial communities from Emeryville, California, USA - Original compost - Miracle growth compost (MG) ... | reverse complement strand
GGCGTTCCATCTCATCGAGCAGGCGCTGCTCTTGTTCGGAGAGTGGCATGCATCCCCCTCGGGTGAACTCTTTCCCACGAGTCTACTCGTGGCTGTCATCACTAGGCTAGGCCTGTGGCATCCTCCTCCGACCCTGTTGCGGCCGTTTCCCAGCAGATGGAAGCCTTCTTCACGGCCCAACGCGCTCAGACGGGCTCGTACGGTGCGGAAGCGGACCGGATGATGGATGCCGCGGCCGCTGCCGTCACGGGGGGCAAGCGGCTGCGTGCCCGGTTCTGCATCACCGGATACCGTGCCGTGGTGGAGGCATCGGAGCCGACGTCCGCCCCGATCCCCGACGCCGTGATCGGCGCCGCCGGCGCGCTCGAGGTCTTCCATGCCGCAGCCCTCGTCCACGACGACATCATCGACAACTCCGACACCCGCCGTGGTCGCCCGTCGGCGCATCGCCGTATCGAGAGCGCCCACGAAGCAGCCGGCTGGAGCGGCGACGCGGTGGCCTTCGGCCGCGCCGGGGCCCTCCTGCTCGGCGACCTGCTGGTCGCGCTCAGCGACGATCTGCTCGAGCATGCGCTGTCCGGCACATCCCTCGAGATCGCAGCATCCACCCGTTCTCAATACGGGATGATGCGCCGTGACGTCACGATCGGCCAGTTCCTCGACATCGCCGAGGAATCCGCGCATGCGACCGCACCCGACGCCGAGCACGCCGAACGCGCGCTGCGCGTGGCATCGCTGAAATCGGCACGGTACAGCGTCGAGCAGCCGCTGCTGATCGGGGCACGCCTGGCCGGCGCCGACGAAGCTCAGCTCGAGGCGCTGTCGCGGTTCGGGCACCCCGTGGGCATGGCCTTCCAGCTGCGCGATGACGTGCTGGGCGTGTTCGGCGACGCGTCCGAGACGGGCAAGCCCGCCGGAGACGATCTGCGCGAGGGCAAGCGGACAGTGCTCATCGCGTACGCGCGCGAGGCGCTGCCGGCGAGCACCCGCGCCCTCGTCGACGAGCTTCTCGGCGACCCGACGCTCGATCATGCCCAGGTCGCGTCGCTGCAGCGCACGATTCAGGACACCGGGGCTCTCGACCGCGTCGAGCAGCTGATCGCCGACTACACGCGCGACGCCGATCGCGCGCTCGCCGGGGCACGCCTGGGGCACGCCGCGGTCAGCGAGCTGCGCGATCTCGCCCGCGCAGCGGTCGTGCGCTCGTCCTGACGATCAGGCCAGTGCGCGGGCGACGCGCCGGACCTCGCTCTTGCGGCCCTGCAACAGCGCCTCGATCGGCGGCATTCCGATCGTGTCCTCGGGCGCGAACAGCCAGTCGATCGCCTCGTCGTCGCTGAAGCCGACGTCATGCAGGACGAACAGCGTGCCGCGCAGCGAGCCCAGGGGCGCACCGTCGACGATGAACGCCGCCGGGACCTTGACGGGCCCCTCGCGTCGCGATGCGACGAGCTGGCGGTCGTCGATGAGGCTGCGCACGCGCCCGAGGCTCTCGCCGAGAGCCTCGGCGAGATCGGGAAGGGCCAGCCATTCGATGGGGGTGGATGCTGCGTTCTCACCGGTCACCAGGCCACTATCTCATGCCGCCCGCGCGGCCGTCGTTAATCACACTATTCACATCAGCCACTCTGCTCCCTCCAATATCGCTCGTTGACACGAATCAACATCCGTGACACGGTGTGATGGTCACCGAGGGGGGAAACTCGTGCCGCATCAGCGCAATGTCATTCGTCGTACCACCACCGCAGCCCTGCCCGCCGCGATCATCGGATCGCTCGCCCTGTCTCTTGCTGCGGCACCGGCGGCACAGGCCGACAGCCGCGCCGAGCAGGTACGCGCACCGCAGCAGCCGACCACGCCCGAACGGGCATCGCACATCGCCGGAGTGACACGCGTGTCAGGACTCGACCACGCCCTGGCCGCCGCAGTGGTCTCCGTCCGCCTGACAGCGGCAGCGCGGCACGCGGCGACCACGCACACCGTCGTCCGCGGCGACACGATCTTCGGCATCGCCCGGCGCTACGGACTGTCGACCGCCGACGTGCTGTCGTGGAACGGGCTGAGCCACTCCACCGTGATCTACCCGGGCCAGAAGATCCGTCTGACGCCGCCGTCAGGCGCGACCAAGAGTGCGCCGGTGAAGAAGACGACCAAGGCGTCCACGAAGACGTCGGGCTCATACACGGTGCGCGCCGGTGACACGATCAGCGGCATCGCCCGGGCGCACGGCCTGTCGACGCAGGCACTGCTGAATGCCAACGGACTGCGCTGGTCGTCGATCATCTACCCCGGGCAGAAGATCACCGTTCCCGGCACCGCTTCGGCGGCCGCGGCATCCACTTCTTCTTCCTCATCGAAGAAGCCAGCGTCGAGCGAGAAGAGCACGCCGAGCGGCACGGTCCAGCCCGGCCAGCGCTACACGGTGCGCGCCGGCGACACCATGTCGGCGATCGCCTCCCGGCACGGCGTCGGTGTGGCCGCACTCCTCAAGGCGAACGGGATGGACTTCAGCTCGATCATCTACCCGGGTCAGGCGATCAAGATCCCGACCAGCGGGATTCCGGGTCTCTCGACTGAACAGGCCGCCAACGCACGGCTCATCGTGCGGATCGGGCGGCAGCTGGGCGTGCCCGACCGCGGTATCGCCATCGCCCTGGGCACCGCCATGCAGGAATCGGGGCTGCGCAATCTCGACTACGGGGACCGCGACTCCCTGGGTCTGTTCCAGCAGCGGCCGAGCACCGGCTGGGGCACCGCGGCGCAGGTGCGCGATGCGGAACGCGCGACCCGCGCGTTCTTCGGCGGGGCGTCCGATCCGAACGGATCGCGCACACGCGGTCTGCTCGACATCGCGGGGTGGCAGAAGATGAGCTTCACCGACGCGGCGCAGGCCGTGCAGATCTCGGCCTACCCCACCCGGTACGCGCAGTGGGAGAAGCCCGCATACGCCTGGCTCGCGGCGATCAAGTGAGCCGCTGCGCGGGGTGCCGTCCGGTTCTCCGTAGACTTCGAGGGTGACCACCAGCGCGCAGGCCGATCCCCTCATCGGGCGTCTCGTCGACGGCCGATACCGGGTCCGCGCGCGCATCGCCCGCGGGGGCATGGCCACCGTGTACGTCGCCACAGACCTTCGGCTGGAGCGCCGGGTGGCGCTGAAGGTCATGCACAGCCACCTCAGCGACGACGCCGTCTTCCAGAGCCGGTTCATCCAGGAGGCACGCGCAGCGGCGCGCCTGGCGGACCCGCACGTGGTCAACGTGTTCGACCAGGGCCAGGAAGGCGAGATGGCCTACCTGGTCATGGAGTACCTGCCCGGCATCACGCTGCGCGAGCTGCTGCGCGAGCAGAAGCGCCTGACCATCCCCCAGGCCGTGACGATCATGGACGCCGTGCTCTCGGGCCTGTCGGCCGCGCACCGCGCGAACATCGTGCACCGCGACGTCAAGCCCGAGAACGTGCTGCTGGCCGAGGACGGCCGCATCAAGATCGGCGACTTCGGCCTGGCCCGCGCCACCACCGCCAACACCGGCAGCGGCCAGATGCTGCTGGGCACCATCGCCTACCTCGCGCCCGAGTTGGTCACCCGGGGCACGGCCGACGCCCGCAGCGACATCTACGCACTGGGCATCATGCTGTACGAGATGCTCACGGGCGAGCAGCCGTACAAGGGCGAACAGCCCATGCAGATAGCCTTCCAGCACGCCACCGAGTCGGTGCCGCGGCCGAGCGTGCGCAACCCCGGCGTTCCCGAGGCGCTCGACGAGCTCGTCCTGTGGTCGACCGAGAAGTCGCCCGACGAGCGTCCCGCCGACGCCGGAGTCATGCTCGCGCGCCTGCGCGAGATCGAGCAGCAGCTGGGCATCGCGCCGCAAGTGCAGCGCACCCTCGCCGTGGCGGGTGCCGCGGCATCCGATCATCTCGACACCGGCGAGCTGACCAAGGTGCTGCCGCCCAGCGTGGACGTCGACGCGCCCATCGAGGGCGACGACAACACGACCCGGCTGCGGACGCAGGCCTCGCGGCGGCGGACGAAGGGGTGGTGGCTGTTCGCGATCGTCGTCCTGCTGGCGGCCGTGGCAGCGGGTGTCGGGCTCTGGTTCGGGTCGGGACCCGGATCGCAGGTCACCGTGCCGACCGTGGCCGGCAAGACGTTCGACCAGGCCCGGGCGCTGCTGGCGGAGCAGCAGCTGGGCGCGAAGAAGGCGGGCGAGAACAGCCTGTCCGTCGCCGAGGGGCGGGTGATCTCCACCGATCCTGCGTCAGGGACGCGCCTCGACAAGGACTCGACGGTGACCGTCACGGTCTCGCTGGGGCCGGCCGAGGCGACGATCGACTCGCTCAAGGGCACCGCCGAGCAAGCCGCCCGCGATGCTCTCGAGGCCCAGCACATCACGGTCGCCGAGGACAGCAAGACCTTCTACACGGACGACAAGAACGGCACCGTGATCGCGGCCGTCGTGCACCCGGCCGCCGGCGGCAAGGACGTCGACTGCACGAAGGGCTGCACCGTGCACCAAGGCGACTCGGCGACGCTGTCACTGTCGCTCGGCGCGCTGCCGAGCGTCGTCGGCCTGTCACTGGACGACGCGGTCGCCCAGCTCGAGGAGAAGGGCATCACCGTCACTTCGCACTCCGAGGAGTACAGCGACTCCGCCGCCAAGGGCACGGTCATCAGCATGGCCGACCGCGACGGCGGGGGCGCTTGGCGCCCCGGCGACAAGACGACGCTCGTGGTCTCGAAGGGGCCGCAGCCGATCGAGATCCCCTCAGTCATGGACATGAAGCTGTCCGATGCGGTCAAGAAGCTGGAGGACCTCGGCCTGAACCCGCAGACGTCGATACCCGGAGCACTGCAGGGATTCTTCACCGCCGGCGAGACCGACCCCGCGGCCGGGACCTTCGTGCTCCCGGGGTCCGACGTGAAGATCAAGTCGTCGGGCTTCTGACTCCCCCGCGCGCTGCGCGCAGCATCCACCCCTCTCTCATCCCCCCTCTCTCCCTCGCGAGATCACTGTTGTGCACGGTTTTTGGTGCGAAGAGCGTGGACAAGGATGATCTCGCGTACGGGATCGGGGCACGAGAGCCGGGGCGCGCGCTGCGTCATACGCCGTATGCACGGCCCGCGAGCGCCCGCCGGACGCGAGTGGCGAGCGCGGCGCAGTCCGGGAGCACGTCGTTCGCCCCGACGAACATCGTGCGGAAGCCCGCATCCTCGAACAGCTGCGCCCGCGTCAGATCGCGCAGCCACCGCTCGCGCGACGTGCGGTGTTCGTCGCCCTGGTACTCGATGAGCAGTCGCGCGGCAGGATATCCCAGATCGGCGTGCAGGACTCCGACGGCCGTGTCCACCGGAACCTGCCGTTCGGGCTCGGGCAGGCCGTGGTCGATGAGCCCGAGGCGCAGCAGGGTCTCCATCACGGACCCGACCGTCTCACGCGCACGTTCGAAGGCAGCACGTAGGCGCCTCGCTCCGCGGCGCCCCTTGCGCCGGGTGACCGCCTTCTCGAGTTCTTCGCGCGTGCACAGCGGGCTCCACGTATCGGTCTTCGGATGGTAGATGCCGCTGAGCACGAAGTCGCCCGCCGCGACGAGACGGTCCTCCGAGAGGCGCGCGTCGCCGCTGAGCGTCGCGAGCTGGCACCAGGCTTCCTCCGCCGCGACGAGCGGCACACCGCCACGGATCTCCCGCCGGATCTCGGAGTCGTCGGTCTCCCAGGACCTGACCTGAGAACGTCGCACGGGGTGGTGCGTGCCGATGGTGAGGATATCCAGCTGCTCGCCGTCCTCCTCCTCAGACCACGGGAGCGGAATGCCCCAGAGCCGCGCGGCCGTCCGGTGGCTGAACCACTGGTCCGAGCGCATACTCGGCCGCAAGGCCAGGCAGCGTTGCACGAGGTCGGTGAGATCAACGCCTTGGGTGTACACCCCGCGGAACGGGTGGCCCACGTCGGCACCGGCCAGACGCCGACGTGCGACGCCTGCAGCACGCGCTTCAGCGAACGTGAACGAGGGACCGAGGAATTCCGAGGAGAGCGGAGGATGCGGCATCCCTCGATCCTGCTCCGACCCGCCGCCGAACCGCCTGAGTTATCCACAGGGGCCCGCCGCCAGCGGCGTATGTGCTGCGCGAGATCATCCTCGTGCACGTTCTGTGGCCTAAAAACCGTGCACAAGGATGATCTCGCGGAATGAGAGGATGTGCGCGGGCGCGCACGCTGAAACCCAGCGCGGGCTGCCACCCCGCGCGCGCTGCGGCGAAGCCTGCCTCAGCGCTTCTCGAGCTCCTCGGCCACCAAGAACGCGAGCTCAAGGCTCTGCATGTGGTTCAGGCGCGGGTCACACAGCGACTCGTAGCGGGTCGCCAGCGTGTCTTCATCGATGCGCTCGGAGCCCCCCAGGCACTCGGTGACGTCGTCGCCGGTGAGTTCGACATGGATGCCGCCGGGGAACGTCCCCGCTTCGCGATGTGCGTCGAAGAACCCGCGCACCTCGTCGACGACGTCGTCGAACCGACGCGTCTTGTAGCCCGTGGGCGTCGTGATCCCATTGCCGTGCATCGGGTCGGTCACCCAGAGTGGGGTGGCTCCGGCATCCTTCACCGCCTGCAGCAGCGGCGGCAGGGCGTCGCGGATCTTGCCTGCGCCCATGCGGGTGATGAACGTGAGACGGCCGGGCTCCCGCTCGGGATCGAGCTTGTCGATGAGGGCGAGCGCCGTCTCGGGGGTCGTCGTGGGACCGAGCTTCACGCCGATGGGATTGCGGATACGGGAGAAGTAGTCGACGTGCGCGCCGTCGAGGTCGCGGGTGCGCTCACCGATCCACAGGAAGTGCGCCGAGGTGTTGTACGGCAGGTCGGTGCGCGAGTCGATGCGTGTCATGGGGCGCTCGTAGTCCATGAGCAGACCCTCGTGGCCGGTGTAGAACTCGACGCGCTTGAGCTCGTCGAAATCGGCGCCCGCCGCCGCCATGAACTTGATGGCGCGATCGATCTCGGCGGCCAGGCGCTCATAGCGCTGGTTGGCGGGGTTCTGCGCGAAGCCCTGGTTCCAGCTGTGCACCTCGCGCAGGTCGGCGAATCCGCCCTGTGTGAAGGCGCGGATGATGTTGAGGGTCGACGCGGCCGTGTGGTAGCCGCGCAGCAGCCGCTGCGGGTCGGCCCTGCGCGAACCCTCGGTGAAGTCGTAGCCGTTGACGATGTCGCCGCGGTAGGCGGGCAGCGTGACGTCCCCCCGCGTCTCGGTGTCACTGGAGCGCGGCTTGGCGAACTGACCCGCCATGCGGCCCATCTTGATCACCGGCATCGAGGCGCCGTACGTGAGCACGACAGCCATCTGCAGCACGGTCTTGATGCGGTCGCGGATCTTGTCGGCCGTGGCGCCGGCGAACGTCTCGGCGCAGTCACCGCCCTGCAGCAGGAAGGCCTGGCCGGCCGCAGCCCGCGCGAGCTTGTCGCGCAGATTGTCGACCTCGCCGGCGAACACGAGCGGCGGCATGGCGGAGATCTCGGTGGATGCCGCGGCGACCGCATCGAGGTCGTCCCACAGGGGCTGCTGCTTGATGGGCAGAGTCCGCCAATGATCGAGCGCGTCGAGGTGCTGCAGCATCCCGCCAGTCTATCCGCGGGGCGTGCTCAGCCCTTCGCAGATGACGGCAGGCGGTCCTTCACCGTCGAGGCGTACACGTCGTCGTAGCGCTGCTGCCCGAGTCGCTGCAGGGCCACCATGATCTCGTCCACCACCGAGCGCAGGATGTAGCGGTCGTTCTCCATGCCCGCATAGCGCGAGAAGTCGAGCGGCTCGCCGATGACGACGCCCACCCGCACGATGCGCGGCAGGGTCGTACCGATCGGCATCATCGTGTCGGTGTCGACCATGATCACGGGGATCACCGGCACCTTGGCCTCCAGCGCCATGCGCGCGATGCCCGTGCGGCCGCGGTAGAGGCAACCGTCGGGGCTGCGGGTGCCCTCGGGGTAGATGCCGAGCAGCTCACCGCGGCCGAGCACCTGGAGGCCGGTGTTCAGTGAGGCCTCGGAGGCCTTGCCCCCCGATCGGTCAATGGCGATCTGCCCCGTGGCCTTCATGAACAGGCGCGTCGCCCAGCCTTTGATCCCGCGACCGGTGAAGTAGTCGCTCTTGGCCAGGAAGGCGACCGGGCGGTCGATCATCAGGGGCAGGAACACCGAGTCGACGAAGGAGAGATGGTTGCTGGCCAGGATGGCCGCGCCCGAGGTCGGCACGTTGCGGCGACCGACGACCCAGGGTCGGAAGATCGCCTTCACGACCGGGCCGATCACCACGTACTTCATGAGCCAGTAGAACATGCCCCTCCCTCCGGGGGACGAGTCTACCCAGCGGGATGGCGCCGACCGGCGGCATCCATCCCTCTGTTCTCGCCCGGTCGGTCGCAGCGGCGAGATCGCGTATCGTCGTTCGTGAGACTGAATCTCAGGCGGGCCGTACAGCGGCACCGGCTAGACTCAGGGCACAGCAACACCCGAACGGTACCGAAGGAGATGCCGGCATGACCCCCGCCGCCGAGTTCAACGCCCCCGTGATCGTCCCCGCCGATCCGAACGAGAACATCACCGATCTGCTCGAGGAGCGTGTCGCGGCCACGCCGGAACTGGCGCTCTTCGCCGTCCCCGACGGAGACGGATGGCGGGATGTCACGGCGGCCGAGTTCCGCCGGCAGGTCATCGAGCTCGCCAAGGGCTTCGTGGCCGACGGCATCGAGCCCGGTGACAAGGTCGGGTTCGTCGCCCGGACCACCTACGAGTGGACCCTCGTGGACTTCGCCCTGTTCTATGCGGGCGCGGTCATGGTTCCCGTGTACGAGACGAGCTCGTCGGCTCAGATCCACTGGGACCTCTCCGACTCGGGCGCGGTCGCGTGCCTGACCGAGCTGCCTGAGCACACCGAGCGCCTCGAAGAGGCGCGCGCCGAACTGCCTCTCGTCCGTGTCGCGTGGCGCATGCACGAAGGCGCACTCGACGCGCTGCGCGCGAAGGGCGCGTCCGTCGCCGATGAGGAGATCGAGCGTCGCCGGCAGATCGCCAACGCGGACGACATCGCGACCCTCATCTACACCGCGGGCACCACCGGGCGCCCCAAGGGCTGCGTGCTCACGCACTCGAACTTCGTCGAGCTCGCCCGCAACTCCGCGCGTTCGCTGCACGAGGTCGTCGAGACGCCGGGCGCATCCACTCTGCTGTTCATCACAACCGCGCACGTGTTCGCCCGGTTCATTTCGATCCTCGATGTGCACGCGGGTGTGAAGACCGGCCACCAGCCCGACACCAAGCAGCTGCTGCCCGCGCTCGGGTCCTTCAAGCCGACCTTCCTGCTGGCGGTGCCGCGCGTGTTCGAGAAGGTCTACAACTCCGCCGAGCAGAAGGCCGAGTCGGGCGGCAAGGGCAAGATCTTCCGCTCCGCCGCCAAGGTCGCCATCGAGCACTCGCGGCTCGTCGAGTCGGGTGCCAAGGTGCCGTTCTGGACGGGGCTGAAGTTCAAGGTCTTTGACAAGCTCGTCTACAGCACACTGCGCGAGGCCATGGGCGGCCGGGTCGTCTACGCGATCTCCGGCTCGGCGCCGCTCGGCGAGCGGCTCGGGCACTTCTTCGCGAGCCTGGGCGTCAAGGTGCTCGAAGGCTACGGCCTGACCGAGACGACGGCACCCGCGACGGTGAACCTCCCCACGAAGACGAAGATCGGCACGGTGGGCCCCGCGCTGCCGGGTGTCTCGGTGCGCCTCGCCGACGACGGCGAGGTCGAGGTCAAGGGCATCAACGTCTTCCGCGAGTACTGGAAGAACCCCGAGGCCACCGCCGCGGCCTTCGACGACGGATGGTTCCGCACCGGCGACATCGGCTCGTTCGACGCCGACGGTTTCCTCACGATCACGGGCCGCAAGAAGGAGATCATCGTGACGGCGGGCGGCAAGAACGTCGCGCCCGCGATCCTCGAGGATCCGATCCGCGCCAATCCCATCGTCGGCCAGGTCGTCGTCGTGGGCGAGAAACGCCCGTTCATCGCCGCGCTGGTCACGCTCGACACCGAGATGCTCCCGACCTGGCTGGGCAACAACGGCCTGCGCGCCGACATGACGCTCGAAGAGGCCGCCGCCGACCCCGCGGTGCGTGCCGAAGTGCAGCGGGCGATCGACGAGGCGAACAAGTTCGTCTCGCGCGCCGAGTCGATCCGCAAGTTCACGATTCTGCCCACGGAGTGGACCGAAGACAGCGGTCACCTCACCCCGAAGTTCAGTATCAAGCGCCACGCGATCCTCACCGATTTCGCCGGTGCCATCGACGAGATCTACAACGTCCCGGTGGAGACCACGAACGTCTCGCTGAAGTAGCGCCGTCCCTCGCTCTGCGTGGCGGGCCTCGGGCTCGGGCTCGGGCTCGGGCGCGGCCTCGGGCGCGGGCGCGGCCTCGGGCCACGGTGCCGCGCGGCGGGCCCGGGTCGCAGCATCCACCCCCGCCCTGTCCGGCAAATTCACATGAGTCTGTCCCATGGACATCAAACCGCCCGGCGGTTTCGTGTTCATGGGACAGACTCATGTGCACTCGCGCGACGTTGAGGCTCAACAGCCGGGCGCGGGCGGTCCCGGGTCGGGCGAGGGACGCCATTGCGGCGGTTGGATGCCGTACTCGGCCAATCTCCGAGTGCACGAGTCGACCGTCTTTATGTGCTCGTCTGCGAGGTGCACCGTCATCCGGTCGGTGCGTGCCCGGATCCAGTCCTCACGCTTCTTCTCCGCGAGAATGACCTGCTCGATCGAAGCACCGTTGCGCATGTCGGTGTCGAGGTACTTGCCATTCCCGTCGAACTCGACCCACCAGCGTTCGGCATCGATGTCGACGACGTAGAACGAATCACCGGGGCCATCGATGCGAACCTGAACGTCAGGAACGCGGAACCCGATCTGCACCAGGCGCAGGCGACTGACGCTCTCCCCCGGCAGTTGCGCTCGCCCGTCCGCGAAATCGATGACCCACCGCGCCCGTCGGGCGCCGCGTGCGCGGGGCATGCGATCGAGCACAGCATGCATCTCGCGACGTAGCAGGTCTGCGGCATCCTCGTCGTAGGCCCATTGGTCGTTCACGTCGGTGACCGCGACCCGTCGCAGAGCGGCATCGGCGCACGACACCGCGGTCTCGAGTCTTCCGGTCCTGGCGACATCAACAACCGTTCTCGCGAGCGAGGTACAGCGGATACCGCCGATCTCCGTGATCTCGGAGGGATCTAGGGGGCCGACATGGCGAAAAACGTCTCGGGTGCTCGAAGAGCGTGTCTCGCCGAGGCACAGAACGTGCACGCGCGGCGGACACTCGCGATAGAGCGGAAGCCCATGGACGACGGCGGCCGACTCATGGACCACGACCGGTCCGTGCTCGCCCTTCGCGTCGACGACGACGGCCATGACGTGAGCGAGGTGCTGCTGCTCCCAGAACAGCTCGTCCCACAGCGACTGAGGCATGTACCAGCCGTGGTGCACACGGCGCACGGTGTTCTTCTTCACCGCTGCTTTCAGCGTCTTGTCCGACCAGCCGACGGCGAGCAGACCCGCGCGCGAGTGAAGAGATGCCTGCAGGGTCGACGGTTCATGACGCTTTCGCATGGGCTCCATGCTCGCGAGTCGTGACGAGGCGCGGGCGCATTTCGCAGGATCCGTGGAGAACGTGCGAAGCACCCGCGCCTGGGGAGGAACCGCGACTCACCCGCCGTGCACATCAAACTGTCGAATGGACATCGAACCGCCGCCGGTTTGATGTCCATGGGACAAACTCATATGAATTTGTCCCAGAGCGGGGCGCGGGGCGGTCGCGCCGTGAGCATGGACGGGCGTGGTCAGAACCAGTCGGACTCGCGGATCTCGCGCATGGCGATGCGGCGCTCGGCCTTGTCGAGCCGGTCGATGTAGAGCGTGCCGTCGAGGTGGTCGGTCTCGTGCTGCAGCGCCTGCGCCAGCACACCGTCGCCCTCGACCTCGATCGGGTTGCCGTCCACGTCGATGCCGGTGACCTTCGCGTGCGGGTAGCGCAGCACGTCGTGCCACAGACCGGGCACCGAGAGGCATCCCTCACCGATGTGCTCGGGCTCGCCCGAGGTCTCCACGAGCACCGGATTGAGCACGTACCCGATCGCGCCGTCGACGTTGTAGCTGAACGCCCGCACCCCGACACCGATCTGCGGGGCGGCCACACCGGCCCGGCCGGGCAGCTTCACGGTCTCGACGAGGTCGTCGACCAGCGCACGGACGCCGTCGTCGAGCTCGCCCACGGGCGTGCATTCACCTCGAAGCACGGGGTCGCCGAAGAGGCGGATCTGCCGGACCGCCATGCGTCAGGCCGCCGCGGCGGGGGTCCGCAGGCCCTCGACGACCGCGGCCGCGAGAGTGCGCGCCGCCTGGCGGGTCTCGGGCTGCAGGTCGTGGAACACTATCGCGCTGCCGGTGCCGATCGCCGGGTCGTAGGGCATGCGCACGACCTGGCGGACGCGGGTGCGGAAGTGGGCCTCGAGCTCGTCCTCGCGCACGAGCGGCGCGCCGGGACGGGCGTTGTTCAGCACGACCACCGCGTTGCGCGCCTTACCTGCGTAGCCGTTGCTCTCGAGCCAGGTGAGCGTCTCGGACGCGAGCCGCGCTTCGTCGACGCTCAGGCCGGCGACGACCACCAGCTGATCGGCCAGCCCCAGCGTCGCCCCCATGACCGAGTGCACGATGCCCGTGCCGGTGTCGGTGAGCACGACCGAGTAGTAGTGGGCGGCGAGCTTCGCGACGTCTTCGTAGTCGTCGTCGCTGAACGCGACGGACACCTGCGGATCGGCGTCGGAGGCCAGCACATCGAGTCGCGTCTCGTCGCGCGCGACGATCGTCGACACATCGTTGTAGCCCGAGACGCTGTCTTTCATGCGCACCAGATCGCGCACGGTCTTGCCGTTGTGGCGGGTGATGCGCTCGGCGAGCGTGCCCCGGTCGGGGTTCGCGTCGATCGCGATGATCCGGTCATCGCGGGCATCTGCCAGCGCCATGCCCAGGAGCGTGGTGATCGTGGTCTTGCCGACCCCGCCCTTGCGGGAGAGGACGGGCACGAAGCGTGCACCGCCGGTCAGCTGCGCCGCGATACGGTTCGTCAGCTCCTTGCGGGCACGAGCGCGCTTGCCGTCGCCGAGGTTGATGCGCCCGCCCGACACCGAGTACACGAAGTGCTGCCATGCACCCTCGGGCTCGGGACGGGCCAGGCGACCGGGCTCGAGCAGACGATCGGGGGTGAGAAGGTCGGAGCTCTCGGTGTCGGCCTCGAACTGGTTGAGCCGCTTGGACGCGAGGCTCAGCTCGGGTCGCCGGGTGCGGACCCGCTCCACGGCGTGCGCGCGTTCCGTACGGGTCTCATCCACGTCCGCCTCCTCATCGACCGGTGCGGCGACCTGCACAGGCGCCTGTGCCGCTTCGTCTGCCACGGTACCAACAGCGACCGCCTCGAGAACAGGTGCGATCGACTCCGCGTCGTCATCGGCGGGGGATGCCGCGGGTGCCGTCTCTTCGTCGGTCACCACGACGGGCTCTCCAGCGGTCGACTCGGGAGCCTCCGCGATGACCGGCTCCGCGATGACCGGCTCCTCGACGACCGGCTCCTCGACGACCGGAGCAGCCGGTGCGGGCGCCTCGACCACCGGGTCGGCCGCGGGCGCGGCATCCGTCTCCGTCTCGTCGTCGGCGGGCTCGATCTCAGCTTCGACGACCTCGATGTCGACCTCGTCGGCGTCGGCCTGCTCCGAGACAGCGGCAGTCGGCACCTCGAGATCTTCCTCCGGGTCGTCGAGGACGACCTCGTCGCCGATGACATCGTCGTCGGCGAGGTCGTCCTCGTCGGCCGCGGGCAGTGACACGCTCACCTGAGCGGTCGCGGCGCCGAGAAAGCCGAGTGCAGAAGTGTCGGTACGGGTCGAGTCATCGAGGACACCGCGTTCGTCGGTGTCGGCGGACGTCGGTTCAGCATGATCGGGCGTCAAAGCGAGAGTCTCCAAAGAAGCGGGGCTCGGGTGAACCCGCCCTCCAGATTACTGCCCGGGCCTGATCACGACCAAAAGATCTCCCGCCTCGACCTGCGCGGTGCCGCTGAGCACGACCCGCTCGACGATGCCGCCGACGGGGGCGGTGATGGCCGCCTCCATCTTCATGGCCTCGATCGATGCGACGGGCTGGCCCGCTTCGACGGTGTCACCCTCCGCGGCCTTGACCGTCACCGCGCCCGAGAACGGAGCGGCGACCTGTCCCGGCTTGGAGGTGTCGGCCTTCTCGGCCTGGCGGGCGTCGACGGTGATGCTGCGGTCGCGGACGAACACCGGCCGCAGCTGGCCGTTCAGCGTCGTCATGACCGAGCGCATGCCCTTGTCATCCGCTTCGCCGATGGCCTCGAGACCCACGTACAGCTGCACGCCGCGCTCAAGGTCGACGACGTGCTCGCTGCCCGGCACCAGGCCATACAGGTAGTCCGCGGTGTCGAGCACGCTGAGGTCGCCGTACTGCTCGCGCTGCTGGCGGAACACCTTCGTGGGGGCGGGGAACAGCAGCTCGTTGAGCATGCCGCGTCGCGTCGCAGAATCGGCCGCCAGAGCCTCCTCCTGCGCCGCGGTGATCGGCGTCAGCGAGACCTTCGGCTCGCGTCCGGCGAGCACCTTGGTGCGGAACGGCTCGGGCCACCCTCCGGGCAGGTCGCCCAGCTCACCGGCCATGAACGAGACCACCGAATCGGGCACGTCGTACTTCTCCGGGTGCTCCGCGAAGTCTGCCGGGTCGGCCTTGACGGCCGCGAGGTGCAGCGCGAGGTCGCCCACGACCTTCGACGACGGCGTCACCTTCGGAACGCGCCCGAGGATGTCGTTCGCCGCCGCGTACATGTCCTCGATGAGCTCGAAATCGTCGGCCAGACCGAGTGCGATCGCCTGCTGACGCAGGTTCGACAGCTGACCGCCGGGGATCTCGTGGCGGTACACGCGCCCCGTAGGGCCGGGCAGCCCCGACTCGAACGGCCCGTACAGGTGGCGCACGGCCTCCCAATAGGGCTCGAGATCGCTGACCGAGGCGAGGTCGAGCCCGGTGTCGCGCTCGGTGTGCGCCATCGCCGCGACCAGTGCCGACAGCGACGGCTGGCTCGTGGTGCCCGACATCGGAGCGGCTGCGGCGTCGACCGCGTCGGCGCCCGCCGCACTGGCGGCCAGCAGGGTGGCCAGCTGTCCGCCGGCGGTGTCGTGGGTGTGCACGTGCACGGGGAGATCGAACCGCTCGCGCAGGGCGCCGACGAGCTTCGCGGCGGCGGCGGGCTTCAACAGGCCCGCCATGTCCTTGATGGCGAGGATGTGCGCTCCGGCATCGACGATCTGCTCAGCGAGACCGAGGTAGTAGTCGAGCGTGTAGAGGTCTTCGGCGGGGTTCAGCAGGTCGCCCGTGTAGCAGAGAGCGACCTCGGCGACGGCGGTGCCCGTCTCGAGGACGGCGTCGATCGCCGGCCGCATCTGGCTGATGTCGTTGAGCGCGTCGAAGATGCGGAAGATGTCGATGCCGGATGCCGCGGCCTCACGCACGAACGCATCGGTGACCTCTGTCGGGTACGGCGTGTAGCCCACCGTGTTGCGCCCGCGCAGCAGCATCTGGATCGCGATGTTCGGCATCGCCTGACGCAGCTTGTCGAGTCGCTCCCACGGGTCCTCGCCGAGGAAGCGGAGCGCGACGTCATACGTGGCGCCGCCCCAGGCCTCGACGCTGAGCAGCTGCGGCGTGAGCCGCGCGACGTAGGGGGCGGCCGCGACGAGGTCCTTGGTGCGCACACGCGTGGCCAGCAGCGATTGGTGTGCGTCGCGGAAGGTCGTGTCGGTCACCGCCAGCGGGGTGCGCCCGCGCAAGTCTGCGGCGAACCCGGCGGGGCCCAGCTTCTGCAGGCGCTGCCGCGATCCGTCGGGGACGGGCACGGTCAGGTCGATCGACGGCAGCTTCGCCGCGGGGTCGATGCTGATCGGGTTCGAACCGTTCGGCCGGTTGACCGTGGTGTCGACGAGCCAGTTCAGGATCTTCGTGCCGCGGTCCTTCGACACGCGACCGCGCAGCAGTTCGGGACGCTCCTCGATGAACAGCGTCGAGACGTCGCCGGCGAGGAACTCCGGATCGTCGAACACGGCCTGCAGGAACGGGATGTTGGTGGCGACGCCGCGGATGCGGAACTCCGCCAGCGCGCGACGGGCGCGCTTGACAGCCGAGGGGAAGTCACGGCCACGGCAGATGAGCTTGGCCAGCATCGAGTCGAAGTGCGGGCTGATCTGAGATCCCGCGGCGGTCGTGCCGCCGTCGATACGGATGCCGGCACCACCCGGCGAGCGGTAGGTCGTGATCTTTCCGGTGTCGGGGCGGAAGCCCTGCGAGGGGTCCTCCGTGGTGATGCGGCACTGCAGCGCCGAACCGCGCAAGCGGATGTCTCCCTGCTCGAGGCCGAGCTCGGCCAGCGTCTCGCCCGCCGCGATCCGCATCTGCGACTGCACGAGGTCGACGTCGGTGACCTCCTCGGTCACGGTGTGCTCGACCTGGATGCGCGGGTTCATCTCGATGAAGACGACCTCACCGGCACGCTCCCCCGCCGTCTCGAGGAGGAACTCGACCGTGCCCGCGTTCTGATAGCCGATCGAGCGCGCGAACGCGATCGCGTGCCGATGCAGGCGACCGCGGATCTCGTCGTCGAGGTTGGGCGCGGGAGCGATCTCCACGACCTTCTGGTGCCGGCGCTGCACCGAGCAGTCGCGCTCGAACAGGTGCACGGTCTCGCCGGTGCCGTCGGCGAGCACCTGCACCTCGATGTGACGCGGGCGCAGCACGGCCTGCTCGAGGAACATGCTGGCGTCACCGAAGGCACTCCCCGCCTCGCGCATGGCCTCGGCCAGCGCCGGGGCCAGCTCTTCCTTGGTCTCGACCCGCCGCATCCCACGCCCACCGCCGCCGGCGACAGCCTTGGCGAACAGCGGGAAGCCGATCTCGTCGGACTGCGCGACCAGCGCGTCGATGTCGTCGGAGGCCTCGGTCGAGCGCAGCACGGGAACCCCGGCGGAGACGGCATGGTGCTTGGCCTCGACTTTGTTACCCGCCATTTCAAGGACTGATGCGGGCGGGCCGACGAACGTGATCCCGGCCGCCTCGGCCTTCGCCGCGAGTTCGGGGTTCTCGGACAGGAACCCGTACCCGGGGTAGATCGCGTCGGCGCCCGCTTCCCGGGCGACGCGGACGATCTCGTCCACGTCGAGGTAGGCACGGACCGGGTGGCCCGGCTCGCCGATCTGGTACGCCTCATCGGCCTTCAGCCGGTGCAGCGAGTGCCGGTCTTCGTAAGGGAAGACGGCGACCGTGCGCGCGCCCAGCTCATAAGCGGCCCGGAAGGCTCGGATGGCGATCTCGCCTCGGTTGGCGACCAGGATCTTCGAGAACATGCGACCTCCGATACGTGCGGCATCCGTCCGAACTGAGCGGACACCGGAAGCGGCTGAGTGTCTTCACAGACTACGGGACGGTAACGTAGGTCTTTGTGCACGTCCTCTCTGTCAGCTCTCTCAAGGGTGGTGTCGGCAAGACGACCGTGACCCTCGGGCTCGCCTCTGCGGCGTTCGCCCGGGGTGTGCGGACTCTCGTCGTCGACCTCGACCCGCAGTCAGACGTGTCCACGGGCATGGACATCCAAGTCGCCGGGCGGCTCAATGTCGCCGACGTCCTGGCCAATCCGAAGGAGAAGGTCGTCCGCCAGGCGATCACCTCCAGCGGGTGGGCGAAGGTGCACCCGGGCACGATCGACGTCATGATCGGCAGCCCTTCGGCCATCAACTTCGATGGCCCGCACCCGAGCGTCCGTGACGTCTGGAAGCTCGAAGAAGCCCTTGCCGCCGTCGAGGCCGACTACGACCTCGTGCTGGTCGACTGCGCGCCGTCGTTGAATGCGCTCACGCGGACGGCGTGGGCGGCCAGCGACCGCGTGATCGTCGTGACCGAGCCCGGGCTGTTCTCGGTCGCCGCCGCCGACCGCGCGCTGCGTGCGATCGAAGAGATCCGGCGCGGCCTGTCGCCGCGTCTGCAGCCGCTGGGCATCGTCGTCAACCGCGTGCGTCCGCAATCGATCGAGCACCAGTTCCGTATCAAGGAGCTGCGCGACATGTTCGGTCCGCTCGTGCTCACGCCGCAGCTTCCCGAGCGCACCTCGCTGCAGCAGGCGCAGGGCGCGGCGAAGCCCTTGCACATCTGGCCCGGCGACTCCGCTCAGGAGCTCGCGGCCGACTTCGACGCGCTCCTGGACCGCGTGATGCGCACCGGGCGCATCCCCCTGTCCGACGGCACCGCGTTCGTCTGACAGCGGACACAGAAACGCCGCCCCCTCGCGAAGAGAGGGCGGCGTGAGGCTTACGCCGTGCGCTGCGCTCGGCGCGCTGCCAGCTCGTCGACCGGGTCGGGCTTCTGCGGGTCGAAGTCGAGGAGCGTCGACTCGACCTCGGTGAGCACCTTGCCCACGGCGATGCCGAACACCCCCTGGCCACGGCTGACGAGGTCGATGACCTCATCGTTCGAGGTGCACAGGTAGACCGATGCACCATCGCTCATGAGCGTCGTGCCGGCCAGGTCTCGGATGCCCGCCGCGCGCAGCTGCTCGACCGCGGTGCGAATCTGCTGCAGCGAGATGCCGGTGTCGAGAAGCCGCTTGACGAGCTTGAGCACCAGGATGTCGCGGAAACCGTAGAGGCGCTGCGTACCGGAGCCCTTGGCCCCGCGCACGGTGGGTTCGACAAGCTCGGTCCGCGCCCAGTAATCGAGCTGACGATAGGTGATCCCGGCGGCACGCGCGGCGACGGCCCCGCGATATCCGACCTCGTCGTCCATTGCCGGCAGGCCGTCGGTGAACAGGAGGTCGACCGCGAACCGCTGTTCGCCTGTGGCATCCTCAGCGGTCATGGAGATCCCCCTCTTCCGAATTCGCATGGAATGAATCCACGGTAGATGAGCTTTGCCCCTCCGGCAACGACATCGGCGTTCCGGCAGGGGCGTGTCGCGCGCGACTCACCCGACGAGCCGATCGAGCGCGCTGCGCACGAAGTGCGAGCGCACATCGGCCAGACGCGCCGCGAGCTCGGGCGCCAGTTCACCCGCGCGTCCGCGGGAGGCGGCATCCGTCCGCCGCAGCAGCGGCGCGAGCGCCGACTCGATCAGCGCGACCTCCCGGTCGACGGACTGCCGCAGCGTGCGAATGTGGCGCGGCTCTATGCCGTGGCGTTCGAGCGCGACCAGCGAGCGCAGGACCCCCAGCGTCTGATCGGTGTAACTCTCGGAGGCCGCGATGACGCCGGTGCTGATCGCGTCATTGAGCAGTTGAGGGCTCGCGCCCGCGGCGCGCAGCAGCTCGTCACGGCGATAGCGGCGCGGGGCCGGAGTGATCGAGGGCGGCACGACGACCGGCGCCGACGGGGTGCGCCCGGCGTCCACGTCGTCCATGTACTCGCGGATGCGCGCGAGCGGCAGATAGTGGTCCCGCTGCAGAGTGAGCGCGACACGCAGCCGCTCCACGTCGTCGGGGGTGAACTTGCGATAGCCCGACTCCGTGCGCATCGGCGTCACGATGCCCTGCACCTCGAGGAAGCGCAGCTTGCTCGCCGTCAGCCCGGGGAAGTCTCCGCTGAGCCGCGCCAGGACCTGCCCGATGCCCAGCGCTCCCCCGTTCGCAGCGCGACGGGGGGCCGCGGCCGCTGCCATCACTGCTCCGCGGAGGCGGCGAGGTCGGCGGGTGAACCGAAGAAGTTGAGCCGGAACTTGCCGATGCGGACTTCGGCGCCGTTGGCCAGGCTCGCCCGGTCGACGCGTTCGCCGTTCACGTAGGTGCCGTTCAGCGACCGCTGATCGACGATCTCGAACCGGCTGTGGTCTCGCGTGATCTCTGCGTGCCGGCGCGAGACGGTGACATCGTCGAAGAAGATGTCGGCCTCGGGGTGACGCCCGACCGTCATCACATCGTTGTCGAGCAGGTAGCGCGCGCCCGCGGTCGGTCCGGATCGGACGATCAGGAGCGCAGCCCCGGCGGGCAGCGCATCGATGGCGCTGAGCTCCGCATCGGAGAGGTCACTACCGAACGGGACGAACGACAGGTCGGAGTCGTGCCCGAACGTCTGCGTCGTATCTGCCGACGCGTGCGCAGGCGTGCTCTGACCGCGGTGGATGTCACCGATGTCACGGCGGCGATTCTCTTCCACGGCGTCCTCCCTTCCCCCAAGACTAACCGATTCGACCCTATTGAAGAGGGGCGACCGATGTCCACTTCTCCAGCCTGCTCCACATCTCGGCGGGTAGGCTCCGGCCCGTGAGAGTCTCCACCGCCATCGCCTCCGCGGTCCTGGCCGCGATCGCCGTGCTCGGCGTCGCAGCCCCCGCCTCCGCCCACGACCAGCTGCTGTCCACGGATCCGCAAGACGGATCCACGATCGCCGCGATGCCCGAGAAGGTGACGCTCACCTTCAGCGACATCGTGCAGGATGCCGGCGCCGAGGCCAATCAGGTGAAGGTGATGGATGCCGCGTGCACCGTCATCGACGACGGCGACGCCGAGATCGCCGACAACGTGGTGACCCAGAAGATCTCCGGAGACGCCACCGGCCCCGTCACGGTGCTCTGGCGGGTCGTCTCGCGTGACGGGCACCCCGTCTCGGGAGAGTTCACCTTCACCGTGGGCGACGCGGCGGCCGCGGCATCCCCCACTCCCTGCGCGACCGGGGATGTGACGTCCTCGTCCGCCGCGACGACGCAGAGCTCGCCGGTGCCGTGGATCGTCGGCGGCATCGTCCTGCTGGTGGTCGTCGCGGGCGTCGTCGTACTGCTGGTGACCCGTTCACGACGTCCCGACGACCAGTAGGCTTGAGGCATGCCACATTTTGACGTCGTCATCCTCGGCGCCGGTCCCGGCGGATACGTCGCGGCCGTTCGCAGCGCCCAGCTCGGCCTTAATACGGCCATCATCGAAGAGAAGTACTGGGGTGGTGTGTGCCTCAACGTCGGCTGCATCCCCTCGAAGGCGCTCCTGAAGAACGCCGACCTCGCTCACCAGGTGCTCCACAAGGCCGACCTGTTCGGGATCTCCGGCGACGTCCACTTCGACTTCGGAGTGGCGTGGGACCGCAGCCGCAAGGTCGCGGACACCCATGTCAAGGGCATCCACTTCCTCATGAAGAAGAACAAGGTCACCGAGTTCGAGGGCCGCGGCGCCTTCACCGGCCCGAACGCCATCACGGTG
>Ga0164242_10002497_pt1 | contig 21301 bp, 17 predicted proteins | sample OricomgcompostMG_FD_108783 | JGI IMG/M metagenome (GOLD analysis project Ga0164242, IMG submission 108783) | Miracle-Growth compost microbial communities from Emeryville, California, USA - Original compost - Miracle growth compost (MG) ... | reverse complement strand
GTTCTGGTGCAGAGCGGTCAGGATCTCAGTCCAGTGGAGGTTGCAAGTTCCGCGCGCATCATCCAGTCAGACTCGAGCCTCAGCCCGGCCGATGTGCTCAGCCAAGCGATCCTGACAACGCGAGGCAAGAGCATCCGCCCAAAGTCGCTCGGTCAAAAACAGTACGTCGACGCCATCGACGAGAACACCATCGTGTTCGGCATCGGTCCAGCTGGCACAGGGAAGACGTACCTGGCGATGGCCAAGGCCGTGCAGGCGTTGCAGCGCAAAGAGGTGACGCGCATCATCCTGTCGCGACCGGCGATCGAGGCTGGTGAACGGCTTGGCTATCTTCCCGGCACACTGACAGACAAGATCGACCCGTACCTGCGGCCGTTGTACGACGCACTGAACGAGATGATGGATCCGGAGCTCGTTCCCAAGCTGCTCGCTGCAGGAACGATCGAAGTCGCTCCGCTCGCGTATATGCGCGGACGGACCTTGAATGAATCGTTCATCGTGCTCGACGAGGCCCAGAACACCACGCCTGAGCAGATGAAGATGTTCCTGACCAGGCTGGGCTTCGGCTCGAAAATGGTCGTCACAGGCGACATCACACAGGTCGATCTGCCGAGCGCGGCCAGCGGCCTTCGCCTCGTGACGCGAGTGCTGAAAGACATCGATGACATCCACTTCTCGCGGTTGACGAGCGCTGACGTCGTGCGCCACAGCCTGGTTGGACGCATCGTTGACGCATACACGGAATACGACGCGCAGCGTCAGGCAGACACATTCGAACGCGAGCAGGCGCGCGAGTTCGCCAACCGCGCAGAACGACGTGCCGCCATGCCGAGACACCAACCGAAAGGCCGGTAAGTCGTCGTGAGCATCGAAGTGAACAACGAGTCGGCGATCCCTGTTGACGAAGCAGCGCTTCAACGGCTGAGCGCATACGCCCTCGAGTCCATGCACGTTCATCCAGAAGCCGAACTCGCGATCGTGCTCGTGGATGAGGCCGCAATGGAACAACTACACGTGCAATGGATGGACGAGCCGGGCCCGACGGACGTTCTCAGCTTTCCGATGGACGAGCTTCGCCCTGGCACCGAGGAGATGCCGACGGCGGCCGGTCTGCTCGGGGACGTCGTGCTATGCCCACAGGTGGCTCAGGCCCAGGCCGAGACGGCCGGGCATTCTCTGATGGATGAACTGCTGTTGTTGACAACACACGGCATTCTGCATCTGCTCGGGTTCGACCACGCAAATAGGGACGAAGAACGGGAGATGTTCGGAATTCAGCGTGACATTCTGATCGCCTTCTCGCTCGCCGAACGCCGACGATAGTCTCGTGCAGATGCTGATCGCCGTCTTCTTGATTGTCGCTATCGTTCTCGTGGCATTCGGCGGTTTGATGGCGGCCGTGGATGCCGCGATTTCGGTGCAGTCGCGCGGTGATCTGATCGAACTGGCAGAGGACGCACGGGCACGGCGATCACTGCTCGCGATCGCGGCCGACCCCGGAGCGCACGTGAACGCCGTGAGTTTCGTTCGCATTATCTCCGAGACGACAGCGGCAGTTCTTGTCACCCTGGCGTTCGAGAGCATCTTCGAGCAGTGGTGGATCTCCCTGCTTGTTGCCGCAGCACTGATGACAGGTGTCTCATTCGTTCTCGTCGGAACAAGCCCGCGCAGCGTCGGACGGATGCACGCAAAACGCATACTGCGGATGACGGCATCCCTCGTGCACCTGCTTCGGGTGATTCTGGGCCCGGTAGCACGAGGATTGGTGATCCTCGGCAACAAGGTCACGCCGTCACGAGCACGCTCGGCCGCAGTCGCGTCTGAAGAGCAATTGCTGAGCATCGTCGACGAGGCGACAGAGCTCGATGTGCTCGAAGAGGGCGATCGCGAGCTCATCCACTCGATATTCGAATTCAACGACACCGTTGTTCGCGAGGTGATGATTCCGAGGACGGACATGGTCACCATCGACGCGGGAGCGTCCATCGGCACCGCGATGTCACTGTTCCTGAACAAGGGAGTGTCACGCATCCCCGTGATCGACGACGATGTTGACGATGTGAAGGGCGTTCTGTATCTGCGCGATGTCGCCAAGCTGACCTTCGAGCGTCCGCTGGATGCCGACAGCGTCACAGTCGTTCAGATTGCCCGGCCCGCCCTGTTCGTCCCAGAGTCGAAAAAGGCCGACACGCTGCTGCGCCAGATGCAAGCTGAGTCCAACCACCTTGCCATGGTCGTCGACGAATACGGCGGAATCGCCGGCCTCGTCTCTCTTGAGGACCTGATCGAGGAGCTCGTCGGGGACATCTCAGACGAATACGATCACGAGGTCGCCCTTGTCGAGAGTGTTGGCCAAGGCCGCTTCAGAGTTAGCGCCAGGCTGCCTGTTGACGAACTTGGCGAATTGTTCGGCATCGAGTTGGACGACGACGACGTCGACTCGGTCGGAGGCCTGCTCTCCAAGGCGCTCGGCCGGCTCCCAATAGCGGGGTCGCGCGTTTCGACAAGCGGATTGGTGCTCACTGCAGAGCGAACAGAGGGCAGACGCAAGCGGTTGAGTACCGTGCTCGTTGAGCGGGACACACCACTGATCGACGAGGACCTCAGCAACCGGGCAAACGCGAACAGAGATCACTCGAGAAGCGAGAGAAACGGGTCATGAGCACATATCACGCAGGATTCGTCTCGTTCGTCGGACGTCCGAACGTCGGAAAGTCCACCCTGACGAATGCCCTCGTCGGGGAGAAGGTCGCAATCACGAGTTCCAAGCCTCAGACGACCAGACGCGCGATCCGCGGCATCGTGCATCAGAAGAATGGCCAACTGATCCTGGTGGACACCCCGGGCATCCACCGGCCGCGCACGCTGCTCGGAGAACGTCTGAACTCGCTTGTGCAGACAACGCTCGGCGACGTGGACGTCATCGGAATGTGCATTCCAGCGAACGAGAAGCTCGGGCCAGGCGACCGGTACATCAACGAGCAGTTGGATGCGTATCCGCGGGCGAAGAAGGTCGCGATCGTGACGAAGGTGGATGCGGCAAGCCGCCCTGCAGTCGCAGGGCAATTGCTTGCAGTGTCGGCGCTTCGTGATTGGGAGGCCATCGTTCCCATCTCGGCGACCAGTCATGTCCAACTGGATACGCTGACGGCCGAACTGATGAAGCTGCTTCCACCTTCCGAACCGCTCTACCCGGCCGATGCTGTGACGGACGAGGGTCTGGAGGATCGGATCGCCGAGTACATCCGCGAGGCCGTTCTTGAGGGCGCAAGGGAGGAGTTGCCGCATTCACTTGCGGTGACGATCGACGACATCGTCGAACGTGACGATAAGGATCTCGTCGAGATCTACGCCAACCTGTTCGTCGAGCGGGACAGTCAGAAAGCGATTGTGATCGGCAAGTCGGGCAGCAGACTGCGCGAGATCGGAGTGCAGGCACGCAAACAGATCGAGCCTCTCGTCGGCACGCACGTGTTCTTGTCGATCCGCGTGAAGGTCGCAAAGGATTGGCAACGCGATCCGAAACAGCTCGGCAGGCTCGGGTTCTGAGCTGCTGTATCCGGGCTCATACATCGTAGGGATGATTTGCGTCGATCGATGAGGCGAGCTCAGCGTCGTCGCCTTACGGTTGATGGTGATGCAGATCCTGTCACGATATCGTTGGGCACTTGAGCCGCTTGTGGCCGTCGTGCTCGCATTCGCGTGGGCGATATCGGTGCTCAGGCTTGGACCGACGAGCGTTCTCATCGTTGTGCTCAGCTGCGCCGCTGTGGCGCTTTCGCGGGTTAGCCCGTTGATTGCTCTCGGCATCACGTGGCTCGCATTCCTCGGTGAGCTCAGCGGGGCGGGGTTCATCCCAGCCGAGCGCGCGTGGCCAGGGTATCTCGCGCTCGCCATCAGCATCTTCGGCATCACGGCGCACGGACGCAGCCCCGTCAAGTGGTTCGCGCTTGCCACGGCGGTGATTCTCGGTGCAGCCTCCGCGTTGCCGGGCGTGCGCGCCGGATTTACTGTGGCAGGGGATGCGACAACTGTCCCGACGGCTGCCGCAGAAACGGTCTCGATCGTACTGCTCGGCGCAGTGCTCAGCATTGGCGCGGCAGTCGCATGGGTGCTTGGTTTTCTCGTCGCGCGGCAGCGCGACGCAGTGCTTCACGACGACAGATCCCTGTTGCTGTGGTTGGCGAAACCGAGCAGCATTGCGACGCTGCCGTCTGACAGCGAGTCTGCAACTCTGGTTCGCCCGCTGCGATTGTGGCAGCTTGCGGTCGATATCGTGCTCGCGGTCTTGTACGTGCTGATCTGCGCGCTCGACGGATCGTCTGGTGCTGGAATCCGGTTGATCGTCGTGCTCGTGTTCGGTATCGCTGTCGCTGTGCGGCGGCTGTCGCCCGCGGTAGCCCTCGGCATCGCATGGCTTGCCGCAATCGTGCACATGCTGTCTGGGACGGCGGTGCAACCGTCAGATGTCGCGGTTCTCATCGTGCTGTATGCCACTGCCGCCTACGGAGACAAAATCGTCAGGTGGGCCGGTCTGTGTTCCGTCGGAGCAGGCGCCCTGCTTTCGGCCGGTTATCTGACCGTGTTGAACTCCTTTGCATTCGTCGGTCCGGTCGCGTCGCAGAGCGCCACCGCGCGTGCAGGCTCCCTCGCGTTGCAATTCGTGGTGACCACCGTGATCGCCCTCAGCGTCATGGGGGTGGCGTGGGTGCTCGGCCTTCTCGTGCGCACCTGGCAGCGCGCAGCCGAATCGCGCCGAGCTCTTGGACGTGCGGAGACCGAACAGCGGGCCGCGCGGGCACAGACGGTGGTTGAACAGCAACGCAACAGGATCGCGCGTGACATGCACGACGTCGTGGCGCATTCCCTTGCCGTCGTGATCGCGCAAGCGGATGGAGCGCGCTATGCGAAGAACACCGAGCCACACGCGGTCGACGACGCGTTGCAGGCCATCGCCTCAACAGCACGCAACGCGCTGGGTGACGTTCGACTGCTGCTCGGGCAACTTCGTCACGATGAAGGTAGCGGACCGCAACCGACGCTCGCCGATCTTGATCGGCTCATCGAGCAGCTGTCGGCTGCCGGTTTGCATACCGTTCGGCAGGACATCGGCGAGCCACGCGAACTCGGCACCGCGATCCAACTCGCGCTGTACAGAATCGCGCAGGAAGCACTGACAAACGCAATGCGGCATGGCCGCGGTTCGGCTGCCGTGCAGCTGACGCTCACCTGGAGCCCGGCGAGTGTCGAGCTGCGCTGCGCAAACAAAATGAGCCGGCCGCCAGACGCAGCGGCGGGCGATCTTGTAAACCATGGCCTCGACGGCGGTGGACACGGCATACCAGGCATGCGCGAGCGTGCACTGCTCGTCGGTGGCTCCATGAGCATCCAGGCAGAAGACGGCTGGTTCGTCATCGAGGCGACGGTGCCGGCACCTACGACGATCGAGACAGTGTGAACGACAGACAAGCGGATACGTCGATCAGGGTTGGACTTGTGGACGATCAAGCTCTTTTCCGTGCTGGGATTCGCATGCTGATTTCGTCCCAGAGTGACTTGGAGTTCGTGGGCGAGGCCGGAGACGGCTTACACGGTATCGAGATGGCCGCATCAGCCCATCCTGATGTCGTGCTGATGGACATCCGCATGCCCGTTATGGACGGGATCGCGTCCACCACAGCGATCCTGGAGAATGCGGCCAAGCGCGGCGCACGGGCCCCAAGGGTGATCATGCTGACCACATTCGACCTCGATGAGGCTGCAGCACGCGCCATCAGGGGTGGTGCGAGCGGGTTCGTGCTAAAAGATGCCGAGCCGGAATTCCTGCTTGCGGCTATCCGCACCGTTCACGCGGGCAACGCGGTGATCGCTGCGGCGGCCACCAGAGAACTCTTCGAAAGGTTCGCACCGTCGACAGCCCACCCAGCACAGCCGCACGCATTCGAACGGCTGACTTCCCGTGAGCGCGAGATCTTCGCCCTTGCCGCTCGTGGGTTGAGCAACGCCGAGATCGCGCTCGGCGAATACCTCAGCGAGGCAACGGTGAAGACCCACATCAGCCGAATTCTTGCCAAGCTCGAACTGCGTGACCGCGTGCAATTGGTGGTGTACGCGTTCGAACACGGGCTGGCCGGCTGAGCCAAGTCAACCTTGCGATGTACGGCAAATCGGCCCACAGCGCGACTCGCGCATCTGCCGTGCTCTCTAGCGTTGAAGCATGGAGATCACAACATCGGAACTCGGACTCGTCGCTCGTGTACAAAATGCGAGCAAAACGTATGGGCGAGGAGAGGGGCTTGTCACGGCGCTCGACACGGTGTCAATCGGCATCGAGCGCGCCCGGTTCACCGCAATCATGGGACCGAGCGGTTCTGGCAAGTCCACACTCATGCATGTGATGGCGGGGTTGGACTCGGTCAGCTCTGGCCGGGTGTGGCTCGGCGACACCGAGATCACCTCGCTGCGCGATAAGGATCTCACCCTGCTTCGGCGGCGACGTGTCGGATTCGTCTTCCAAGCCTTCAACCTGGTGCCGACTCTCGATGTCGAAGGGAACATCCTGTTACCGTTCGAGCTCGACGGGCGCAAGCCGGATGCCGGTGAGCGCGCGTGGATAGATTCACTCACCGATTCCCTTGGCCTCACTTCCCGACTCACGCACCGCCCACACGAACTCTCAGGCGGGCAGCAGCAGCGCGTCGCGATCGCCCGAGCTCTTGCCACCAAACCCGAGCTGATCTTCGCAGACGAGCCGACAGGCAACCTAGACTCGCGCAGCGGACGTGAGGTGCTTTCGCTGCTTGCGCGGGCCAGTGCTGACTACGGCCAGAGCATCGCGATGGTGACGCACGATCCGATCGCCGCAAGCTTTGCCGACCGGATCGTTTTTCTCGCAGACGGAGCCGTGGCGCACGAATCAGGACGATCGACACCTGAGACCATTTCCGCGTACATGCTCGGCATGGAGCAGGCGGCATGAGCCGTTCCCGGTTCGGCGGCGTTCGACCTGCCGCTGACAGCGGGCACGGCGCAAGCATCCTCGTCGCTGCCCTCAGCGCGGCATTCGGGGTCGTGCTGCTGATGGCCACTGACGTGCTGGCGACCTACATCAGCGCGACGTCGCTCGGCGAGCACGGCTCAGTGCGGCTTGCGCTCCTGATCGTTGCTGCTGTCTTCGTCGTTATCGCCGTTTACGTCGGCGCCATTGTCACGGCGAACACGTTCGCCACGATTGTGGCAGGGCGAACTCGCACGCTGGCCTTGATGAGATTGATCGGTGCCAGTTCTCGTAGCCTCCGGGGGTCGGTTGCCAGTGAGGGACTGCTTGTCGGATGCATGGGAAGCGTGTTCGGCGCGGCCGGCGGGTACTCAATCGCGGCCATAGGCACGCGTGCCGTCGTCGGTTGGGGCATGATCCCGGCTCTTGATTACCCGATGTTCGACCCACTCATCTTCCTTCCACCGATCGTCGTGATCGCAACGACGTGGTCGGCATCCTGGGTCGGATCTCGTCGCGTGCTTGCCGTCACCCCGCTACAAGCCTTGGTCACGGCCGTGGACAGGTCGCGGGAGGAAACCGGCAGGCGGCGAGGACGGAACCTCACAGCAGTGCTGCTCTTCAGCGCGGGAGCGGGTCTGCTCGTGGCTGGCATCATTCTCGGCCTGGTGACACCGCTCGCGGTGATGATCGCGCTGCTGGGCGGAGTGCTTTCATTCAGTGGACTGGTTCTCGGCGCGCATCTGGTGATGCCGCCCGTGCTTCGGCTTGTTGGAAATCTTGCCGGTGGTTCTGCCTCAGCCCGCCTTGCAGCGGCGAACACCATCCGCTACCCGGACCGCAGCGCACGAACCGCCATCGGGCTGGTGATCGGTGTGACTCTTGTCACAATGTTCTCGGTTGCTGCGCAGTGCTATCGGGATGTGCTGACCGCGGCGCAGGAGCTCAGGCCAGACGTCTACGCCGGCGCAGGTATAGAGCCTGTGTTGGCCGCGACGATCGCCGTGTTCAGCGTCCTCGTCGGATTCTCCGGCGTGATCGCGGCTGTCGGCATGGTCAACAGCCTGTCGCTCAGCGTGCTTCAACGGCGCCGGGAGCTCGGGCTCCTTCGCGCTCTTGGGTTCAGTTCGAATCAAGTACGCGCTCTTGTGTTCATCGAAAGTGCTCAACTATCCGTTGCCGCCGTGCTGACGGGCGTTGTGCTCGGAATCATTTACGGGTGGGCAGGCGCGCAATCATTGCTCGGATCCCTGCCTGGCGGCGGGCTGATTGCTCCGTCGGTTCCGTGGCCGGTCTTGGCCCTAGCTGCTTCGGCGTGTGCGCTTCTCGCGGTCGTCGCGTCAATCGCACCGACCCGTAGTGCCGTGCGCACCTCTCCGATGGCCGCGCTTGCTGTTGAGTAGGCGCTGTGGAGTAGGCGCTGTGGAGTAGGCGCTGTGGAGCGCTTCTTTCTGAAGCAATGATGATTGCACGCTGGGAGAGCGCCCTCTGCATGCTTTCCGATGTATGCGCGCGCAGCGTTGCGCTCGATAATGAGATGCTCGCACACGGAAAGGTCGCACACGGATGCCCGAGTGGTTGATGGACTTCCGGATCGACAAGTTACCGTTCCTGATCGGCGTGACTGTGGTCGCGGCGTTCGCCGTTTTGTGTATGCTTGCACGCCGGCCTTCTCGGTGGTGGATGCTTACGGCAGCGGCATCCCTTGTCGTTGGTGGCGGAATCGGCTGGGGCACAGCGTGGCTGCTCAGCGATGTCATGGACGTGTTCGGCCTGCCTTTGACCACCGTGACGCGGGCGTGGGTGGCGATGGCGTTCGCGGGAATCTTGCTTGCCGTTGTGAGCATGTGGCGTGCCCGTTGGTGGCGCATTGTCGTCGCGCTCGTCTGCATTCCAGCGATAATGGTCACGGCCGGTGCATGGATCAACGTTGACTTCGGCGCGTATCGGAACCTGAATGATGCGCTCGGCGTCGATCCGTACCCGGCGCTGAATCTTGCCGCACAGTCGGGCAATGACACGCCGGCCGATCCTCAGCTGGCGCGCGACTGGCGTCCGCCGGCCGGCATGCCAACTCGAGGACGCGTCGGAACGATTCGTATCCCTGCAACGGTGTCTGGTTTCAACGCGCGCCCAGCCGAGGTTTACCTTCCGCCTGCCGCTCTCGTGCAGGATCCGCCGATCCTGCCTGTCATCGAGATGTTCTCTGGGCAGCCTGGCTCACCGATCGATATCTTCGAGTCGGCGCGCTTCGCCACCTACCTGAACGCGTATGCGAGCACGCACAACGGACTCGCGCCGATCGTCGTCGTACCCGACCAGTTGAGCGCCCCTGAGCACAACCCGATGTGCGTGGACTCTTCGCTCGGCCGCTCGGCCACGTACCTCACCGTCGACGTGCCCGATTGGATCCAGAAGCACCTGCGCGTCGGATCCGATCGTTCATCGTGGGCGATCGGGGGCTATTCACAGGGTGGGACGTGTTCGATCCAGTTCGGTGCAGGGCATCCTGAGCGGTATGGCGCCATCCTCGACATCGCAGGCGAGGTGGCGCCGACGATCGGTGCGCAGACCATCAAGAGAGGCTTCGCAGGCAGCGTCACCGCGTATCGCGCAGCACTTCCGCTGACGCTCCTGGCGAAGAATTCGCCGTTTACAAACACATTCGGCATATTCGGTGTCGGCCAGACCGACACGAGATACGGACCTGAACTCAAAACCATCGCGGCGGCGGCGGCGCAGGCACGCATCAATACCCAGTTGATCGAATCTCCGGGCAGCGGACACGACTGGAACACGGTGCGGTACGTGTTGCAACACGCGATGTCACCCCTTGCTTCGGACCTGGGGTTGTGATGCATCCGATCGTTCGTGTGGTGACAAAGCGTCTTGGTCGCCAGCCGGTCGCGTTTGCGGTCGCCGCGCTCATTCTGGGGATTGCGCTTGCGAGCGCCGCCCTGAGTGTTTCTACTCATGCCCTTCGTGATGCATTTGCCACCGGCTTCGAGCCGGTTGTGCTAGCCGGTCATTGGTGGAGTCCGCTGACCGCCATCTTCTTCACGGACGGTCTTGCCGAGTTGATCGTGGTCGTCGTGCTGTGCTTGACAGTTCTTGGCTGGGCGGAGCGGCTGCTCGGGTCGGCTCGCACAGCGATCGCACTCGTCGTCACACCGGTGGTCGGAACGGTTCTCGGCGTGCTCGTTCAGGCAGCGATGCGCAGCGGGGGAGCCTGGTGGTCCCGCGATGTGCGAACCGCGCTCTCGTTCGACCCCGTGTCTATGATTGCTGGGACTCTGATGGCGGCGAGCGCGTTCGGCGGGCTGCTTGTGCGTCGACGCATCAGGGTCTTCACGCTGCTCGCTGTGCTGATCCTCTTGCTCTATTCTGGGCAACCCGCCGACCTGTACCGCCTCATGGCCGTTGCATGCGGATTCGTGCTCGGGCGCGTGTTCCGGCCGCACGAGCGCACGACCGTGTGGACGCGAAGCTCGCACCACGAAATTCGCGTGCTCATGGCATCCGTCGTCGCGGCAACGGCGGTCGGCCCGGCGTACTCATTGTTCAGCGGCTCCAGGTTCGGGCCGCTTGCTCCAGTTGCCCTGCTGTTGAACACGGGCGGTTCCGCGTCGGGCTCAGTGCTCGATGATTGCAGCGCGCTGAATCTCAGTCGCAATTGCATAGAGGACATCACACTTGAGCGCATCTCGGGAATCGGCCCCATTGTGCTGTCTGTCTTGCCCTTGGCAACACTTCTGCTCGTCGCCTATGGCCTGTTGCGTGGCAGACGCTTCGCTGTCTGGCTCGGTGTTGTGATGAATGCCAGCTTCGCGATTCTGACCGCGTACTATCTCGGGTTTCTGCCGCGCTCGGGCGTTCCTTACGTGATTCAGCAGCAGTCCGTGCACTACTGGGGCCTGTCGATCTCAATGGCGGCAGGGGTTGTGTTGCCTGCGGGCATCGTGGTCTTGCTTGTTGTATTGCGGCGCCACTTCATGGTTCTCGCGCCCCGCTCAAGCGTTGTGGGGTACATGGCTACGGTTGGCGGCGCCGCGCTGGCGTTGACGGCTTTATACGTGGGGGTCGGGTCAACCATCAGGTCTTCGGCGTTCAGCCGCCCAGTGGCGTTGCAAGACCTCGTTGCAGACGCACTCGAACGGTTCGTTCCAGTCTCGTTCCTGCACAGGGTGATACCGAACTTTGTACCGACCAGCCCGGCTGGTTCCTTGTTGTATCACGGCATCGGGCCAGCATTCTGGTGCATTGTGTTCATTGCGGCCATACCAGCACTTCTCGGCAGGCAAGAACGCGCACGAGGCACAGAGGCGGTGCGGGCGAGGGCCATGCTCGAAACGGGCACAGGTGACGGCCTCGCTTTCATGACGACGTGGCCTGGGAACTCTTACTGGTTCGCCGATCACGCGGCCATCGCATACCGTGTGATCGGCGCGATCGCTCTGACAACGGGCGGTCCGTTCGGTTCATGGCCGCCGCGCGCCGAGACCGTGCACGGCTTCGCGCGGTTCTGCGACGACAACGGCTGGGTTCCGGTCTTCTACAGCACTGACGCGTCGATGCGGCCGATTTTCGATCAGATGCAGTGGGGCACCATGGTGGTTGCAGAAGAAGCTGTGGTGCAACTTGCTTCATGGAACACGACAGGTAAGAAGTGGCAGGATGTGCGCTCGTCGATCAACCGGGCGGAGCGGGCAAGCATCCGTACCGAGTGGACGACGTATGCCGCGTTGCCAATGGGCATGGTCACTCAGCTCGCCGAACTATCCGAACAGTGGGTGGCAGACAAGCAGTTGCCCGAGATGGGCTTCACACTCGGCGGGCTCGATGAGCTTCGGGACCAGTCCGTAGCGCTCATGCTTGCCATTGACGCCGACGGGAATCTGCAAGGGGTGACAAGCTGGTTGCCGGCATTCCGTGACGGTGCTCTGGTCGGATGGACGCTCGACTTCATGCGCAGACGCGCTGGCAGCATCAACGGAATCATGGAGTTCGTGATCGCGCGGGCTGCGGAACGGATGCGCGCAGACGGTATCGAGTTCATGAGCCTGTCTGCTGCGCCGCTTGCTCATACTCAGTCAGCTGAAGCCTCCGGCGCAACCGAGCGCTTTCTGGCGTCGCTGAGCGGGTCGCTCGAGCCCGTTTACGGGTTCAGGTCCCTGCTGAAGTTCAAGCTGAAGTTCCAACCAGATCGCCGGCGCCTGCTGATGGCGTATCCGGATCCGGTTGCTCTGCCGCGGATTGGATTCGCCTTGGTGCGCGCGTATCTGCCCGGCCTGAGCGTGCGGCAGGTGGCGCGCATCGTTCGCGGCAACCGCTAGGAAAGTGGTACGCTCAAATTGTGCTGCACGGTGTGCTCCTCCTTAGCTGCCGCGACGAGTCCTAGTTTCAGGCCTCCCTCGTCGCGGAGTTCGTCGTTGGCTGACAACCATTCGCGAGGAGAACACAGAGCATGAAGAACACACAGGCGCCGAGCGCCATGCCGATCCACAAGTATCGGCCGTATCACGAGCAGATCACAGTGAATCTGCCCGATCGCACCTGGCCTGACAATCGAATTACTGTTGCGCCGCGGTGGTGCGCCGTCGACCTGCGCGACGGAAACCAGGCACTGATCGATCCAATGAGCCCGGAGCGCAAGCGCATCATGTTCGACCTCCTGGTCGGCATGGGCTATAAGGAGATCGAGGTCGGATTTCCGAGCGCGAGTCAAACCGATTTCGACTTCGTTCGCAGCCTGATCGAAGAAGGAGCGATCCCGGATGACGTCACCATCCAGGTGCTCACTCAGGCACGCGACCACCTGATCGAGCGCACATACGAGTCGATCGTCGGCGCGAAGCAGGCGATCGTCCACCTGTACAACTCCACAAGTGTGCTGCAGCGAGACGTTGTCTTTCGCACAGACAAGCAGGGCATCGTCGACATCGCACTGCACGGTGCACGCAAATGCCGTTCCATGGAGGCCACCGTCCCTGGGACGACGATCTACTACGAATACTCGCCAGAGAGCTACACGGGAACCGAGCTCGAGTTCGCCGTCGACATCTGCAATCAGGTGCTCGAGGTGTTCGAACCAACCCCGCAACGCAACGTGATCATCAACCTGCCGTCCACCGTCGAGATGGCGACGCCGAATGTCTACGCCGATTCGATCGAATGGATGTCGAGGCACCTGGACCACCGCGAGAACGTGATCCTGTCGCTGCACCCACACAACGACCGTGGCACCGCGATCGCTGCGGCCGAACTGGGCTATCTGGCAGGGGCGGACCGCATCGAGGGGTGCCTGTTCGGAAATGGAGAGCGCACAGGCAACGTCGACCTGGTCGCATTGGGAATTAACCTGTTCACCCAGGGGATCGACCCGCAGATCGACTTCGCCGACATCGACCATGTCAAGCGCACCGCCGAGTACTGCAACCAGTTGTCGGTGCATGAGCGCAGTCCATGGGCGGGCGACCTTGTCTTCACCGCGTTCAGCGGATCGCATCAGGATGCCATCAAGAAGGGCTTCGAGGCGATGGCGGCAGACGCCGAGGACCGTGGCACGAATGTTGACGAGCTGGTGTGGGCAGTTCCGTACCTGCCGGTTGACCCCAAAGACCTCGGCCGCACATACGAGGCGGTCATCAGGGTCAACTCACAGTCGGGCAAGGGTGGCGTCGCATACCTGTTGAAGACCGACCACGCGCTCGATCTGCCGCGCAAACTGCAGATCGAGTTCTCCGGTGTCGTTCAGGCGAAAACCGACCAGGACGGCGGCGAGGTCACAAGCCAGGAGATCTGGGCGATCTTCCAAGACGAGTATCTGCCGGCGGCAGCGCACGAGCACGATGCGAAGTGGGGGAGGTTCGAGGTCACAAGCGCTAGAACATCGAGCGACGAGGCCGGGATGGTGACACTCGCCGTTCAGTTGCGTGATGGAGACACCGTTTCGGCCGCCGAGGCCATCGGGAACGGACCGATCAACGCATTCCTGCAGATTCTTGCCGACCGCGGATTCAGCATCGAACTGTTCGACTACGCTCAGCACACGCTGAGCGCGGGCGGAGACGCTCAGGCCGCAGCGTATGTCGAGTTGCAGATCGGAGACAAACGACTGTGGGGTGTCGGAATCGACTCTGACACGTCGTCGGCGTCGTTCAGGGCCATCGTCTCCGCCGTCAACCGGGCGGTACGCGCCGAAGCCGCGTCACCGACGCTCGTTCGCGCGTAGCGGGGGATAATCGATGAGTGCCTGTTTACCGTGATGAAGCCGTCGTGCTCCGAACCCACAAACTGGGCGAGGCCGACCGCATCGTCACCCTGCTGACCCGTCGCCACGGCAAAGTTCGCGCCGTGGCGAAGGGTGTGCGGCGCACCGCGTCGAAGTTCGGGGCTCGTCTCGAACCGTTCATGGTGGCGGATGTCCAACTGTACGAGGGTCGGAGCCTTGACACCGTCACGCAGGCGGAGTCCCTCGGTTCGTACGGCGCAGCGATCGCCGAAGACTACGCGAGTTACACGGCGGCGAACGCGATGGTCGAGACAGCAGACCGGCTGAGCGAAGCCGAAAGTTCGACGCAGGCATACATTCTTCTTGTCGGCGCACTTCGTTCGCTTGCCAGGGGCGAGCACGGCCCGGCTATGACGTTGGACTCGTACCTGCTGCGTGCGCTGTCGATGGCCGGGTGGGCGCCGAGCTTCGCCGACTGTTCGCGGTGCGGCACCGACGGCCCTCACGATTCGGTCGTCGTGCAGCTGGGCGGCGTCGTCTGTGACAGCTGTGCACCGACGGGCTCGCCCCGTCTCGACCGCTCAACGATTGGGCTGCTCGGAGCGTTGCTCGCCGGGGACTGGCAGGCGGTGGATGCTTCCGACGACGCAACCAGAAGCAAAGCGAGCGGTGTCGTCGCGGCATATACACAGTGGCATCTGGAACGCGGGCTGCGCTCCCTTGCGCACGTCGACCGCGCTGCAGTGTCCAACACGGTGCAGGCCGGTGCGCAGGCATGACGCCGAAACGGTACACGCACAAGGACGCTGTAGCGTTCAAACCGGTCGACTGGACTGGGATCTACCCGCCTGAGCTTCCGGCATCCGCCGTGCCTGGGCATGTCGCACTCGTGATGGACGGAAACGGCCGGTGGGCCAATCGGCGAGGGTTGACGCGCATCGAGGGCCACCGCGCCGGAGAAGCCTCGCTGCTCGACGTCGTCGCAGGTGCACTGCAGCTCGGAGTGCGTCACCTGAGCGTGTACGCGTTCTCTACCGAGAATTGGCGTCGCTCACCCGACGAGGTGCGCTTCTTGATGGGGTTCAATCGGGAGGTCCTTCACCGTAGGCGTGATCAGCTGAACGAGTGGGGGGTGCGCGTACGGTGGGCAGGCAGACGGCCCCGCTTGTGGGCATCCGTGATCAACGAGTTGCAATTTGCAGAACGCCTGACGGCAGACAACGACGCGCTGACCTTGACGATGTGCGTCAACTACGGTGGGCGCACCGAAATAGCCGATGCCGTGCGGGCGATCGCCGCGGATGCCGCGGCGGGACGCATCCGCCCATCCGCGATCTCCGAGAAGACGATCCAAAGGCACCTGTACGCACCCGACCTGCCCGACGTTGATCTGTTCGTGCGCAGCTCAGGCGAGCAGCGCACAAGCAACTTCATGCTGTGGCAGAGCGCCTATGCAGAGATGGTGTTCCTCGACACGCTGTGGCCGGACTTCACCAGGGAGGACCTGTGGAGAGCCGTGGAGATTTACACTGCACGCAACCGTCGGTTCGGCGGTGCGATCGACACCCCTGACGGAGCGATCTGAACCGTCCACTTCCGCTTGGTCCGGAATATGCCGATCGCCAGCGGAGTTGCCACAAGCATGACTGATTCTGCTCACACTTCCCCGATCAAAGTCGACATCTGGTCTGACGTCGCGTGTCCGTGGTGCTACATCGGCAAGCGCAAGTTCGAGGCCGGTGCCGGATTGTTCGCAGGCTCGGACGACCATAAGACGGTCGAGATCGAGTACCACAGCTACGAGCTATCGCCGGACACCCCGGTCGATTTCGATGGGAGCGAGACCGACTTCCTCGCACAGCACAAAGGCATGCCGGCCGACCAGGTCGACGGAATGCTTGAGCGGGTGAAGAGCATTGCGGCGGAGGTTGGTCTGCAGTATGACTACGACTCTCTCAAGCACACGAACACGGTGAAGGCGCACCAACTGCTGCACTATGCGAAGGCGCACGGCGTGCAGTTGCAGGCAAAGGAACGCCTGTTGAGCGCGTACTTCGTCGAGGGCAAGCATGTTGGACGTATTGAAGATCTCGCCGACCTGGCCGCTGAGATCGGGCTGGATCGAGCGGATGTGGTGCGATCGCTGACCGACGATGAGTACCTTGGCGACGTGCGCGGTGATCAGGCGCTTGCGCAGGAGTACGGCATTCAGGGTGTTCCGTTCTTCGTGATCGATGGCAAATACGGCGTGTCAGGCGCGCAAGAGGCTGCCACATTCGCCCAGGTACTTGATCAAGTGTGGGGCGAACGGTTGGCGGATGTCGCCTCCGAAGAAGAAGACGAGGTCGTGGCTTGAGCGCGCCGATTCGGCTTACCCAACTCGGTGACCCGGACGCCCTGTTGTGCGACGGCGATGCCTGCGTTGTGCCTGCGACGTCGGCTACCGGCGATTGGGGCTCAGGCGATCAGCCTGCGGACACCTCGGGATCGGTGATGTCAGCAATGACGGCGCCGAACGCCGCAAGCAAAGAGTCGGCGTCGACGAACGCGCTGTAGCCGAGCTCGCCCGATCCCATCGCGATCTCGGCGCCGACTATCGACTCGTCGGCATAGACCGGCCACTGCGTGGAGCTGCCAAGCGGCGTGATAGTTCCGCGTTCGTAACCGGTTGCCTGTTTCGCGAGCGAAGCGTCCGGCATCGCCAGTTTGTTGACTCCAACGACCGCGCGCAGCTTCGGCCAGGATATTTTGCGTCCGCCTGGCACGAGCGCAAACAGAAAGCCGCCGTCGTGTCGCTTGACAACAAGGGTCTTCACGATGTCGCTCGGTGCAATGCCGAGCAGCTGCGCCGCCTCGTGCAGAGAGCCGGCGGGTGGGCGCTTGACAATCCGCACCACGAGGCCGCGAGCGGCGGCATCCGCCTCGACACGAGACCGTCCGGACGGCTGATCGCCCGCTATCTGAGAGAATTGATCACTGATGTCCATCACCGCAACCTTAACGCCTCCATCCGTAACGCCGGCACCCCTGGCCATCGGGCCGTTGCGCCTGCAGACTCCGGTCGTGCTCGCACCGATGGCCGGCATCACAAACACGGCATTCAGAAGGCTCTGCCGTGAATATGGCGCTGGCCTCTATGTGAGCGAGATGATCACATCACGTGCGCTCGTTGAGCGCACCAGGGAGTCGATGCGGCTGATCACCCACCACGAGAGTGAGACACCACGATCGATCCAGCTATACGCTGTTGACCCGAACACGGTGCGCGACGCAATCACGATGCTCGTCGATGAAGATCGCGCAGACCACATCGATTTGAATTTCGGATGCCCCGTGCCCAAGGTGACGCGCAAGGGCGGGGGAGCGGCGCTGCCGTGGAAGCTCGACCTGTTTCGCGACATCGTCACCGCCGCAGTGCGAGCCGCCGGCGACATCCCATTGACGGTCAAGATGCGCAAGGGCATCGATTCGGATCATCTCACCTACCTGGACGCGGGACGGATCGCTGAAGACGCCGGCGTTGCCGCCGTGGCGCTGCACGCACGGACAGCAGCCGAGTTCTATTCTGGGCACGCTGACTGGTCGGCGATTACGGCGTTGAAACAGGCGGTGACAAGCGTCCCGGTGCTTGGCAACGGTGACATCTGGTCGTCAGCAGACGCGCTGCGAATGATGGACGAAACCGGATGCGACGGGGTCGTTGTAGGGCGAGGTTGCCTCGGGCGGCCGTGGTTGTTCGGCGACCTGGCTGCAGCCTTCCAGCACCGTGCTGGGTTGATCGACTCGGACGTTGCAGCAGCCGCGCAGGCACATCCGTCGCTTGCCGAGGTCTCGGCTGCGTTCAAACGGCACGCTGAATTGCTTGTGGAGTTCTTTGAGAGCGAAGAGCGCGGCTGCCGTGACATCCGCAAGCATGTGGCGTGGTATTTCAAGGGCTACCCCGTCGGTGGCGAGCTTCGCGCACGTCTTGCCACCGTCGAATCACTGACCGCACTAGACGAACTGCTCGGCTCGCTCGGCGATCAGCCGTACCCTGGCGAAGGTGCCGAGGGTCCGCGCGGCAGGGCAGGGACACCGAAGAGGCCGTCGCTACCGGATCGCTGGCTTCTCTCCCGTGAAATCGCCGGAGCAGAACGCGTTGAGGTCGCGGCGGCGGAGGTGCACAACAGCGGTGGTTGATACGGCGGCGAGCACCACACCAGAACACGGATACACAGAACACGACGGCGAGCGTTGGCTGCCTGAACAGCATTCGAGCCGGCGCAGCGACTTCGCGCGAGACCGTGCGCGTCTTCTGCATTCGAGCGCACTGCGTCGGCTGGCGGCCAAGACGCAGGTACTTTCACCCACCGCAGGGCTGGATTTTGCGCGCAACCGTCTCACGCATTCGCTGGAGGTTGCTCAAGTCGGACGCGAACTGGCCTCGAGCCTTGGTTTGGACCCAGACGTGGTTGACACGGCGTGTCTCGCGCACGACATCGGGCACCCGCCGTTCGGCCACAACGGGGAACGGGCGCTCAACGCCTGGGCTAACGACATCGGCGGGTTTGAAGGCAATGCTCAAACCCTGCGCCTTCTGACGCGTCTGGAGCCGAAGGTGTTCGGTCCCGATGGGCGAGCGTACGGCCTGAACCTCACCAGGGCGAGCCTTGACGCGAGCTGCAAATACCCGTGGCCGGCGAGCCGGTCGGTCGCCGACCCGAGCGGACGAGCCAAGTTCGGCTTCTATGCAGACGACGAGCCGGCTTTCGCGTGGCTGCGAGCGGGAGCGCCGGAACGTGTCCGCTGCGTCGAGGCGCAGGTGATGGATCTGTCAGACGACATCGCATATTCCGTGCACGACTTCGAGGACGCAATCGTCAACGGATACGTCGACGTCGCATCCCTCGGCCGTCGCGTCGACCACGACGGGTTGGTCTCGTCGATGTACGAATGGATCGGCGGCGAGGTAAGCCACGATGAGTTGATCGCGGCATTCGACCGGCTGGACACACTGGACGCGTGGCTCACCGGCTGGAACGGTTCCCGCCACGCGCAGGCCACGCTGAAGAATTTGACGAGCCAGCTGATCGGCCGGTTCGCTGGCGCTGCGACGCGCGCGACCAGGGACGCGTACCCGGGGTCCAGCATTACCCGGTTTGCTGCGGACGTTGTCGTACCGCGCGAGATTCAGGCCGAGATTGCGGTGTTGAAGGGGATCGTCGCCACATTCGTGATGTCAAAGAACACCAGGCAGCCGATCTATGTGCGTCAGCGCGAGATGCTGACGGTACTCGCGGATGCGCTGATGGACGGCAACGGCTCCGATCTTGACAGCGGCTTTGCCGAGGACTGGCGTGCTGCGGGTGACGACGCAGCACGAAAGCGGGTCGTGGTCGACCAGGTCGCAAGCTTGACCGACCAGTCGGCAATCGCCTGGTACGAGCGGCTCGGCAGGCGCTGACCGCGCTCAGAAGATCGCACCGGGGTTCAGGATGCTGTCTGGGTCGAGAGCATCCTTGATGCGTTGGTTCAGAGCCATGGCGTCTGCACCCAGATAGTCGGTGAGCCACGGCCGTTTGAGCCTGCCGACGCCGTGCTCGCCCGTGATGGTTCCGCCCAGCGAGATCGCAAGGTCGATGATCTCGCCGTACGCAGCGCGAGCGCGCCGCTCGTGATCAGGGTCTTCTGGATCGAAAACGATCAGCGGATGCGTGTTGCCGTCGCCTGCGTGCGCGATGACCGAGATCGTGACGCCGCGAGCGCGTGCGATGCGCTCGATACCGAGCACGAGTCCACCCAGCTTCGGAATGGGCACACCGACGTCCTCAAGCAGAAGCGTTCCGGTCTGTTCGACGGCTGGAATCGCGATCCGCCTCGCCCGCACGAACGATTCTCCGTCGTCCGGGTCGCTCGTCGTCATGATGGTCGACGCGTGGCACCGTCTGCACAGGTCCTCGATGATGGCGATCTCCTGCACGGCGTACTCCGGCGGCTCATCCGATTGCACGAGCAGCATGGCGGCCGCGGAGCGGTCCAGCCCCATCGTTGCCCAGTCCTCGACGGCGTTGATCGCAGTTCTGTCCATGAATTCAAGCATCGACGTGCGCACCTGCCTGCTGATCTGCATGACCGCGCTCGTCGCATCCTCGAGTCTTGGGAAGAACGCGACGAGCGTCGCGGGCCGCCGCGCAGCAGGAATGAGTCGAAGAATGATCTCAGTGATTATGCCGAGGGTTCCTTCGCTGCCGACGAAGAGCTGGGTCAGCGACAGACCTGCGACGTCTTTCAGTCGTGGACCGCCGAGCGACACGACCGACCCATCTGCGAGCACGACCGTGACCCCAAGCACATAGTTGGAGGTGACGCCGTACTTGACGCAGCACAGCCCGCCAGCGTTCGTCGCCACGTTGCCCCCGATGCTGCAGAACTCGTAGGAAGACGGGTCGGGTGGATACCACAAACCGTGGGACGTTGCTGCCGCCTTGACTGCGGCGTTGAGCGCTCCAGGTTGCACGACGGCGACCCGGGTGGCGGGGTCGATGTCAATGGTGTCCATGCGCTCCAGGGAGAGCACGATACAGCCTTCTACCGCCGACGCGCCGCCAGACAGGCCGGAACCGGCGCCGCGTGGCACGACTGGAATACGGTGTCGAGCGGCGAAGCGCACCGCGGTCTGCACGTCTTGCGTGCACGTTGCACAAACGACGGCGACGGGAACGCCGGCCAGCGGGTCCAACGCGCGGTCCCATCGGTAGGCATCCATCGCGGCCGGGTCGACGATGACTGTGCTTTGCGGCAGAGAGTCGATGAGTTCGGACAAATCGACGCCGATTGCGGTCATAACACGTTCTTCCACGATGAGAAAGTTGAATTTCACGTTAGCGATCTAATCGTTCGCGTGTCAATGCTCACCGAAATGGAGTAGTGTTTCCGTATTACGGAATACCGCCGTTCATCAGTCGGGGAGAGAGCCAAGATGTCAGAGCCAGAACGCGTCCAGGTGGGCCGCCTCAGCGTTGCCGAACCGTTGTATCGGTTCATCGAGGACGAGGCGATCCCGGGCAGCGGCGTCGACCGTGAGATTTTTTGGG
>Ga0164242_10002496_pt1 | contig 21303 bp, 27 predicted proteins | sample OricomgcompostMG_FD_108783 | JGI IMG/M metagenome (GOLD analysis project Ga0164242, IMG submission 108783) | Miracle-Growth compost microbial communities from Emeryville, California, USA - Original compost - Miracle growth compost (MG) ... | reverse complement strand
TCACCATCCGGGTGCTGTCGAACGCACCAGCGGCTGTCATCTCGTAGGTACCACCTGTCCAGGGAAGGCGATCCGGGGCCGGACCGCACCGATTCTCGCGACGTACTCCTGCCCACGGGCAGCGAAGTTGGGAGGAGGGGTGCCTCGCAGGAATCGTGAGTGCAAGAACCCGAGCTCGATGGCCGCCTGTTGATACTCCCTCATCGCGTGCTCCCCCGCAGCGCCGCCCCACCGACGGGCATAGGCACGGGCGCTGCGCCGAGCGCCCAGATCGACCACCCATCCGATGTCGGTGGCCGGCAACAGGCCCCGGCGGGCGGCGTCGCCCAGCGCCAGCGCCAGCATCCGCCGCTCTGAGCGACGAGCCCAGATCGCGACCGCTGCCAGGCCGACCACGGCCGGCAGCATCAGTACGACGTAGACCAGCGCGACACTGCCGAGACCGAAGATGGTGGCGGCATTCCAGGTGCCGTGCGCCAGCACAGCGACGACGTAGCCGCCCAATGGCGCGAAGATGCGCACCGCCCGCGACCGGGAGCCGACGGCGATACCGACGCCGATGCCGGTGAAGGCGGTGAACATCGGGTGCGCGAACGGGCTGAGCAGACAGCGGATGACGAATGTGCCGGCCAGGCTCCGCACTCCGCCCGGCCCCACGCCCGAGGTGCCGTTGTACGCAGCGCCCAGATACAGGATGTTCTCGATGAAGGCGAAGCCGATGCCCACCATGCCGGCGTACACGATGCCGTCGAGCACGCCGTCGAGCTCGTCGCGACGCCACCACAGCAGCATCACCAGGAAGAAGCCCTTGCAAGCCTCCTCGACAACCGGTGCGACCACCGCGATCGATGCGTTGTCGTGCAGTCCTGGCACCAGGCCGCCGACGCCCTCGAGCACGAGCGCGGCGAAGCAGGCGACGAACGCGCCCCAGGCGAGCGCGAGGGAGAGCAGGATCCGCGGCTCCGGCTCGTAGCGGTCCAGCCAGAGATAGAAGAGCACCAGGGGCACCACCGGCACGCTCGCCAAGACCACCGCGAGGACGACCTGGGCCGGCGCGCCCGAGGCGGCGACGAGGATGAGCACAGGGATCGCTGCCAGCGCGACCAGCACGCTGACGACGATCGTGAACGCGCGGTTGCGCGGCGCTGTCACCCCCATGAGGCGAAGCCTATCGGTGCAGGTCGGGGACGTCTCGGCGCGGCGTAGCATTCGAGTCATGACTGACCAGCCGGTGACCCCCGAGGCGACCCCTCACACCATCGCCGAGCCGGAGGAGCTGTCCCCTGAGACCCAGGACGGCACCCGGCCGCATGACGACAAGGTGCCCGAAGCGTGGCGCAGCTTCATGATGCAGGGCTGGGGCGAGCGGGCGCTCGACGTGCCGGCGCATCCCGTGACGCCGTTCGCGGCCGCCCGCAGGGCACGCCTGGCCGAGACGTTCGCCGGTGAGCGGCTGGTGCTGCCTGCAGGCGGCTACAAGGTGCGCTCCAACGACACCGACTACCGCTTCCGCCCCGACACCGCGCACGCCTACTTCACCGGCAACCAGACCTCCGACGCCGTCCTGGTCATCGAGCCGGACGGCTCGGCCGCTCTCTATGCCCGGCCCAGCGCCGGCAGCGACACCGAGGAGTTCTTCCGCAACGCCACCTACGGCGAGCTGTGGGTGGGCCGTCGGCCCTCACTCGGCGAGCTCTCGGAGTCCCTGGGTCTCGAGGTGCGCCACATCGACGGTCTCGAGGACGCGCTGAAGGGGTCGGACAAGACGCGGGTCCTGCGCGGCGTGTCGTCGTACGTCGATGCCCTCGTCGCGCCCGACGAGGGCCTCGATGGCGACCTGGCCCGGGTGGCCAGCGAGCTGCGGCTGAAGAAGGACGAGTGGGAGATCGCGCAGCTGCAGGAGGCCTGTGACATCACCGCCCTCGGGTTCGAGGACTGCATCGCCGACTGGGCCAACGCGGTGAAGTACGGCGAGCGCTGGATCGAGGGCACGTTCTTCCGCCGTGCCCGTGCACTGGGCAACGACCTCGGCTACGACTCGATCGTCGGCGGCGGCCGGCACGCCACCACGCTGCACTGGATCGACAACACCGGGCCGATCACGCCCGGCGAGATGGTGCTGCTCGATATGGGCGCCGAGGGCCGCAATCTCTACACCGCCGACATCACTCGCACGCTGCCGATCGACGGTCGCTATACGCCATTGCAACGTGACCTCTACACGCTCGTGCTGCAGGCGCAGGAGGCCGGCATCGCCGCGGTCCGGCCCGGTGCCGGCTTCCGCGACCCCCACCGCGCGGCAATGTCGGTGCTGGCGCATGGTCTCGAGGACCTGGGCCTGCTGCCCGTCTCGGCGGACGAGGCGCTCGACGACGACAACCGCACCTACGCCCGCTGGACGCTGCACGGTACGTCGCACATGCTCGGTCTGGACGTGCACGACTGCGCCAAGGCCGGCGAGTCCGCGTATGGCAAGGAGAGCACCCTCGAGGAGGGCTACGTCCTCACCGTCGAGCCGGGGCTCTACTTCCAGGACAACGACCTGCTCGTTCCCGAGGAGCTGCGTGGCATCGGCATCCGGATCGAGGACGACATCGTCGTCACAGCCGACGGCTCGGCCAACCTCTCGGCGGCGCTCCCCCGCACTGTCGACGATGTCGAGGCATGGATGGGACGTCGCCTCTGATCGCTGTCACGCACGCCGGTCAGAGGCTGGTCCAGGCGACCTTCGGCAGCTTGAACTGCTTGGCGATGAGGTTCCACTCCTTCGCCGTCTGCTGCTTGGCGGCGTGCGAGGCGGCGCTGAGCCGGACGGCCTGCTGCTCCAGGTTCTTGCCGCCAGTGCATTTCATCGGCTGATGGTGATGCCGGCGCCTGCCGTGGGGGACCTTGTGCCGCTTCTGGCCGAAGGCGACGTAGGCCCGGTCGGCGTCGGCCGAGGCCCGCAGCGCCTTGCTGAAGCTGGCGATGGCCGCTCCACCGCCGGGCAGGAGTCCGACCTGGAGGTCGGACGCCTGGTCGACCAGCTGGTCCCGGGAGGCCGCGGCGTCCTCGAAGGCCTGGATGCCCTGCCGCACATGTCGACAGCTCTGCAGCTGCCCGGCGGCGACCGCGATCCGGTGCTTGTCCGCGGCCGAATGGTCGATCAGGGTGTGCAGCGCCCGCGCCTGAGCGAGGGCCTCGGGATCCGGTGACGGACCGGTCTTCGGCGGCCGGCTCGGCGAACTGCCGCTGCTCGCGGCGGGGGTGACCTGGGTGTTGCCGTTGCCAGCAGGGCCGGCGTCGTCGCTCTTGTCGTCGTTGTGGCTGACGAGCGTGCCCAGGCCGAAGGAGATCACGGCAACGAGCACCGCCGCCGCCGCGACCCACCCCCAGAACCCCGCGCGTGAGCGCCGGCGTCGGGCAGGCGCCTGCGGTGGCACCGCTCGGCGTACTGCCGTCGCGTCCGGCGCGAACACCGGAGGCGGCGGGACCGGTGTGGCTGGCTCGGGAGCTTGCGCAGGTGGTGGCACGGTCGGATCCGCTGGAGCACCGTCGATACGGGTGCCGCAGGCAGTGCAGAAGAAGTCCCCCGGGCCGAGCTGGTGGCCGCAGGCGGTGCAGAAGTGCTGGTCCACGACGGGCAACCATAGGCGACCCGACGTCGCCGGCCTCGTTACCGCTGCGTAGGAGAGCCGCTCACAGCTCCAACTCGACGTCGAGGCCATCCTTCGCGAGTGCGGTGAGCATGACCGGCCCGGGAACCGGCATGCCGAGGAGATAGCCCTGGGCCTCGTCCACGCCGAGGTCGCGGACCGCGACGTACTGCTCCACCGTCTCGACCCCCTCCGCCAGGCTCAACGTCCCGAGCGAGGCGAGCATCTCGACGACATGGCGCAGCACCAGGAACTCTCGTCGGCCGCCATCGGCGAGCAGCAGGCGGTCGAGCTTGACGACGTCCCACCCTCGGCTCTTGAGGAAGCCGAGCCGGGAGGAGCCGGCGCCACAGTCGTCGATCGCCAGCCCATAGCCGCTGGCGGTGAGGATCTCGGCCGCGGCCTCGTGCTCGGGCAGCCACTGGTCGCCACCGCGCTCGGTGACCTCGACGAGCACCCGCACGTCGTCGGGCCAGACAATCGCAGCCAGCCAGCGCAGCAACGGCTGGTCGACATCCAGCTGGGAGAGCTCGAGGTTGAGGTGGATCGTGAGCGGCTCGGTCACCAGGTCACGCGCCTCGGCCATCGTCGTCCAGGCGTCGGCGACCACGCGACGGGTGAGTACATCGAGCAGACGGTGCTGGTCGGCTGACTCCACCAGGGCCACCGGCGAGATCGCACCGATCTCCGGGTGTTGGGCCCGCAGCAACGCCTCCCAGCCGATGACACGATGCCGGCGTACGTCGATGATCGGCTGAAAGGCCGTGGCCACGCCGCCGTTCTCGAGCAGCCAGTGGATCACGCACCTGGAGAGCGTCGCCCCATCCCCCACATGCGGCGAGGGGACGGCGACCGCCGGGAGGTCGGGCGCCGCAGGTTCGGGTTCCACTGACGCACCTTCGGCCCCTTCGCCCATCATCTGAGCGACATGGTCCACAATGTTGCCGCCTGGCCCTCGTAGCTCAATGGATAGAGCATCCGGTTTCTACCCGGCTGGTTGCGGGTTCGACTCCTGCCGAGGGCGCTCTGTGATTGCGTCGATCGATGCGCTTGTTCGCACATGGATCTCATCCGACGTTTGTCCCCGACGGCCCCAGCCGCGGGGAAGCCGGCTCGGGTGGGCTCGGTCTTGACCCCGAGGGATCAAACCGAGCCCCTCACAGCTGCGCCAGCACCTGCTCGGTGGTGGCGGTCTCGGTGAACTTCGGCAGCACGCGGGTCAGCACGAACTCCTGCGTCTCCGTGTCGCGGTCGGCCATCGCGTCGGTGACGGTGACGACGTTGAACCCGCGGGCGTACGCCTCACGGCAGGTCTCCTCGACACCGGAGCCGGTCGCGATGCCGGTCACGAAGACCTGCGTCACGCCGCGCTCCGTGAGAAGATCCTCCAGCGAGGTGCCGTGGAAGGCACCGCGCGTGTGCTTGGTGACGACCAAGTCGGACTCGACCTGACCGAGCTCGGCCGCGAAGTCGAGCGCCTCGCCGGCCATCCGGGCTCCGCCACCCGCAGGGTTGGCGTCGCTGCGGCCGTCGGGAGAGGCCTCCACATTGATCAGCACGACCGGATGGCCGGCCCTGCGGAACGCCTCCAGGAGGCGGGCCGAGTTGGCGACGACCTCCGTCGTGCCGGGTACGCCGAGGCCGACGATGGACTTCTGCAGGTCGACGACGAGCAGGGCTGGCTTGGGGTCGACGGTCGAGAGCGGCATCAGGCCTGCTTCCCGAGGGCCTCGACGACCTCGCTGGTGGTGGCGACCTGGCCCAGCTTCGGGAATACCAGCGACACCGCGGCGTCGTGCGCCTCGGTGGTGAGGTCGCCCATCGCGTCGGGTACGACAACGACGTGGTAGCCGAGCGTGTGGGCCTCGCGCGCGGTGGACTCGGCACCGATCGAGGTGGCGACGCCAGTCACGAAGACCTGGGTAATCCCGAGGGCCTGGAGCTGCTCATGCAGGTCGGTGCTGCCGAAGGCGCCCCACGTGCTCTTGGTGACCTTGATGTCGCTGTCGGTGGCGCCGAGCTCGTCGATCAGCACGGTGGCCTCGGGCGGCAGCTTATGTGTGCCGCCCTCGGGGTTCTCCTCGGTCCGGCCCGGGGCTCCGCCGTCGACGTTGACCAGGACCACGGTGTGGCCTTGCTCGCGGAAGGCCGTGGCGAGGGTGGTGTTGTTCTCGATCACCGATGCAGCGGCGTACGGCGCGATGGCGGCCTGGAGGTCGATGACGATCAGGGCCGGCTTGGGGTCGACGGTGGTCAGCGGCATGGGTTGTCCCTTCGGTTGGATGGAGATATCAGTCGGGCAGATGGACGGTGCGACCGCCGCGCAGCAGCGAGGCGAGCGCCGAGACCACACCGAGTACGGCGCCGGTCACGAAGACCACCACCAGCCCCGTATGGAACGGTCCGGAGATCAGGTTCGGGAAGAAGGTGTGACCGGTCAGCTGTGCTCGCTGCGCGGCGGTGACGTGGTCGAGGGCGCCGGTGGGCTGCAGCAGGTGTTGGATCGGGTTGACGCCGAGGATCGTTGCGAACAGCGACGAGACCGGTGGCAGTGAGCCCACCTGCTGCGCCACGTCGGGCGCGACGCCGTGGCTGACCAGGCCACCGGTGAGCACATGCGGCAGCCGGGAGGCGAGACCGGCGATCATCAGCGACGTGAACACGCCGATGGACAGTGCCGTACCGCCGTTCTGGAAGGTGGCCCGCATGCCGGAGGCGACTCCGCGGTACGACGCCGGCACCGAGCTCATGATCGAGGAGGTGTTGGGCGCGGCGAACATGCCGTTGGAGATGCCGTTGAGGAAGATCAGGACGGCGAAGAGCCAGTAGGGGAAGTTGATCGGCAGCAGCGCCAGCCCGATGAACGTGGCGGAGAAGAGCGCCATCCCACCGGTGGCGATCCCGCGCGAGCCGAACTTGTCCGACAGCGTGCCGGAGATCGGGCCCGCCACCACGAAGCCGATCGAGAGCGGCACCATGAAGATGCCCGCCCACAGCGGTGTCCGGCTGTAGTCGTAGCCGTGTAGCGGCAGCCACACTCCTTGCAGCCAGATGATCAGTACGAACTGCAGCCCGCCCCGCGCGATCGACGCGGCCAGGCCGGCGACGTTGCCGGCCGTGAACGCCCTGATCGAGAACAAACCGAGGCGGAACATCGGCTCGGCGACGGAGCGCTCGATGAGCACGAAGGCCACCAGCAGCACCGCACCGCCGATCAGCTCGACCAGCACGACCGGGTTGGTCCAGCCCATGGTGTGGTCGCGGTAGGGGTGCAGCGCTTCGGTGATGCCGATCAGGATCGCCGAGAGGCCGACGGCGAAGGTGATGTTGCCCCACCAGTCCATCTTCGGCCGGACCGTGCGCCTCGCTGCGGTCTCCTTGAGCTTGGTGTAGGCCCAGATGGTGCCGTAGATGCCGACCGGGACGTTGACCCAGAAGACGGCCCGCCAGTCCCAGACGGCGAGCAGGCCCCCGAGGGTAAGGCCGATGAACTGGCCGGCGAGGCCCGCGATCTGGTTGACACCGAGCGCGAAGCCGCGGCGCTCCGGCGGGAACGCGTCGGTGAGGATGGCCGCGGAGTTGGCCGTCAGCATCGAGCCACCGAGCGCCTGCACCACGCGCCAGGCGATCAACCAGACTGCCGCACGACCGGCGTCGAAGGGGTCGAACGAGAGCAGCAGGGAAGCGATGGTGAAGACCAAGAAGCCGGCGTTGTAGATCTTGACCCGGCCGAAGAGGTCGCCGAGTCGCCCAACGGTGACCACCAGCACCGCCTGCACCAGGCGGTAACCCATGATCATCCACAGCAGGTAGCCGATGTTGCGGGGCTCGAGCGGATCGAGATGGATGCCGCCGAAGATCGCCGGCAGCGCGATCAGCACGATCGAGCCGTCGAGTGCGCTCATGAAGACGGCGGCCGTGGTGTTGGCGAGGGCGACCCAGTGGTAGTTCTTCGAGCGCTCCTCCTGCGTCTCCTGCGTGGCGGTCACAGCCGCGCCGCCAGCCGCTCGAGGACAGGCACCGCGGAGCGCAGCACCTCGATCTCCTGAACGTCGAGCTGTGCCAGCGCGGCGGCGATCTGCTCGGTCCGCACGGCCCGCTTCGCGGCGAGCACCCGCTTCCCCTCCGGCGTCACGGCGAGGAGGATTCGCCGACCGTCATCCGGATCGGCTGTGCGCCCGACCAGGCCGCGCCGCTCGAGGCCACCGAGCGTCGTACTCATCGCTTGGGGCGTGATGCCCTCGGCCTTCGCCAGGCCGGCGTTGGTCGCCGGCCCGAACCGATCCAGCCGCACCAGCGCCGAGAGCTCCGGCATGGTCGGCATGCCAGCGACGCCTTCGACCGGGCGCTGCTGCAACCGGCGGCGCACGAGACTCAGCCCCAGCGCCAGCCCGGAAGCGAGATCGTCGAGTTGTGCATCAGTCACGGTTGATCAGTCTAGCCTGATCAAGTTGGGCTGTTGTTGTGGGGTTGGGGTAACACGCTGTTGGGCTGGGTAACACGCTGTTGGGCTGGGTAACACGCTGTTGCCGGGGGTAACACGTCGTCCGCCCGGGTAGACGGTCGACACGTCGACCGCCTACCCGGTGTAACAGCGTGTTACCCCTCCGGGGAGCCGACCACCTCGCACCGCCCGTCCGCCCAGACCACCAGCCCCGTGCTGCCCCGCCCGGCGAGCCAGGCCGCCGCCGCGCCGTCGAGGGCGAGCGCCGCGGTGGCGTCCAGGTCGGCGCGGACCAGGTCGGGGGCAACCACGGTGACCGAGGCGACCGACGAGGGCACCAGACCGGTCCGGGCATCGGTGATGTGCGCGCCGCGGTGGGCCAGGCCCGAGGTCGCCACTGCCCCGTTGCCCACCGGCACCACCGCGACCACCCTGGCCGGATCGTGCGGATCCTCGATCCCGATCCGCCAGGGCGGCGACGCCGCGGCGGTCACGCAGACCATGTCCCCACCCGCCGAGAGGCAGAAGTCTGTCTCGGTGAGATGCCGCAGCGGGCGGGCGGCCCGCTCTACCGCCCAACCCTTGACCACGCCGCTCGGATCGAGGTGGAGCTCGCCGTCCTCGCCCCGCCGGCGTACGTCGAAGGCTCCTCCCGACTCCTGCCGCCACTGCTCTCCCAACGCCAGCACCTCGAGCACCTCGGGCGGACAGGCGACCAGGGAAAGCTCGCCGCGGTCGAGCCGGGACACGTGGGAGTCGGCCCGGTAGGTGGAGAAGACGCGGTCGACATCGCGCAGGGTGGCCATCGCCTCCGCCCAGGCGTCCTCAGCCGCCGCGTCGTCGGTGTGCCGTCCGCGCAGGGCGAGGCTGATCGGCATCCCCATGACGTGATCGACGTACCGCCTGATCGCCCCGGCTCCAGCGACCCGCTCGACGACCGGCGCACTCACAGGCCGGCCTTGTCGAGCGCGCTCTGCAGCGACCGGAGGTAGCCGTCACTGGTCACAGTGGCACCGCTGACCATGTCGATGTCGGCGCCCTGGGCGGCGATCGTCTCCTTGACCAGCTGCGGCAGCGCATAGGAGTTGATCTCGGCGTCGCGGCCGTTGCCGTCCGGGTAGGTCGGCACGGCGACATCGGTGATCTTCCCGTTGCCGATCGTCAGCTCGACCTGCACCGGCCCCCACTGCGTTTGCTCGGAGTCGCCGGTGACGGTCGTCGTGCCGGCGGTGGAGGCGTCGGCGCCGGACGAGCCTGACTCGACCGCACCGCTGCGCGGCGGCGCCGACTGCACGCCCAGCGGCACCGATGCCTCCGGCCCCGAGGTCGAGGTGTGGTAGCCGAAGAGCAGCACCGTCACCGTCACCGTCGACAACCCCCAGAACACGATCCTGTTCCGCCTGCCCTCGGTCGAGGTCACCATCCGAACGCCTCCTCGTGCCACTGCCCTCGCGGGAGTCCGACCTGCTCAGCCGCCCTTCGCACCGCCGCCGTCCAGGCCGCCGGCCCGCAGACGTAGACGTCGCGCTGCGCCAGGTCGGGGATCCAGCCGAGCAGCACCTGGGCGTCGGTGTAGCCGTCGTACCCCTCCCCCACCCAGCTGTCAGCGGTACGGCGGGCACCCGGCATCGCCACGACGTTGAGGCCACGGCGCTGGTGCAGGTCGGCGAGCTCACCGCCGAATAGCGGATGCGCCCGGTAGCGCTGCAGCAGCACCGCCTCGCCCGGCAGGTAGGCCAACCCCTCGGCAAGCGCCCGCAGCGGAGCCAGCCCCACACCGGCCGCGATCAGCGCGACCTTGCGTTGGGTCCGCGCCCGCGGCGTCAGCCGGCCGAACGGGCCCTCGATCAGTACTCGCTGGCCCGGTTGCAGCGTCGCCACCGAGGCGCTGCCGTCGCCATCGGCCTGCACAGTGATCCGCAGGGTGCGCCCGTCGGGGGCAGCGGAGAGCGAGAACGGGTTGGCACGGGTCCATCCGTCACGGTCCAGGAAGCGCCAGGTGAAGTACTGCCCCGGCTCGGCCCGCAGCCGGTCCAGCCGCTTCCCAACCAGGTGTACCGAGACCACGTCCGGCCCCTCTGGGACGAGCGCCGCCACCCGAAGACCGTGCCGAGCGTTGCGCACCAACGGCACCGCGATGCGGTAGACGAGCACGGTCGCGGCCACTAGTGCCCACACCGCCCACCAGAAGTACGTCGCCCGCGGCCTGGCGAGGAACTCCTGCCCAGTCCACAGCTGGTGCGGTAGCGCCAGGCCGGCGCCCAGATAGCCGTAGAGATGGATCAGATGCCAGGACTCGTAGCGGAGCCGGCGGCGGGCGGCACGGATCGAGGTGACTACCACGAGGATCAACAACAGCGTGCCGGCGACCGCGAGGAGCATCGCCGGGTAGTGCCAGGTCAGGTCCCAGAAGGTGGCAGGGGTCGAGGCCAGTCGACCGGCGGCGTATCCCCACGTGATGAGGACGACGTGGACCACGATCAGGTCGAAGGAGGTGAAGCCCACGACGCGGTGGATCCGCAACAGCCGGTCGTGGCCGTAGGCGCGCTCCAACAGCGGCACGCGGGCCATCAGGAGCACCTGTGCCAGAAGCAGCGCCGAGCCGAGCAGGCCAGTGAGCCGGCCGAGCGAGAGCAGGGCGTCGGTCAGCGATGCCCCGAGGTCGCGGATGCCGCCGCCGGCCGCCCACCAGTAGGCGACGAGGAGCAGACCCAGCCACAGCACCGCCATCAGGCCGGTGCGGACGAGCGCGTCCCGCCGGGCGAGCCGCCCGAACGCCGGACCGCTTGGCCGGGGGCTCGGTCCCGGGAGCGAGAACGGCGCGCTCAGTGATGCCATGGCACGAGCATGGCCACCGAACCTGACGCGGCCCTGGGGACTTTGTTGAGGAACTGGTGAGAGCCGACTAGAGATCCCTGCGATCACGGTCGCTGAGCTCAGCGAGCTCCGACCGCAGCGCCCGGACCTCTTCGATCAGGTGCTGAACCTGCTGGCGGGTGACCGACTCTCCCATCTCTGCCTCCGCCGCCGCCACGTCGCTCTCCTCCTCCACGACGCCCTGGATCAACCAGGCCGCCAGATAGGCGGTGACGACACCGAGCAGCGCGATCCCGCAGATCATCATCCCGACGGCCACCACCCGACCCGCGAAGGTCACCGGGTAGTGGTCGCCGTATCCGGCGGTGGTGATGGTGACGATCGACCACCAGAACGCTTGGCCGAAGCTCTCGATGTTCGACCCGCGCGCGCCGCGCTCGGCCTGCAGCACCGCGACGCTGCCGACGTAGAGCACCAGCGGGGTCGCCAGGCCGACGTAGAGGGCGGCCCGCCCGCGCAAGTTGGTGCCGGCATGGCGGTTGAGCACGCTCAGCAGCTTGACCAGCCGTAGCACCCGCAGCGGCCGGAAGACAGGGAGTACGACGATGGCGAGGTCGAGCAGGTTCTTCCGCACGAAGGCCCGGGTCTCACCGGCGAGGACGAGCCGCACGAGGTAGTCGATGACGAAGACTCCCCAGGCGAACCACGTGATGTCGATGAGGACCGCCGGCCACGGAGCGGGCAGATGCGGGTCGATCACCGGCCACGACCAGGCGACCAGGAAGATCAGCGCGACAGCGGTCAGCGGCCAGTCGCCGGCCGCCTCCCACCGCACGAGGAGCGGGGTTGTGCCGTCAGCCGGCGAAGTCCGTGTACTCATCGATCTCCCTGAGGACCCGCTGGCGCATGTCGTCGGGTGCGACCGACGCGTTGATCGCGGACCAGGCCAGATCTGCGAGGCCGGCGCGGTCGAGGTCCAGCAGCTCGGCGGCGATCTCGTACTCCTGGCTGAGCGTCGTGCCGAGCATCGGCGGGTCATCGGAGTTGATCGTGACCCTGACCTCGGCGTCGACGAAGGTCCGCAGGGGACGGCGTGCCAGGGTCTCGACCGCCCTGGTGGCGACGTTGGAGGACGGGCAGACCTCGAGCGGTACGCCGGTCCCGGCCAGCCGCGGCGACGCCGAGCCCCCGACGTGGTGGACGTACAGCTCGGCCTTCGGCAGGCCGGCGACGAACTCGCAGGATCTCATGCGATCACCTGGAAGTAGACGACGTAGACGGCTGTCGGGATGACGACCGCGAGCAGGAGCCACGGCGTCAGGATCGGCAGCCGGTTGATCGCCCGCACCACCACGATGCCGAAGGCCCCGAGCAGCAGCGACATCACGAACAGGCCTTGGCGCGATCCGCCGGCTCCGTTGGTCTGCGTGCCAAGGGCCGCTACCGCGAGCGAGTGCAACATGAGCACCGAGCAGGCGAGGCTGGAGAGGACGTACTTCTTCACCTGCTCGACATGCACGAGCGCGAGGCTACCGGTCCGCCGCCAGCGGTCATGCGTGATGTACCCATTTCAATCACCGCCTAACATTCGTGGCATGACGGGCAACGGGAAGAACGAACCCCAGGGCGGGTCCTCGGCCAACGGCAAGCAGAGCAAGACCGCGGCTAAGACATCACGTCGCGAGCAGATGCGTGCCGAGCTGCTGCGCCGCCAGGAGCAGCAGCGCCGCAAGGAGCGGATCAAGCTGATCAGCGGCATCGTGGTCGTCGTGGTGATCCTCGCCGCGATCGGCACCGGCGTCGCGATCGGAACCCACGGCGGAGGTAACAGCAAGAACAGCTCGTCGACAACCGCTGATGCGTCGGTGACCAAGGCTGTCACCACCATCCCCGCCAGTGTCATCGACGCGGTCGGGAACGGCGGTGGCGTCAGCCTGGTGAAGCCGACCCCGATCAGCGGCGCTCCCGCCCTGACCGCCGATGGCAAGCCTCGGGTGCTGTACGTCGGCGCCGAGTACTGCCCCTACTGCGCCGCGGAACGCTGGGCGATGGTCGCCGCGCTCTCCCGGTTCGGCACGTTCAGCAACCTCGGCCAGACCAGCTCGTCCTCGACCGATGCGTACCCGAACACGGCGACGCTGAGCTTCCACGGCGCGACCTACACCAGCAACTACCTCTCCTTCACCGGCGTCGAGCAGACCGACCGCAACCAGCAGCCGCTCGACAAGATCTCCCCCGCGGACGAGAAGATCCTTGACACCTACGACACCGCGAAGTACTTCCCCGGCAGTCAGGGCGGCGGCATCCCCTTCATCGCCTACGGCGGCAAGTTCATCTCCTCCGGCGCGATGTACGACCCGGGCACACTCGCCGGCCTGAGCCACGCCCAGATCGCCAAGGACCTGTCCAACCCGAAGAGCAGCGTGACCAAGGCGATCGTCGGTTCGGCGAACGTCATCACCTCGACGCTGTGCCAGCTCACCGGCCAGAAGCCCGCCAACGTCTGCACCGCCGCCGGCGTCAAGGCCGCGGCGTCCTGAGGCAGGAGCGACAGTGAGCATTGACCCGCCCGTCGAGCCCGATGTCGATGCCGACGAGGAGGCCTGGGCGGCGTACACCCAGGCCTCCTACGACTACGAGCGCCGCAACGCCGGCGAGGGCGCCATCCTCAAGTGGTGGCTGCTCATCGCCGGCGTTGTCGGTCTCTACGCCGCCGCCAGCCTGGTCCTGGACAAGCTCTCCTACTACGAGCAACTAGCCGGGGGGCACGCGCCATCGCTCTCCTGCAACTTCAACGCGATCGTCGGCTGCGGGGAGGTCATCAACACGCCGCAGGCCTCGATCTTCTGGAGCCTGCCCAACCCCGTCATCGGCACCATCGCCTGGCCTGTCGTCGCGGCCCTGGGCGTGTTGCTGCTCTCCGGGATCTCCCTTCGCCCGTGGCACTGGATCGTGTTCCAGGTCGGCGTCCTGGGCGGCGTGGTGATGGTGAGCTGGCTGCAGTTCGAGACCATCTTCCGGATCAACGCGCTCTGCCCGTGGTGCATGGTGACCTGGGCGGTCATGATCCCGACCTTCTGGTCGGTCACCGGCCGCAACCTGCGCCGCTGGGCCTACGACAACATCGCCGCGAAGATCGTGTACGACGCCGTGCCGGTGTGGATCGTGGTGCACTTCCTGGTCCTCGCCGGGATCATCTACGCACACTTCGGCAGTCGGCTCTGGAGCTGAGCGGACAGGTAGGGTGCTCGGGTGTCCACCTCTGACCGCCTTGTCTGGATCGACTGCGAGATGACCGGCCTCTCCCTCGAGGCCGACGCGTTGATCGAGGTCGCCGCTCTGGTGACCGACTTCGAACTCAACGTCCTCGGCGAGGGCGTCGACATCGTGATCAAGCCGCCCGCCGAGGCATTGGAGCAGATGGACGACTTCGTGCGCACCATGCACACCAAGTCGGCACTATTGCCCGAGCTCGAGCACGGTGTCACCCTCGCCGAGGCCGAGGAGCGGGTGCTCGCTTACGTCCAGGAGCAGTGCGGCAAGGACGCCCGACCGCCACTGGCCGGTAACACCGTCGGCACCGACCGGTCCTTCCTGGCACGCGACATGCCGACCCTCGAGGGCTGGCTGCATTACCGCAACGTCGACGTCTCCACGATCAAGGAGCTGTCGCGACGCTGGTTCCCGCGCGCTTACTTCCAGGCTCCCGCCAAACGCGGCAACCACCGGGCCCTGGCCGACATCCAGGAGTCGATCGAGGAGCTTCGCTACTACCGCGAGGCGGTGTTCCTGCCACTGCCCGGCATCGACAGCGACACTGCCAAGGAGATCGCCGAGCGGCACGGCGGTTCCATCACGGGGTTGACCGACCCCGATTCCACAACCGGCAAGTGATTCCCCTATAGTTCCGGTCGTGCCTGACCCCGGTCAGCGCGCATGGTGGGCGTAGCTCAGCTGGTAGAGCATCGCGTTGTGGTCGCGAGGGTCGCGGGTTCAAGCCCCGTCGCTCACCCCATGCAGAAGGGTCCCTGGCCTGCGGAGACGCGGACCAGGGACCCTTCGTCGATTCTCGGACCGTTCGACATCCATCAAATGTCTGACTAAAGTCAGGGATATGAGTGACGTCGCCGCGGTCGTACGCCGCTTCAACCGCAGCTACACCCAGCGCATCGGCGCACTGGAGGACTCCTTCCTCGGCATGGGCCTCCCCCTCGGCACCGCTCGGCTGCTCTTCGAGATCGGCACCGAGCCCGGCACCGCCCAAGACCTGCGTGGTCGCCTCGGCCTCGACTCCGGCTATCTGAGCAGGCTGCTGCGCCGGCTGGAGCAGGAGGGGCTGGTCGACGTACTGCCCGATCCGCAGGACCGGCGCCGTCGCCGCGTCGATCTGACGGCGTCCGGGCGTGCCGCCTGGGAGGACCTCGAACGTCGCTCGAAGGACCGGGCCCGACTCCTGGTCGACCCCCTCACCCCACGCCAGCAGGAGCGGCTCGCCGAGGCGCTCGCCACCGCCGACCTGCTGGTCCGGGCCGCCACTGTCACGCTCGAGACCGTCGACCCGCGCTCGCCGCTGGCCGGCGCCGCGATGGCGGCCTACTTCGCCGAGCTCGACGCGCGCTTCCCCGACGGTTTCGACGCCGGCTCGCAGAGCAGGAAGGACGCCGAGCTCCTCAGCCCGCCGCGCGGCGGCTTCGTGGTGGCCGTCAGCGACGGCGAGCCCGTCGCATGTGGCGGCGTCCAGACGATCGCCGACGACGTCACGTACGGCGAGATCAAGCGGATGTGGGTGCACCCCGCATGGCGCGGCGCCGGCCTCGGCTCGCGGCTATTGCGACACCTCGAATCCGTGGCCGCCGAGCTCGGCAACGACGTCGTCCGACTGGACACCAACGACACCCTCACCGAGGCGATCGCGATGTATCGACGGGCCGGCTATACCGAGATCGACCGCTACAACGACAACCCCTACGCGCGGCACTTCTTCGAGAAGCCACTGCCCTGACACCGGATGCCACCTCGCCCGCCCTTGGATTTGGCATCGCTCCGGCCGCCGACTAGTGTTCTACTCGTTGCGGCGCTCGCAGAGTGCCCGGGACAAGCAAGCGCCATTAGCTCAATTGGCAGAGCAGCTGACTCTTAATCAGCGGGTTGTAGGTTCAAGTCCTACATGGCGTACCACCCGTAAAACGGCTTCTGACCTGCGGAAACGCGGATCAGGAGCCGTTCTTCGTCTCCACGTGCAGTGCTGTGCGTCGATAGTCGGTCTGCGTCGCTGCCGACGGCGCAGACCGTCACCCGGTCGGCAGCGGCCATGACACTCGATCCCCGGCGGGCGGAGCTTGGCGTCCTGCTGCGAGCGGGATCTGGACCAGGACGCGCGTCCCCGCATTGAGCTCCGAGGACAGAGACACGGTGCCGCCGTGGCTTTCCACAATGGACTTCACGATGGCAAGCCCCAGGCCGGTGCCTTGGATGTCAAGCTCCTCCACGGTGGAGGTGCGGAAGAACCGGGTGAACAGGTCGCCCTGCTCGTCTTCGCGATTCGCGAAGGAGGAGCAATGACCGAGCGACCCAACGAGAGCAGCATGGGGCAGGACCGTAGGCGCTCGCTGCTCTCCGAGCGCTTCGTCGCGCTGGCCGGCTCGCTGGTGGCCGATTACGACGTGGTGGAGCTGCTGGAGGCTCTGGTTCGAATCTGCGTCGCCCTTCTGGACATCGACCAAGGCGGCCTCCTCCTGATTGACCAGCGGGGGCATCTGCAGGTGGTCGCCGCGTCGAGCCAGGCAACGAGGCTCCTGGAACTGTTGCAGTTGCAGTCCGACGAGGGTCCGTGCTTGGAGTGCGTGGCGACAGGCAAGGCGGTGAGGGTGCCGGACCTGCCAACCAGCAAGAGCGCTGGCCGACATTCATACCGGCGGCGATGTCGGTGGGGTTCTCGGCGGTCCACGCCGTGCCGTTGCGGTCGCGCGAGGAGACGATCGGCAGCCTCAACCTCGTCTCCACCGGGGCGCGGCGGCCCCTCGGCGAGGACGACCTGCGCATCGCGCAGGCACTCGCCGACGTCGCAACGATCGCGATCCTGCAACAACGCTCCATATCCCGAGTCTCGTTGCTGGCCGAGCAGCTGCAGACCGCACTCAACTCCCGGATCGTGGTCGAGCAGGCCGAGGGGGTGCCGGCTGAGGAGGGCGACGTGGACATGGAGCCGCCTTCGAGCGGCTACGCGGATACGCCCGATCCCGCAATCTGAAGCTGAGTGACGTCGCAGCAAGCGTCGTCCGCGAGAAGGTGTGTTCTGCATGCGGCCGACGCGTCCACGTAGGACGCGGGAGCGAGCTCGGCACCCACTCGGGTTGGACCTGTACCGCCCCCTTATCGGGGCGGAGAGAACGAAAGCGCAATGCTCCACGCCTTCTCGGCAGCAGCAGCCTCGAGGTTGGCATCCTGATCGCTGTGCAACGCTGCCTCACGGTGGCGCCCTGACTGCGCATCCGCTCCCAGCGCGGCAGCCAAGTCGGCAGCTACTCGGTGCGCAGCCGCCGTGCTTCGGTGGGCCTCCGCCGCGCCGTCGTGGGCCACAGCCGCCGACTGCAACGCGGTCATCACCTGCTGTCGAGTCTGGTCGCCGCCCCACCTACGACCAGAGAATTCCCGCAGGAGCTTGACCGGCCAGGTATCCGGAGCGTCATCAGCAGGCCGAGCTGCACCTCGCCGATCCCTTGCCTCGGCCATCCTAGAGCGACCAGTCGCTCGCATGGCCGAGCCTGCCGGGACGATCGACCCGTACCGCGCGTACTGGAAGAGAAGCCCAGCCAGGGCATGAGCCGGTGGGCTGGATCACGAGCCTGGCCGTACCACGCTGGATGCCCATTGGGCGCCGCCTCAGGTTGCCTCGCTCAGGGACTGTATGTCCCGGAGACCTCGGTGCTCACGACGCTACTCGCCCGCCGGTGGGCACCAGCTTCCACGCCGCCTACGGCGGCACCCGCCTTCCCAACGGACCGAGGCGGCCGAGGGCGAGGTGTCGTCTCGACGCCCAGGCACGGAATGGTTGGTGAGCGACCCAACCGCGGCCGCGGCATGCTGGGTTCATGGAGATCTCCGAGGCGCTCGGCGCCGCTCGCGCGCGCAACCAGTCGGTGCTGACCACGATCAAGCGCGACGGGCTGCCGCAGCTGTCCAACGTCGTACACGCCGTGGACGAGGACGGGCTGATCCGGGTCTCGATCACTGCGACCCGGGCGAAGTACCACAACCTCCGGCGTACGCCGTGGGCAGCGTTGCACGTCAACGGCACCGACTTCTGGTCCTACGCGGTGCTGGAGTGCGACGCCGAGCTCTCGGACATCGCCAAGGACCCTCACGATGCGGCCGCCGACGAACTGGTGGCGCTCTATCCCGCCGTCGCAGGCAAAGACCACCCCGATTGGGAGGAGTACCGCCGCGCGATGGTCGACGACCAACGCGTCGTACTGCGCCTGCGCCCGTCGCGGGCCTACGGCCTGCTGCGCTGAGCTGCGCTCAGAGGTAGAGGCCGGTCGACTCGCTGGCGACCCGGTCAGCGGCGACGGCGTGAACGTCCCGCTCCCGCATCACGATGTAGGTCTCGCCGGCGACCTCGACTTCGGCCTTGTCCTCGGCGTCGAAGAGCACCCGGTCGCCGAGCTCGACGGCGCGGGCATGCGGGCCGACGGCTACCACCCGGGACCAGGAGAGCCGACGAGCGCCCATCGCGGCAGTGGCCGGGATGACGATGCCGCCGCTGGAGCGCCGCTCCCCTGCGTCCCGGTCGAGCTCCACGAGGATCCGATCGTGGAGCATCTTGATCGGAGTCTTGCTCTCGGTCACGAACGACCGGCCAGTTTCCGCAGCGAGATGAACAGGACGACGACGCCGACGACGACGCCCGCTGTCTTGGCGATGTTGCTCGTGTTCGGCTCACCCGTGACCGGGTCGACGTACACCGCCTTCAACGCCGCTGTCTGCCGCGACGCAATCGTCTTGGGATTCGCTCGGTACACCAGCTGGTCGATCGTGCCAGCCAGGCGCTCGCGCGCCTCCTCGATCTCGCGCTCGAGGCCGGAGTTGCGGTCTGCCTTCGCCATGCAGGACAACATAACGGACGGGTAGGTTTGCGCCCATGAGCCGTCTCTCCGTTGGCGACATCGCCCCTGACTTCACCCTCCCCGACGACACCGGTACGCCGGTCTCGCTCAGCGATCTCCGCGGGCGAAAGGTGATCGTCTACTTCTATCCGGCAGCGATGACCCCCGGCTGCACGAAGCAGGCCTGCGACTTCACCGACTCCTTGGCCTCGCTGCAGGCTGCTGGCTACGAGGTCGTCGGCATCTCGCCGGACAAGCCGGAGAAGCTCGCCAAGTTTCGTGAGCGCGATGCGCTGACCATCCGACTGCTCTCCGACCCCTCGAAGGAGACCCTGGCGGCCTGGGGCGCGTTCGGCGAGAAGAAGCTCTACGGCAAGGTCGTCGAGGGTGTCATCCGCTCGACCATCGTGCTGGACGAGGAGGGCAAGGTCGCCCTCGCGCAGTACAACGTCAAGGCCACCGGACACGTCGCCAAGCTGCGCCGCGATCTCGGCCTGGACGGCTGATCGTGATCCTGGAGCATGCGATCCTGCCGGTGAAGCCGGGCATGGAGGCCGACTTCGAGGCCGCCCTGGTCGACGCGCTGCCGATCCTGCGCCGCCAGGCCGGCTGTCATCGGGCCGAGGTGTCACGGTGCGTCGAGCAGCCCTCGGCGTACCTCCTGCTCGCGGAGTGGGACTCGGTCGAGGCGCATGAGGAGGGCTTCCGGCTCTCGGCCGACTACCAGGAGTGGCGCGAGATGCTGCACCACTTCTACGACCCGTTCCCGGCGGTGCGGCACTTCGTCGCTCTGGACGTCTGAGAGCGGTCAGACGCGAGGACGATCTCCACGCTCGAGCAGAGCAAGGCTGCCGACTGAGTGCGCCCGGTGAGATTCGAACTCACACTGGTACGGACCTAAACCGCATGCCTCTGCCATTGGGCTACGGGCGCCTGCGACGATCCTAGAGTCCGGCCTCCTCACCGCTTGCAACGCCACAGGTCCCGGCTGACAAACTGGCCGCATGACCACGCTCGTGCTGGCCTCGCAGTCCCCCGCCCGCCTCCAGACCCTGCGCAACGCGGGGATCGAGCCGACAGTGATCGTCAGCGGGGTCGACGAGAGCCGACTCGACGGCCTGGCTCCACGCGAGCTGGCCCTCGGACTGGCGCAGCTCAAGTGTCGTGTCGTCGCAGAGCGGCCCGAGGTCCCGCAGGGCGCACTGGTGCTCGGCTGCGACAGCGTCCTGGAGCTGGACGGCCAGGCGCTGGGCAAGCCGCATACCGCCGAGGAGGCCACCCGACGCTGGCAGGCGATGCGCGGCCGCAGCGGCGTGCTGGTCACCGGGCATGCAGTGATCGACACGTCTACCGGCAAGGAGGCCAGCGCCGCGGCGGAGACCACGGTGCACTTCGCCGACGTCACCGACGCGGAGATCGAGGCCTACGTTGCGACCGGCGAGCCGCTCCATGTCGCGGGGGCGTTCACCGTCGACGGGCTCGGCGGCGCATTCGTGACCGGGATCGATGGCGACCACCACAACGTGGTTGGCGTCAGCCTCACCCTGGTCAGGGACCTGGTGGCCTCGTTGGGGCACCAGTGGACCGGGCTGTGGGGTCCTCGCCCAGCAGGCTGACCGCGCTGCCCTCCGCCGTACCGGGGATGACGTGGGGGTCGTCGTAGACCTCGATGTAGGCGATCGGCCGGTGGAACACGAACCGCCGGAACAAGTAGAACCGCGCCACCTGCGAGATCAGCAGGCCGACGACGTTGCCGGAGAGGTTGTCAGCGATGCCGCTCTGCAGCCCCAGCACGTGCCGACTGAACCACAAGCAGCCGACCGGGATGGTCACCATCGTGATGATGTTGATGATCGCGTAGGAGACGAATCCCTCGCCCGGCTTGCGATCGGCCCGCTGTTTGAAGGTCCAGCGTCGAGACAGCTCGTAGGAGATGAGCATGCCGACACCGTGGGAGACGATGTATGACCAGGTGATATGCCGATGCAGTGGCGACCACAGGTGATAAGGCTCGTAGGCAAGCCAGTTGTAGAGGAGGACGGCGACGGCCGTGGACACCGCGCCCACGGCCATGAACTTGCCCGCCTCAACAATGACGCGCATCCTGCTCGACACGGCGCCAGCCTACGGTGCGGCCTAACGTAACCGCCGTCACATCCCAAGCAGCGCTGCTGCCGGTACAGTCGGCCCGATCGCCCATGTCTGGGCGTGTGACCCGATCGAGGAGTGACGTTGAGCAAGCCGCTGGCCAAGGTGCTGATCGCCAACCGCGGAGAGATCGCCGTTCGGGTGATCCGCGCAT
>Ga0164242_10002495_pt1 | contig 21316 bp, 20 predicted proteins | sample OricomgcompostMG_FD_108783 | JGI IMG/M metagenome (GOLD analysis project Ga0164242, IMG submission 108783) | Miracle-Growth compost microbial communities from Emeryville, California, USA - Original compost - Miracle growth compost (MG) ... | reverse complement strand
TCCACGACGTACCGGAATCCGGCGGCCTCTGCGGCCGCTATCGTCTCGAGGTCACCGGCCGGTGCGGCGAAGACGACCTTGCGGAGCGTCGGGTCGCCGGCCAGCAGCTCCTCGGTCTTCGTGCTCAGGACGCGGGTGAGCTCGTCGACCTCGACCCCCTCGACCCGGAGCTCGACGTCATGGCGGCCGGCCGGATAGGCGGCACGCAGCCGACCACTGAGAGTTGGCTCGACGAGGATCCTCGGGGCGCTCTCGGGGGTGCTCATCGAGCCTCCCCCACCAGATGACGGATCGCCACCTTGTCCAGCTTGCCGGAGGCGTTGCGCGGCACCGTCTCCACGATCGCCAGACGACGCGGCAGCTTGTAGCGAGCCAGGCCGGAGGCGGCGTACTCACGCACGTCGTCGATGGTGAGGTCGTGCCCGTCGATGGTGGAGCAGACCGCCACCACCGTCTCGCCCCACTCCTCGTCGACCACCCCGATCACGGCGACGTCGGTGACGCCCGGCATGTCGGCCAGCACGCGCTCGACCTCGGCGGGATACACGTTCTCCCCGCCGCTGATGATCATGTCCTTGAGTCGGTCGACGATGTAGAAGTAGCCGTCGGCGTCCACGTAGCCGATGTCGCCTGAGTGGAACCAGCCGTCCGCGTCGATCGCCGCCGCCGTCGCCTCTGGGTCCTCCCAGTAGCCGCACGTGACGTTGGGGCCGCGGACGACGAGCTCCCCCGCCACACCTGGGGCGCACTCCTCACCGGAGATCGTGTCGACCACCCGCACCGCCGTATAGGGCATCGGGATGCCGCAAGATCCCATCTTGTCCAACGTCCGCTCGGCTGGGAGATGGGTCGCGAACGGCGCGGTCTCGGTCAGCCCCCAGGCTTGCTGCAGGACGACACCGTGGTCGTGGAACTCACGGATCTGTGAGGGCGGCACAGGTGCTCCGGCGACGACCACCGAGCGCAACGCGGACAGGTCCGCGTGCCACAGATCGGGCACCCGGTACAGGGCCTGCAACATCGCCGGGACGGCGAACATCGTGTTGACCCCGTAGTCGACCAGATCGGCAAGGAACTGCACCGGGTCGAAGCTCCGCCGGATCACCAATGTCCCACCGCGCACCACGCTTCGCAGCGCGAAGGAGTTGAGTGCCCCGACGTGGAAGAGCGGCGCCGAGGCGTACGTGACGTCGCCGCGGCGGGCGTCGAGCCGCGAGTCGACGTTGACCGAGTTCCACCACAGATTGCCGTGCGTAAGCACCACGCCCTTCGGCAGACCGGTGGTACCGGAGGTGAAGAGCAAGACCGCGGGGTCGTCGAAGGTGCGCGGGACCGACGTGAACGTCGGATCCGCGCTCGCCAGCAGCCCGCTCCACGGCTCCCACCCATCGGTCGCCAGGCCGGTCGAGACGTCAGTCGCCGGCGCAGCGGGGTCGTCGTCGACCAGCAGATACGTCGTGGCGACGCAGCGTGCTCTGACCGCGTCCACCAGCGTCCGGTGACCCGGCTCGGCGACCACCGCGACCGCGCCCGAGCGCGCCAGCACCACGCTGAGCTCAGCCGCGGCCAGCCTGAAGTTCACCGGTACGAAGATGGCGCCCAGTCGCTGGCTGGCCAGCAGGACGGTCATGAAGGCCGCCGAGTTGAGGCCGACGTAGGCCACCCGGTCGCCGACGCCGACGCCGGATCCGGCGAGGACGGAGGCGACCCGGCCGACGACGTCCTCCAGTTGGGCGTACGTCAGCTCCTGGCCCTCGTAGCGGATCGCCACGTCCGAGGCGAAGTACCGTGCGTTCTCGATGAGCGCCGCAGCGGGGTTGATGTCGACGGGACTCATTGCTGTCCGCCCAGGACCTGGTCGCGCAGCTGGTCGCCACCGGCCGGCGAGGCGAACCCACGCACGCCGATGCCGCCGTCCGCCGAGATCACCTCGCCGGTGATGGTGCTGCTCTGCCCGCGGGCGGCGAGCAGGACATAAGGACCGGTGAAGGCCTCCGGTGCAACCGGGCTGTCGTGGAGCGGGATGACCGCCTTGGACGAGGCGTTCTTGGCGAACGAGGCACCGATGGATCGGTCCTGCAGTCCGGCTGCGGCCGGCCCGCGCAGATCGGTGTTCATCCCGCCCGGTGCGACACCGTTGACCCGGACGCTCGGGGCCAACTCGTAGGCGAGCTCGCGCATCAGGCCGAGCGCAGCGTGCTTGGCGGCGGTGTAGACCGGGCCACCGCCATTGACGAAGAAGCTGGCATTCGACAACGTGAAGAGGAGGGCGCCGCGGGTCTTGACCAGCTCTCGCCAGGTCGCCTCGGCGGTGAGCAGGTAGCCCTTGACGTTGATCGCGATGAGCTCGTCGAAGAGGTCGCCGATCTCCTTGCCGGAGAGCCGGGTCAGCTGACGCTGGAAGTCCCAGATGCCGGCGTTGGCGACCGCGATGTCGAGCTTCCCGAAGCGCTCGACGGCGTGCGCGACGGCGGCATGTTGGGCCTCAGTGTCGCGCACGTCGGCCACGTAGGACGACCAGCGCGTCGCGGCGAGATCCGCCGGCTGAGCCGCGATGGTCGCCTCCAGCTGCGCCGCGTCGTGTCCGACGATGACCACGGCGGCGCCCTCGGCGACGTACCGCTCGGCAACGGCGCGTCCCAGCCCGGACCCACCGCCGGTGATCAGGGCGACGTCGCCCTCGAGCCAGCCCTTGGTCCCGTCGGTCATGACAGGTGGTCCGTGACCAGGCGCTCGAACTCGGCCTGCCGCTCCAGCTGGACCCAGTGGCCGCAGCTGCCGAAGACGTGCAGTTGCACGTCACGGATGTACTTGAGCATGATCTGGGCACCCTCCAGGGTGATGGTGCGGTCGTCGCGGCCCCACAACAGCAGCGTCGGCGCCTTGACCTTGTGCAGATCCCGCCAGAGCGGATCCATGCCGCGGCGCTTGGCGAAGTGGTCGTTGAGCCGGTGGTAGAACGCCACGTGGCTCTCGTCCAGCGAGGCCTCGTAGCGCGCCTCCGCGGTGGCGGCCCACTTCTTCGGCTCGGCCGTCATCACGCCGATGAAGGACTTCATCTTCTTCAGCGTCGGGCCCTCGCCGTTGTAGTACCTCCACATCTCCTTCTGGCCCTCGGTCGGGGTCGGGCCGAAGGGCAGCCAGCCACCGCCGGGCGCCATCAGCACCAGCCGGGTGACGCGGTCGGGATGCTGCTGGGCCAGTGCGATCGCGGCTGCACCGCCGAGACTGTTGCCGAGCAGGTGGAAGGTCGTGATCCCGGCCGCATCGAAGGCCTCGATCAGCGCATCGGCGGCGATCTGGGTGATCGACTTCGCGTCCAACTCTTCCTGGCTGGGCCGGTAGGAGCCGCCGAAGCCGGGCTGGTCGGGCAGCACGACCCGAAAGCCCTTGGTCAGCTCGGGGAGGTTCTGGTGATAGTTGGCGACGCCGGAGGCTCCCGGACCGCCACCGTGCAGCATCACCAGCACGGGCGCGTCGTCGGCGCCGTTCGCGGGGCCCGCCTCGGCGAGGTGGATGGTGCCGTACGACGTCTCGATGTCGCGATCGATCAGCTCGGTGCTCAACGAAGATTCCTGTCAGAAGAAGGTGGAGATGTTCTTGGCCTGCAGCACGTTGGCGTCCAGGAGGATCTCCCGGCGAGCCACCTGCAGGCGGCCCGGCGAGGCGCCGTCGGCCGAGGCGAGCCGGCGCAGCACGTCGGTGCGCTTGCCCGCGAAGACGTTCTCCTCGCGTTCGAGCCGGTTGCGGTAGACCAGGAAGCAGGAGGTCACCACCAGGTCGTCGGCGGTGAAGCCGTCCTCGCCAGGCTCGGTCGCCGGGTTGGCGTGCCGCACCCGGACATTGGTGACCAGGTGCCGGGTCCGGGACGGGGGGTCCTCGGCCCAGGCCATGCCGGAGTCGAACCGGCGGATCCGCCAGGCCAGCGACTCCTTGGTCTCGTCGTAGTAGGCCGCCTCGCCGCGGGCCGCGATCGACAGTGCCTGCTGGCGCCGCAGCCGGTTGGTCCGGGTCGGCATCCAGTAGTCGAGGTCGTCGGCGAGTAGCTCGAGCCAGTCGACGTACCTGCCCTCGTCGAGGAGATCGGCCTCCTCGAAGTAGAACTGCTCGACCTCGAAGTGGGTCTCACGGTCGGCCTGCTGGCCCGGGATCGTCTCGTCCAGAACGGAATGGGTCATCTCTGCTTCCTCTCAGCCCCGAAGGAGCTTGCGGAGGTCGGTCTGCGGATCGGCGAGCTTCTCGGGGTCGACCACGGTGCCTCGGTCGATCATGCGGCGAGCCGCCCGGACGGCGTTCGAGTCGTCGACGGCGACGGCGCCGATGACCACATCCCCCCGCAGGGTGAAGACCGCGAAGGGGCCGTCACCGATCTCGCCTCTGGCCACCACCGTGTGGGTGCCGTCGGCGGCACGCATCGTGCCGGTGCCCTCGACGTGCCGATGGTGCCGATCGCTCCACCACCACGATGCAGTGCGGGCCGGCGCGGCAGCGCCGAGGATGGTCGCGGCGGCCCGCTGGCCGTCGTGCTGCGCCGCCTCCCAGTGCTCCGCCCGGTGGTGGTCGCGCAGTCGAGCGCAATCGCCGATAGCCAGTACGCGCGGGTGGCTGGTGGTCTGGCCTGCGTCGACCAGGACACCTCGGTCGACCTCTAGACCGGCTGCCTCGGCCAGCTCGGTGCGCGGTGACATCCCGACGCCGATCACGATCGCGTCGAACTCCCGCGCCTGATCTTCGCCGCGCAGCTGCGCGGCGATGCCTCTCGGTGTCTCCTGCACCGACTCCAACACGGTTGCCAGCGTCTCGATGCCGTGGGCGGCGTGCTGGTCGTGCAGGAAGCGCGCGACCGTGGGTCCCACAGCGGCGGCCAACGGCGGATCCAGCGGGTCGACCAGCACGACGGAGGCACCCAGACCCAGCGCTGTGGAGGCCGTCTCGGCACCGACCAGCCCTCCACCCACGACCAGGAGCCGCGGTGCGTCGGTGGTCTCGAGGACCGCCCGCAGGCGGTCGGCGTCCTCGGCGTCACGGATCACGAAGACACGCGCTGAGCCGGAGCCTGGGATCGGCGGTCGAACAGCGCGGCCGCCGGTGGCGAGAACGACGTGGTCGGCGGAGATCACTTGACCGTCGGCGAGACTGATCATGACGGTGTCAGCAGCCGGCTCCACCGCCACGACGTCGGCGTCGCCGATCAGCTCGACCCGCTGGTCGGCGTACCACTCCGGCTGCTGCAGCGCGATCTGCTTCAGGTCCCGGGTGCCGGCCAAGTAGTCCTTGCTCAGCGGCGGCCGGTCGTAGGGGAAGGCGGCGCGATCGATCAGCACCACCTCACCGGCGTACCCGCCGGCCCGCAGGGCGGCGACGGTGGCGACGCCCCCGATGCCGCCACCGACGACCGCGATCCGCTGGTGACTCATGCCGGCCGCTCTCCCGGGTAGAGGAAGACCTCGCCCTCGCGGACCTCGACACGATGCGCGACGGAGTCCTTGGTCGCCGGGAGGCCTTCGACGGCACCCGTCTTGAGGCAGAACTTCGAGGAGTGCAGCGGGCACTCCACCTTGCCGCCCTCGACCCAGCCGTCGGCGAGCGAGGCGACCTCGTGGGTGCAGGTGTTGTTGAGGGCGTAGACACTCCCGTCCTCGTCCTTCAGCAGGGCGATGTCGTCGTCGGTCCCAGTGACGTCGCGAGGGATCTCGATGCCCTCGCCTTCGGGGATGTCGTCGGCCGACGCGACCCGGATCCCAGTGCTGCTACCGGTGCTCACTTACTCGTCTCCTCGTGCCATGCGGGGGTGCTCATCAGGGTCTTCCAGCGTTGGTAGAACGCGCGGCCGGCGGCGTCGGAGTAGAGCTCCGAGGTGTCGCCGGGGTAGGTGCCGTCGTGCTTCTCCGAGCCCAGCCCCATCTGGTAGTTCAACGGCACCCCGTTGGTGATGAACCCGTGAGAGATGGCCTGTACCTCGGACCAGTTCTCACCGTCGTCCTGCTCGAAGATGCCGCTCGGACCGAAGGTGCGCAGGTTGTAGAGGCGCTGGGCCTCCTTGACCTCGTCGGGCCACGACTTGTCGACGATGGTCCAGGCCCAGACCTCCATCTTGTCCGGGCCCTTGGGATGCCAGATCCGGATGGATCCGTTGACCGGCAGGTAGGAGAAGTTGGGGAAGACGGTGGCGTGGCCATTGGTCAGCGGACCTTCCACCCGGGCGTCACCGAGCCGCTCGCGCAGGGCCGCGTAGTCGACGTGCTGGTGCACGGTGCGGGCGTCGAAGCGGTTCTTCGGGTGGACCGGGAAGCCGGCGCCGTGCCCGAGCTCGTTGGAGAACTGGCGACCGGAGCGGTGCACGATCTCGTCCTTGGGGCCCTTACCGGTCGGGCTCATCACCATCAGCGCCGAGGCGTGGCTCATGTTGACGTGGTACCAGTCGGTGGCGAACTGCTCCGCGGACAGCTTCCAGTTGCCCTCGAGCACCCACTTGTGCACACCGCCGATGACCTCGGTGCCCTGCTCGTCGTGGTCGAGCATCGCGTCCATGTACCAGGCCATGTCGCCCAGCGCCTCACGCAGCGGGAGTGGGTTCGGGTTCCACGTGCCGAAGATCAGGCCGTGATACGTCTCGATGCGCGGCACCTCCACCAGGCCCCAGTCGGCCATCGAGAACGTGTCCGGATAGGCGGCCTGGTTGGGCGCCGAGACGAGCTGGCCGTCGAGGTCGTAGGACCAGCCGTGGTAGGTGCAGGTGAAGTTGCGGGTCTGCCCGTAGTCGGCCCGACACACGCGGGCGCCACGGTGGCGACAGTTGTTCAGGAACGCTTTGACCTCGCGCTTCTTGTTCATCGTCACGATCACCGGGTCCTCGCCCATGAACGTGGTGAAGAAGTCGCCCGGCTTGTGGAACTGGTCGGCATGCGCGAGGAAGAGCCAGCTCGGCGCGAAGATCCGACGCAGCTCCTGCTGGTAGAGCGTCTGGTCGGTGAAGATCGCGCGGTCGACGTAGCCGCCCTCGGCGTCGACCAGGCCGCTGACGTCCATCGGTTGGAACAGCTCGGCCGGACGCCGCAGCGCGCCCGCTGGTGAGCCGGTCGCCCCGGTGATGCAGGGCTCGGAGGTCGGCTCGGAGGTCGTCGTCATGGCACTGACTCTCCGGCGCCGCGGTTGCAGGCACAACGCCACGTTCAGCGAGGCTGAACGCTCTCTGGGCGGCTGGCCGCGCAGCAACGAGGCTCGTGACCATGCTCGCCGCCACCGCCGTCTCGCAAAGCTCCACCGACCCGTTGTCGGGACTCGTCCTGGGCGAGCGTCCGACGCCTGAGGTCCCCTCCGGTTGGTCCCTGGTACGCGTGGTTGCCACCTCGATCAACATGCATGATGTCTGGACCCTGCGCGGCGTCGGCCATCCTGCCGACCAGCTGCCCCGCATCCTGGGCTGCGACGCGGCCGGGTACGACGACGAGGGCAACCGGGTCGTGGTCTATCCGATCATCGCCTCGCCCGACCGTGGCCTCGGCGATGAGACCCTGGACCCACAGCGCGCGCTGCTCTCCGAGCGCCACGACGGCGCCTTCGCCGAATACCTCACCGTCCCGACCCGCAACCTGGTCCCGATCCCAGACGGACTCTCCTTCGAGGAGGCCGCCTGCCTCCCGGTCGCCTGGGGCACCGCCTACCGGATGCTGTTCACCCAGGCCACCCTGCAGGCCGGCCAGCGGGTGCTCGTCCAGGGTGCCGGTGGCGGGGTCGCCTCGGCGGCGATCAAGCTCGCGGTCGCGGGCGGCGCGACCGTCTACGCCACGTCCCGCTCGGAGGAGAAGCTCAAGCTCGCCGAGTCGTGGGGAGCCGTCGGCGTACCGACCGGTGGACGGCTGCCCGAGAAGGTCGACATCGTCGTCGAGACCGTCGGCGAGGCCACCTGGGCGCACTCGCTCAAGTGCCTGCGCCCTGGCGGGACGGTGGTTGTCGCCGGCGCCACCAGCGGCTACAACCCACCGGCCGACCTGGGGCGGGTCTTCTACCAGCAGCAACGGATCCTCGGCTCGACCGGCTGCACGCTCGTCGAGTTCCAGGCCCTGGTCCGGATGCTCGAGGCCACCGGCGTACGTCCGGTCGTGGACCGGGTCCTGCCCCTGGAGCGGATCCATGACGCCTTCCAGCTGATGATCGACGGCGAGGTCGCCGGGAAGGTCGTCGTCCACCCTCCCCACCACGAGAAGGAGAACTGACATGGGCGCCTTCGCCACCATCGGCCTGTCCCACTCCCCGCTGATCGGCAAGAACGACCCGGCCCCCGAAGTGATCGCGCGCGTCGATGCCGCAGTTGCCGAGGCGAAGGCGTTCGCCACGGCCTTCGAGCCAGACCTGGTCGTGCTCTTCCACCCTGATCACTACAACGGCTTCTTCTACAAGGAGATGCCGCCGTTCTGCCTGGCCACCGCCGCCAACGCGATCGGCGACTTCGGCTCCCAGGCAGGCTCGCTCTCGGTGCCGACCGATCTCGCGAACCGGCTCGCCCAGGGCGTGCTCGACCGTGGCGTCGACCTCACGGTCTCGGCCCGGATGACAGTCGACCACGGTGCCGTCCAGCCACTCGAGGAGCTCTTCGGCGGTATCGATGCCGTCCCCGTGGTGCCGGTCTACATCAACGGCGTCGCTACCCCGCTCGGTCCGCTGGCACGCATCCGCGCGCTGGGCGCAGCGATCGGCGAGGCCTGCGCCGATCTGGACGCACGAGTGCTCTTCCTCGCCTCCGGCGGACTCTCCCACGACCCGCCGGTGCCGGTGCTGGAAGGCGCTCCGCCGCGGGTCGCCGAGGCCCTCATCGAGGGCATCGCTCCGACGCCCGAGCAGCGGCTTCGCGGCGAGCAGCGCGTGATCGACGCTGGCCGGGCGTACGCCGAGGGCACCGCCTCGATGATCCCCATCAACCCGGTGTGGGACAACGCCCTGCTCGACATCCTCGCGTCGGGCGACCTTTCCCCCGTCGACGACTGGACAGTGGAGTGGATGAACGCCGAAGGCGGGCACTCCTCGCACGAGGTGCGCACCTGGATCGCCGCCTTCTCCGCGCTGACCGCCGCCGGCGGCAGCTATGAGATGAGATCGCGCTTCTACGAGGCGATCCCGGAGTGGATCGCCGGCTTCGCGGTGGTCACCGCCCGGCCCGCCTGACCCTCCTGCCTCTCGCCGCGGCGGTCACGCCTAAAAGCGCTGACCATCGTCGGAACCGATCGCGCCGCTGCCCGCGTCGTACCCTCAGACGGCCATCGAGCAGGGGGCAGCAGTGGAGCATGAGGCGGAGTACGCCGCGTTCGTCGCCGAGCGCTGGTCGCCGCTGGTGCGGACCGCCGTCTTCCTCGGTGCCTCGGCCCACGAGGCCGAGGATCTGGTCCAGGCCACGCTGCTGCTCTGCTATCGCAAGTGGGACCGGGTCCGCGCGGCCGACGACCGGGACGGCTACGTCTACCGGATGCTGCTCAACGTGCTGCGCTCGGACCGGCGCAGCGCCTGGTGGCGGCACCGATCGCCGCATCCGGTGGGCAGTGCGCGGAAGCAACTGTCGGCGACGCCGCCGAGGCCACCGCGACAGCCGATGCCGTCCAGCGGGATGGGGTGCCGGGGCATTGCCGGTCCCGAGCGAGCCCGGATGCTGCCGGCCATCGTCTTCGTCTTCAGCCCCAGCCGGTCCGGCGCCGGATGCGCTGCCAGCGACCGGCTCTTCACCGGCTTCACCTTCGCTATGCGGGCTCGCCGCCCACGAGCAGCGCCCCGCGATTCTCATCCGGCGCAGCCACCGGTTGAAGCGCTCCCATAGAACACCGGCGAAGCCGCCGACCCCACGGCCAGGCGAGCGCCGACGAAAGGCGGTCACGTGGCGGTAGATCCGCTGGGCCAGCCGTGATCTGCGTCCCGGTCCGCCAGTAGGGCTGATCGTCAACCAGAGAACGGCTCAATCAGCACGGATTAGGATGCCTCCGATATGGAACTCCGCCTCTTGCGCTACTTCGTCGCCGTCGCCGAGGAACGTCATTTCGGCCGCGCGGCGGAGCGTCTGCATATGGCGCAGCCCCCGCTCTCGCAGGCGATCCGGCAGCTCGAGACGGAGCTCGGTGTCACGCTGCTACGTCGCACGACCCGGCGCGTCGACCTGACCGAGGCCGGTCGGGCCTATCTCGACAGCGCCCGGCAGATCCTCGCCGATGTCGAGGAGGCGGCCGGCATCGCCCGTCGGGTCGCCGCCGGCTCGGTCGGGCATCTGACACTGGGCTGTGTGGGGACCGCGACGTACAGCGTGCTGCCGCTGCTCGCGCGGAGGCTCTCGGAGGAGCTGCCGGGGGTGGACTTCTCCTTCCGCGGCGAGATGCTCGTCCCAGACCAAGTCGAGTCGCTGCGGACCGGTGCGATCGACATCGCGCTGCTGCGGCCGCCCGTCGCCGACCCCTCCCTGGTGATCGAGACGTTGCGGGACGACCGGCTGATGGTGGCGCTCCCCCACGACCACGCGCTGGCTGCCAAAAGGCAGGTACGGGCGCACGATCTGGCCGACGTCGGCCTGATCGTGCACGCCGCCGACCACCGCTCGGTGATGTACGACGTGGTCCTCCGGTTGCTGCGCGAGGCCGGCGTCGACCCCCACATCCGGCATGAGGTCGGCGAGACCTCGACCCTGCTGACCCTGGTCTCCGGTGGTCTCGGTGCGGCAGTCGTCCCCGAGCCTGTGACAGCGTTGGCGCTGGAGGGCGTCACCTACCGGCCCCTGGTTCAGCCCACCGCGAGCGTCGAACTAGCCGTCGCTCACCGTGCGGATCGCGCGGAGCCGCACCTGCTGCGGACGGCGGAGCTGATCAGGTCGCTCGTCTGAGTAGCTCTCGCCCGAGGCTCACCCGAGATCATCGAGGGCGCCGGTGAGCCGTTGGATCGCCTCGTCGACGGTGCTGCGCGGGCAGCCGAGATTCACCCGCATGTAGCCGCGGCCCTCTGCTCCGAACTTCTGTCCCTTGTCAAGCCAGAGCCGCGCCCGGGTGAGCATGAAGTGGTCCAGCGCCTCGGCGTCCAACCCCAGGCCTCGGCAGTCCATCCAGGCCAGGTAGAGGGAGTCAGCGGGTAGCACCCGGACCTTCGAGGTGTAGCCGTTGACCGCCTCGGCGAAACGCCGGTGATTGCCGCGCAGATAGGTCAGCAACTCCTCCAACCACGGCTCACCGTAGGTGTAAGCGGCCTCGGCAGCGACCATCCCAAGAGTGTTGGGCAGCGGGTAGAGATTGCGCTCGTACTGCCGGGCCAGATCCTCCCGCAGCCTCCGGTCGGGGACGAACACGTTGGCACTCTGCAGGCCCGGCAGGTTGAAGGTCTTGCTCGGCGCCGTGCAGGTGATGCTGTTGCGCGCCAGATCCGCTCCCAGCGACGCGAACGGGATGTGTCGCTTGGCGGGGTTGATGATCAGGTCCTGGTGGACCTCGTCTGCGACGACCAGGACGCCGTGGCGGCCGCAGATCTCTCCCATCGTCGTCAGTTCGTCCGACGACCAGACGTTGCCGGTGGGGTTGTGCGGGTTGCTGAGGATGAAGATCTTGGTGTCGGGGCGGATCGCCGCCTCGAAGGTCCGTGCATCGAACCGGTAGCCGTCGTCGGTGCGCTCCAGCGGCGCGGTGGCGAGATGGCGCCCGTTGAGCAGTACGTCGTCGTGGAAGTGCGCATAGACCGGCGGTTGGATCAGCACCGAGTCGCCTGGGGCTGAGAACGCCTGCACAACGGTCTTCAGCGTGGTGATGATCCCGGCAGTCTGCAGCACCCACTCCCGCGGCACGTCCCAGTCGAACCGCCGCGCCTGCCACCCGACCACTGCGTCGAGATAGCTCGCTACGGCTCCGGCCGGGTAGCCGAAGACGCCGTGGTCGACGGCGCCATGCAGCGCCTCGAGCACCGCGGGTGGGGCCTTGAAGTCCGTGTCGGCAACCCACATCGGCAGTGGCGCGGCCGCGACCTCGTCCGGCGTCAGAAGCTCGGGGTCGTAGGACCACTTCGCCGAGTTGCTGAAGCGTCGGTCGATGACCTCGTCGAAAACGGAGCAGGACTGATCGCTGGCCACGGGAACAGGCTAGGCGTCCTCAGGTGCGGCGGGCGCCGGCACTATGTCGCAGCGCACCGCCATCACCGGATCGTGGATGTCGCCGCGCAGTGCGGCTTGACCTCGATGGCCTACTCCGCGCAGACGTTCAAACGGCGCTTGGTGTCACGCCGGACGAGGTGCGACGCGAGATCAGCCAACCGGCGCCGTACCGAGGGTCACCATGCCGGTGTGGTTGCTGCCGGACTGGTCCGTCCACGCCACCGAGACCCGCTCGCCCGGCTTGAGCGTGGCGACCCGCGACGTCAGCGCCGTGTAGCTGCCGACCTTCGCACCGGCGACCGCGGTGATGGTGTCTCCGGCCGTGATGCCGGCCTCGTCGGCGGGGCCGCCGGAGACGACACCCACGACGTACGGCGTGGACGCCTGACTGCTGATCTCCACCCCGAGCGCCGCCTTGGAGCCGATGGTGATCGTCTTCGAGGCTCGTCCGTCCTCGATCTTGGTGGCGATCCGCAGGACGCGCGCGACCGGGATCGCGTACCCGGTGACCTGGCTGCTGCCGCTGGACGCGGCCACGTTCATGCCGATGACCTCGCCGTTGCTGGACTCCAGCGCGCCGCCAGAGTCGCCCGACACGACGTCCGCGTCGTTCTCGATCAGGCCCTTCAGGTGCTCCGTGCCACCGTCGTCGTCGCTGACGTCGATCGTCGTACGCCGCACGACCACCTTGCCGTTGGCCGCGGTGAGCGTGCCGCCGCCCTCGGCGTTGCCGACCGCCGTCACAGCTTCGCCGACAGTGGCGGAGCGATCGGTGGCGACGGTGCTCAGCCCGGACGCGCCGGCGAGCTTGAGGACCGCGACATCGTGGGTGGTGTCGTACCCGACCACGCTCGCCGTGTACTTCTTGCCGGTGCTCGGCACCGTGACGCTGATCGAGGTGGCGTCGGCGACCACGTGATGGTTGGTCACGATGGTGCCGTCCGATCCGATCACCAGGCCGGTGCCGGCGGCCTCGCCCTGCCCGTAGTCGAGGACGGTGTCGATGAGCACGACACCCGCGGACTCGGCGCTCGTCGCAGCGGTGGCGTCCTGGCTAGCGGCGGTCTGGGTCTGGGACTCGCCGTACCCGCTGCCGTAGCCGCCCCCATAGGAACCGTAACTCCCGTAGCCACCGCCATAGCTCCCGTAGGTCCCGTACCCGCCGCCCCAGCCGCCACCGAAGTAGGCCTGTGCGTCGACGACGCTGGCCGCGGCGACCGCCGGAACGGCCACCGGGACGGCGATGAGAGGAAGCGCAAGGGCGGCTGCGGCGAGCGCGCGACGGGATCGACGTGAGCGGCGTGAGCGGCGTACACGAGGTGAGCGAGACATCGGAGGCTCCTTGACGATGAGGTGATGCCTCCAGGCTGTGACATTCGTCTGAGACCGCCGGAAGAGAAAGACGGCGGATCTGCTGAGAACGTGAAGGTCCCGTTCTCAGGTCAAAGCCTGAGCTCGCGACCCAGAGTGACCGACCGGTCGCGCGGCACGGCGAGCTGATCCACGCGGTCGGTCGTCAGGCGCCAGAGTACCAGGTACAGCTGCTGCTGCCAGCGTGGCATCGGGCTGTCGCTGGTCAGCTGCGGCTTGGGCTCGGAGAGGAAGAAGTAGGCGTCGGCCGGATCCAGACCCTCGAGTCGCTCGTCGTCACGACGGACCCGCTCGAGTACGTCGACGACGTTGAGCCGGTCGCGATAGCCGAGGGTGACGTCGAGCGACAGGATGCCCTCACCCTCCTCCTCCACACGGACCGCATGCTCGTGGGCCTGCGAGGTCGGGGTGTCCTCGACGTGCCAGCTCAGCAGGACCGTTCGCTCGGGCAGCACCTGGCCGAGATCGAGAGCAGTACGCAGCGCGAACGGTGCGATCTTGGGATCATCGGTGAGGAAGATGCCGTCACCTGGGACTCGCTCGGGGCGCACCTGCCTGAGGTGGGCGATCAGGTCCTCGAGCGGCAGCTCTTCCTCGCTCCGGGTCACCGCCACCCGTCGTTGGCCAGCCCACCAGGTCCACATCACGGTGAACATCACGGCGCCGATCAGGAGCGGCAGCCAGCCGCCGGAGACCACCTTGGGCGCGGCCGCGACGAGGAAGGCCACCATCAACACCCAGGCCCCGGCGCCGGCAGCCATAGCCCGCCACCGCTGCCGCGCGTGCTGCAGGACGACGTACAGGCTGACCGTGACCACGATGGTCACACTGACCGCGATCCCGTACGCCGCGGCGAGCCGCTCGGAGCTGCGGAACCCAACCACGACTGCGAGCACGGCGAGGCCGAAGGTCCAGTTGGCCGCTGGGAGGTAGATCTGGCCCGGGTGCGCGGAGGAGGTGTGCCGGGTCCGCAGCGGTGGCAGGATCCCGAGGCCGCCGGCCTGGTGGAGGACGGTGAATCCGCCGGCGATGACGGCCTCGGAGGCGATGATCGTGGCAGCCGTGGCGATGACGAGGACGGGGATCGTCCCCCAGCCGGGGACGACGGCGTAGAACGGCTCCTTCGCCGCGGCCGGATGGCGCAGCACCTCCCCGGCCTCACCCAGGTAGGCGAGGATCAGCGCGGGCAACACCAAGAGCAGCCAGGCCTGGCGGATCGGTGCCCGCCCGAAGTGGCCCAGATCGGCGTAGAGCGCCTCGGCGCCGGTGACCGCGAGGATCACCGAGCCCAGCGCGAAGAAGGCGGTGACGGGCTCGGCCTGGAAGTAGGCGACGGCATAGCTCGGTGAGATTGCCGCCAGCGCATGCGGGCCCTTGACGAGGGACCCGATCCCGGCAAGGGCCAGTACGACGAACCAGAGAACCATCACCGGCCCGTACAGCCGGCCGATCGCACCGGTGCCGATGTGCTGCAAGACGAAGACACCGGCGAGGATCACCAACGCGGCGGGCAGGACGATCGGCGACAGCGCGGAGTTGGCGACAGTCAGCCCCTCGGCGGCGGAGAGCACACTGATCGCCGGGGTGATGACGCTGTCCCCCAGGAACATTGCCGCGCCGACCATGCCTAGGAAGACGGTGACTGTCACCGTGCGGTGAGAGGTCGCGGTCCGGCGCAGCAGCGCCAGCAGGGCGAGGAGACCGCCCTCACCTTCGTTGTCAGTGCGCAGCAGCAGGCCGACGTACAACGCCGTGACGACCAGCAGGAGGCTCCAGATGACAGTCGAGGTCAGGCCGTAGACGGTGGCCTGGTCGAGCCGATCGCCCTCGCCGAGCACCGACCGCATCGCGTAGAGCGGACTCGTGCCGATGTCACCGAAGACCACACCGAGCGCCCCGACGGCCAGGCCGATCCCGCCGCGCGCCGATGCCATGCAGGGCTGGTACCCGCCGACCGACCCTCCTCACTCCCCGATGGACTCCTATGCCGCACACCGGCCGCGCGCCGCCAGGTCGCTTCCATGCGAGTCCATCTACCGTCGGTGACCCTGGCCCATCTGGGCCACTGTGTCGTAACCGAGATCAGGTATCTGTTGGAGGGGTCGATCACAGACGATGAACGTGGCCGCCTGCGCAGCTACTCCTCGGAGGAACACGTGACCGATCCGACTGTCATCCATCTCGGCCGGCCTCGATCCGTCCTTGCGCGTGGGCTTCTGCTGCTCATCGAGGCCGTAGTGGTGCCGGGCGCCGTGCTCTATGCATGCACCACGGCAGGTCATCCGATGACGGGCATGCTCGCCGTCTTCGCTTGGCGCACCGCCTGGATCGGCGTACGGCGGACGGCGCACTGCCGCGTCCCCACGACCTGCTGGTTCGCCTTCGCCCTGTTCCTGGCCCGGACCGCCACCGGTGTCGCCGTCTCCTCGGTCGCCCTCTACCTGCTCGTCCCGGTCCTGCTGTCCGCCGCCCAGAGCACGCTCTTCCTCGGCTCGGCATTCACGCGTCGGCCGCTGCTGATGCGGCTCGCCGCCGACTACACCGAGGACCTGCCGGACCGCCCGCACCTCCGTCGCGTCTTCGCCCAGATGTCAGGCATCTGGGGTGGCATCCATCTCGCCTCTGCGGCCATCGGTGCCTGGGCGCTGACCCTCACCCCCATGCACGCCGTCGCCGTCACCAGCATCCTGGGGATCGCGTGCACGGTGGCCTCGGCCTGTGGCTGCCTCTCCTGGGGCCTGTGGCGCGCGGCCCGCATCCCCGACTTGCGCATCGTGTACGCCGAGGAGCAGCCCCCTTTGCAGACTCTCGTTCCTGTCGACAGCCTCTTGGCTCAGCCAGCCGCCTGACGATCGATCCACCCGGTCCGGACCTGCGTCATGCGTGGTCGGGAACCGGGTATTGGTGCTCGTGATCGCCGACCCCGCACCTCTGGCACGGACCCGGACAGTCGCCTCAGTGCCCTCCTCCCATGTGTATGTCCGCCATGTGGCCGCCGAGGTCGACGATGGCGTCTACCGCCTCCCGGACCCGGATCCGGCGGACCCGGCGCGCTCGGCGGAGCAGGTCTGGTGGCCGCCGGTGATGCTGCAGCCCGATTGGGTCGCCTCCCATGACTTCGATGTCTTCCACATCCAGTTCGGATTCGATGCCTGGGACCCGCGGGATCTGCAGAAGCTGATACTCGAGCTTGCAGCGCGGAACAAGCCGTTGATCTACACCGCACACGATCTGCGCAACCCGCACCACGAGGACCGGCGCCTGCACGATGCGCAGCTCGACGTGCTGGTGCCCGCTGCAAGCACCGTCATCACGTTGACGGAAGGAGCAGCCTCGGAGATCCGCCGTCGATGGAGCTGCGACGCCGTCATCCTTCCGCACCCGCACGTCGTCCCTTTCGAGCGAATGCGTCGGACCGCAGCCCGGCCGGCGGACCGACCCTTCCGGGTGGGTCTCCACCTCAAGAGCCTGCGTGCCAGCATGGACCCGGCGCGGCTACTGCCTCAACTGATCAGCAGCGTGCAAGCGCTCCCGAACGCCGTGCTTCAGGTCAACGGCCATCGCGACGTACTTGATCCTGGCGGTGCCCGCGAGGATCCGCAGCTACGGCAATACCTAGGCAAGGCGGCCGCACGCGGGCAACTCGAGTTGCACGTGCACGACTACATGTCCGACGACGAGCTCTGGGACTACCTGGAGTCCCTGGACGTCTCCGTGCTGCCCTACCGGTTCGGTACACACTCGGGCTGGTTGGAAGCCTGCCGGGATCTGGGCACGGCTGTCGTCGCCCCTGACTGTGGCTATTACGCCGATCAGGGCGCTACCGCGACCTACCACCACCACGAGGACTCCTACGATCCGGCTTCCCTCGACCGAGCCCTCCGACAGGTCTTCGACGCAGGCGTGCCGTCGGCTGTCTCAGTCGACGAGCGTCGACGCCAGCGGGCCGACATCGCAGCCGCGCACCGACGGATCTACCAGGACGCCCTGACCGGTACCTCCGCATGACCCCGCTACGCATCTGCTTGATCGCCTCCAGCAGGTTCCCCATCCGGGAGCCTTTCGCCGGCGGCATGGAGGCTCACACCCACGCCTTGGCTCGTGCGCTGATCCGACGGGGGCATGACGTCACCCTCTACGCCGGGGACGGCACCGACCCTGCCCTTGGAGCCCGCAGCCTCAAGGCCGTCGCCGGATTCCATGTCAGCGCCCAAGCACGGCGCGACATCGCTGCGGCTCCCGACGACTGGATGGAGGATCATCACGCCTATCTCGCGCTCCTGCTGGAACTCTGTCGGGGGGCACCGGATCGCTTCGACGTCGTCCACAACAACAGCCTTCACTACCTCCCGATCGCCATGGCCGCCGCGTTGCCGATGCCGATGGTGACGACCCTGCACACGCCACCGGTCCCCTGGCTCGAGTCGGCGCTGCGGTTCGCCCCGCCCAACAGCCGATTCGTGGCCGTCAGCGATCACGTCCGCCGGGCCTGGCGTCATGTCGTCTCGTCGACCACGATCACGAACGGCGTGGACACCGACCTGTGGGCCGCCGGTTCTGGCGGTGGAGGAGCGGTCTGGTTCGGCCGGATCGTGCCCGAGAAGGCTCCGCACCTCGCCATCGACGCCGCGCGCGCAGCAGGTCTCGACCTTCAGTTAGCGGGGCCGATCTACGACCGCGCGTACTTCGTCCGTGAGGTCGAGCCGCGCCTGGGTCCCGACGTGCAGATGGTCGGCCATCTCTCGCAGCGGGGCCTGGCAGAGCTGGCCGGCCGTGCCCGAGTCGCCCTCGTGACGCCCGCCTGGGACGAGCCCTACGGCTTGGTCGCGGCCGAGGCCATGTCGTGTGGCACCCCGGTGGCAGCGATCCGGCGTGGAGCGATGGCCGAGGTCGTCGGTGAGGCGGGAGGGCGACTGGCAAGCGTCGGCGACACGTCCGGGCTAGCACGTGCGGCCCTCGAAGCCGCGGAGCTACCACGCAGCGGGGTACGGACCTGGGCCCTCCACCACCACAGCCTGGACCGGATGGTCGACGAGTACGAGGCCCTCTACCGCACGACGGCGCTGGGACGGGCAGCGTGATCGGCTGGTACGTGCACCACCACGGCTCGGGCCACCTTCACCGAGCGCGGGCCGTGCAGAACGCCCTGAGTACGCCGACGACCGTCCTGTCCTCACTCTCACGGCCCCTGGACTGGCACGGTCCGTGGGTGCGTCTGGAGCGCGACGACACCGGGCCCACGCGACAACCCGATGCCGATGGCCGATTGCACTGGGCTCCGCTCCGCCACCCTGGGCTCGCAACGCGCATGGCACAGGTCTCCGACTGGATCCGGGCAGCACGACCGGCGCTCCTGGTCTGCGACGTGTCGGTGGAGGTATCCCTGCTGGCTCGACTGCATGGCATCCCGGTCGTCTCCGTCGCGATGCCGGGCGACCGCAGCGATCCGCCCCACCGACTCGGCTACGACGTGTCGACTGTGCTGATCGGGTGCTGGCCGAACGATGCCGGCGACGTGTTCCGCAGTGCACCTGAGGCGGTCGCCAAGCTCCGATCGGTCGGTGGTCTGTCACGATTCCCGGTCGCCCCGACTGGACCGAGGCGGGCTGGTCCGCCTCGCGTGAGCGTGTTGCTCGGCACGGGCGGCAGCGACATCACCGCGTCCATGATCGACGACGCCCGGTCCCAGAGCCCCGAATGGGAATGGACCGTGATGGGCCGCCACCTGGATCGATGGTCCGCAACACCGTTCGACGCCGTACGCGATGCCGACGTCGTCGTCACTCAGGCCGGCCAGAACGCCATCGCGGAGGTGGCCGCCGCACGCCGCCCGGCTGTCGTGATTCCGGCCGACCGGCCACACGACGAGCAACGCGCGACGGCGAGGGCGCTGGCCGAGGGCGACTGGCCGGCCGTCGTCCGTCCGACGTGGCCCCACACCGGCTGGGCGGAGCTCCTCCAGCACGCCGCCGGTCTCGACCACACCCGCTGGGCGGCCTGGTGCGACGGCCAGGCGGCGCTGCGGTTCGCCGCGATCGTCGACGAGCTGGCCGAGCGCTACCTGACGGACGCGTCGTGAAAACGGCAGTGGTCACCATCGCCCACGGGCGGCACCATCACCTCGTCGAGCAGCAGCGCTCCCTGATGGCCGGCTCGCTGCGCCCCGAGATCTACGTGGTGGTAGCGATGGATGACACCGAGATCGGACAGCATCTGGAGCCAGAGCTCCGTCCCCGAGTCCTGCATCTGCCGGCCGATCGTCGTGGGCTGCCCCTCGCGCACGCTCGCAACGTCGGCGCTCAGTGCGCGCTCGATGCAGGTGCGGAGGTCCTGATCATGTTGGACGTGGACTGTCTGGCCGGCCGCGAGCTGGTCGGGGGGTACACGGAGGTGGCGTCACACCACCCGGCAGCAGTCTGGTCGGGACCCGTCACCTACCTGCGCCCGCCCGGCCCGACCGGTTACGACCTCGCCGGGCTCGACACGTACGACGACCCTCATCCGGCACGACCCGCGCCGCGGCCCGGAGAGAACGTCCTCGGCGCCTCGCCCAACCTCTTCTGGTCGTTGTCGTTCGGTCTCCACCGCCGGGCCTGGGAGCAGTCGGGCGGCTTCTGCGAGGAATACGCCGGATACGGTGGAGAGGACACCGACTTCGGGAACATCGCCGTTGCCCGTGGCCTCGAGCTCGGGTGGACCGGCACACCTCGTGCCTATCATCAGCATCACCCCGTTGCTGACCCGCCGTACCAACATCTTGACGACATCCTCCGCAACGGCCGCCTGTTCCGCTCGCGATGGGGGTGCTGGCCGATGCAGGGCTGGCTGGAGGAGTTCGAGCGCCGCGGACTCATCGAGTCATGCGACGGCGACTGGGTGCGGCGCGCAGGGTCCTGACGCTTCGCTCCGTCCACGGCCGTCCGCTGCGCGATCAGGACGGCGATGTCGTCGGCGAGGTGCTGGCCAACGACGTGGTTTGCGCAAACTGATGCAGGCCATCTCGGGCTCATCGGCCGAGGCCAACGCCATCGGTGTGGGCCGCGCGGCGGCGCCGCGCGGAACATCACGACGCCACCTCGGGTTGTGTCGACACATACCCCCTTGGAGGAGCAAGACATGGCAGTGATCGGGATCATCGGAGCCGGGCAGATCGGCGGCTCTCTCACGCGGCGCTTGCGCGAGCTGGGCCATGAGGTGCGGGTGTCCAACTCGCGGGCGCCGGAGACGCTTGCGGACCTCGCCGACGAGACCGGCGCGAGAGCCGTCTGGGCAGCTGAGGCCGCGAAGGATGCCGACATCGTGATCGTCAGCATCCCTCAGAAGAACACTCCCGATCTCGCCCCAGGCATCGTCGCCGACCGGAAGCCCGGCGCCCCCGTGATCGAGACCAACAACTACTACCCGCAGCAACGCGACGGCCGGATCGCGGCCATCGAGGACGGTACGCCGGAGAGCGTCTGGGTCTCCCAGCTCCTCGATGCACCGGTCTACAAGGCCTTCAACGGGATCTGGTGGAAGCACCTGCTCGAGTCCGGCAAGCCGGCTGGCACCGAGGGGCGGATCGCTCTGCCGGTCGCCGGTGCCGACGGCGACGCCAAGCAGGTCGTGCTCGATCTCGTCGACTCCCTCGGCTTCGACCCCGTCGACGCCGGCAGCCTCGAGGAGTCCTGGCGCCAGCAGCCCGGCACGCCCGTCTACGGCAAGGACTACGACGCCGCTGGCGTGGTCAAGGCCCTGGCGGAGGCTACGCCCGAACGCCCCGCCGAGTTCCGCGCCTGAACGGTCAGGGCCAGCACGACGAAAAAGCGGTGTGGCCGGCGTTACCGCTGACCACACCGCTTCCGT
>Ga0164242_10002494_pt1 | contig 21322 bp, 23 predicted proteins | sample OricomgcompostMG_FD_108783 | JGI IMG/M metagenome (GOLD analysis project Ga0164242, IMG submission 108783) | Miracle-Growth compost microbial communities from Emeryville, California, USA - Original compost - Miracle growth compost (MG) ... | reverse complement strand
TCGAACCCCTGACCCCCACACTGCCAGTGTGGTGCGCTACCAGCTGCGCCACAGCCCCTTACGGTTTCGGTCCCGGAGGACCGAAAGGCAATGCTACACGGCGCCCGGAGCACTTCCGACCGGGGTCACCGCACCAGACGGCACCGGTGCTCAACCTCCCATCCACGGCTCACGGGAGCACCGTCAGTCACATCGGTCACAGCAGTCCCGGGGCCCGAGAAATCGGGCATCGTACGTGACGACACGCCGCGACTGAAAAGTGCCCGAAGTGCTGGACTTCCGGGGCCCTCGACCATACTTGGATCCAGCAAGTACACCGACGATCAAGGGAGATCCCCGTGAACCGCAAGGAACTGGTGGCCGCCGTCGCCGACGCTTCGGACCTCGAGCAGAAGACGGTCGACGCCGTTCTGCGTGGCCTGCAGGCAACGCTCGAGAAGGCCGCGGCCTCGGGTGACAAGGTTTCCGTCCCCGGCTTCTTCGCGCTCGCGGTCGGCCAGCGTGCCGCCCGCGAGGGTCGCAACCCGGCGACCGGCGAGACCATCAAGATCCCGGCCGCCAAAACGGTCAAGCTGACCGCGGGCAGCGCGCTGAAGGAAGCCGCCAACAGCGGCAAGAAGAAGTAGGACTTCTTCACGCAGACGGCGAGGGCCGCCCACCGGTTGGTGGGCGGCCCTTCTGCTTGTGACGGGCCGCCCCTTCGTCACGGCTCACCGCCGGGCGGACCCGACCACCGAGTCAGCTGGCCGCGGGGCTGCCGCTGGCCTTCACGGTCGCAGTCGTGGACGCCGAAGCCGACCCGGACGCCGTCGCGGTCGGGGTGGGCGTCGGCGACGGGTCCGGGGCGGGGCCCTTCGCATCGACCGCCGCGATCGCCGCGGTCAGCGATTCCAGGGACGGCGAGGCGAGTCGCGTGCCGTTGACGTACACGACCGGCGTGAGCCCGATACCGGCCTTCGAGGCGGACTCGGTCAGCTGGGCCACCACGTCCTTGTGCGTCTCGCTCTGGACGCAGTCGCGGAAGGTGGTCTGCTGGTCGTCGGTCAGCCCGCCGATCTCGGTGGCGTAACGCAGGAAGTCGGCGACGCCGCGGCCGGACTGCGAGGTCGGCCGCACGAGCTTGCCCGACTTGTCGGTGCTGACGAGCACGTTGTGGTACTTCACGAAGAAGTCGGTGCTGACATCGGCCGCGCACAGTGCCGCGTTGGCCGCGCGCGTGGAGTAACCCGAGCCGTCGGTGGAGTGGTCCAGACCGGCCACCAGGTGGAACTTCACCTGCAGCAGGTTCGCCGGGACGTCCTTGGCGATCAGGTCCTTGATCGACTTCGCGAACGTGGTCGCCTCGGGGCTGAACAGGTCGGTGTAGATCTCCGCCGTGGCTGCGGCGTCCTTGCCGTACGTGACGCCGTGCAGCGGGCTCACCGCACTCACCGATGTCACGTCGCGGAACTGCGCGTTACTACGCAGGACGGTCGCGCCGACGAGCGTGACGACGACGGTCAGCACCGCGACGCCGACGCCGAGGAACCGGTTGCGGACCGTGGCGGCCCGTACCTTGGCCGCCACCTCGCGCTCGTATTTGGCCCGGCCCTGCGGGTCGCGCAAGCGCTTGGCCGACGGCTGCTCCACCCAGTCGTTGCGCGCGAGGTAGTCGTCGACCGCCAGGCGGGTGTCCGGCCACAGCACCACGAAGACCGCGGCGGCGAGCAGCACCAGCGTGAGCAGCACCGGCAGCGCCCAGCTCGGCGAGGGCGTGAGGCCGCCGACGCCGAAGATCCCGGATGACACGTGCAGCCCGCGCGCCGCCGCCTGGATCACCGCGACGCTCAGGACCAAGAGCACGATCGCGGCGAGCAGGGCTACCCACCGGGTGAGCATGCCCAGGATGAGCACGACGCCGAGCACGAACAGCAGCACCGGCAGTCCGTACCCGATGATCTTGGTCAGCCATTCGGGCGAGAAGTCGTACGCTCGCACGGTCTGCTTGAACGATCGCGGTCCCTCGAGCTTGGGCAGACTGGAGATCAGCAGTACGACACCCACCGCGAGGCGGGCAACGGTACCGATCCAGCCGCTACCGCGGAACGGCGCCGGGGACGGGAAACTCAGGGGTTTCAGGCTCACGAGCCCGCATTCTGCCGGACGTCCCTGGGATCTTGTTCAGCGGCGCGGCGAATCAGCCGGCGACGACCTTGAGGTCGTGCGCGATGGACTGCTGCTCGTTGCTGCTGGAGTTGAAGGCCACATGCGCGTAGTCGTCCGGTCCGAACAGCAGCACCTCGGCCGAGTGCGTCTGCCCGTCCTCCTCGCTGAGCATCACGTGTGCGGAGGCCTCGGCGGCGTGGACCTGATCGTCCGTGCCGCGCAGCCCGACGTACGTCGCCTGCACGTCAGGTGTGAAGTAGCTCAGCCACTTGGTGATCACTCCGGCGTTGTCGCGCTTGACGTCGGTCGAGACGAAGACGACGTACGTCTTCTTCTGCAACTCAGCCGGCAGCGACTTCAGCGCCAGCCGGATGTCGGCCATGGTCTCGGGGCAGACGTCCGGGCAGTTCGTGTAGCCGAAGAACAGCAGGGTGGGATGACCGGCGGTCGCAGTGCCGAACGCGAACGGCTTGCCGGCGGTGTCGGTGAGCGTGAACTGCGGCCGCGGCTGGGCCGGCTCGAGGGGAAATCCCAGGTACTTGCCGGTGGCGCCGGCTTGATCGTTCAGCCCGGTCTTGGACGCCGCCGACGGGTGCGAGGACGAGCACCCGGCAAGCGCGAGGGCGGCCAGTGCGGCGATTACCGCGACGAATTTCTTCACGGGTGCTCCCCCGGCGCGTACACCGTCGCGGTCACCGCGACCGGTGGCAGGTTCTCGAAGGTCAGTTGCATGGAGACGTTCTGCCCCGCTTTCACCGTGCCGATGAGCTGCGTGATCATCACGTGCCCGTTCCCGGGCGAGAGTACGAGCCGGCCCCGTGCGGGGATCACGACTCCCCCCGTCTCGGCGGACATGTTGGCCGTGTGCAGCACGTTCGACTCCCCCGCCCCCGTGACGACCGACAGCAGCGTCTGCGCTTCGTTCGTCGAGTTGTACGCCGTGAAATAGCCCGCCGCGGCCTGGGTCGGCGGCACCGGAGCGGCGATCCAGGCGTCGCTCACCACGATCGCGGAGGTGCTCTGCGACGGCGAACCGGCGGACTGCGGCACCGCACCTCGGATCAGCCCCGCCAACCCGAGGGCGACGACGGCCACTCCGGCGATGAGCCCCTTCACTTGCTCCCCTGCTCCCGCTTCGCCCGGTTCACCACGGCCAGGCTCACGGCGACGGCGGCGAGCGCCAGCGCGACGATCGCCAGCGTGCGCGAGGTGGCGTCACTGCTGCTCTTCGTGGACGCTACCGGTGCACTGTCCCCCGAGGACGCGGTGAGGGTGAGCGTCGGCTTGGGGTGCTCCGGCTCGGAGTTGCTGCCCGGGGCGGCGGTCTGGTTCCACTGCACCACAGAACCGTCGCTGTAGGTCTGGATCGCGGCGAAGGCGAGGCTGTCGACCTTGGGCAGCGGGCCGGCACTGACGTTGAACGTGTCGAACTCCCCCGGCCTGATCCCGGTGCCGGTGGCGGTCCACGTGATGGAGCTGACCGCCTCGGTGATCTGGTTGCCGTCGTCGTCGGTCAGCGGCGTTGCGAGCTTGGCGGTCTTCTCGCTCCAGGTCCACCCCGGCTTCGGCTGCACCGACACCGACGCGATCGGCGCCTCGGCCGGGAAGTCGACTTCGAGCTTGGTGGTCGAGGCGGTCGCGCTCTCGGTCGGTGCCTTGAACGTCAGCGTGGCGTACCCGCCCTGCGTGGCTCCCTGACCGCTGACGGTGACGTGCGCGTACGCCGGTGCGGCCAGCGCGAGGACGGCGATGCCAGCGGCGGCGGCGATCAGCTTCTTCATGCGAGTTCCTTTCAATGCAATGTGAGCGTGGCGTCGGTGGTGACCGCGTCGGCGGTCGAGGTGGAGACGACGAGGTCGATCCGCCAGCGGCCCGCCACCGGCAGGTTGACGGAGGTGGCGGCGTACAGGTTCTTCGCCTCGGCCTTGAGCGGGACCGGCAGGGGGCCGATCTGCTTGGCGCTCTGCGTGGCCGTCGCGGTGACGGACTGTGGCGCGGTGCCGTCCGAGAGCTCGACGGTGATCGTGACGTTGCCGTGGACGCCGGGGTCGAGGGTGACCGTCGCGGTACGCCCGGCGGTCAGCGGTGCCAGCGCGGTCACCGGCTTGCGGTCGTTCGCGGCCAGGGCCTCGCGACCGCGCGGCTGCCCGACGAGGATCGAGGTCGCGATCAGCACGAGCACGGCGATGCCGAGTTCGACCAGCACCGACCGACGCATCCGCTCGAGCGTGATGGCGCCGGTGTCGTCCGCCTGCGCGTAGCTGCGGCGGTTGATCGCCACGCGGCTCCAGTTGCCGAGCGCCATCAGCGCGAGCAGGCCGACCACCTTCGCGACGACCAGCCACCCGTATTCGGTGGCGAAGATCGCTCGCGGCGTAGCGATGCCGCGCCAGGCGGCGTACCCGCCGGTCACGATGATCACGGCGACGCTGGCGAAGGCGACCGCGGAGAAGCTCGGCAGGAGATCGCGCCGCATCCGGGAGGCGATCAGCATGGCCAGGCCGCCGAGCCAAGCGGACATGGCCAGCACGTGCAGCGTGTCGAGCGGGAGCGAGATCCACGCCGGGTTGGTCGTCCGCGCGTGTCCCACGGCGCTGAACGTGATCGCGATGCCGAGCATCCAGAGCCAGACGGCGTCGGTGGACTCGATCCGGGTGCCCCGGCCGCCGCCCACCCGGCGTGCCGTGATCGCGAGCAGACCCAGCAGGACCAGGCGCACGCAGTGCCAGAGCCCGTAGTCGGAGTGCAGCGTGGCGTCCAGCAACGACCACGTCGGCAGGTCGCCCAGCCCGCGCCCGGCCACGTACGGCCCCTGCAGCAGCAGTTCGAGCAGCGCGCCGACGACGGCCAGCCACCACCCGACGCGCCGCACCCGGACCGCCCGCGGCTCGTCGCGGCCCTCGGGCCACACGGTCAGCAGCAGCCAGAGCCCGCCGAGCAGAGCGAAGCCGGCGTACGACAGCCACCGCGCGAGATCGAGCGCCCCCGAAGTCGAGTGCTTGATCGCGCCGCTGCCTGCGACCGGCGAGGTGACCAGCGCGCCGTTGCCGACGACGAAGCGGATGACGCCGGCGACCGGGTGCGAATCGGCCGAGATGACGCGGTAGCTGCCCGTGTACGTGCCGTCGGGCAGCCCCGACTTCAGCGCCGTCGTGATCTTCGTGGCGTCCCCGCCGGGGTGGGTGGCCGAACCGGTGTCGACGCGATCGCCTTGCTGGTCGGTGACGTTGAGGTAACCGATCCTGCCAAGGCTCACCGCCTCGTCGAACGTGATCGTCATCGAGGTCGGTGCGCTCTGCAGTCGCTCGCCGTCGGCGGGGTCGGACGAGGAGACCGTCGCGTGCGCGGACGCCGCCCCGGCGAAGATCAGCGCAGTGAGGAACAGCGCGCCGACCGCTGTGGCCAGCTTGAGGAACCGGTTCACGCCACGCCCCGGATCCCGGGCTCGTCGGGCCGTGCGGATGTCCCGGCGTTCGCTCCCGCCGCCGCGCCGGGCGGCAGCGCCCGCTCGGCCCGGTCGATCAGCATCAGCAGCCCCAACCCGGTCGCTGCGGCGATGTGCGTGGCGAGGCGGTCGGCGGTGACCACCCCGGCCACCAGGTCACGGACACCCAGGATGAGCAGGACGCCGATGAACGCGCCGAGGATCGCGATCAGCCCGGCCGCGCGACGGGGTCGCAGCGCAGTCAGCAGGAATGCGATCGCGATGGCCAGATTCCAGGCCGCGGCCTCGTGTGAGCCGTGCATCGACATGTGCATGCCGACGTTGTCGCCGCCGATCTCGGGGATCGCCAGGCCGAGTTGCACGAATCCGACCAATGCCAGCCCGATGCGCAGGACCAGCCGACGGCGCAGGACACGGCGTACCGGAAGCACTGTGGCTGCCATGATCGTCTCGGTGAGGTCCGGGACGCCGGCCGGCCCCACCCGCAGGGCGCGGGTCAGGCTGGTCGCCTGCTGAACCCAGTGCGCGCACTCCGGACAGGCCGCGAGATGCTGGTCGAGCGCTACGGCGGACACGCCGATGGGTTCCCCGTCCAGTCGGGCGGAGGCCGCATCGCGGGCCCGTTCGCAGCGCACGTAGAAATTGGTCTGCCACCGTGGCCGGTTGGTTCCCGGTGTGGGCCAGGTCACGGACAGGACGGGTGATGGACGAGTACGACGAGGTGACCCTCGCGGCGCTGCACGCCCGCCGCGGCGACACCGCCGCCGCGACCGCCTTCGTCCGCGCCACCCAGGCGGACGTGTGGCGGGCCTGCGCCGCGCTCGCCTCCCGGGACCTGGCCGACGAACTCACCCAGGAGACGTACGCGCGGGCTTTCGCGGGCCTGCACCGTTTCGCCGGGCGTTCGTCGGCACGGACCTGGCTGCTCGCGATCGCGCGCAACGTCTGCGCCGACGCGGTGCGCGCGCTGGTGCGCGATCGTGCCCGGCGCGCCGAGACCGGCGCCGGCGTGGAGCCGGCGGTCCCGGACGCGGCGGACGGCGTAGCGCTGCGCTCGCTGCTCGACGGTGTGGACGCCGAACGACGCGAGGCGTTCGTGCTCACGCAGCTGGTCGGGCTCTCCTACGCCGAGGCTGCAGATGTGGTCGGCTGCCCGGTCGGGACGATCCGCAGCCGGGTCGCGCGTGCGCGTGCCGACCTGGTCACCGCCCACGATGCCGCTACTGGGCGAGTTCGGCGCGGACTTTCTTCGTGACGTAGTGCTCGGCGACGAAGCTCATCGTCGGGATGGTGCCGGCCAGCGCGATCGGGATGATCCGCACCAGCGGCCAGCGCACCCGCAGTGCCAGGTCGGCCACCGAGATCACGTACACCAGGTAGAGGTAGCCGTGCAGCACCCACAGGATTCCGGTGAGCGGCTCCATGCCACCCGGGTGGATCGCCTTCACGATCAGGGCGATGCAACCGGCGATCAGCACGACACCTGTCGTGAATGCCATGATCCGGTAGCGGGTCAGCGCGCCGCCGACCTTCTGCGTCTTCCTGGCCGGCGTCTGGGTGGCTGTCACGCGGTGCCCTTCTCGTTCAGGTTCGCCAGATAGGCGTTGTACGCGGCAAGTTCTCGATCGTTGACCGGGCCGGGGGCGGCCGGCGGGACGTAGCGCCGATACGCCACCTCCTGCTGCTGCTCGGCGACCGCGGCCGCGGTGGCCTCGGCGACTGTCGGGAACTCGCCCTCGTTGTGCTTGGCCTGGTCACGCAACACGCGGTACCAGAGGAACACCCCGAAGCAGGCGAACGCCCACCACTGCAGCGCATAGCCGAAGTTCTGCACGCTGAAGCCCTTGGACTCCGACACGTCCAGCTGCCAACGGCCGAGCAGGATCATCGTCACGAACAGCACCAGCACGACGGCGTGGCCGAACACCCAGCCCGGCTTACGGGTGAATGCGTAACGACCGGCCATGCCTCCAGACTAGGTCAGCGGGTGTACGTCCGGATCCGGTAGTGCAGGCCGGTCTCAGAGGTGGCCCATTGCGGCTCCTCGCCGGGCTCGCGCCAGCCGGCTCCGATCGCCGGTGCGTAGGTGTCGCCGACGAAGGTCTCGGCGATCTCGGTGACCACCAGACGGTCGGCGAACGGCAGCGCGGCCTCGTAGACCGAGGCCCCGCCGATCACCCACACATCGGCGTCGATCGTGGACGTCGCGGCCGCGGTCAGTGCGTCGGCGAAATCGTCGGCCCGCGTCGCCCCCTCGGCGCCCCACCCCGGGTCACGTGACATCACGATGTTGAACCGGCCGGGCAGCGGCCGAACGCCGGGCGGCAACGACTCCCAGGTACGCCGCCCCATCACGACGGTCGCGCCGGTGGTGAGCCTGCGAAAGTGCGCGAGATCCTCGGGCAGGCGCCAGGGCAGGGTGTTGTCCCGCCCGATCACGCCGCCGGCGGACTGGGCCCAGACCAGTCCGATCACTAGACGGCCACCGGGGCCTTGATCGCTGGATGGTGCTCGTACCCGACGACCTCGAAGTCCTCGTAGGCGTAGTCGAAGATCGACGGAACGCCGTCCCGGACCCGCAGCGTCGGGAACTCGTACGGTTCACGCCCCAGCTGCTCGCGTACCTGCGCGACGTGGTTGTCGTAGACGTGGCAGTCGCCGCCGGTCCACACGAGGTCTCCGACGGACAGGCCCGTCTGCGCCGCGACCATGTGCACGAGCATCGAGTACGAGGCGATGTTGAACGGGACGCCGAGGAACAGGTCGGCGCTGCGCTGGTAGAGCTGCAGGGACAACCGTCCGTCGGCGACGTAGAACTGGAAGAACGCATGGCACGGCGGCAGCGCCATGTTCTCGATCTCAGCCACGTTCCAGGCGCTGACGATCAGCCGGCGCGAGTCGGGGTTCGACCGGATCTGCGAGATCACCTGCGCGATCTGGTCGATGTGCCCACCGCCGGGCGTCGGCCACGAACGCCACTGCACGCCGTAGACGGGCCCCAGCTCACCGGACGCGTCGGCCCATTCGTCCCAGATGGTGACGCCGTTCTCGCGTAACCACGCGACGTTGGACTCGCCGCGCAAGAACCACAGCAGTTCGATCGCCACCGACTTGAAGTGGACGCGCTTGGTGGTGATCAACGGAAAGCCCCGCGCCAGGTCGTAACGCAGCTGATGACCGAAGACACTGGTCGTACCGGTACCGGTGCGGTCGGACTTGTGCGCGCCCTCAGCCAGGACGTGTCGCAACAGGTCCTCGTACTGGGTATCGGCCATGCCCGCGACTTTAGCCGGGACGGACGTCATCGGAGTGATCGGCGAGGACGTCGACCAGCCGGCGCCGCCGCAGCGGGGGCGCATCTCCACCCGCCCCGATCCGGATGACCAACTGGGCGCCGCCGTCCAGGCCGAGCGTGTCGGTGATCTCGCGCCGCGTCTCGGCCAGCTCGATCGGCGTGGACAACAGCCCGAAGCCGAGTCCGGCGGACGCAAGCTCGAGCAGCACCCGCTGCAGAGCCTCCCCGGCGCGGATCCAGGCTGCTGCGTCATCGCCGGGGCTCACCAGCACCGCGATGCATTCGGTGCGGGCCGCCTCGCGTACACCCGCCTCGTCGATTGCCGCCTCCTCGGCGACGGACAGCATCGTGGCCACCCGCTTGACGCCGTCGAGCCGGCTGTCGTCGGAGGACAGCCATGCCTTCATCTCGGCGACGGCGGCGGGGCTGGCCTCGACGGTCTGCTCGGCCTGCCAGGCGCGCAGCGCGACCGTCACCCGCTCGTGCTCGTCGCAGATGTGCAGCCGGCAACCCTCGGCCGCGGCCGCGGCGCGCGCGCGAGCGAGGACCTCGACGTCGATGACGACGTTGCGCAACCCCGCCTGGGTCGGCCGTGCGCCCTCGATGTGCTGGTCTAGGTCGCCGATTCCGTCGTCCTCGGCGACCTCGCTGAGGCGCAACTGCGCGACCAGGTCACCGCGGCCGGGGTCAGGCAGCCGCCGGACCTCGACCCCTACGTCGGCGGCGGCGACGGCCACGCGGGCGTTGAACAGCGCACAGCCGAGGCTGAGGGTGAGTTGGCGGCCGAGCGGGTCGATCACCGGGAGGGCTCGGTCGCGGTCGGCCAGCAGCTCAAGGCGGTCGGCGTGTACTTCGATCCGCCACGGCTGGGTGTTCATGATCGACGTGGCCAGCGTGGCGCGGATGGCAGCGCGGCGCAGCGCTGCAGCTCGGGACATCGACACGCGAGTGGGTCAGTTCTTGCGCAGGTCCGCGCCGTACACCGCGGCCTGGGTACGCCGGCGCATCCCCAGCTTGGCCAGCAGGCTCGACACGTAGTTCTTCACGGTGGTCTCGGCGAGGAAAAGCCGCTCGGCGATCTGCCGGTTGGTGAGCCCCTCGGCGATGAGGTCCAGCACCTCGCGCTCGCGTTCGGAGAGGGAGGCCAGCTTGTCGTCCTCCTCCTTCGGCTTGCGGATCTGGTTGATCATCTTCTCCATCACGCCGGGGTCGATGAGAGTGCGCCCGAGCGCGACCTGGCGGATCGCGTCGATCAGACCCGAGCCGCGCACCTCCTTGAGCACGTACCCGCTCGCCCCCGCCAGCACTGCGGCCATGACCGCGTCCTGGTCGTCGTAGGAGGTCAGGATCAGGCAGTAGGTCTGCGGCAGTGCGCTGCGTACCTCGCGGCACACGTCGATGCCGCTGCCGTCGGGCAGGCGCCCGTCCAGGATCGCGACATCGGGTTTGGCCGCGAGGATCCGCGTGCGCGCCTCCTCCGCAGTGCCCGCCTCGCCGACGATCTCGAAGCCCGGCGTGCTCGACAACAGGTCGGCGAGACCGCGGCGTACGACTTCGTGATCGTCGAGCAGGAAGATCCGGATCGGTTTCTCGCTCGCTTCGGATGTCATCGCACCGGCACCTTCCATTTCAGCCTCGTCCCCCCTCCCGGGGTGGGTTCGATCATGAATGATCCGCCCCACCGCTCGGCTCGATGTCGCATGTTGCCCAAACCGCTGCTACGGGCGTGTTCTCCCGCACCGCGGCCATTGTCGGTAATGGTCAGCAACACCTCGTTGTCTACCACGGCGAGATCGACCTGGGTCGTCGTCGCGCCGGCGTGCTTGGCTACGTTGGTCAAACCCTCTCGTACCACCGCCACCAGATCGTCCGCCTGCTCGCCCACGACCTCAAGGTCCACTTGCCCGGAGAAGGTCGTCTGCGGCGAGAAACCGAGCGCTCGGCTCAGCTCGCCGGCCAGTCCGACCACCCGCTGCCGGGTGGTGCCGGCCGCCGCGCCGAGGGGCCCGCGCAGCTCGAAGATCGAGGTACGGATCTGGCGGATCGTCCGGTCGATGTCGGCGACCTGCGAACGCAACCGGTCGGCGTACAGCGGCTCGAGCGAGGCCGCTGTGCCCTCGATGGACAGCCCGACCGCGAACAGCTGCTGGATGACGTGGTCGTGCAGGTCGCGGGCGATGCGGTCGCGGTCCTCGAGTAGGGCGACCCGTTGCCGGTCGACCCGGGCGTTCGCCAGCTCGAGGGCGATGGACGCGTGACTGGCGAAGCTACCGGCCATCTCCACCTCGGCCTCGCTGAAGGCGGTACGCCCCTCGCGCCGCATGACCACCAGCGCACCCCGTACCTCGCTGGCACCGGCGAGCGGCAGCACCATCACCGGCCCGACGTCGATCGCCGCCTCGCCAGGAATCAGCTCCAAGCCGCGGGCATGGCTGCTGGGACGGTCCATGTGCAGGGCCTCGCCGCGCAGGATCACCTTCCCGGCGATGATCTCCTCCAGCGGACGCTGCCGTGCGACCAGCTCCTCCGCCCCGTCACCGATCGCGACCTCGACCATGCCAGCCCGGCCGTCGGGAGTGACCAGGACGACCGCGACGAGGTCGGCCTGACCGATGCGGTGGGCGCAGCGGGCGACCATCAGCAACGGATCCTCGCCGGACTCGGCCAGCAGTTGCGCGCCGATCTCGGCACTGGCCGCCAGCCACTGCTGACGCAGCTCGGCCTCGGCGTACTGGCGCGCGTTCGCGATCGCGTTCCCGGCGATGCGGGCGAGCGCCAGCATCAGCCGCACGTCCTGCTCGGTGAACGAGCCGCCCTCGCGCTCGGCGAGGTAGAGGTTGCCGTACGTCTCGTCCCCGACCCGGATAGGGACGCCGAGAAAGGACTCCATCGAGGGGTGGTTCGTCGGGAAGCCGTGGAACCGGGCGTCGCCGCTCAGCCGGTCGAGGCGGATCGGCTCCGCCGACTGCGTCACCGCGTCGAGCACGCCCTCGCCCTTGGGGTGCATCCCGATGCCCTCGGCAACGCCCTCGGCGACACCGACCGGCAGGAACTCCTGCAGGGTGCCGTCCGGTGCGAGTACGCCTATCCCCGCGAAGCCGGCGTGGCTCAGCTCCCGGGCGGCATCGGCCATCTGCCGCAACACGTCGGTGAGCTCGAGATGGCCGGTGACCAACGCGCTGGCGCGCAGCAGCGCTCGCAACTGTGGTGCGTCGAGAAAGTCGAGACCCTCGCCACTCGGCAGCCCAGCCATGTCGTTGACCTACCCCTATTGCTGAGTCGAATCGCTGATCAGATCAACGAGCCGACGTCGTCGCTTGCGCGGCTGCGGCGCCGCCTTGCCCAACCGGAGCATCACCTGCGGGACGCCCGGCAGCCCGAGTTCGTCCCGTGCGACGTACCGGGCCTGTTCGACCTCCAGCATCTGCGCCCGCAGAGCTGCAGTGAACCCGGCGGCAGCCGCTTCGAGCAATACCCGCTCGAGCGCCTCACCCGCGCGCAACCAGGATTCCGGATCGTCCCCGTCGGTGCACAGCAGCAGGACGCGCTGCATCGGCGTGTCCGCATCCGGCACCGGGATCGGCGCCCACCCGGGGTCGATCTCACCGCGGAAGCCCCGGATGATCCGCTCGCGGCGCGAGCCCGTGGCCGACCCCCACATCAGCATCTCGGCGAGCAGGGGCTCCTTGCTGCGATGGATCGCATCGGTGCGCTCGTTCAGCCGGATCAGCACCTTGCGCTCGGGCGCGCGGGTGATCGACACGAGCCTCGCGCCCTCTGCCGTGGCCGCTGCCTGTAGCCGGTGGATGAGTGCCGCCGGGGCGACCGGACCGGCAAGGAATTCGCCCTTGACGCTCTGGCGCAGGTCGATCGCCGCATCGAGATGGCCGATGCCCGGGCAGGGACCCTCCCCCGCGCAGACCTCCACCGCCACGTACCGCCGCGAGCCCAGGGCGTCAGGCAGCCGCTCGATCTCGGCGCGCAGGTCGTCGCGGCACAGCGCCACCCGGGCGTTGAACAGGGCGCACCCGATGCTGATGGTCAGCTGGCGTCGATCGGGGTCGAGCACACGCAGGTGGCGTTCGGGCTCGGCGAGGATGTCCAGTCCGTCCGGGCGCAGCGTGAAGTGCCACGGCTGAGTGTTCAGGACCGAAGGCGCCAGCGATGCGCGTACTGCGGCGCGCCGGAGCGCGCGGAGGGGGACATCCATGGGCCGTGCTTTCGTCGTCATGACTCCGTGCGCCCTCCTTCGGCACGGATTCGTGCAATCTATCCATCGGCCGCAACAGCGCGTTCAGGACATTCAGAACGTCACAGACACCATGTGACTTTCGACTGCCCCCTCAAGGGATGGGGCAGTCTCAGAACTGCCCGACGACGTCCACGATCATGATCTCGGCGGCGGCAGCCGGCTCGGCGGCGCTGGTGGACGTTGCCGGGACAGCGGCCGTGGCCGGCAGCAGGGCGATCGCCCGCGCGCCGACGGACTGCCCGCTGAGGGCGTCGATCACCTGCACCACGTTCGCGGCGGCGACCAGTTGCGGCGCCTGCCCCCAGGTCGACTCCGTGTTCTTGCCCGTGGCGAGGTCGGTCTGCACAACCTGGAGCACGAGCGTCTTGGACGTATCCAGCTCGGCGCCGCCACCCTTGACCAGCAGCTTGGAGGTCGGTGCCTCGGGCGCCGTCACACCGGCGACGCTGGTGATCGTCGGCGGGGTCGCGGGCGTATTGGTGATCTTCGGCCAGCCGGCGGAGGGCATCGCGCTGTCGATGGTTCCGGGTGCCGATGCGTCCGGCTTGTAGGTGGCCACGAGGTCGACGACGAAGACGAGGGTGTCGGTGCTGCTGATCCCGGCCTGGCTGTTTCCGGACGTGCCGTAACCGTCGGCGGGCGGGATCGTCAGCACGACACGGGAGCCGACCTTCTTACCCACGAGGGTCTTGTCCCAGCCGGGGATGACCTGCCCGGTGCCGATGACGAATCCGGCCGGTGCGCCGCGCGAGAAGGAGCTGTCGAAGACGTTCGGCTTGGCCGCCCAGGTCTCCCCGACGTAGTTCGCGACCAGGGTGTCGCCGGCGGCGATGGTGGCGCCGGTGCCCTCGACCAGGGTCTGCTGCGTCAGCTGCGTGGGTGCCGCCGTCGCCGGGATCGTCACCGTCGGCGTCGTGCCGTACGCCCCGGCCACGATGATGCCCGAGGTCGTGGCCGCCGACCCGGCCGATGAGCCGGCGTCCGGCGCGGCGCTGGTGGCCGGCAGCGAGGATGTCGTCGAGCCGGCAGCACCCGATCCGGAGGAGCAGGCGCCCAGCGCGAGGCAGGCAAGCAGAGACATCAGCGCCGCAGCGCGGCGGAGATTTGTGTACACGCAGGTCCCGTCGGTGGGGTCGAGCACGGGCAGACACCCCAGCTTATCCGCGCGCTGTCGGCGGGGGTTACTGGCCGGTTGCCCAGACCGGCGCGTGCCCGGCACGTGCCTGCCCTACCGTGGGAGCGGTGAACCTGCTGCAAGAGCTCGAACCGGTGGTCGCCGAGAACCTGGAGCGGCACCTCGCCGCGGCCAGGGAGTGGCACCCGCACGATTACGTGCCCTGGAGCAGAGGCCGCGACTTCGCGTTCCTCGGCGGTGAGGACTGGCGTCCGGAGGACTCGCCGCTGGACCCGGTGGCCAAGACTGCGATGGTGCTCAACCTGCTGACCGAGGACAACCTGCCCTCCTACCACCGCGAGATCGCCACCCGGTTCGGCCGCGACGACGCATGGGGCCAGTGGGTCGGACGTTGGACCGCTGAGGAGGGCCGCCACGGCATCGCCATGCGCGACTACCTGCTGGTCACCCGCGGCGTCGACCCGGTCGAGCTTGAGCGCGCCCGGATGGCGCAGATGAGCGTCGGCTACGACTCGCAGGGCAAGACCCCGTTGCAGACCTTGGCGTACGTCTCGTTCCAGGAGCTGGCGACCCGCGTCTCGCACCGCAACACCGGCAGGGCCACCGGCTGCCCGGTCGCCGAGAAGTTGCTCGCCCGCATCTCGACCGACGAGAACCTGCACATGGTCTTCTACCGCAACCTGATGGGCGCGGCCCTGGAGCTCGCACCCGACGAGGCGATGGAGGCGATCCGGGACGAGGTCGTCGGCTTCTCGATGCCCGGCGCCGCGATGACCGACTTCGCCCGGGCGTCGATCGTCCTGGCCAAGGCGGGGATCTACGACCTGCGCCAGCACCACGACGACGTGCTGGTCCCGGTGCTGCGGCACTGGCGCATCCTCGATCGGACGGACTTCGGTGCTCGCGGTGAGCAGGCCCGCGAGGAACTGGCCGCGTTCCTCGCCGACCTGGACGCCCGCGCCACGAAGTTCACCGAGCGACGCGACCGCGCATTGGCCACCGCGTCGGCCTGACCGAGCGCAGCACCCCACTCGCAGGCCGGGTGGGTGCTCGTCGCGTCGTCAGACCAGGCCGAGGGCGAGCATCGCGTCGGCGACCTGGGTGAAGCCCGCGACGTTGGCCCCGAGCAGGTAGCTACCGGGCACGCCGTACTCGTCGGCGGTGCTCAGGCACCGGTCGTGGATGGAGCGCATGATCGTCCCGAGGCGACGTTCGGTGTGCTCGAAGGTCCACGAGTCACGCGAGGCATTCTGCTGCATCTCCAGCGCGCTGGTCGCCACGCCGCCCGCGTTCGCCGCCTTGCCGGGCGCGAACAGCACACCGGCCTCGGTCAGGAGTTTGACCGCGTCGGGCGAGGTCGGCATGTTGGCGCCCTCCGCGACCACCCGACAGCCGTTGCGGATGAGTGCGGCGGCATCGGCCCCGTTGAGTTCGTTCTGGGTGGCACAGGGCAGCGCGATGTCGCACGGCACGTCCCAGATCGAACCCCCGGTGACCACCTGCGCCTCGGAACCGCGCGCCGTCGCGTAATCGGCGATGCGCCCCCGCTGTACCTCCTTGACCGCCTTGAGCAGGTCGAGGTCGATGCCCTTCTCGTCGACGACATATCCGCTGGAGTCGGAGCAAGCGATCACGGTGCCGCCGAGCTGGTGCACCTTCTCGATGGCGTAGACGGCGACGTTGCCGGAGCCCGAGACGACGACCCTCTTGCCGCCGAAGTCCTCGCCGCGCGTGGCCAGCATCGACTCGACGAAGAAGACCGTGCCGTACCCGGTCGCTTCGGTACGCACCTGCGAGCCGCCCCAGGTCAGGCCCTTGCCGGTCAGGACCCCCGACTCGTACCGGTTGGTGATCCGCTTGTATTGGCCGAACAGATAGCCGATCTCCCGGCCGCCCACACCGATGTCACCGGCGGGTACGTCGGTGTGCTCCCCGAGGTGCCGGTAGAGCTCGGTCATGAAGGACTGGCAGAACCGCATGATCTCGCCGTCGGAGCGACCTTTGGGGTCGAAGTCCGAGCCGCCCTTGCCACCACCGATCGGCATGCCGGTGAGCGAGTTCTTGAAGATCTGCTCGAAGCCGAGGAACTTGATGATCCCCAGGTAGACGGAGGGGTGGAAGCGCAGGCCTCCCTTGTACGGGCCGAGCGCCGAGTTGAACTCCACGCGAAAGCCGCGGTTGATCTGCACCGCCCCGGAGTCATCGACCCACGGAACCCGGAAGATGATCTGCCGCTCGGGCTCACACAGACGCTGGATGATCGCGGCCTCGGCGTACTGCGGATGCTTCGCGACCACCGGACCGAGGCTGTCCAGCACCTCGTGGACGGCCTGGTGGAACTCGGTCTCGCCAGGATTGCGCCGAAGGACATCGTCGAAGATCGTTTGCAGCTTCTCGTCGAGCAAGGACATAAGGGCCTTTCTCCGGGACCGGTCTCACGAACGTCCTCGATGCTTTCACAGACGCTGCCGCGGGTCCGTCGGCAGCCGGATGAGAGCGTCGCCAACGGCGAGCGTGCGCAGCGACAGGCCGGCCCGTTCGGCGATCTCACCACACCCGCCGGACCTCTCCTCGATCCTTCCCCCGGAGCCCTGCTGGGTCTGTCGTGCCGCCGCGTCCGATCGGTGTGCGCACCGCGCTGCGATCCGCCCGCCTGTTACGCACCGCGACCACGGACTGGAGCTTCTGGTCGCGACCATGTTGCTCGCCGGCGCGATCCAGATCGTTCTCGGCCTCGCACAGGTCGGCCGGCTCATGATTCCATCCCCGTTGGTAGCCATCATCGTCATCACGGCGGTCGCCTGGGGTGGCGGAATCGGAGTGCCGACCGTGAGCGACAGGGCGAGCTCCCCGACAGCCTGCCGTCACCGGCCTGTTCGGCGGCATGGGCGGCTGCATGGGCCGGCTGCATGGGCGGCGCCCCCGTGAACCGGCGTCCGTAATCAAAGCTGCGTGGGCCTTACTTACCCTCATGCGAACCGCTCTCTGCGGGTTACTGGGCCGGCCATTCGACTCGGTGACAGCGGCCGAGCCTCGGGCTAACCCCGATGACGTACTCGCGGCGGTCGAGTCACACGCAGCCAAACTCGGTCTGTCCCGAAACGAATACCTGCGTCGCCAGCTCGCTCAAGACGCAATGCGGTCGACCGCCCCTGTCACCATGGACGACCTGCGGTGGTTCACCGACACATTCAGCGACCTCGCTGATCCGGAGGCCATGCAACAGGCGTGGAAGTGACCTCCTCTGGCGAAACACGGCGCTGGCTCATCGACAAGTCAGCGCTTGTCTGCCTGAGTGAGAGCCTGGACGCATCGGAATGGATCTCGCGTATCGATCGCGGACTCGTGCGCATCGCCACAGTCACGATCTTGGAGGTCGGATTCTCTGCGAGATCAGCGGATGATCTTCGAGCGAAGTTACGCAGACCGCCCGTCTCGGCGATGCCTGTCGAGAACGCGACTCCAAGAGTCGAGGCGCGGGCCGTCGAAGTCCAAGAGCTACTCGCAGGGCTCGGCCATCACCGAGCACCATCGGTTCCGGACCTGATGATCGCCACAATCGCTGAACTGGCTGGGCTCTCGGTACTTCATGTCGACAAGGACTTCGAGCTGATCGCAGAGGTCACGCAACAGCCAACCGAGCGACTCCGCCTCACATAGCGACAGTCAGTCAGAAATCTGGGACTACGCGACACCGTGGCCCGCATGTCACACATCCGGCCAGAATCCGGAGTTCTCGTGGTGGAGAAGCGAGGAGCCTATTACAACCCGAAAGCCCAGGTCAGCGCCCTAGAGAAGCTGCTCCGGAAGCTCCCGAAGCCTGGTGCACCGGGTCCGAATCGACCCAGACGACGCAAGCCTGGCACGGCCCGTCAGCTAGACGCCGACCAGATCCAGGAGCTCATCGCGGCTTACCGGGCAGGCAACACCGTCTACCAGCTGGGCGACAAGTTCGGGATCGACCGCCGAACGGTCGGCAAGATCCTGACCCGCAACGGCGTCCTGACCAAACACCCCGGGCTCACTGACGCCGACATCGACCAAGCAGTCCACCTCTACGAGGACGGGTGGTCATTGGCCCGCATCGGCGAGCGGTTCGGCGTCACGGGCACCACAGTGCACCGGCGGCTACGCGAGCATGGCGTGACCCTGCGGACCCCGAACAGCTCCGCCCGATGAGCGGCAAGAAGCGACTCAGTCGTCACGACGACCGCCGAGGATCAGCCCTCACCCTATGGACTCTCTGGAACCTCGTCGATGCTACTGAAGAGCTGGACGGCGACGATGAATCCTTCACGGGAGAGATGTGGACGTATTATGCCCACCAGATCGCATACGAGTCCGATCGTCCGGAGCGCTCCCCGGATCTGCAGTCACCGCTCGGGCCACTGGACAGCGACCACGGATCCGTCGGATAGGCGGCGGTGAAGCCCGACGGACTGCGGCTGCCACTCCGCGTGTGGGGTCCGTGCTGGTCTACGTCAGGGCGCTAGTGGCCATCGGGTCCAAGCGGACTCCAGCCGTGAAGATACGGCTTCAGGTCCTCGGGGCCCGGCTCGGCAAGATGGGGTACGAGTACCTCGGGATTCTGAAGTGGGTCGGCCCTCGAAAGGATGTCCGCCACGAGGTCAAGCTGGGCATCCAGCGCCTCACGGACCGATGGATTGACGTCATGGGCCGCCGCACGGGCGAGCGATAAGAACTCTCGCTGTCTGGTGAGCCGCTGCCACTCCTTCTCGGCCCGCTCGAAGTGCTGCCATCGGACATCCTGGTCGTACCGGCGGCGCGCCTCGCTCATGGCGGCCTCCCAACGGCTACGACGCTCCTCGGCTTCGCGCTGGCGCTCGCGTTCCTTCCACGCGGCCCTGAGCTGATAGATCTCAAATGAGCGAAAAACCTCGGGGAGGCGGTCCTCGACCTTGATCGTCTTGACGTCGCGGTAGTGGTCTCCGTCGTAGGGAGTGCCTGGCCCGTCGACGATCAAATCGAGTCGCCCGCTTGGGATGAACTCCCAGCCGCGGTTCTCCACCCAGCATGGTTTGGTCTTGCGCTCGTTCCACCGCCGCGGCGCCAGCTGTTGACCTCCCCGGCCGGGAAGTTCTTTCACCTTCACGCTGTAGTTGCCAGCCGGTGTCCTTAAGACCAGCTGACTGTGGCTAGCCTTCCTCGCTTCGTATGGACTCATTGACTTACTCCGTGCCGGTGCGACAACGTCGACGCCGCGCTTCGGCGCTTCATCGGCGAGCGCTTGCAAGATCCGCGCCGCACGCGACACATGGTCACGCGTGACGTACTGCCAGTCCCGATCCTCGATGAATGCCTTCACCGCAGGGTGATATTTGCCGACGTGCTGCGGGACAGGCACCGGAACCGGGTCCACGAAGTCATCGACATGCTCGGTCAGCCGGATCTCCATCGGGCCAGCGCCCCATCGCCCCGTGGAACGCATCTCAAGCTTCTGGCCGCGCGGCCGCGCTGAGGACCTCAGACTCATGTTCACCAGCCGTCGGTGCTTGTCGATCCCCTTGCCGTCAAGGTCCAGGAGTAGTCGACCGTCCGCAGCAACGACGCGCTCGATCAGTTGGTCGGCTTCGGAAAGTTGGGGAGGTGCCGGCTTTCGCCCGGCCTCCTTCTGCTGCTCAAGTCCCTTTGCTGTCAGCTGCGCAGACCAGGTCGGCCCGCGGCCACAGATGGTGACTAGACCACGGCGCTCAAGCGCGCGGGCAACTACCCGATGCTCGAAGCCCTGGTCGTAGACGCCATGGGGACAACCGTTCGCGACCCACTGAAGGACAGCGATCTGCTTCTCGTTCAACGCTGACGGATCCCGACCCACCCTCAGGGCGCGATCTCTGGGTCCGCGCCGAGCTCAAAGTACTGCTCGGCCTGCTGGCGGATCCGGGCGAGCTTCTTCGCGATCGGGCTGTGATTGGCATATCCGAGCCGTTCAGCGATCTCATGCTGCCGGTATCCGCTGGACAAGAGCACCACTATCTCGCGCTGTTGGCTGTCCAGCAGGGCGAGGAAGTCGCTGGTCACCAGCTTGCCGAGCACCTCACTCTCGGGGCCCTGCACCGGGATCGTATCGGTCAACTCAACGAAGCGGACCTGGATCTTATTGCGCTTGCGGTAGAGCTTGCGCTCGAAGTCCTCGCGGGCGTACGACCATTGCGCAGAGAAGTCGTCGGTGACTCGGTGGCTTCGAACGGCGTCGAGGATCTCACGCAGCCGGCCGGTCCCGTCGGCGGCTTCAACGGTCTCGGCGACAATCTCTGCCGCATCGTCTTCGCCCATCCAGATCGGCCCGCCCATGCGCGGGTTCCCGGTCACTGCACCTTCTAGAACGCTCCCGTCCACCAGGGTCACTGGACCAACGATCTTTCCCCTGTCCGCCACGGGGAACGTCCGCAGGATCGCCTGAATCACCTCTGTTACCGGCGGCAGCCAGAAGTCCAGGTTGTGGGCGAGCAGTCGGATGGGATCGTCCTTCGAGAAGGCAGTGATCCGCGAACCAGAGTTCAGGTGTGGCCAGACTGTCCAAGCCCAGGCCTTCGCCAGGCGATCGCCGAAGTCGGATGCGAGGAACCGGTCCACGTCGCTGTAGTCAGCTAGGAACGGCCACTGCCCACGTCGAAGGAGTGGCAGTCCAAACCGGTCGAGCGTGGCTCTCGGAAGAAGGTGGAGGAGGGGTGCGTACTCGAAGTAGCGCGACTCGGTACGAGGCACAAGGATCAGGTTGATGTCGCCCAGATCGGCGATCTTGGCGATTGGGGCAGGCATCTCGTCTTGATCGAAGAACCGGCGCCGGAACTGACCAGCCTCCCACAGCATGTTCCACCTCCCGACCTGGCCGGCCATCTCCAAGTCGGGGTGGTCCATCTCGATGGCGACGTAGTCCGGTAGCGCGGGTTCAACGGGCCGTATCACACCACTGAACATCATCCCGGCTGACAAGTTGTAGAGCGACGGGTACGTCTCTGGGGTCGCTTCGTCGGCGGGCACGAACGTGCCATCCCGCAGCCAAGCCTCAAGCTCAGCCGCTGTCGGCTC
>Ga0164242_10002493_pt1 | contig 21323 bp, 12 predicted proteins | sample OricomgcompostMG_FD_108783 | JGI IMG/M metagenome (GOLD analysis project Ga0164242, IMG submission 108783) | Miracle-Growth compost microbial communities from Emeryville, California, USA - Original compost - Miracle growth compost (MG) ... | reverse complement strand
GGACCGCTGCGCTGCGGGGCGAGCGGCGCCAGCCGGAGGGAGCCCGTCACCGCGGGCATCTCGTGCTGCGCCGGTGTCGACCACGGCCGCAGCTCGGGGGCCGGCGCCAGCGCGGAGCTCGCCCAGGCGGGAACCGGGTCACCGGACGCCGGCGGTCCGGCAGGTCCGACCTCGGCCGCCCGAGCGTGCTCCACGTCGAGGGCCGGTTCCCCGGCCGGGCGGCCCGCGGCGACACCGGGGCGCGCGAGAGCCCGCGCGTCGAGCACCTCGTCGCGCGCGGCGCGGTCGTGCCACCCGCGGCGGCGGCCCGTGCGGTCGACGAGCGGCGAGGCGAGCACGACGAACGCCCCGACGAGGCACGCCAGCGAGCCCGCCGCGACGACGAGACCCCGCACCAGGACGCGGGCCATGCCGATCGGCCGCCGCGTCTCGACGTCGACCGTCCGGATGCCGCACAGCAGGCGTCCGACGGTCCACCCGCGGCGCCCGTGGAGCACCCACTGGACGACCGCGAGCGCGAGGCCGAGCCCGCCGGCGAGCGCGAGCAGACCGCCCGACGGCGGGTCGGCGTCGGACCCCGACCGGACGGTCAGCAGCGCCCAGCCGCCCGCCGCGAAGGCGAGCGCGGCGTCGACGAGGAACGCCCCGACGCGGCGCGGATAGGACGCCAGGTCGGCGTCGAGCGGTCGGGGACGCGCGCGCGGCGCATGGTCCAGGGCCGGCGCGTACAGCGCGGGCGCGGGCCGCCCGTCGGCGCTCGGGTGGGGGTCGGTCATCGTCGCCTCCTGCGGAGGTTCGGGCGGGCGGGCCGGCGCACGCGCGCGCGTCCCGGTGCCGGGTCGGGCCGCCGCTGCGCGCGGGTCGCGCCGCGGCGCAGCGACGCGGTGGACAGGCGCGCGCGCAGCCGCCGGCGCCAGCGCACCGAGCGGGACATCGCGGCGAGTGCGGCGTCGACGTCGGCCCAGTACGCACGCGTCTGCGCGTCGGTCGGCGTGCCGGGGGCGAAGACCGCACGGTCGGCGGCGCGCGCCAGCGCGTCGACCCGCGACGCGACGGCCGCCGGCGCGGGTCCGCCCGCGAACGACGCCGCGAGGGCGCGCGCGGACTCGACGCGGGTCGCGGTCGGCGGCACGGGGCTGCGCAGGTCGCGTGCGCGGTCGAGCACCTCGGCGTAGCCGCCCGCGACGCGGGCCACCGGGTCCCGGTCGCGTCGCCGCCGGCGCCGACGCCGGGCCTTGAGCAGCCCCACGACGACGAACGGCAGCGCGAGCACGGCCAGAGGCACGCCCACCACGCCCGCGACGGTCGCCACCGTGCGCCACACCGTCGCGGCGGACGCGGGCTTCGGCGGCGCGTCGGTCTGCGGCTGCTCGGTGTCGACGTCCGGCGGCTTGACGGCGGCGGGCGGCACCGGCGGCGGCTGCACCACCTGCGGGTCCGGCTCGGCGGGCTTCGGCTTCTGCTGCTGCTGCGGCGTCTGCTGCGGGGGCGGGGTCGCGTCGAACGGCACCCAGCCGTACCCGGCGAAGTCGACCTCGACCCAGGCCTGCACGTCCTTGCCCTTGACCGCGACGGTCCCGCTGCCCGCGTCGGCATCGGAGGCGCCGGCGGTGCCGGACGTGCCCGCCGTCGCGCCCGAACCGGGGACGAAGCCGAGCACCACACGCGCGGGCAGGCCCATGGCGCGGGCCATGAGCGCCATCGCCGACGCGTACTGCTCGCCGTCGCCGACCATGACGTCGCCGCCCAGCAGCGTCGTCATCCGGTCGGCGCCGTGGCCCGACAGCGACGGGTAGTCGCCGCGGTCCGTGATGCCGTGGCTGAAGTAGCCCTGCGTGGACAGCCACGTCGCGAGCGTGCGGGCCACCTGGGCGGGCGTGCCGGCGTCGCGCGCCACGTCCGCGGCCGTCACGGCCACCGCGTCGGGAGTGCCGACCGGGTCCGGCAGCGGGACGTCCGCGACGCGCGCCTTCGCGAGCGTGGGGTCGTCGGGCACCGTCGGGACCACCACGTCGATGCCGTAGCGGTCGCCGGCGCGCAGGCCCGACGTGAGCACGGCGCCACCGGTGGCGTCGTTGTAGCGCAGCGCCCCCGCGTCCGCCGTCGAGACGTCGAACGACCGCGCGTCACCCACCGTGGGCAGCCAGACGCCCGTCAGCCCGTCGATCGCGATCCGGACGTGCGCGGTCGTGCCGCGGGTCGCGGCCGAGCCCGTCGTGGTCCCGACCCGGCGGAACTCGCCCGAGGCCTGCGAGCCGTCGCCCGACACGTTCCAGACGACGCCGTCGTACCGGTCCATCGTCGCGAGCCGGATCCGCGCCCCGGCCGGGAGGCCCGTCACCGTGAACAGCGTCTCGTCGTCGTCCTTGACGAACGCGCGGAACGCCGAGAGCGGGCTCGGGTACGCCGCGGGGTCGAACGGCGGCACGACCTCGTCGCGCACGACCAGGCGCGGCGTCGAGCCGACCGCGAGCGGCCCGCCGACGACGGCGCCGCCGACCCCGACGACCGCGACCAGACCGGTGGCCACCACGCGGCGCGCGCGCAACGTGCCCGCGCGCCACGCGGCCCAGCCGAGCAGCAGCACGAGCTCGACCACGCCCGTGACGCGCGGCGCCGGCTGCGGCCAGCGCGTGCCGAGCAGGATCACGGCGACGGCGACGGCGACCGGCACCAGCGCAGCGAGCGTCGCGACCTGCGGACGGCGCACCCGCAGCGCGAGCGACAGCGCCGTCGCCGCTCCGACGAGCGCCAGGAGGTACGCGGGCACGAGCACCGAGCCGGACGAGCCCAGCGGCGTCGTCAGCGTGACGACCTGCTTCCAGCCGGAGGTCGCGCCGGTGACGAGGGCGCGGGCGGTCGCGGCGGTCGGGACGACGCCCGCGACGGTCGTCGCCGGCACGGCGAGCGCTCCCCCGCCGACGACGCCGGCGACGAGGAGCACCGCGACCGTCGTGGCCGCCGACCACCGGCGCGCCGCGCCGGCCGCGGCGACGCCGCCGCCCAGCAGCAGGCCGCCGAGCAGCGCGGGGACCGCCGTGGCCCCGCCGTAGACCGCGAGCAGCGGGGCGAGCGCGAGCCCGAGCGCGACGAGCAGGCAGACCGCGTCGACGACGCCGTGCCGGGCGCCCCGGCGCGCGGGACGGCGCCCGGTGCGGCGGCTCGCGGGCGCGGCCTGCGCAGGCCGTGCCGGGGCCGGTGCGATCACGGTCGCGGTCATGCCACGGCCCGGCGCAGGAGTCTCGGCAGGTCGGACAGCGCTCCGAGCGTCGCGACGCTCAGCGCGCCGCGCGTGCGGACCTCGACGTCGGCGCCGCGCGCGCAGCGCACGAGCAGGGTGCGCGTGCCGACCGGCACGTGCCGCGCGCCGAGGCGCAGGTCGGCGTCCGACGGGCGCGAGCCGGTGACGAGGACCGCGACGGACGCGCCGCCCGCCTCGCGCGCGACGCGGCGGCCGAGCAGCGCGACCCCCGCGCCGGGCGACGTGAGCGCCAGGCCCGAGCAGTCGTCGAGCAGGCGTGGCGGCGAGTCGACCCGCAGCTGCCCGGGTCCGGCGAGCACCGCGAGCTCGCGCTCGTCGCGCAGCGTCTGCACGCCGATCGACGCGACCGCGCTCACGGCGAGCTCGAACTCGTCGTCGTCCGCGTAGTCCGCGGGGTCGGTCGCGAGCGCGAGGGCCGTCAGCGTGCGGCGCGTGTCCTCGAACTGCTTGACCATGAGCTGGTCGTGCCGAGCCGAGCTGCGCCAGTGGATGTACCGGCGGTCGTCGCCCGCGACGTAGTCGCGCAGCGCGTGGAACGACAGGTCGGAGTCGGACAGGTCCCGCGTCGTCTGACCCTCGAGGTCGCGCAGCAGCCCGGCGTTCGCGCCCGCGAGGCTCACGAGCAGCGGGTGCACGAACAGCTCGACCGGCTGCGTCCAGCGCACCGAGCGGTGCACCAGCCCGAGCGGGTCGCCGCGCACCGAGCGCACCGGTCCGACGACGATCACGGCCCGGCGCGACGTCGGGATCGCGAACAGCTCGTCGTGGCCCGCACCCGGCGCGAGGCTCGGGACGGCGAGCTCCGCGACGCTCGCGCCGACCGGGAGCTCGACGCGCGACGGCAGCGCGCGGCGGCGGCCCGCGTTGCGGATCTGGACGCCGCCCGTCGCCCGGTCGCCGACCCGCACCCGCCGGTCCGCGAGGTCGAGGTCGACCGCGTACCGCGCCCGCCCGATCGTCAAGAGCAGCGCGACGACGCACGCGGCCGCGCAGCCGGCGCCCACGGTCGCGAGCTCGAGCCAGCCGAGCCACCGGCCGACGACGAGGCCGAGGACCGCGACCACCGCGGTCCCCCAGCCGAGCGGGGAGATGCGCATCAGACCGCCCGCAGCACCGGCGGGGCGACCTGGTCGAGCAGCCGGTCGAGCACCTCGACGGTCGTGACGCCCGCGAACTCCGCCTCGACGTCGAGCACGAGGCGGTGCGCGAGCACGGGCTGCGCGAGCTCCTTCACGTCGTCGGGCGTCACGTACTCGCGGCCCTGGGCGGCGGCCCACACCTTGGCGCAGCGCACGAGGGCGAGCCCGCCGCGCACGCTCGCGCCGAGCGAGGTCTGGGCGTCGTCCCGCGTCGCCTCGAGCAGGCGCGCCACGTAGTCGAGCACCACCGGGTCGACGTGCACCGTCTGCGCGAGGTCCGCCATCGTGCCGACCACCTCGGTCGTGATCCGCGGCGCGAGACCGGCCGTGCGGTCGCGCGCACCGCCGAGGATCTCGACCGACGACGCGCGGTCCGGGTAGCCGAGGCTCGTCTTGACGAGGAACCGGTCGAGCTGCGCCTCCGGCAGGCGGTACGTGCCCGCCTGCTCGATGGGGTTCTGGGTCGCGATCACCATGAACGGCCGGCCCACCGGGTGCGCGACGCCGTCGACCGTGACGTTGCCCTCCTCCATGACCTCGAGCAGCGCAGCCTGCGTCTTCGGCGACGCGCGGTTGATCTCGTCGGCGAGGACCACGGACGCGAAGATCGGCCCCGGGTGGAACTCGAACCTGCGCGTGCCCTGGTCGTAGATCGTCACGCCCGTGACGTCGCTCGGCAGCAGGTCCGGCGTGAACTGGATGCGGCTGTGCGTGCCCTGCACCGTCGCGGCCAGCGCCTTCGCGAGGCTGGTCTTGCCGGTGCCCGGCGCGTCCTCGAGCAGCACGTGGCCCTCGGCGACCATCGCGGTGAGCGTGAGCCGCACGGGCCGGTCCTTGCCGAGCACGGCGCGCCCGACGTTGCTGACGAGCGCGCCGAAGGTCTCGGCGAACCAGACGGACTGCTCGGGGGTCATGGGGTTCCTTCCGGGTGGTGCGGGGTTCGTGGGACGCGCGGGCGCACGCTCAGCCGCCTGGGGTCGGGTCGTCGGTGGGTGACGGCGCGTCGGGGTCCGAGATCGTGACGGCGAGGGGCGGGGACGACGCGGCTGTGCCCGCGCCGATGGCGTTCGACGCGCGCACGGCGACCGTGATCTTGTAGGTGCCCGGAGCCGGGTGATCGCCGAGCACCTTCGCGATCGAGACCGGCCCGCTGGGCGCGTCCCGCCAGTCGGACCACGCGCCGGCGTCGACCTGCCACCGCACCTGGCGGCCCGTGATCGGCGCACCACCGTCGTCGGTCGGGTCGGTCCACGTGACGGTGAGCCGGGTCGGGTCGGTCGTGCTGTCGGCGACGAGCGCCACGTCCGTCGGGCTCGCGGGCGCGGAGCCCCATCCCCCGATCGTGCGCGTGTCCGAACCGGTGTCACCGGTCAGCGTCGTGCCGGAGACGACGGTCGTGGCCACGACCTCGAGCCGGACGGACGTACCGCCGAACGGCCAGGACCAGTCGCCGACGTCGATGCCGGCCACTGCGGTGTCCGTCGTCGTCCCGGACTTCGGGCTCCCCGGCCCGCTGACGGTCCACCGGTAGGTGATCGCGGCGGACGACCCGGCGCTCGCCGGCGCGGACCACGCGACGTCGAGCTTCGTCGGCTTCCCGTTCCTCCCCTTGTCCGACACCTCGATCTTGTTGATCGTCGGCGCTCCCGGCGGCGTCGTCGCCGTCGCGGACGCCGGGTCGCTCCACCCGCTGACGTACCCCGCGTCGCCCCCGCGGCCGGCGTTCTGCGCCTGCACGACGAACGTGTAGCCCTGCCCGCCGGTGAGGTGGTCCGCGGTGTAGCTCGTGCCGTGCACCGTGATCGGGTCGCCGCCGTTGATCCGCAGGTGGTACTCGGCGATCGACGAGCCGTTGCCGTCGGACGGCGACCAGCTGACGTCGATCGCACCGGTGCCGACGCGCGCCACCGCGGACAGGCCGGTCGGCGTGGTGGGCGCACCGAACGTCGTCGCGTCGACCGACGCGCTCGCACCCCAGCCGGCGCGGTTCTTGGCGCGCACCGCGAACTGGTACGCGACGCCGTTGCGCGCGTCGAGCATCGCGTAGCTCCGCGTCGCGGTGCCGTCGAACGTGCGCACGACGGTCGACCCGCCGCCGGTGATCGTCAGCTCGTACCCGGAGATCGCGGCGCCGTTGTCGGCCGGCTGCGTCCACGAGACGGAGATCTGGCCGCCCAGCGGCGTGTCGGCGCGCTGCGCGACGAGGTTGCCGGGCGCCGCCGGCACGGCCGAGGGCGTCTCCTCGGCCGCCGGGGACCAGGCGCTCGGGTCCGGCGCGCGGTTGTGCGCGCGGACCTGGACCGAGTACCGCGTGCCGTTCGTCAGGCCGGTGAAGGCGTACGACGTGGCGGTCGTGTCGACCGTGGCCGGGCCGCTCGCGGGCGTCGGCGAGATCATCAGCGTGTAGCTCGTCACGGGCGAGCCGTTCGAGTGCGGCGCGACCCACGACGCGTCGATCCGGCCGTCGCCGAACGTGAGCGTCGGCGCGGCGGGCGCGTCGGCGACGGTGTCGGGGCGGGCGCTCGACGACGCGGGGCTCGGGTCGGACGTGCCCACGGCGTTGCGCGCCGCGACGGTGAACGTGTAGTCGACGTCGTTCGTCAGGCCCGTGATCGTGCACGTCGTCGCGGGGCACTGCTGGACCAGGTGGCCGGGGCTCGCCACCACCTCGTAGCCCGTGATCGCCGCGCCGCGGTTGTCGGGCGCGACCCACGACAGCACGACGTTCCGGTCGCCGACGGACCCGACCTGCGGCGCGTCGGGCTGCGCGGGCTTGCCGCGCACGACGACGGTGATGCGGCCCTCGACCGCGCGGTCGGGGTCGCCCGTGACGTCGCGGACCGTGAACCGCGTGACCATCTGGCCGATGAAGCCCACCGCCGGCCGGACCGTGACCGTGCTCGCCGTCATCGCGGCGGTGCCCGCGGCGGGCGTCTCGACGGTCGCGCCGACCACGGTGAGCGGCTGCCCCGGGAACGGGTTGTACGCGCCGGTGAGCACCGGGACGGTGCGCGCGACGCCCTCGACGCCGTCGTCGATCGTCACGTCCAGCACGCGGACCGTCGGCCGGGTGCTGGCCACGACGCGCAGCGGGACCGTCACGTCGAGGTGGCCCGACGTGCCGTAGCCGATGCGCAGGCTGATCGAGTCGGTACGACCCTTCGGCGTGGTGACCGCCGCGCCGACCGACAGGACGCTGCCCTTGACGGACGCGGAGAAGCCCGCGGGGACCGCGGACGACAGCGTGTACGTGTACGCGGCAGCGGCGCCCGTCGCGCCCTCCGGGCCGTGCGTGAACGCGCCGAGGTCGACCGTGAGCGGGACCTCGCCCGGCGCGACGTCGATCACCGACGCGTCGAACGCCGGCGGATGGTCGTCGACCGCGAAGACGGTGATGGGCAGCGTGATGACCGCGGTGTGCGCGGTGGCGTCGCCCGACGAGCGCGCGTCCGTGACGGGCACGGTGATCGACGCGGGCCCGGCGTACCCCTTGGCCGACGTGAACTGCACCTGCGTCGCGCTCTTGACGAGCGACGAGCCGTCCGACCGCGTCGCCGTGACGCCCAGCGGGTCGGCGACCGACGGGCTGCGGCCCGGCGCGACCTGGATCTGCTCGTCGAGCGAGACGACGAGCTGCTGGCCGGAGGCGACCTTCAGCTCGGGGGCCTTCGGCCGCGCGGTCGGCGGGAAGAAGCCGAGCGCGGGCACCGTGATGAACGCGTACGACGCCGCCCGGCCGCCCGGCGACGTCGTGTTCGTCAGCAGGAACGGCACGGTCTGCGTGTGGTCGGCGAGCGTCACGACGACCTTGCCCGACGCGTCGACGCGCGCCACGGTCGCGAACGAGGCGGGGACCGACGCCACGAGGTCCGAGAGCGGCCCGCTCGGGTTCTGCGCGACGGCGAGCACGTCGACCACGACCTCGGTGTGGTCGATCGTCTCGGTCGCGGGCACGACGACGTCGCGCGCGATGGGCGGCAGCACGGGCGCGTCGGACGCGACCGTCACGGTGAGCACCGCGCTGTCGTGCCCGCCGCGCTCGTCGCGCGCGGTGTACGCGATCTGGATGGTCCCGTCCTTGCTCGGCGCGTGCACGACGATCCGGCGGCCCTCGACGTGCGCGTCGGTGCCGTCGGGCATCTCGAGCGTGCTGTCGAGCGAGAGCTCCGCGCCGCTCGAGTCCACGTCGTTGGCCAGCACGCGCACCTCGACCGTCTGGTCCGGTCTGACGGTGACCGCGTCGTCGCGCGCCACGACCGAGGACGCGGACGTCGGCCGCGGGGCGATGCCGATGCGGACCGTCGCGACCACGCGCTGGCCGGTCCAGTCCTCGACCGCGTAGGTGAACGAGTCCGTGCCGAGCGCGTCGCCGTACGCCTCGTACTCGAGCCAGTCCGCGCCCTGGTCGACGACGCGGCCCTGCTGCGGCGCGGACGCCTGGCCGAGCAGGGTCACGCCGTCGCCGTCCGAGTCGATGCCGACCAGCGGCACGGCGATGCGCACGGTGTCGCCCGAGAACACGCGCGCCGTGAGGTCCTTCGGCCGCGGCGGCGCCTTGGTCGACGCGTCGGACGCGTGCACGTGGACGGTGACCTGCGCGGCGGTGCGGTTGCCCGTCGAGTCCTCGACCTCGAACGTCGCGCGGACCGTGCCCGGCGTGCCGGACGCCTGGTACCGCAGGACGTCGCCCGAGACGAACATCAGGCCCGCGGACGGCGGCTCCGGCAGGTCGGTCAGCAGCGTCAGGTCGTCGCCGTCGGGGTCGTACGCCGTGTCGAGCACCGGGATCGTCACGACGCCGCCCGTCCGCACGTCCGCCTCGACGTTCGGCACGACGGGCGCCTGGGACGACGCGCTCGGCGGCACCGGGTGCACGACGATCTCGCCGACCGCCGTGGCCGAGCCGTTCGAGATCGTGTACGACAGCGAGACCGGGCCGTCGAGGGTCCGCTGCCCGCGGATCTGCACGAGGTCGTGGTCGATCACCGCGACCTTGAGACCCGACCCCGAGGGGACCGCGACGTCCTGGACCACGAGGACGTTGCCCGCGGGGTCGGAGTCGTTGGCCAGCGGGTCGATCGTCACCTGGCCGCCGGCGGGCAGGAACGCGGCGTCGCGGACCGCCACCGGGGGCTGCGCCTTGTCGGGCCACGGCAGCACGTCGACGCGCGCGAGGCCCGTCGCCTGCTGCGGCGCCGCGACCACCAGGAACGAGACGTAGTACGTGCCGGCGCGCGCCGAGGTGAACGAGAACGTGCCGGCCTGCAGGTCGCGCGCGATCGTCGCGCCGGCCGCGTCGTCCACGCTCGCGAGCCGCGCGGGCTCGGCCGAGCTGCTGCGCACCGCGTCGAGCGGGCGGACCTGCACCGGCTGGTTCACGTAGGTCACGGCGTGGACCGGGTCGATGTGCGGCGCGAGCGAGCCGGCCGGGCGCACGTCGACGTCGAGCGTGCCCTGCGTCGTCTCCGTCCCGTCCGAGACCTGCAGCGTGACCGTCGTCCGGCCGAGCCTGCCCGTGGCGCCCGCCACGAACGTCAGCGACCCGTCCTGCTTGAAGCGGACCGTCCCCGCGCCGCCCGCCACCGCCGCGCCGGTGAGCAGCAGGTCGTCGCCGTCGTCGTCGACGAAGTCGGCGAGCACGTTCTGCTCCACCTGCCCGCCCTGCTCGACCTTGAGCAGGCCCGTGCGCACCTGCCGCGGCGCCCGGTTGGTGCCGTCGGGGGTCGCCGTCAGGTGCACGTGCGCCGTCGACGGGGTGGACCCGCGGCCGTCCGTGATCGTGTAGGTGAAGTCCGCCGAGCCCGTCGCACCGCTCGCGAGGTCGACCTGCAGCTCCCGGCCGCCGTAGATCGACTGGACGGTGCCGAAGTCCGCGTCGAGCTGGTCGAACTCGGAGACGACGAGGATGCCGCAGTCCGACGTCGAGTCGTTGTCGAGCACCGGGAGGATCGTCGTGCGGCCGGGCCGCACGCCGAAGTCGTCGTCGGCGGCCGTCGGGGGCGTCTGCTCGTGCGTGCACTCCGTCACCAGGTCCTGCGTGGTGTCGGTCGTGTCCTTCTGCTGGTCGTCCTCGTCGGGGGTGTCGTCCGGGACGATGTCGTCCCAGTTCGGCACGCGCGCCTGCGCGTCCTGCGTGGGCATCCAGACGCGGCCCTCGACCGTGTCGTTGAGGACCACGACGTCGCGGTTGACGCGGAACCGCAGGTGCTCGGCGCCGGTCATCGCCTCGAGGTCGACGACCTTGGCCGTGCCGTCGCACAGGCTGAGGTAGGAGCCCGTGGACGCGGCCCACGCGGCGTGCGCGCACGACCCGACCTGCACCGGCGGAGCCGGCGTCCCGCCGGGGCCGCCCGTCGGGTGGCTGACGACCGCGCCGCCGTCGAGCGGCACCTCGAGCAGCGCGGTGCGGCTCGCGACGAGCACGCGCGACGAGGCGGGGCCCGGCTCCTGGAGCTCGAGGTCGGCCCCGTCGAGCTCGACGCTGCCGTGCAGCGTGTGCAACGTGCTGCCGCTCAGCGTCACGGGCTCGTCGCCCACGGCGGTGAGCTGGTCGACGTCGCCCGCACCGACCGAGCCTGCCGTGACGGGCGCCGCGCCCGCGACGGTCCGCGTGACGGTGCCGTCGGCCGGCGCGACCGCGACGACCGTGCCGTCCCGCGCGACGACCGCCTTGCCGCCCGTGCCGAGCGCGACGTCGCCCGGGTCGGTGCCGACCTGCAGCCCGGCGAGGCCGGCGAGCGTGCGCACGTACAGGTCGCCGGCCGGGTCCACGACCGCGACCGTGCCGGCCGCCATCGACGTCACCGCCCCCGCGGCCGCGACCTGCGTCGTGGTGGTCACGGTCGCCGGGTCGACGACCGAGACGGTGCCCTGCTCGACGAGCAGCACGTCGCCGCCGTCCTGCAGCACGTCGAACTGGTTCCCCGTCGTGACGAGCCCGCCGTTGAGCTCCTGGACCTGCGAGTTGAACCGCCCGAGCTTGAGCTGCGCGGTCGCCGTGAGCCAGACGCCCCCGTCGTTGAGGTCGACGCGCGCGAGCGGGAACCCGCGGCCGACGACGGCGAGCGCCGCGACGACCACCGGCACGGTGACGATCGCCGCCGTGCTCGTCACGCGCCTGCGCGCGGTTCCCGCCCGCCACCTCATGCGGTGCAGCCCTGCGTGGGTCGCGTCGACTCTCGGCGGTCGGCGCGCACGATCGAGACCTCGATGCACACCTGCCCCGACGCCTGCGCCGCGGGCACCGTGACGCTCGTCGACTCGACGAGCGCGAGCGTCGGCTCGCCGGTCGCCCGGCGCACGCCCCACACGTACCGGTCGCCGGCCTGCGGGTCGGGGTTGGTCCACCGGAAGACGACCGAGCCGTCCGCCTGGCGCGTCGCGACGAGCTCGGCCGGGCTCGGCACCGCGCCGCCGACCGTCGGCCGGGGGGCCGGCGCGAGCTGGGTCGTCGTCGGGCGCGAGCTGCCGTCGTCCGAGCCCCGCGTCGCGATGGCGGCGGCGCCGCCGGCGGCCAGGAGGACCACGAGGCCCGCGACGACGCCCGCCAGGACGCGCCCGCGACCGGACGGAGCCGCCACCGGCTCCTCGTCCGCCTCGGCGGGCACCTCGAACCGCGGCGCGCTGCCGGGCGCCGGGACCGCCGCGGGCCGCACGGTCAGGGCACCGCGCACGCGCGTCCGCTCGTCGTCGACCGCACCGGGCGGGCTCGCGGCGGGGTCCACCGCGACGATCGACCTCAGCCGCGTCGCGTCCGCGTGGTCGCCCCGCTCGACGGGCGCGGCGGCGGCGTCCTCGTCGGACAGGTCGAGCGGCGTCACGGGCAGCCGCAGCTCGGCCTCGACCTGCTGCAGAGCGCGACCCAGCGCCGCCGCCGAGGGGTAGCGCCGGGCCGGGTGCTTCGCCATCGCGCGCTCGAGCACCTGCTGCAGGCTCGCGGGCACGTCCTCGCGCCCCGTCACCGGGAGCGCCGCGCGCTCGATGCGCGCGACGAGCTGCTGCGCGGAGTTCTGGCCGCCCGGCAGCTCGAAGGGCGTGCGGCCGGCCAGCAGCGAGTAGATCGTCGCGGCGAGCGAGTACACGTCGGAGCGCGCGTCGCCCGTCGGGTGCTCGCCGAGGAGCTCGGGCGGCGACCACGGGATCGACATGCCGACGGTCGCGGCGTTCTCGGGGCCGGTCGTCGCCGCGATGCCGAAGTCGGTGAGGGCCGGCCAGCCGAAGTCCGTGGTCAGGACGTTGGCGGGCTTGATGTCGCGGTGCAGGATGCCCGCGCGGTGCGCGGTCTCGACCGCCGACGCGAGCCGGATCCCGATGCGCAGCGCCTCGGCGACCGAGATCCGCTCGGTGCGGTACCGCTCCGCGAGGCCGGGCCGCGAGCAGTACTCCATGACGAGGTACGGGCGGCCGTCGGCCGCGATGTCGGCCTGGTAGACCGTCACGATCGAGGGGTGGTGCGAGAGCTGCGCCATGAGGTTCGCCTCGGTGCGGAACCGGCGCCGCACGTCGTCGTCCATGCTCCCCGCGAGCAGCACCTTGACCGCGACGTCGCGTCGCGGGAGGTCCTGGCGGTAGAGGAAGACGTCGGCGAAGCCGCCGAGGCCGAGCAGGCTGACGTACTCGTAGCCCGGCAGCGCCGGTGGCGCGGAGGGTTCGCGGCGTGCGGTCACGCGCCTCGCTCCACCGTGAACGTCACACCGTCGCCGAGGTCCACCACCTCGCCGGGGTCGACGACGCTGGGCTCGCCCGGGTGCAGCCGGCGGGCGCCCTGTCCCGGCCGCGCGACGTGCACGCCGTTCGTCGAGTCCAGGTCCGTGACGAGCACGACGTCGCCCTCGGCCCGGACCTCGGCGTGCGTGCGCGAGATGTCCTGCTGCGGGCTGGGCACCGTGACGAGGCGCGGCAGCTCGCGGTTCGTCACGCGGGCCACCTGCGGCGCGCGGCCCACGAGGACGGCACGGTCGAGGTCCACCACGACGCCGGTCGACAGCACCATCCGGGCGGGCGCGACGGCGGGCGCGGCGGACCCGAGCGCCGGGCGGTCGCCGTCGGCGGCCCACGCGGGCAGCTGGTCGCGGATCTCGGCGAGGTCGGCCGACATGATCGTCATGCCGTCGTGGTCGTCCGGCGACGCGCCCTCGACCACGACGGGCGCGGGCGCCTGCAGGAGCGCCTCGGCGGCCGCGACGACCTCGGCCTCGTCGGACGCCGCCTCGTACGACGCAGCATCGTCGGACGCCGCCGCCTCGTCGGGCGTCGCGACGGCGTGCGTCGGGAACCAGGGGACGACGGGCGGCGCGGGCTCGTCCACCGGCTCCTCGTCCTCGAGCGGCTCGAGCGCCACGGACGAGTGGTCGACCTGCTCCGCCGCCACGTACGCCCGCTCGCCGGCCGGGTCCACGTCCGCGCGGTGGTCGTCGACGGGTGCCACGGCGACCTCGGCGACGTCGCCGACCGGGCCGGCCGTGTCTTCCGCGTCGTCCGCCACGAGGGCCACCCGCACCGCCGACGCCCGCACGACGCCGTCCGCGAGCGGCAGCCCGGCAGCGGCCGCGCCGGCCTCGGCACCGGCACCGGCGACGCGCACCACGACGCCGGGCGCGTCCTCGACGACCCGCTCGGTCCACGTCATGACGGCGCCAGAGGACAGCACCTGGCCGCCCACCTCGACCTCGACGTCACCACGCAGCGCGACGTGCACCTCGCGGCGGTCGACGGCGACGAACGCGAACGGCGGAAGGTCGGCGAGGCCGTCGTGCACGAGCACCGCGAGCGCGCCGACGACGCCGGAGTCCGCGGCGGCCCAGACCGCACGCACCGTCGCCTCCGGCGTGCCGGGACCGAGCAGCGCGACGAAGCCGGGGCGGACCACGGCGGCCCAGTCGCCGGCGGTGTACTCGGGCACGGTCATGACGCATTCCCCTCGATCGTGTCGGCGGGCGGGTCGGCGCGCCGGACGCGTGGCACGGTCGCGCCGTTGAGCATCTCGTCCCACAGGTGCGGCCCGAGGTCGGCGCCGACGCGCGGCACGGTGATGTGCGCGTCGTCGTTCGCGCCGACGGTGGTGGCCACGTCGACCACGACGACGCTCACGTTGTCGCGCCCACCGCGCTCGAGCGCGAGCCCGACGAGCCGCGCCGCCGCCTCCTGCGGGTCGGCCACGTCAGCCAGCACCGCGCCGAGCTCGTCGTCCCGGACGTCGCGGGTCAGCCCGTCGGTGCAGATGAGCAGCCGGTCGGTGCGGCCGGCGGGCAGCAGCCAGTAGTCGGGCTCGTGCGCGTCGCCCGTGCCGAGCGCACGTGTCAGCACGTGCCGCTCCGGGTGCGAGGCCGCCTCCGCCGCGTCGATCCTGCCCTGGTCGAGCAGCTCCTGGACGACCGAGTGGTCGACGCTGACGCGCTCGAGCCCCTCCTCGTTCCAGCGGTAGACGCGCGAGTCGCCGACGTTGAAGACCAGCCAGTACGACCCGCCGTCGTGCTCCGTCACCGCCACGCCCGCGACGGTCGTGCCGCCCTGGCGGCCGCCCGTGAACTCGCCGCGGATGCGGGCCGCGGTGCGCGCGAAGCACGCGTGGACGTCGTCGGCCGTCGCGGCGGCCTGCCCGGCGAGCTGCGCGAACTCCTCGACCGCGATGCGGCTCGCGAGGTCGCCCGCGTCGTGGCCGCCCATGCCGTCCGCCACCAGGAACACCGGCGGGTACGCGAGCAGCGCGTCCTCGTTGACCTCGCGGACGAGGCCGCGGTCGGTCGCCGAGCCCCAGGACGTGCGCACCGGGCCCCCTCGCGTCGTGCAGGTGATGCGAGGACGTGCGTCCTCGCGTGGACATCGGCGCACATGGTGCCCGACTTGAGGCGCACTCTGCCAAGACGCCCGATCCGTGGGCGCGTCGCGCCCACGAGCACGGACCCGCGAGCCGGGCGAGAGCGCCACGAACCGCCCGGCGGCTAGATCCCGAGCTGGAACACGCCCCAGTACGCGAGCACCACGAGCAGCAGCACCGAGGCGCCGACGACGGCCCAGAACGACACGACGCGCACGACGCCGCGCGCCGCCGGCTCGTCCGCGTCGGCGAGCGCGCGCACGCGCCGCAGCAGCAGCACCGCCGCCACGACGGCCGCGATGCCGAGCAGCCGGACGAGCACCCAGCCGCCCTGCACGACGAGCCCGTTGCGCTGGTAGTCGAGCGCGAGCCGGGCGATCGCGACCAGGTACCAGACGAGCCCCATCACCGTCACCACGGCCCCGGCGCCCACGGCGGCGAGCCGCCACGCCACCCCGCGGCCGTACCGTGCGTGCTCGCGCGGCTCGCTCCCCCGGCGGGCGCGCGCCCGCGCGTGCACCGTCTCCCACACGCGCGTCACGCCGAGCGCGAGCGCGACCAGCACGAGCACGCCGACCGAGCCGAGCACGCCGCCGAAGACGAGGTTCCCGCTGCGTAGCCACCGCGGCTGCGGCACCGGCGCGGCCACGAACTCCTGGAACGGCTGGTCCCCCGCGATGCGCGGCGAGGCGTCGGCCGTGGCCGGCAGGCCCAGCACCCAGCCGGGCAGGTCCCGCAGGAAGTCGGGCGCCATCGGCCCTTCCATGCTGCCGAGGTGCAGCCCGTGGTTCGCGCCCGCGTAGTAGCGGACCGTGACCTGGCCGTTCCCCGCGATCGCGGTGTCACGCAGGATCTGCTCGGCGCCCTGCACGATCGGCATCGAGGAGTCGGCGGTGCCGTAGACGACGAGCACGGGCTGCGTCATCCGCCGCTGCCACGGCGTGACGTCGAAGTCCGCGTACTCGAACCCGCCGCCGGGGATCGACATGCCGACCGCGCGCGGGATCGCGCGGAACACGCCCTTGGGCACGCCGGTGTTCCGCAGGTACGAGTCGACCGCGAACGCGGCCTGCTCGCGCGGGGGCACGACGGGGGCCGACGCGAGCACGACGAACGCCAGGCGGTGGTCCTTCGCCGCCATGACGGGGCCGATCCACGCGCCCTCGCTCTCGGCATAGATGCCGACCCGGTCGGGGTCAACCCCGGGGACGCCGCGCAGGTAGTCCACCGAGTGCAGGTAGTCCTCGGCCATCGCGACGTAGTCGCGGAACCGCGTCGAGTACGTGTCCATCCGCTTGTCGGGCACGAGCGTCGCGACGCCGGCGCGTGCGAGGGCGGCGACCTGGTCGCTGAAGGCGCTCTCGTGGCTGCCCGTGCCCGCCCCGTGGATGAACACGACGCCGGGGACGGGGCCTGGCGTCCCCCGAGGCACCGTGAGCCGGGCGGTGATCGTGACGCCGTCGAGCTGGACGGACACGTCCCGCTGCGCCGTCTCGTAGTCGCCGAGCGCGGGCGCGCCGCCGATCGCGGTCGCGTCGGTCTCGACCTGGATGGGGTCGGTCAGCGGCTGCGGGTCCCAGTCGGGCCCGAGCGCCGCCCCGAGGATGGCCAGCAGGATCACGCCGACCGCGGTCGCGGCCACCACGCGGTACGCCTCGCCGAGGTGCCGCTCCACCTGCTTCTGCGTCTCGCTGCGTCGGGCGCGTCGTCTCAGCACGTCAGAACCCCAGCCGGCCGAGCTGCTTGGGGTCGCGCTGCCAGTCCTTGGCGACCTTGACGTGCAGGTCGAGGTAGACGTGCGCCCCCAGCAGTGCCTCGATGCCGCGGCGCGCCTGGCTGCCGACGTCGCGCAGCCGCGCGCCGCCCTTGCCGATGACGATCGCCTTCTGGCTGTCGCGCTCGACGAACAGGTTGACGCGCACGTCGAGCATGGGCGTGCCGTCGCGCGCGGGCTCGTCGCGCGGCACGATCTCGTCCACGACCACGGCGAGCGAGTGCGGCAGCTCGTCGCGCACGCCCTCGAGCGCCGCCTCGCGCACGAGCTCGGCGACCATGACGGCCTCCGGCTCGTCCGTGAGCTCGCCCTCCGGGTAGAGCGCGGGCCCCTCGGGCAGGTGCCCGACGAGCACGTCCGTGAGCTCCCCGACCTGGAAGCCGTCCTGCGCCGAGACCGGCACGATGTCGGCCCACTCGCCGAGCTGCGACACCGCGACCAGCTGCTCCGCCATGCGCGGGCGCGGCACCAGGTCGGCCTTCGTCACGATCGCGACGACCGGCGTGCCCCGACCGTCGCGCGCGAGCTCCGCGAGCTGGTCGGCGATGAACCGGTCCCCCGGCCCGACGCGCTGGTCGGCGGGGAGGCAGAAGCCGACGACGTCGACCTCGGTGAGCGTGTCCTTGACGAGGTCGTTCAGCCTCTCGCCGAGCAGCGTCCGCGGGCGGTGCAGGCCCGGCGTGTCGACGAGCACGAGCTGCGCGTCCGGCCGGTGCACGATGCCGCGGATCACGTGCCGCGTCGTCTGCGGCCGGCCCGAGGTGATCGCGACCTTCTGCCCCACGAGCGCGTTCGTGAGCGTCGACTTGCCCGCGTTCGGGCGGCCGACGAAGCACGCGAAGCCGGAGCGGAAGGTCATCGGGCGGCTCCCTGAGCGGTGGTGTCGTGGCGTCCGTCGTGGTCGGCGGCGCGGTCGGCCGGCGTCACGAGGCTGACGAGGACGGTCGCGAGCCGGCGGCGCCGACCCTCGACCCGGTCCGCGACGAGGTGCAGGCCGTGGATCTCGCCGACCGACCCGGGCAGGGGCACCTTACCGAGCGCCTTGGCCAGGAGCCCTCCGGCGCTGTCCACGTCCTCGTCGTCGACCTCGAGGTCGAACAGCTCGCCGAGCTCGTCGCGGCCGAGACGCGCGGGCACGCGGAACACGCCGTCGCCGAGGTCCTCGACCTCGGGTGCGTGCGGGTCGTGCTCGTCGGTGAGCTCGCCGACGATCTCCTCGAGCGCGTCCTCGATCGTGACGAGGCCCGCGATGCCGCCGTACTCGTCGACGACGAGCGCGAGGTGCGACGAGCCCGCCTGGAGCTCGCGCAGCAGGTCGTCGACGGGCTTCGACTCGGGCACGAACACCGCGGAGCGCGCCACCTGGCCCGCGGTCAGGCGACGAGCCGTGCGGTCCGCCTCGAGCCGCGCCACCACGTCCTTGAGGTACAGCACGCCGCGCAGGTCGTCGACCGACTCCCCCACGACGGGCACGCGCGAGAACCCCGAGCGCAGCAGCAGCGCGAGCGCCTTCGGCAGCGGCGTCTCGGCGTGGGTCGTGATCATGTCGGTGCGCGGCACCATGACCTCGCGGGTCAGCGTGTCGCCGAGCTCGAGCACCGAGCGGAACATGTCGCGCTCGTCGTCCTCGATCGCGTCCGACTCCGAGACGCGCTGCACGGCCTCGCGCAGCTCCTCCTCGTCCTGCTCCGGCGTGCCGCCCTCGCCGCGCGCCGCGCCGCCGACGCCGCCGAACACCGCGGCCCACCCCAGCGGCCGGGCCATCAGCACGAGCGTGCCGACCGGGTGCCGCCGGCCCAGCCGCCGCGGGCTGACGCGCACGAGCAGGTAGGCCACCAGCGCGCAGACCGCGACCGAGACGAGCAGGACCGCCCACCACGGCAGGCCGCCCGAGGCGACCGCGAGCGTGATGGCGACGGTGGCGGCCATCTCCGCGAGGAGCCGGACGAACGACGCGCCGGCCGCGACGCGCGCGGAGTCCTCGACCAGGTCGCGCACCCGCAGCGCGGCGGGCCGGCGCTCGGCGACCAGCTCGGCGACCGCGGCCCGGGAGACGTGCCCGACCGCGACCTCGCCCGCCGAGAGCAGCGCCGCCGCCGCGATGCCGAGCACCGCGAGGACGACGAGCAGCAGGACGGGCGCATCGCTCATCGGCCGGCCAGGAACGTCAGCAGGAGACGCCGCTGCAGCGCGAACATCTCCTTCTCCTCCTCGGGCTCGGCGTGGTCGAAACCGAGCAGGTGCAGGATGCCGTGCGTCGTGAGCAGCAGCAGCTCCTCGGCGGTGGAGTGACCCGCGGTGCGTGCCTGCTGCGCGGCGACCTCGGGGCACAGCACGACGTCACCGAGCAGCCCGGCGGGCGTCGGGTCGCCGTCGCGCCCCGGGCGCAGCTCGTCCATGGGGAAGCTCAGGACGTCGGTCGGGCCGGGCTCGTCCATCCACTTGACGTGCAGGTCCGTCATGACGTCAGTGCCCACGAGCAGGATCGACAGGTCCGTCTGCGGGTGCACGTGCATCTCGTCGAGCACGTAGCGCGCGAGCGCGGCGAACTCGGCCTCGTCGACCTCGTAGCCCGACTCGTTGTTGACCTCGATGCTCACGTGCTCGTCAGCTCCTGTCCCAGCGGGCGTAGGCGTCGATGATGTCGCTGACCAGGCGGTGCCGGACCACGTCCGACGACGTCAGGCGGCAGAACGCGACGTCGTCCACGCCGCCGAGGATCTGCTCGACCACGCGCAGCCCGCTCGTCGTCCCGGGCGAGAGGTCGACCTGCGTGACGTCGCCGGTGACGACGACCTTCGAGCCGAAGCCGAGGCGCGTCAGGAACATCTTCATCTGCTCGACGGACGTGTTCTGCGCCTCGTCGAGGATGATGAACGAGTCGTTGAGCGTGCGGCCGCGCATGTACGCGAGCGGCGCGACCTCGATGGTGCCGGCCTCCATGAGCCGCGGGATCGACTCGGGGTCCACCATGTCGTGCAGCGCGTCGTACAGCGGCCGCAGGTACGGGTCGATCTTCTCCGAGAGGCTGCCGGGCAGGAAGCCGAGCCGCTCGCCGGCCTCGACCGCGGGCCGCGTCAGGACGATGCGGTTGACCGTGCGGTCGTTCAGCGCCTGCACGGCCTTCGCCATCGCGAGGTAGGTCTTGCCAGTGCCGGCCGGTCCGATGCCGAACGTGACGGTGTGCCGGTCGATCGCGTCGACGTACTCCTTCTGGCCCGCCGTCTTGGGGCGGATCGTGCGCCCGCGCGACGACAGGATGTTGAACGTCAGGACGTCGGCGGGCCGCGCGTTCGAGCCGACCGCGGTGAGCATCTGGACGCTGCGCGCCACGACGTCCGGCGTCAGCGGCGTGCCGCCCGCGGCCATCTCGACCAGCTCGTCGACGAGCCGCGCGACCAGCGCGACGTCACCCGCCGGACCGGTGAGCGTGAACTCGTTGCCGCGCACGTGGACGTCCACCGTGGTGAACCCCTGCTCGATCGCGCGCAGCACCTCGTCGCGTCGACCCAGCAGCTCGACCATCGACACGTCGGCCGGGACGCTGATCCGGTGCTCGACCCGCGCGTGCGGGGCGCCCGTGGTGCGGGGGGCGGGGGTGGACTCGGCCATCGGCTCGGCTGGCGCCGGATCTCCTGACGAACGGCGGGACTGGACGGATCGAGTCTACCGAGCGTGCGCGCCACGGCCCGGCCGCCGCCGCCCGGCGTCCGCGCGCCGACGGTCGGTGCGCACGCCCGCGCCGCCCGGGCGCCCGGCGCGCCTGTGCGGCCATGCGTCGCGGGTCGTCCGCCGACAGGGCGCATGCTTGCGCCTGCCTGCGGCGGGTCAGCTCCCGACGCAGGTCGGGACGGGTGCGGGGGCGCTGCCGCTGGTCGTGCCCTGGAGCCCGAAGGACGTCGAGGCCGCCGGCGCGAGGGAGCCGTTGTACGACAGGTTCTCCGCGGTCTGCGCCGCGCCGGACCGCGTGAAGCCGGCGTTCCACCCGTTCGCGAGCTGGCTGCCCGCGGGCCACGTCCACGTGACGCGCCAGCCCCGCAGCGGCGCGGTCCCGGTCGACGTGACCGTGACCGTCGCCGTGAAGCCGCCGGGCCAGCTGCTGTCCGTGCGCCAGGTCGCGGTGCACGCGCCCGCCGTGCTCGACGAGTCGGGCTGCGTCGTCACGCTCACCGCGGCGGAGGGCGCCGAGACGTTCCCCGCGCCGTCCCGTGCCCGCACCGTGTAGGTGTAGGCGGTCGACGGGGTCAGGCCCGAGTCGGTGAAGGTCGTGCCGGTCGTCGTCGCGACGTTCGTCGAGCCGCGGTACACGTCGTAGCCGGTGACGCCGACGTC
>Ga0164242_10002492_pt1 | contig 21323 bp, 19 predicted proteins | sample OricomgcompostMG_FD_108783 | JGI IMG/M metagenome (GOLD analysis project Ga0164242, IMG submission 108783) | Miracle-Growth compost microbial communities from Emeryville, California, USA - Original compost - Miracle growth compost (MG) ... | reverse complement strand
TCCGTAGAGTGGACGTGATCTGCCCATCGACGGAAGCGAGCACCCCATGCGCCGCCGCGTTCTGACCGGCATCATCGCCGCCGCGCTGCTCCTGACCGGTTGCAGCGCCTCCCCCGACCCGGACCGCAGCACGACCTCATCGTCGCCGACCGGGCTCGGCGCCGAAGCCATCGTGGGCGACGTGTCCGTCACGGTGGGACCGGCGACGCTGACCGCGGAGGTCCATCCGCTCGTGCGCACCGCCGACGGGCTGGTCCTCACGATGGACCTCACCTCCGAGCTCACCCCCGGTGACGACGTCGAGGACTACGAGATCACCGCCGTCTGGTCGTCGAGCTCTCGGGTGCAGGTGCCGACGCTCGCCGGGCTGCGCCTTCTCGACCTCGCGCACGACCGAGTCGCGCCGCCCGCCGTCACCGCCGACGGCGATTCCGTCTTCGTGCTGGGCGAGCTTCCGGCGGCAGCGGCGAGCGCGTCGCCGACCGCGACCTCCGCACCGGCGGCGAGCCCGGTCCGGCGCATCCAGGTGCTGTACGGCGACCCCGGCTCCGATGCCGAGAGCCTGCAGTTGCTCGTTCCGCAAGGCGGCGTGGTCAGCGGCATCCCGGTCATCGATGCCGAACCCCCGGCGGCCCCGATCGTCGACGACTCACCGGTCATCGACGACGGCTCCCAGTCGTCGCTCGCCGGCGCGGAGGCCGCACCGGTGTACCCGCTCACGTCGTTCCAGGTCGACACCGCCACGCAGACCCGGCAGGAACAGAACGCGGAGAAGGTGCAGATCTCCCTGGGCTCGGATGTGCTGTTCGCGACCGACTCCGCCCGGCTCACCGCCGCTGCGAAGACGGTCATCGCCGATGCCGCGACGGAGCTCGCCACCCGCGAACCCGGCACGGTGCGGGTGGTCGGCTACACCGACAGCGTCGACACCGACGCGTACAACCTCGCGCTGTCGAAGAAGCGGGCGCAGGCCGTCGCCGCCGCGCTGAAGGACCTCATCGACACCGACGACTACCCGCTCGAGATCTCCGGCCGCGGCGAGGCGGACCCGGTGGCCTCGAACGACACCGCCGCCGGGCGCGCCGCGAACCGGCGCGTGGAGCTGACTCTCGACACCGCGGCGAAGACCGAGACGACGACGGATGCCGCGGCCGTGCCGCCGATCGACGGCCCCACCGCCACCGGGGCCGAGGGTCTCGACATCGACGGCGGCCGCCCGTACCACGTCGCCGCGCCGAGCGCCCGGATGATCGAAGGCCACCCGGTCGTCACGATCACGATCACTGCCACCGACGATGCGGTCGACAGCGCATTCGGCCCCGCCCTGTTCGAGGGGTCGTTCGCGGGCCCCGCAGGGCTCGATCGGCTGCGGTCGATGGCCGGCGTCGCGCTCATGAACGGATCGGTGGCGACGGTTCCGGGCTTACACGAGGCCGCGGGGGCCGACCCCGGCACGCTGCTGCCCCTGACCGACCTGTCGACCTTCAAGCGGCTCGACGGCGGCGACACCCGCACCACAGAGATCGTCTACCCGGCCATGGCCACAGGCGACACCGTCACGCTTCAGCTTCTGGACACCTTCAGGGCCGGATCGGCCTTCCAGCTGACCGACATCCCGGTCACGACGGAGAGCGACTGAGCACTCCCATCGCCCGTCGGGGCCGGCGCCTCACCCCTGCGCAGCGATCACTTCGAGCACGGCGTCGCCGTAGGCCTCGCGCTTCTTGGCCCCGATGCCGGTGATGCCGTCGAGGTCCTCGAGCGAGCCCGGCCGGTGCTCGGCCAGGGCGCGCAGCGTCGCATCGCCGAAGACGATGTACGCGGGCACGCCCTGCTCGCGCGCGACGGACCCGCGCCAGGTGCGCAGAGCCTCGAACAGTTCGAGGTCGGCGGGCTGCAGCGACGCGGCCGCGGCCGCCTTGCGTGCGCGCCCGCTCGAGCGCGACCCACCGCGGCCGAGCACGTCACGCCGCAGGGGCACGTCCGCCTCGCCGCGCAGCACGGGACCTGCCGCCTCGCCGAGGGCCAGCGTGCCATACTCCCCCTTGGCGACGAGGATGCCGCGTGCCAGCAGCTGCCGGATGACACTGCGCCAGTCCTGATCGGAGAGGTCGGCGCCGATCCCGTAGGTGGCGAGCTTGTCGTGCCCGAACCGCACGATGCGCTCGGTCGAGGCGCCGCGCAGGATGTCGATGAGATGCCCGGCGCCGTAGGCCTGCCCGCGCTCGCGCTGCAGGCGCACGATGGTCGAGAGCAGCTTCTGGGCGGGCACGAGGCCGTCCCACGTGTCGGGCTTCTGCAGACAGGTGTCGCAGTTGCCGCACGGCTCGGAGGATTGCCCGAAGTATCCGAGCAGGTTCTGGCGGCGGCATCCCACCGTCTCGCACAGCGCCAGCATGGCATCGAGATGCTGCCCGAGGCGCATCTTGAAAGTGCGGTCGCCCTCCGATGCGTCGATGAGGCGCCGCTGCTGCACGACGTCGCCCAGGCCGTACGCCATCCAGGCGACCGAGGCCTCGCCGTCGCGGCCGGCACGTCCGGTCTCCTGGTAATAGCCCTCGACCGACTTGGGCAGGTCGATGTGCGCGACGAAGCGCACATCGGGCTTGTCGATGCCCATGCCGAACGCGATCGTGGCGACCATGACCACACCGTCTTCGCGCAGGAACCGCGACTGATGCCGGGCTCGCATGCCGGCATCCAATCCCGCGTGATACGGCAGCGCGTCGACGCCTTGGCCGCGCAGATACTCCGCCGTCGCCTCGACGCTCTTGCGGCTCAGGGCGTAGACGATGCCCGCCGACCCCTCGGGCATCGTGCGGATGAACTGCACGAGCTGACGCCGCACGTCGACCTTGGGCTCGATGCGGTACTGGATGTTCGGCCGATCGAAGCTCGCGACGAAGTGCTTCGCGTTCGGCAGGTGCAGCCGCTCGGTGAGCTCGCGATGCGTCTCGCGGGTCGCGGTGGCGGTCAGCGCCATGCGCGGCACGCCGGGGAAGCGCTCGCCCAGATCGCCGAGCGCGAGGTAATCGGGACGGAAGTCGTGGCCCCACTGCGACACGCAGTGCGCCTCGTCGATCGCGATGACACTCAGCGTTCCGCGCTGCAGCAGCGCGGTCGTCTGCGCGAGGTTCAGCCGTTCGGGAGCGACGTAGAGAAGGTCGAGCTCGCCCGCGAGGTAGGCCTGCTCGACCGCGGCCCGGTCGTGCGGCGTCTGCGTCGAGTTGAGGTACGCGGCGCGCACGCCGTTGGCGATGAGCGCATCGACCTGGTCGTGCATGAGCGCGATCAGGGGGCTCACGACCAGGCCCGTGCCCTCGCGCACGAGTGCGGGTACCTGATAGGTGACCGACTTGCCGCCGCCGGTCGGCATGAGCACGACGGCGTCACCCCCGGCGATGACCTGCCCGACGATCTTGGCCTGGTCACCACGGAACGCGTCGTACCCGTAGACCTCGTGCAGCACGTGCAGCGGGTCGGCTCCGGTGAAGTCGCGGCGAGGTGTGGAGGTTCGGGATGCCGCGGGACCCGGCGTGCGCGACGGCCCTTCGTCTCGCTTCGCTCGCTCGGGGACCTCGCCGGGCGACATCCACCCGTCGTCTTCTGGCGGCGGAGCCCACTCGTCAGGCGGTGCGTCGGCATCGCTCCAGACGATGTCTGCGTACGGGTCGCCGGCGGGAGTGCTCACCCCGTCAACGTTAGCCGCGACTGCCGACACCGATGTCGGCGCCCTCCCCTACACTCGCGGCATGCCTGTTTTCGATCACCTGGGTATCTCCGTCGACGACCTCGACCGCAGCCGCGCGCAGTTCGATCCGATCATGACCGCGTTCGGCTACGCCCGCAGCGACTACGACCGCGGAACGTCGTGGACGCGCGACGGCGAGACCGAGCTGCTGCTTTATCGCGCGCGCGAGGCGGGTACCGGTCCGCACGTGCACGGCCGGGTCGGCTGGCAGCATCTGGCGTTCGACGTCGACTCGCGCGCCGAGGTCGACCGGCTGCACGAGATCGCGATGGATGCCGGGTGGACGGCGGTTCGCGAGCCGAAGGAGTACCCGCGCTTCACCGAGCGCTACTACGCGTCATTCGTCGAGGACGACAACGGCATCCGCATCGAGTTCATGTACAACCCGCCGCGCTCAGCCGACTAGCCGCCGCTCGAGCCGCAGCCCGCGGTACCGCGAGCGGGTGATCACGTCGCGCGAGATGCCGTACAGCTCGAACGTGTCGACGATCTCGAACGCGAGCGCGGCGCGATCGTCCGTCCAGCCTCGTTCGAAGGCGAGTGTTTCGGGCACGACGAAGGGCTGCCGTTCCGGCATGAGCCAGCCGCGCCAGCGCGCGACAAGGCCGTCGTCGACGTCGATGTCCAGCACGCGCACGGTCACTCCGCGAGCGTAGCGGGCGCGCCGGTCCGCTGCACCGCGCGCGCCCTCAGTCCACGAGCCGCGTGTCGTGCGTGAACTCGACCAGCAGCCACAGCTGCAGCGGCAGATCGGCGAGTCCTGCGGTCACACCCCGGCGCACGCGGTCCTCACCGTCGATGTCGCCCGTGCCCGGCGGCAGCACGAACGCCAGTTCGACCATGAGCGTGTTGCCGAGGCGACCGAGCCGCTGGCGCGGCACGGGCAGACCTTCTCTGCGCCGGACGTCTTCGATGACCGCATCGACCTGGGCGACGACGACTGCATCGGGCCGCGGCGTCTGCAGCTCACGCACGCCACGGCGCACGAGCGCGATCGGCACCACCGCCAGGGCGATGCCGCTGACGAGCACGAGCACCGAGTCGGCGAACGGGGTCGCCGCGTGCCACGCCGTGCGTTCCAGGATCAGCACCGCGACGCCGCCGACCACGATCACGACGCTGCTGCCGATCGACGAGAGCCAGCCTGCGGCTTCGGCGATGATCAGCGACTGTCCGTGGGCCATGCGGCGCAGCATCCACCACGCTCCGGTGCACACGATCGTGCCGAACGCCCCGTACAGCGTGAGCGACAGACCCGAGACGTCAGAGCCGCCCTCGATGATGATCCGCACCGCCTCGACCATCGCGTAGAGAAGGCCCGCGAACATCACGAGCGCCTGCGCGAGCACGAACAGCGGGATCAGCGCGTCGCGCCCGAAGGGAAAGCGCCGCGTCGGGGCCTCTGCGGCGATCTTCGAGACGATGAGTCCCGCCCAGGTCGCCAGCAGGCTCACCGGCGTGAAGATCGCGTCGAGCAGCATCACCTGCGACCCGGTGATCAGACCCCAGACGATGGCGACGAGCGCGAACCCGCACGACACGATGATCGAGAGGCGCAGCGCGCGCCGCTCCCTCTGCTGGGCCAGCGCGACGCCTGAATCGCTCACACCGCTCATCCTGCCGGTGATGGGCGGCGGGCGCGAGCCCCGTCCCGGCACCCGACCCGGTATCGTCGTGCGCATGCAATGCCGGTGATCGCGCTCTGACCCATCGATCGAAGGGATGCCGCGGCATCCGAGAAAGGCATTGCCATGTCCACACTTCCTCTGCTCGGCCAAACCGCACTGGTCACCGGTGTCTCGCGCCGTCGGGGCATCGGTTTCGCGATCGCGGCCGAATTCGCCCGCCTCGGCGCGAGCGTGTTCTTCCACCACTTCGCCCCGCACGACGCGGATCAGCCGTGGGGAGGCGATGACCTCGCCGCGCTCCGTGCGGAACTGGGCGGGATGCTGCAACCCGGCGCCCGGCTCGGCGACGCCTCCGCCGACCTGCGCGACGCCGACGGCATCGACCCGCTGGTCGATGCCGCACACGCGCTGACCGGACGCCTCGACATCCTCGTCTGCAACCACGCGCGCAGCGGCGGCGACGGGTCGCTGCTCGACCAGACCGCGGCATCCCTCGACGCTTTCTGGGCGACGAACACGCGCTCGACGCTACTGCTCACCCGCGCGTTCGCGGCGCTCCACGCACGGCCCATGACCGGCGCGGCTGCCCGCCCCGGCGAGCGCGTCGGGCGAGCGGAGCCGTTCGCGGCGCCGACCGGGCGCGTCTTCTGGATGACCTCTGGTCAGCAGGACGGGCCCATGCCCGGAGAGGTCGCCTACGCCGCGAGCAAGGCGGCACTCGCCGGCGTCACGAAGACGGTGGCGGCTGACCTGTTGGACCTCGGAATCATCCTCAACACGATCAACCCCGGACCCGTGAACACCGGCTACCTCGACCCTGAGACGACCGACCGGCCGCTCGACGAGATCGAGGCGTGGATGCGCGCGACGCCGTTCGGGCGCTACGGCGAGCCGACCGACCCGGCCCGGCTCATCGGCTGGCTCGCGACGCCGGCGGGCGCGTGGGTGGTCGGGCAGGTCGTGACGACGGACGGCGGTCTGTCGCTGGGGTGACGGGGCGGGATGCCGCGGTTCGTCGGGCGCGGCGCGGTTCGACGGGCGCGGCGCGGTTCGACGGGCCTGCGGGTCGCAGCGCCTGACTCGCGCGCCGTTCCACGGTGTCGAAATGTTTCGATGAGGCGCCGGCAGTGGCATCCCGATTCGCTCACCACTTGATAAGTCTGGGTTATCAACTGGTGAGGGAGTCCGACGAGACCTCCCGGGCAGGCCCGCTCAGATCTCGAGCACGGCGGCCAGATCGGTGCGGGCGAAGTCGTCCCCCACATATAAGAGGGGTTCGCCCCGCACCGTCGCCAAGGCGTAAGTGAAGCAATCGCCGTAGTTCAGTCGCGCCGGGTGCCCTGAGCCGCGCCCGTAATCGCGGTACGCGCGGCGTGCGATCGCCGCCTGGGCGGCGTCCACCGGCACCACCTCCGGCGCGACGGTGCCGACGAACGCATCGAACCGTGCTGAGCGGACGGGGTCGTGCGAGCCGTCAGCCACGATGGATGCCTCGACCAGCGTCGCTGCCGAGATCGCGACGTGCTCCGCCTCTTCGAGCGCCGCGAGTACCTCCTCCGCCTCGGGCTCGCTCTGCAGCACCGCAATCAGCGCCGAGGTGTCGACGATCATCGAGGAAGCCCCGCCTCGTCATACAGGCCTGCCTCGACGGCACGCAGGTCGGCGCCACGATAGGCGTCCTGCGCCGCGGCAGCCGCACGCCGGATGCGACGCGCACGCTCGGCGCGGAGCTGCTCATCACCGAGCTCAGCGAGCTTCGCGCGCACGGCGATCTCGACGGCAGAGGTCTGGTTCACCCCGAGTCGCCTCGACAACTCGCGCACGGCCGCGTGCACCTCGTCGTTCTTGATGTTGAGCCCCATGGGAGAAGTCTACCTTCTAGCAGCACCTTTATACCCGCACCGTGCAGGGCCCTGTGGATAACTTCGACGCGGTGTCCGCGGCCCTGGCTATCGTGCTCAGCACGTGCCCTCAACCCGATCCGTCCACTGCGAGAGGAACGCTTCCATGTCTCCCACCCCCACACCCCAGCAGAGCGCCTGGCTCGATCAAGACGACGCACGCGTCGCCGACGTGATCCGCCGCCACGGCGTCTGCCTGCAGCTCATCGACATGGGCACGTGCTCCGTTCCCGGCTGCACCTGCTCGGCCGAGTCGAAGAGGCCGTTCGCCTACACGATCGGGCTGTTCGGCATCGCCCATCCCGAGCTCGTCATCGTCGGCGTCGGGATGCCGCAGGTCGCATCCGTCCTCAACTCGGCCGCGCGGCTGGTGCTCGACGGGGCCCGCCTCACCCCCGGCGAGAACCTCGAGCTTCCCTGCTGGGACAGGCAGATCCTGATCGAGGAGGTGCCGAACCCCGGCGACATCGCCTTCGGTGCCAACCGGCATTATCAGCGCCCGGCTGAGGCGTCGGTGCCCCTGCTGCAACTGACCTATACCGACAGGCGTGGACGGTTCCCCTGGGATACGCGGTACACCGGAGCGCGCCGGCGCCAACCGCGACCCGGAGAATGGGATGCGCGCTGAGAGCGACTCGGGCCTACAGCTGCACGACCTCGGTCACCCGCACGACGGCGGCGCCGGCCTCGGCCGAGGCCGCGAGGTCGACGACCGCACGGATGCGCCAGTCGTGGTCGCCCTCCGGGTCGTCGATCGTCTGCTCGACGCGCCACGTCCCCGACGCGGCGGCGGTCTCGTCGATCTCGCACAGCCGCGGCGAGCGCGCAGGTCCTCCGACGCCGATCGCGTCGTGCTCGGCGAAGTACTCGTCGAGCACGACGGGCCACGAGGCGTCGGGGTCGAGCTCGACGAGCTCGTCGTCGCGCTGCAGTGCCGCCAGCTGCACCCGCCGGAACAGCTCGTTGCGCACCAGCACCGTGAAGGCGCGGTGGTTGGCCACGACCGACGGCGGCGCGGGCGGAACCACCGGCTCGTCCGACGAAGCGGCGGGGTGCACGAGCTGCTCCCACTCGTCCACGAGGCTCGAGTCGACCTGACGCACGAGCTCGCCGAGCCACTCGATGACGTCGAGCAGCTCGGACGTGCGGGCCTCCAGCGGCACCGTCTGCCGGATGGCCCGGTACGCGTCCGACAGGTACCGCAGCACGAGGCCCTCACTGCGCGCGAGCTGGTAGAACGACACGAACTCGGCGAACGACATCGCCCGCTCGAACATGTCGCGCACGACCGACTTGGGCGACAGCGCGAAGTCGCGCACCCACGGCTGGCTCGACGCGAACACCTCGAACGATTGGTGCAGCAGCTCGTCGAGAGGCTTGGGGTAGGTGACCTCTTCCAACGCGTCCATGCGCTGGTCGTAGTCGAGCCCGTCGGCCTTCATCGCGGCCACGGCCTCACCGCGCGCCTTGTACTCCTGCTGCGAAAGGATCGCGCGCGGGTCGTCGAGGGTCGCCTCGATGACGCTGACGACGTCGAGCGCATAGTGCCCCGAGCCTGCGGCGCCCGGCTCGTCGGACGGGTCGAGCAGTTCGATCGCGGCGAGCGCGAACGGCGACAGCGGCTGGTTCAGCGCGAAGTTCGGCTGCAGATCGACGGTGAGGTGGATGCCGTCATCCGGCCCGACCTCGACGATCCCCGCGTCGCGCAGCGTGCGGAAGATCGCCAACGCGCGCCGCGCGAGCGCGAACTGCTGCGCGCGCGTCTGGTGGTTGTCGAACACGAGCGAGCGGACGTGCGCGAACACGTCCCCGCCGCGCGCTATGACGTTGATGAGCATGGCCGCCGACAGCTGCAGCTGCGGCACGAGCGCCTCGGGCGCGGCATCCACCAGTCTTTCGAACGAGCCCTTGCCCCAGTTGACGGCTCCCGTCGGAGCCTTCTTGCGCACGATCTTCTTGCGCTTGGCGGGGTTGTCGGCGGCCTTCGCGAGGGCCGCCGCGTTCTCGATCTCCCACTCCGGAGCCATCACGACCACGTTGCCGTACGGGTCGTAGCCGGCCCGCCCTGCGCGCCCGGCGACCTGATGGAACTCGCGGGCGGTGAGCTGCCGCATCCGCGTGCCGTCGAACTTCGCGAGCTCGGTGACCACGACCGTGCGGATCGGCACGTTGATGCCGACGCCCAGCGTGTCCGTTCCGCAGATGACGCGCAGAAGGCCCCGCTGCGCGAGCGTCTCGACGAGGCGCCGGTACCGCGGCAGCATGCCGGCGTGGTGGATGCCGATGCCGGCGCGCACGAGTCGCGACAGGGTCTTGCCGAACCCGGTCGAGAAGCGGAAGTCGCCCAGTGCCTCGGCGATCTGATCGCGCTGCTCGCGCGAGGCGATCTTCATGCTCGACAGCGCCTGCGCGCGCTCGACGGCGGCGGCCTGCGAGAAATGCACGATGTAGACGGGCACCTCGCGGTCGCTCAGCAGCAGTTCGAGCACCTCGTGCACCGGCCGGATCTCGTAGGAGAAGTGCAGCGGCACCGGACGCTCGACGCCGGTGACCTGCGCGACCGGGCGCCCGGTGCGGTTCTCGAGGTCTTCGGCAAGCGAGGTGACGTCGCCCAAGGTTGCCGACATCAGCAGGAACTGCGCGTGCGGTATGAGCAGCAGCGGCACCTGCCACGCCCAGCCGCGGTCGGGGTCGCCGTAGAAGTGGAACTCGTCCATGACGACCTGGTCCACAGACACGTCATCGCCGTGCCGCAGCGCCATGTTCGCGAGGATCTCGGCTGTGCAGCACACGATCGGCGCATCGGGGTTGACCGACGAATCGCCAGTGACCATACCCACGTTCTCGGCGCCGAAGATCTCGACGAGCGCGAAGAACTTCTCGCTCACGAGCGCCTTGATGGGGGCCGTGTAGAAGGAACGACGACCGCATGCCACGGCCGCCGCATGCGCCGCGATAGCGACGAGCGACTTGCCCGTGCCGGTGGGCGTCGACAGGATGACGTGCGCGCCCGACACCAGCTCGATCACCGCTTCGTCCTGCGCGGGGTACAGGCTCAGACCCCGCTCGCCCGCCCAGGCGACGAACCCGTCGTAGACGGCGTCGTCGTCGGCACCGCGCACACGGTCGAGGAGAGAGGGGTTCACCCCTCGAGTCTGCCTCACATGTGCGACCCCACCGGGGCGAGTACCCTGGAAAGCGCGACTGGCGTGGCCGGATTCACCGGCAGGGAGCGCAGTAAGACCGGCATCGCCCGCCTGGGTGCCCATCGAAACCGACGTCGACGCACGGCGTCGACCGACCTGGAGCACGCGCATGCGCTACGGAATGAACCCGCACCAGTCCGCCGAGGTCACGGGGGGTCCCGCGATCCGCAACGGGGCGCCGTCGATGATCAACTACCTCGACGCCCTGAACGCCTACGCGCTGGTGCGCGAGGCCGATGACGTCACGGGGCGGCCGGCCGCGGCATCCTTCAAGCACGTCTCCCCCGCGGGCGCGGCCGTTGCCGGCCCCGTGGACGACACCGCGCGCGAGACCTGGAACCTCGAGGGCGCCGACGGCCTGCTCTCCGCATACGTGCGGGCGCGCGACGCCGACCCCAAGTCGTCGTTCGGCGACGTGATCGCGCTGTCGCGCCCGGTCGATGCGGCCACCGCCGAGTTCCTGCGCACGATGATCTGCGACGCGCTGATCGCGCCCGGGTTCGACGAGGGCACCCTCGAGGTGCTCAGCGCCAAGCGCGGCGGAAAGTTCCTCGTCTTCGAGGTCGATCCGGCCGCCGAGCTGCCCGCCCGCGAGCGCCGCGACGTGATGGGCGCCACCCTGGTGCAGGATCGGGATGCCGCAGACCTGGCGGCCGCGCTCCCCGACAACCTCGAGCCGCGCGTGCGCGAAGACGCCCTGATCGGTATGGCGGCCGCGCGCTACACCCAGTCGAACTCGGTCGTATTCGTCAGGGACGGCGCGGCGATCGGCATCGGCGCGGGCCAGCAGAACCGCGTCGACTGCGTGCGGCTGGCCGGGTCCAAGGCCCGGGTCTGGTGGCTGCGCCGGCACCCGCTCGTGCGCGACCTGCCGACCGTGGAGGGGATGAAGCGCCAGGACCGCCTGAACTGGCAGATCCGCTTCGCCGGTCACGAGATGACGCACCTGCAGCTCGACGAGTTCGGGCGTCTGTTCGGCGAGCAGGCCAAGGCCGCCTACGACGAGCCGCTGTGGCGCGACGCGTGGGTCGGCGAGCTGACCGGCGTGACGATGGTGTCGGACGGGTTCCTGCCCTTCCGCGACAACGTCGACCACGCCGCCGAGTTCGGCGTGACGACGATCGTCGAGCCGGGCGGGTCGACGCGGTCGGACGAGGTCGAGGAAGCCTGCATGGAGCTGGGCATCGCCCGCGTGCAGACAGGGCTGCGCCTCTTCCACCACTGAGTCACGCCCCCGCCACCACACGGGCACGCCCCTGGCGGAACACCCCGCACCCTCCGTACGTTGGAGCCAGCGACGAGAGGAGCCCCGATGGCAGAGACGACCGTCGAACGGGACGACGAGAACGCCCGCTACACGATCGCGGTGGACGGTGAGCTGGCCGGGTTCACCGAGTTGCGCCCCGACGGCCCCGGCCGGCTGCGCATGCCGCACACGGTGATCATCCCGTCGTATCGCGGGCAGGGGCTCGCGGGAACGCTCGTCGCCGGCGCCCTCGCCGACATCGCCGCCCGCGGCGAGACGGTCGTGCCGCTGTGCCCGGTCGTGCAGAAGTATCTGCGCGAGAACACGGTCGACGGCCTGCGCGTGGACTGGCCGGATGCCTGACGCGGTGCCGTCCGTCACTTTCAATGACGCCCGCAGCCGGTATGAGATCGAGGTCGACGGGGTGCTGGGCGGCTACGCGGTCGTCGAGCCGATCGCGCCGGGGGTCGTGCGCTTTCCCGAGACGGTGATCGACCCGGCGTTCCGTGAGAGGGGCATCGGCACCCTGCTCATCGATGAGGCGTTGCGGGATGCCGCGGCCCGCGGCCAGACCGTCGTGCCGCTGTGTCCGTTCGTCCGGCATTTCCTGCGCGACCACGAGGTGCCCGGGCTGCAGCTGCAGTGGCCGCCCGGCATCGAGCCGGCGTAGGCCCCGCACCACAAGTTAGGTTCGCCTCACCTTGCCCCGATAGACTGGTCCGATGCCCGCCCGCGCCGTCCTGTCGACCCGCACACTGCTCGTGTGCGCCGCGATCGGCGTCGCCACCGGCATCCTCGGCGGCATCGCGGGCTGGGTCACACCGGTGGTCATCCCGTTCGTGCCGATCGTCTACGGCTTCGTTCTCGGCGTGCACGTGATCCCCGGCATCATCGCACAAGAGGTGCTGCGCCTGCCCTGGGTCGCCCTGCTCACGCACGTGCTCGCGGCCCTCGTCGCGAGCGCCGCGGCTCCGCAGTGGGCCGCCCGGTTCCTGGGCACCGCGCTGCTGTTCGGCGGCATCCAAGAGCTCGTCGCCGCCGTCACCCGCTACCGCGAGTGGCGGGCATGGCGCTTCTTCGTCTCGGCCGTGATCATCGGCATCATGGTCGCGTTCGTCGTCTGGATGGTCGTCGATCTCGCCACCTTCCCGCTCTGGGCGCAGATCTCGTACCTCGTCTGCGCGGTGCTCGGTCCCGTCGCCTGGACGGCCCTGGGCCTTCTCGTGGGGACGAAACTACGCCAGGCCGGCATCGGCCGCCGCGCGGGCCGGCGCTGACATGTCGCTCCTGCAGGTGCAGGATCTCGCCGTGCGCCACGACGGCGAGATCGTGTTCGCCCCCGCCTGCGCGTCGTTCACCGTGTCGCCGGGCGAGGTCGTGCTGCTGCTCGGCCCGAGCGGATCGGGCAAGTCCACCCTCGCCCTGACGCTGAACGGCCTCATCCCGCACGATGTCGAGGCCGAGGTGCGCGGCAGCGTCACGGTCGGCGGGATGGATGCGGCATCCACCCCGGTCGCACGGCTCGCGACGCGGGTCGGCATGGTCTTCCAGGATCCCGACGCTCAGCTGGTCACCGGCACGGTGCTCGACGAGGTCGCGTTCGGCCCCGAGAACCTGCGCCGGCCGGTGAGCGAAGTGCTCGCGCGCAGCGAGGACGCGCTGCGCCGCGTCGGCCTGTGGGAGCGCCGCGACGACAGCCCCGACGCGCTCTCGGGCGGCGGGCGCCAGCGTCTCGCGATCGCCGCGGCGCTGGCGCTGGGCTCGCCGCTGCTCGTGCTCGACGAGCCCACGGCGAACCTCGACCCGCACGGCGTCGACGAGGTCTACGCCACCCTCGCCGAGATCGTCGCGGCGGGCGACCGTGCCGTCGTGCTCGTCGAGCACAATCTCGATCAGGCGATCGGCTTCGTTGACCGGGTGGTGGTGATGGATGCCGTCGGCCGCACGATCGCGGAGGGACCTGCCGCCGACATCCTGCGTGCCCGCGCCGCCGAGCTGCACGAGCTGGGCGTGTGGCTGCCGACGGCGACCCTCGCCGCCCTGCGGCTGCGCCGTGCCGGGTACGCGCTCGACCCGTTGCCGCTGACGCCGGAAGAGCTGCGTTCCGCGCTGGAGGGTGAGCCGCCTGCTGTACCCCCGGTCGTTGAGCGAGGGCCGAAGGCCCGAGTCGAGACGCCCCGACACCCCGGTTTCGACTCAGTCACTTCACTCGCTCGCGGGGCGACCGGTGTCGATATCCCCCCGCTCGCCCCGCGAGCGCCGGAGGCCCGAGACGAAACGCCCGAGGTCGCCGTCGCCGTCCGCCACCTCACCCTGCGCCGCGGCAAGGCCGAGGTGCTGCACGACGTGCGTCTCGACATCCATCCCGGCGAGTTCGTCGCCGTCGTCGGGGCGAACGGCGCAGGCAAGACGAGCCTGCTGCACGCGATCGCGGGGGTCGTGCGTCCGCCGCGCGGCACCGTGTCGGTCGGCGGCGCCGATGTCGCGCGCGCCCGCGACCTGACGAACCGTATCGGCTTCGTCTTCCAGAACCCCGAGCACCAGTTCGTCACGCACACCGTCCGCGACGAACTCGCCTACGGTCTGCGCCACCTGCCCGCCGACGAGGCCGACGTGCGCGTCGACGATGTGCTGCACCGCTTCGGCCTCGCTGACCGCGCCGACGTGCACCCGTTCCTGCTCTCGGGCGGGCAGAAGCGGCGCCTCTCGGTCGGCACCGCGCTGGTGGCCGGGGCTCCGGTGCTGGCGCTGGACGAGCCGACGTTCGGGCAGGACCGTGCCCGTGCCGACGAGCTGCTCGGCCTGCTCACCGACCTCAATCGCGACGGCACCACCGTCATCGTCGTGACGCACGACATGCAGCTGGTGGCCGAGCACGCGAGCCGCACGATCCTGCTCGACGACGGGCGCGTGCTCGCCGACGGCCCGACCTCTGCGGTCTTCGCCGACGATGAACTCATCGCGCGCGCCGGACTGCGGCCCCCGCCGCTGCGTGCCGCACTGGGCGGGCTGGCGCGGCATCCCGAACTCGACGGCGTCGTGCGGCTGGCCGACCTGCCGGGAGGGCGCGCATGACGGCGGTCCCCGCTGCGGGCCCCGCGCGGTTCCTGCACGGGCTGAACCCGCTCGCCAAGCTGCTCACGCCCCTGCCGGCGATGCTGCTGCTGATCTTCGTGCGCGACCTCGCAACTCCGCTGGCCTTTCTCGTGCTCGCATACGCGCTGCTGCTCGCCGGCGCGCGCATCACCGCGCGCACCCTCGTCATGCTGCTGGTCGTCGTGCCGGCACTGGTCGCGATCATGACCGTCGGCTTCGCTCTGTGGACAGACCCCGCGGGCATCGCGCACGACGTCGTCGTGCTGCGCATCGGCGACTGGACACTGTACGGCGCCGCCGTGCTGATCGGGCTTGCGACCGGCCTGCGGCTGGCCTCGATCGTCGCGCTGGCGCTCATCGCCGGGCTGACCACGACCGGGCAAGACCTCGCCCGCTCCCTCGTGCAGCAGCTGCGGGTGCCGTACCGGGTGGGCTACACGGCGATCGCCGCGTTCCGGTTCGTGCCGCGGTTCCGGCGCGAGCTCGAGGTGATCCGGCAGGCGCACCGCGTGCGCGGGCAGGCGCGCGGCCCGCTCGCGGCCCTCGGCCGCGGGTTCGGGTACACCGTGCCGCTGCTGGCCGGGGCCATCCGGCACGCCGAGCGCGTCGCGCTGGCGATGGACGCCCGCGCCTTCGGCGCGTACCCCGACCGCACCGAGCGGCACGAGGTGCCGTTCCGCACCCGCGACACGGTGTTCATCGTGCTCCTGCTAGCCGCGTCGGCGGCGCTGTTCGCGGTGTTCTGGCCCTGGGGGCTGTGAGCGCGGAGGCGGGATGAGCCGCGACACCCGCCCTCGCGTGTTCAGTTCTCAGCAAGAACCGCGCGATCTGCCGCCGACACGCCGTGCGACGCGGCTGCGACCGCCCAGAACAGCTGAGTTCTGAACGCGATGCGACGACGGGATGCCGCACGCGCCCGCTCACGCCGCGTCGCGGCGCCCGCGGCTCGTCGTGTGCACCGGCCCCAGTCCCGCGCGCGGCGCGGTACCCGGCCCGCCGACCGCCGAGCCGCCGTACGACATCGCGGCGGCAACCGTGTCGCCCCGCAGCGGGAAGTGGCAGGCCACCCGGTGCACGACCCGGCCCGCGGCATCCACCCCCGCGGTCTCCGGCCCGACCTCTTGCGACGGACCGCCGCCGACCCGCAGCACCGGCTCGACTTGCGCGCAGATCTCCTGGGCCGCCGGGCACCGGGTGCGGAACCGGCAGCCGCTGGGCGGATCCATGGCGCTGGGCAGCTCGCCGCTCACGCCCAGCCGCGCCTTCGCGCGCTCGGCCACCGGGTCGGCGACCGGGATCGCATCGATCAGCCCGCGCGTGTAGTGGTGCTGCGGCGCCGCATACACCTCGGCCGCGGGACCGATCTCGACCACCTTGCCCAAGTACATGACGGCGATCACGTCCGACAGGTACCGCACCACCGACAGGTCGTGGCTGATGAACAGATAGGTCAGCTCGCGCTCGCGCTGCAGCTGCTTCATGAGGTTCAGCACCTGCGCCTGCACCGACACGTCGAGCGCCGAGACCGGCTCGTCGGCGACGATGAGCGCCGGCTGCAGCGCAAGGGCGCGGGCCAGCCCGATGCGCTGCCGCTGTCCGCCCGAGAACTCGTGCGGGTACCGCTCGGCGGCGTGCCGGGGCAGTCCGACGTCTTCGAGCAGCTCGTCGACGCGCCGGTCGCGGTCGCGTGCGGTGCCCACGTGCTGGATCTCGAGCGGCTCGCGCAGGATCGCCCGCACCCGCATGCGGGGGTCGAGGGACGCGTACGCATCCTGGAACATGAACTGCACGTTGCGCCGGTCCTCGCGCAGATCGCGGCGATGCCGATGCGCGAGCGGACGCCCGCGGAACAGGATGCGCCCGCTCGTCGGCAGGTCGAGCCCCACCACGAGCCGCCCGAGCGTCGTCTTGCCGCAGCCCGACTCGCCGACCAGTCCCAGCGTCTGCCCGCGCGCGATCTCGAGCGTCGCGCCGGCGACGGCGCTGACGGTGCCGATCCGGGTGCGCAGCAGACCGCCGCGGGTGACCGGAAAGTCTTTGACCAGTCCGTCGAGCGCCAGCAGCGGGGCGCCGTCGGCGGGGATGAACCGGGTGGGGCGACCCAGTCGCGCTCGTCGAGGGACGCCGACTCCGCCGCGTCGCGAGGGATGGTGGATGCCACCGGCATCGGCTCGTCGCGCGGCACGAAGCAGGCGAACCGGTGGGTGGGATCGCCGTCGTCGGCGGGCTCGAGCGCCGGCTGTTCGGTGCGGCACTGCTCGGTGGCGAAGCGGCAGCGCGGCGCGAACGGGCATGCGGTGGCCCGCTCGATCAGCTCGGGCGGCAGGCCGGGGATGGAGTACAGCCGCTCGCCGGTGTCGGCGGCACGCTCGGGCAGCGCCTCGAACAGCGCCTCGGTGTAGCGGTGCCGCGGCCGCTCGAACAGGGTCTGCGTCTCAGCGGTCTCGGCGACCCGGCCCGCGTACATGACGACGACGCGGTCTGCGCGGCCCGCGATCACCCCGAGGTCGTGCGTGATGAGGATGACGGCCATGCCGAGCTCTTCGCGCAGCGAGTCGATGAGCTCGAGGATCTGCTTCTGCACGGTCACGTCGAGGGCCGTGGTCGGCTCGTCGGCGATGAGCAGCTTCGGGTGGCAGATCAGGGCCATCGCGATCATCACGCGCTGACGCTGCCCGCCCGACAGCTGGTGCGGGTAGCTGTCGACGCGCTGCTCGGGGTGGGGGATCCCCACCAGCCGCAGCATCTCGAGCACGGGCTCGCGCGCCTGTGCGCGCGAGAGGCCGCGGTGCAGCAGCAGGGGCTCGGCGACCTGCTCGCCGATGGGCTGCACGGGGTTCAGGCTCGTCATCGGGTCCTGGAAGATCATGCCGATGTCACCGCCGCGCACCGCGCGCATGCGCTTCTCGGGCAGCGCGACGAGGTCGACCCCGTCGAACAGCACCCGGCCGCCGGTGATGTGGCCGCCCGGCGGCAGCAGGCGCTCGATCGACATCGCGGTCATGGTCTTGCCGCAGCCCGATTCGCCGACAAGCCCCACGGTCTGCCCGGCCTCGACGGTGAGCGACACGTCGTCGAGCGCGTGCACGACCGTCTTGCTCAGGCGGATGTCGGTCGTCAGCCCCGCGACTTCGAGAAGCGCCATCTCCCACCCCGTTCAGCGGCGCTGCAGCCGCACCTCGACCGCGTCGCGCAGCCCGTCGCCGACGAGGTTCACGGCGACCACGACGATGATGATGGCCAAGCCCGCCGGGTAGATGAGCCACCAGTAGTTGAGGAACACGTACTGCGTGCCATTGCTGAGCATGCCGCCCCAGTCGGTCGCCGGCGGGGAGATGCCCAGGCCCAGGTAGCCGAGGTACGCGACCAGCAGGATCGCGTCGGCCACCTGGAACGTCGCATTCACTATGACCGTGCCGATCACGTTGGGCATGATGTGCCGGGTGACGCTGCGCCACGACGAGCCGCCCATCACCCGCACGGCCTGCACATACTCGCGCACCCGCAGCGTGAGGGACTCGCCGCGCACGAGCCGGGCGGGCACGAGCCAGGCGGTGAGTCCGATGACGAAGATCATCACCGGCAGCGACGGCCGCACGATCGTCACGAGGAACAGCAGCAGGAACAGGATCGGGATCGCCAGGATCGCGTCGACGACGCGCATCATGACCCCGTCGACCCAGCCACCGAAGAACCCGGCGACCGCGCCCCACACCGTGCCGACGAGCGTCGCGATCGCGGCGGCGGCCAGGCCCACGATGAGCGAGGTCTGCCCGCCCACCATGAGCCGACCGAGCACGTCATACCCCGAGCCGTCGGTGCCCAGCGGATGACCGGGGCCCGGCGGCAGGTTCGCGATGGTCAGGTCGACGGTCACCTGATCGGTGCGATAGATCAGGGGGCCGACGAAGCAGAACAGGATCGCCAGCGCGACGACCACGATCCCCACGATCGCCAGGCGGTTCTGCACGAACACCTCGAAGCCGAGGCGGAACAGGCTTCGCGGGTGCCCGGTCTCGATCGCTCCAGGTGGGGGGAGGGTGGATGCCGCGGGCCGGCCGGCTGCGGCATCCATCCCTTCGATCGGCGCACCGGGCTGCACGGTCATAGCGTCACCCGCGGATCGATCACGGCCAGTCCCACATCGGCCAGCAGGTTGCCGATGACCGTCGCGAACGCCGTGACGATCACGACCCCCAGCTCGACCGGGTAGTCGGACTGCTGGGCCGCCTGCCAGAACAGCAGCCCCATGCCGGGGAAGTTGAAGATCGACTCGGTGACCAGGGCGCCCGCGAACAGCGCCGGCAGCGACAGCCCGAGCAGCGTGATGATGGGGATCAGCGCGTTGCGCAGCACATGCCGCCACAACACGCGTGACGGCGAGGCGCCCTTCGCACGCGCGGTGCGCACGTAGTCCTGGCTGACGTTGTCGAGCACCGATGAGCGCATGTACCGCGAGAACCCGGCGATCGACAACAGGGCCAGCGTCACGATCGGCAGGATCATGGCCGGGAACTGCTGGAAGATCGGCACGACGCCGTTGGACTGCGGCGCCTCGGGCGGCAGCCAGCCCAGCCACGACGAGAACACCTCGATGAGGATCAGCCCGAGGAAGAACGTCGGCGCCGCGTAGAAGATGAACGAGAGTCCCGTCGCGATGTAGTCGAACAGGCGATTGCGGCGCACGGCCTGCCAGATGCCCACCGGCACCGCGACGATCACGGTCAGCACCAGAGACAGCGCGGCGAGGATGATCGTCTTGGGCAGACGCTCGGCCAAGAGCGACCCCACCGACTGATTGAGCACGTACGAGAACCCGAAGTTCCCGGTGAACCAGCCGGCCACGCTCGTCGCGTACTGCACGATCAGTGGCCGATCCAGTCCGTTGTCGCTGTTGAACTGCGCGATCTGCAGCGGCGTGGCGCGCGGACCGAGGATGGCCCGCGCGGGCCCGCCGGGCAGCGAGTGCAGCAGGATGAACACGATCACCGTGACCACGAGCACGACGAGCACGGACTGCAGCAGGCGGCGGACGATGTACCCGACCATCGGCTTCGCCTCCTGCTGCAGACCGTGCTCGTCGTTGCCCTGTCTTGAATGCTCCCCTCAGCCGGACGGATCAGTAGTGCCAGTCCTCCGGCTTGATCGAGCCGTACGGGTTGTTGGCCGTGTAGCCCTTCAGCCCGTTGGCGATCTCGGTCAGCGAGTAGGTGTAGTTGGGCTGGTAGATGACGGGCACATTCTTGGCCATGAAGTCCTCGTACGCCTGCATCACGGCGGTGCCGCTCTGCGTGTTGGTCGCGGCGATCAGCTTGTCGAGCGTGGCGTTCGAGTAGCTGCCCGAGTTCGACCCGGCACCCGTCGCGAACAGCAGCTCACCGGTCGGGTAGTAGTCGGGCGCGTACACCCAGCCGCCGCCCCAGTTGCCCATCTCCCACGTGCAGGTCTTGCCGCTGCAGGGGATGGCCGTCGAGGTGACGGAGTTGAACGGCTCGGGCTTCAGGTTGAGCGTGATGCCCACCTGTGCGGCGTTCGACTTCAGCGACGCCATGGCGGTGTCGATGGTCGCGTTGCCGCTGGCATACGGCAGCGAGAACGTCAGTGCCTCGCCGGCCGTGATGCCCGCGCCGCACTCACCGGTCGCGGTGCCCGGCTTCACACAGGTGGTCTTGCCGCCCGGCACGACCTTCCAGCCGTTGTCGGTCAGGTACTTCGTCGCGTTCGCGATGCTGAACGGATAGGGGTTGTTCTTCTCGGTCTGCGACACCAGCGGACTGTCGGGGAACAGCGGGACGGGCCCGGTGGTCTCGACGCCGTAGTTCTTCGCGGTCGAGCTGATGATGCCCTTCTGGTCGACGACCGACTGCAGCGCCTGCCGGAAGTACAGCTGCTTGAAGATCGGCCCCACGGTGGGGTTGTTGTAGTTGATCGGGAAGTAGTTGAACCCGTACAGGAACCACGGCAGCAGCGTGTAGTTCTCGCTCAGCGGGTTGGGTCCGGCCGCATCCGGCGCCGTGGAGGCCGACTTGGCCTTCGCGATGTCCTGCGTGGGGATGTAGCCCACGTCGATGGTCGAGCCGCTGCGCAGCACGTTGAACTCTGCGGAGTCGGTGGTGAACGGCACCATCTTGAACTCCTTGACCTGCGCCTTCTGCGGACCTGAGTAGTCGGGGTTCGGTACGAAGGTCACATGCCCGTCGGAGTTGAAACTCGACAGCTTCCACGGTCCGTCGACGACCGACCAGATCTTGCTGGTCGCATAGGTCGGCAGATCCTTCGACTGGGCGCTCAGGTACGTGTACACGGCCTTGCAGCCGCTGACGTCGGTGGCGCAGTCGCCCTTCGTGGTGGCGCTGGTCATGTCCCACGCCGTCGGCATCGGCGTGATCTGGCTGAGCTGGTTCATCAGGAACCACTCCTGGCTGTACGCCTTGTCGGTGGTCAGGACGACCGTGGACGAGTCCTTCGCCGTCGCCGTGACGATGTTGTCGGGGA
>Ga0164242_10002491_pt1 | contig 21325 bp, 15 predicted proteins | sample OricomgcompostMG_FD_108783 | JGI IMG/M metagenome (GOLD analysis project Ga0164242, IMG submission 108783) | Miracle-Growth compost microbial communities from Emeryville, California, USA - Original compost - Miracle growth compost (MG) ... | reverse complement strand
CAACGTCGTCGCCGTGATCGACGCGGGCGAGGACGGCGGCTACCCCTACATCGTCTTCGAATACGTCGAAGGGGAGACGCTGAAGGCGCGGATCAACCGGGTCGGCGCGCTCGACGTGCAGGAAGCGCTCGCCTACGCGATCGAGATCGGCCGCGGGCTCACCGTCGCCCACGCGCGCAACATGGTCCACCGCGACATCAAGCCCCAGAACGTCCTGATCGACGCCGAGGGCCGCGCCAAGCTGACCGACTTCGGCATCTCGCGCCAGCTCGAAAACGAGGGCATGACGGCGACCGGGCGCGTCCTCGGCACGACCGACTACGTCGCCCCCGAGCAGGCGATGGGCCGCGGTGCCGACCAGCGCTCCGACATCTACTCGCTCGGCGTCGTGCTCTTCGAGATGCTCTCCGGCCACGTCCCCTTCCAGGCCGACAGCCAGGTCGGGGTGGCGATGAAACACGTCAACGAAGAGCTGCCCGACGTGCAGGGGGAGCGGCCGGAAATCTCGGCGGCGACCGCGCTGGTGGTCGAGCGGGCGACGAGCAAGGACCCGGCCCGCCGCTACGCCGACATCGGCGAGATGATCGACGACCTCTCGACCGCGCTCGAGGTCGAGGCGGCTCGGGCGGGCTCGACCACCGGCGAGGCGACCAGCGTGCTCGACGCGGTGCCGCCGGCGGAGCGCAAGCTCTCCACCCGCGCCCGCTGGCCCTGGGGCGTGGTCGCGCTGGCGCTGCTGATCGCCGCCTGCGTCGTCGCGATCATCCTGATCGACTCGAGCGGCAACACGCCGGTCGTCGGCAACCACGAAACGAGCAACAACACCACCCCGGCGAAATCGACCGGCAGCCCGATCGCCCTCGAAGGCGCGACCGCCTACGACCCGGAGGGCGACGGGAAGGAGGAAGACGGGACCGAGGAACTGGCGATCGACGGCAACCCGACCGGGACCTCCTGGACGACCGAGCATTACGACTCGGAAACCTTCGAAGGGACGAAGACCGGGCCCGATCCGGGCGTCGGCATCTACGTCACCGCGAAGGCCGCGAGCACGCCGAAGAAGATGGTCGTCCGCACCCCCACCCCCGGCTGGAACGCCCAGATCTTCGCCGCCGCCGCGGGCCCGCCGGAAGGGATCGAAGAATGGGGCGAACGGATCGGCGAAGTGAAGAACGCCGACAAGACCGAGGAAATCGAACTCCACCTCGGCTCCGCGGCCAAGTACTTCCTGCTCTGGTTCACCAAGGCCTCCCCGGCGAGCGACCAAGAAGGCCGCTACCAGGTCGAAATAAGCGACATCAAGCTGTTCGAATAGGGGAGACGGGGCGCTTGCCGGCCGGCGCCCGGAGGGCTGCGAGGGACGGGTAAGGGACGCGGCCATCTCGACCACGACCCTGGCAGGCTGTGGTCGTGGTCGAGATGGCCGGGGTGCGGGGAGAGTGTTGGGACTTCGTGACGAGCACCGGGTGGAGGCGCGAGAGATGCCACGAAGTGCGCGTATGACATGACGAAGAGTCCGGGAACGTCACACGTCCCCATGCGCCGCCGAAGCGTGGTCGACCTGCGTTACCCATAGGTTCACGCAGGTCGACCGCACTCGCCGGGCTGTTGAGGAACCGTGACGGAAGAGCGGAGTTCGTGCCGCACCCGTGCCCTTCCCGGCGCATGCGTGCCGCTGTGTCGTTCCCTGGATCTCCCTCACGTCCCGGGACGCAACACGGACGGGCGGGCGGCCCGAACCCCCGCCCCTAGAACTCGTAGGACCGCGCCCGCCGATGCCGCTCGAGCGCCAAGGCGATGAGGCGGTCGCAGAGGGACGGGTAGGAGAGGCCGCCGGCCTCGAGGAGCTTGGCGTAGACGCTGGTCTCGGTGAAGCCGGGCATCGTGTTGATCTCGTTGACGAGGACGCGGCCGTCGGGCTCGACGAAGAAGTCGCAGCGGGCGAGGCCGGAGCAGCCGGCGAGGGTGAAGACCTCCGCCGCCAGTTCGCGGACGCGGGCGGTCTCGATCTCCGAGATCGGCGCCGGGACCGCCAGGTCCATGCCTCCCTCGCCGTACTTCGCCTCGTAGTCGTACCACTCGGCGTGCGCGTCGATCATGCCTGGCATCGACGTCTCCGGGTCCTCGTTGCCGAGCACCGAGCACTCGATCTCCCGCCCGTGGGCGGAGGCCTCGACGATCACCCGCGGGTCGTGCCGCAGTGCCGTCTCCACTGCCGAGTCGAGCGCCGCCATATCCTCGATCCGGGTGATTCCGACACTGGAGCCCATCCGCGACGGCTTCACCCAGAGCGGCGTCCCCAGCTCGGCGCAGCGCTCGCGCCAGCCCGGTTCGCCGACGGCGACGAAGTCCACCTGCGGGATCCCCTGCCCGGCGAGCAGCCGCTTCAGCGTCAGCTTGTCCATGCAGGTCGCCGAGGAGAGGACGTCGGAGCCGACGTAGGGCAGGTCGAGCAGCTCCAGGAGGCCCTGCAGGCTGCCGTCCTCGCCGAAGGCGCCGTGCAGGACCGGGAAGGCGACGTCGGCGCCGAGCAGGCCGCCGCCCGGCACCAGCGCGACCGCCTCGCCGCCGCTCGACCAGCCGCCGTCGCGGGCGATCCGCACCTCGACGACCTCGTGCCCGGCCTCCTCCAGCCCTTTCATCACCGAGGCGCCGGAGGCGAGCGACACCTCGTGCTCGGAGGAGCGCCCGCCGGTCAGGACCGCGACCCTCACGGGTTCCCGCCTTCTTCGCCTGCGACTTCTCCTTCTTCGGGTTCTTCTTCCGGTGGCGGGGCCGCTGCCCGCCTGCCGACGACGAGCGTCACTTCCGCGCCCGGCCGCAGTTCGGTGCCCCCGTGCGGCGACTGCCGCAGCACGAAGCCGATCTTTTCTTCGTTGCGCGTTTCTTCTTCTTCGACCACCGGGGTCAGCCCGACGGCGCGCACCGCTTCCACCGCTTCGCGACGTTCCTGATCGACCACGCCCGGCATCTTCTTCATTTCCCGCCCGGAGGAGACGACGATCTGCACCGTCTGACCCGGTTCCAGTTCCTGCCCGGCACTCGGCGACTGGCGCAGCACGCGGCCGACCGGCTGGCCCGATTCCTCTTCGCCGACTTCCGGGGTCAGCCCGCGGGCGCGGATTTCCTGCACCGCGAGGCGACGCTGCTTGTCGACCAGGACCGGCACCTTGACCAACTTCGGCCCGGCGGAGATGAAGATCGTCACCGTCGACCCGTGCGTGGCGACCGAGCCGCCGCCCGGTTCGCTCTTCACCACGTCGCCTTCTTCGACGTTCGCCGAGTTGATGCTTTCGGTCGCCACTTCGAATTCGGCGTCTTCGAGTTTTTTCGTCGCCTCCGCCTGGCTCAGGCCGTTGACCCGCGGCACGGCACCTTCGCCGGGCCCGATCGAGATCGTCAAGGTGACCGCCGGCTTGGAGCAGAAGAGGGTCAGGAAGGAGCAGTTTTCTTCCGCCTCGCCGGCGGGCGGGGAGGCGCTCGGATCCTGTTCGAGGACGGTGCCCGCCTCGACCTGTCGATGCACCTGGATCGGCGGCTGGTTGATCGTGAAACCCCTGCTTTCGAGAATTTCTTCGGCCCGCTGGAGGCTGCGGCCGTGGACGTTCGGGACCGCGGTGGTGGGCGTCGAACGGCTGGCGAAGATGCCGATCAACGCGCCGATCACGATCGCCACCAGAGCGGCGATGATCCACCAGTTGCGGCGCCGCTTGCGAGCCGCGGCGGGGTCCTCCCCCTCCTCGCCCTCGGCGGCGACGACCGGCGGCAGCGCGGCGAAGGCCTGCGTCCCGCGCCCGGCGCCGCCCGGTTCGCGCATCGCCTGGTCGAGCGCGGCGATGAACGCGTCGGCGCTCTGGAAGCGCTGGCCGGGGTCCTTCTCCAGCGCCCGCATCACCACCGCGTCGAGCGCCGGGCTGACCCGCGGCTGGATCGAGCTCGGCCGCTGCGGCATCTGCGAGACCTGTTTCATCGCCACCGCGACCGCCGATTCGCCCTCGAACGGGACCCGCCCGGTGAGCGCCTCGTAGAGCATCACGCCGACCGAGTAGAGGTCGGAGACCGCGGTCACTTCGAAGCCCTGCGCCTGCTCCGGCGAGAGGTAGTGCGGCGTCCCCATCACCGAGCCGGTCTGGGTGATCTCCGAGACCCCGGCACGGGCGATCCCGAAGTCGGTGACGACCGCTTTGCCCTCCGGGTCGACGATCACGTTCTGCGGCTTCAGGTCGCGGTGGACGATCCCCTGACGATGCGCGTAGCCCGCCGCCTGCAGCACCTGGCGGATCACCGCGACGCCCTGCTCGACCGTGATCCCGGAGTCGATCAGCTGCTTCAGCGTCGGCCCCTCCACGTACTGCATGGCGATGTAGTAGGTGCCCTCCCATTCGCCGCGGTCGAAGACGGCGACGATGTTCGGGTGCTGCAGCCCGGCCGCCGACTCGGCCTCGCGCTGGAAGCGCATGACGAACTCGCGGTCCTGGGCGAACCGCCGGTGGAGGACCTTCAGCGCGACGCGGCGCTGCAGGTGGTCGTCTTCGGCGAGCCAGACGTCGGCCATGCCGCCGCCGCCGACCTTCGACACCACGCGGTAACGCCCGTCGACCACCGAGCCGACCTCGACCTCAGCCACGCTCCGCTCCCCTCTTCATCTCGTGTTCCCCAGTCATCGGATTGGACGGTTCCTGCCTCATTCGCCCCCGAGCAGCGCTTCGGCGACTTCGCGGAAGATCGGCGCGGCGACATCGTTGCCGAACTGCGTCGTGCACTCGACCGTGGCGGCGATCGCGATCTTCGGGTGGTTCGCCGGCGCGAAGCCCATGAACCACCCCTGGTTCTCTTCCGAGCCGCCGCCGCAGGCCTTGTTGCCCGGCGTTTCCGCGGTGCCGGTCTTGCCCGCCACCGGGACGCCGGGGATCGCCGCGTTGGTCCCGGTCCCTTCGTCGACCACCCCTTCCATCGCCGTGGTCAACTCTTCGGCGGTCTTCGGCTTGATCGGTTCGCTGTAGACGCTCGGCTGCATCCGCTTGGTGACGCTGCCGTCGCGGTTGACCACCCGGCTCCAGATCTGCGGCTTCATCAGCTTGCCGTGGTTGGCGACCGCAGCGGCGACCATCGCGTCCTGCAGCGGCGTCACCGCCAGCCGCTCCTGGCCGATCGCCACCCGAGCCAGGTCGACGGGGTCCTTACGGGTCAGCATCTTGCCCGTTTCCAGATCGAGCAAGCCACTTTCAAGCACTTCGTCTTCCGGGATGTCGATCGGCGGCTTGGCGTTGAAGCCGAACTTTTCCATCATCGCGAAGAGCCTCTTCTGACCGATCTTTTGACCGAGTTGGGCAAACCAGGTGTTGACCGAGTTGGTCAGCGCGGTATCGAGCGGAATTTCGCCGAAGTCCTGGTCGCCGTCGTTGTGGAGTTCGTGTCCTTCGTCGGTGATCACGCCTGGCGCGTTGATCGTCGAATCCGGCGTGATCACGCCGGATTCGAGCCCCGCCGCCGCGGTCACCACCTTGAAGGTGGAACCGGGCGGGGCCTGGGCCTGGACCGCACGATTCAGCAGTGGCGCCCGCACTTCCTCGAGGTTCCACTTGCTCAGCTTGTCGGGGATCTTGTTCGGGTTGTAGCCCGGGTTCGAGGCCATCACCTTGACCGCGCCGGTGCTCGGTTCGATCGCCACCACGGCGCCGAAACCGGCGTTTTCGAGCCCGTGCATCGCGACTTCCTGCGCGTGCGGATCGAGGCTGGTGACGATCTGTTCGCCTTCTTGCTTCTGCCCGGTCAACTCGTCGAGGATCGTCCCGAATTCCGATTCTTCCCCGGTCAATTCTTCGTTGTGGAACTTCTCGAACTGCGACTGGCCGTATTCCATGAAGCTGTAGCCGATCGGATGGCCGAAGAGCTTCCCCAGCGGGTAGTGACGTTCGTAGCGCAGCGTCGCGCCGGCGCCTTTCGAAGACGACTTGGCGATCACGGTCCCGTTGTCAGCGAGGATCCGGCCACGCGGGATCTGTTGCTGCTCGAACAGCGGCCGATGGTTCCACTTGCTCGCCTTCAGTTCCTTCGCGTCGAAGACCGACCACCAAGCGGTGAAGCCGACCAGGAGGGCGAAGAGGACGATGATGAAGCCGAAGAGTTTGACGATCTGCCGGTTCACGCCGCCGCTCCCAGCGGTTCGTCGCGCCCCCGGTCCGCCGGTTCGGACTCGACTTCGCGTCGCGCCCGGTCGGAGACCAACAAGAGCAGCGCGAGGAGGACGAAGTTGGCGACGATCGAGCTGCCGCCGTAGGAGACGAAGGGCAGGGTGACGCCGGTCAGCGGGATCACCCGGGTGACCCCGCCGATGATGACGAAGACCTGGACCGCGAAAACCGCGGTGAGGCCGGTGGCGAGCAGCTTCGAGAAGCCGTCGCGGGCGAGCAGCGCGATCTTGAAGCCGCGGGCGGTGATCAGCAGGTAGGTGGCGATCAGCCCGCAGGCGCCGAAGAGGCCGACCTCGTTGACGATGAGCGGATAGATCGTGTCGGTTTCCGCCGCCGGCAGCATCGTCTGGCTGGGGTGACCGGGGACGTGGATCAATGCCTGGCCGAAGCCTTTGCCGAAAATCCCGCCATCGGCCTGGGCGAACATCGACTGCAGGATCTGGTACCCGCTGCCTTCCGCTTCGGCGTAGGGATGGAGCCAGATCTCCACCCGCTCGTGCACGTGCGGGACGGTGGTGACGATGAACCAGGCGCCGGCGAGGAAGAGGATCGTCCCGATGACGACGAAGCTGAAGCGGCCGGTCGCCACGTAGAGCAGGGCGAGGAAGGCGGCGAAGAACATCAGCGAGCTGCCGAGGTCGCGGATGAAGACGAGCAGGAACATCGAGGCGCCCCAGACCACCAGCATCGGGCCGAAGTGTTTGAGCGGCGGCAGGGTGACGCCGAGCACCCGCCGCGCGCCGACGATCAGCACCTCGCGGTTCTCGCGCAGGTAGGAAGCGAGGAAGATGACGATCGCGAGCTTCCCGAACTCGGCCGGCTGGAAGGAGATCGGGCCGATCTTCACCCCGAGGTAGGCACCGTTCACCTGTTCGCCGATCCCCGGCAGGCGCGGCGCCAGCAGGAGCAGGATGCCGACCGTCGCGATGATGTAGCGGTAGCGCTCGAGCACGTCGTAGTCGCGCAGGAACTGGATCGTCAGGGCGAAGAGGATCAGCCCGAAGACGAACCAGTTGGCCTGGTCCCGGGCGAGGCTTTCGTCGATCCGGTAGAGCATCACCAGGCCGAAGGCGGTCAGCACCGCCATCAGCGGGAAGAGGTACGGATCCGCGTTGGGCAGGCGGACCCGCAGGTAGATGTGGGTCGCCACGCAGATCGCCAGGAAGTAGAGGCCGTAGGTGACGCTGAGGTTGGCGAGTTTCGAGTTCTCCTGGGCGAAGACGGCGGCGAAGCCGGCCGTCAACAGCAGCGCCACCGGGATCAACGCGAGCAGCTCGCGGTTGCGGGCGCGGGTCATCGGCTGACCCCCTGCCCGCGTTCGATTTCTTCGAGCAGCGCGACCGCGTCTTCGCGCGAGCGCAGGCCGTGGCCGGTGACCGCGTCGCGGCGTTTTTCCGGCAACGACGCAGTCTGTACCGGAGCCGAATATTTTTCGCTCCAGAGCTTGATCCCGAAGGGCAGTTCGTAGGGCAGGCCGCGGAAGAGGGCGACGCGCCCGGCTTCGTCGGTGCCGAGGAACCAGACGTGGCGCAGGCCGTAGGTGGCGCCGAAGACGATCGCCGCGACCACCAGCAGCGCGGCGAGGACCCCGGCGACCCGTTTGACGACCTTGCGCCGCCTGCCGGGCTTCTTCGCCGCCGCCTCCTCGCGCCGGCGACGTGCCGCCTCCCCTGCGGCGCGGCGGCGTACCTCGGTCGCGGTCAGCCCCGCCTCCTCGGCGCTCGAGCCGATCAGCGTCGCCCCCTCGGAGGCCACCTCGAGCCCCGGTTCGGCGGCGTCGACGACCTTGAAGGTGATCACGCTGATGTTGTCGCGGCCGCCCGCCCGGTTGGCTTCGTCGATCAGCGCCCGGACCGCGCTGCGCATCGAGGTCGCGCGCGCCAGAAGTCGCTCGATGTGTTCGTCGTCGAGCATCGAGGTGAGCCCGTCAGAGCAGATCAGGAAGACGTCGCCGGCCTGGGCGGGGACCGTCTGCAGGTCGACCTCGACCTCCGGTTCGGGACCGAGCGCGCGGGTGATGATCGACCGCTGCGGGTGGTCCTCGGCCTGCGCCTCGGTCAGCTGCCCTTTGCGCCGCATCTCCTCGACCAGCGAGTGGTCGCGGGTGAGGCGTTCGAGCTTGCCCCGCCGCAGCCGGTAGGCGCGGCTGTCGCCGACGTGGCCGATCGCCACCTCCTCGGCCTCCGGGTCGAGGATCGCCGCGGTCGTCGTCGTCCCCATCCCGGTCAGGTTGGGATCGGTGCGGGCGAGCCGGTGGATCGCCCGGTTGGCACCCTCGATCGTCTGCTTCAGGACCCGCTCGGGCGGCCCCTCGGGCAGCTCCCCCTGGAAGGAGTCGATCGACGTTTTCGAGGCGACCTCGCCCGCCTGGGCGCCGCCCATCCCGTCGGCGATGACGAAGACCGGGGCGCGGACGAAGACCGAGTCCTCGTTGGCGCTGCGCTGCCGGCCGGTATCGGTGGCGTAGGCCTGGTCGGTGATCCGCAGCGTCATTACTCCCCCAACCCGCCCGCCATCAAGAAGCCTCGAAGCGGAAGACGGTGTCGCCGATCTGGATCGTGTCGCCGTCGACCAGTTCGGCCTCCCCGCTGAGATTGGAGCCGTTCAGCAGCGTGCCGTTGGTCGACTTCATGTCCTCGACGAAATGGCGCCCTTCGCGCGAGAACAGTCGCGCGTGGACCCCGGACGCGTAGCGGTCGTCGATCTGGATGTCGGCGTCCTTGGAGCGGCCGATCGAGAGGCCGCCGAGCAGGTCGAAGCGCTCGTCCCGGGTGAGGCCGCCGCCGCGCTCGGCGATCAGCCAGGCGTCGACCCCGCCCTGGACCTCGGCGTAGGCGGGGGCGGCGTGGAACCCGGTGGCGTCGGGCGCCGGCGCGGCCGTCCGCTTGAGATCGCGGAAGGAGCTCCGCGCGATCACCAGCAGGAACAGGAAAAGGACGGCCAGGAAGCCGAATTTCAGTGCCGTGGATAGCGGGTCGTAAGCCACTCGCTCGTCACCTTACGGTCAGCGCCTGAAGCCAGGCGGTTTTACTGCTCGACGTCGAACAGGAAGGTCGTCGTCCCGACGGTCACCTGGTCGCCCGGGCTGAGGCGGGTCGAGCTGACGCGGCGCCCGTTCACCTTGATCCCGTTGGTCGAGCCGAGGTCGACGATCTGCCACTCGCCGGAGTCGGAGCGGCGCAGCTCGGCGTGCCGACGGGACACGTTGGGGTCGGCGAGCACGCACTCGGCCGACTTCGAGCGGCCGATCGTCGCCCGCGGCCCGTCGAAGACGTAGCGGCGGTCGTCGAGCGAGATCACGGCGCGGGTGGAGACCAGCGCGCGGACGTCCTGCTGCGGTTCTTTGGGCCGCTGGCGGTCGCGCTCGCGGACCGCCGAGTAGACCATCGTGTGGCCCTCTTCGCCCTGGCGCGGCGCCTCGCCCTCGTGGACCGGCGCCTTCACCATCCGCGGCTGGATGCCGAACTCGCCGAGGCGCAGGCGCTCGTCGGTCTGGAATTCGACCGCGGGCCGGGTCAGCAGGTCGTAGCTCCGCCTGCGGGCGTGCTCCAACAGGTAGCCGGAGAGCTCCTGCTCGAGCGAGCGCTCGTAGCCTTCGAGCTTCGAGCGGTCCTGCTTGGAGAGGAAGACCGTGTACTCGTTGGGGACGTAGACGCGCTGCACCGAGGCGGTCTTATGGGCGTCCATTTCCTTGGCCAGTTTGCGGGCCAGTTCGACCGGCTGCACCTCGGAGCTGAAGGCGCGCGAGAAGACCCCCTCGACGAGGCCTTCGATCCTTGACTCGAGGTTGCGGAGAAGGGCGATCGGAACGTTCCTTTTGTGGCAGGGTCAAGCCTCCGCGTCTGCGGAGGAGTCGCAAATTCTAGGGCAGTACCAGCCCATGGCCGAGGACGACGATCGCGCCGACCGCGGCGACGAGCCCGATCGCCGCGAGCCGCAGCCCGACGTGGCGGTTGGCGGACCCGGTGTCGTCGGCCAACAGGTCGAGCGAGTCCTCGATCGCGGCGCCGAGCTCCTCGAGCGTCGGGCGGCGGTCGGGGCGCGGGTCGAGGCAGGCGTCGACCTCCTCGGTCAGCTCCCGCGGCAGGTCCGGGCGGAGGCGGTGCAGGGAGCGGGCGCGGCGGCCGATCGAGCGCACCGTGGCGACCGCGTTGCCGCGCCGGTGCGGGTTCTCCCCGCTCCAGCACTCGTACAGGGTCAGGGCGAGCGAGTAGACGTCGGCCTCGGGGCCCGCCTCGCGCCCCTCGGCCTGCTCCGGAGACATGTAGGCCAGCGTGCCGACGACGTCGCCGGTCGCGGTCAGCCCCGAGGCGTCGGCAACCAGCGCGATGCCGAAGTCCATCAGCTTGGCGCGCGGCTGCCCGTCGACGATCTGGACGTTCTGCGGCTTGATATCGCGATGGATGACGCCGCGTGAGTGGGCGTGGTCGAGCGCCTCGCAGAGGTCGGCGCCGATCTCACCGATCTCACGATCGGTGAGCAGGTCTTCGCCGGCCAGGCGGGCTAGCGTGTCGCCCTCGACCAACTCGGAGACGAGCAGCGCGTTGCCGTCCTCCTCCCCCATCTCGTAGAGCGTGACGATGCCCGGATGGTTGAGGCGGGCCGCCGCCTGGGCCTCGCGCAGCACCCGCTGATCGCTCGCCCCGTGCTGCTCGATCGCCTTCACCGCGACCGGCCGCTCGAGCCGCCCGTCCCACGCCTCGTAGACGACGCCGAAGCCGCCGCTGCCGATCCTGCGCTCGATCAGAAAGCGATCCAATACCAGTGAGCCGACCATCGCCTCTCCTCATTCTCCGGGCCGCTCCTTCCTCCTGCCCGTCTATGGTTGGGAAAAAGGCACCGTTTGCGGCGAGTTCAAGCGGCTCCTCAGTTTGAGCCGCAATACTCCCGCGCCAGTCAACCAGCCCTGGGAGAGCCGTTTCTTGGAGTACTCGTCTTCACGCGGCGCACGCCGGCCCGGCCGGCCCGGCCGCCGACCCGAGCGCCAGCAGATCATGCTGCGGCGCCTGCTCGCGCTGGGCGCGGCGCTGGTGATCCTGATCCTGGTCGTGCTCGGGGTGAAGGGCTGCCTCGACGCGCGGGCGCGCGGGGCGCTGTCCAATTACGCCGGCGACGTGGGACAGATCGTCAACGAGACCTCGCAGACCAGCAAATCCCTCTTCGGCAAGCTGGAAGACCCGGGGAACCTCTCGGTGACCGAATTCTCCGACCAGGTGGAAACCGACCGCAACGCGATCGACGCCCTGCTCGGGAGGGTCGAAGGGCTGAGCGCGCCCGGTGAAATGGGCAGCGCGCAGAAGTCTCTGGAAATCGTCTACGAGCTGCGGGCGGCGGCGATGGACACGATCGCGACGAAGATGAAAACGGCGCTCGGCGAAGCGGGGGCGCAGCAGGCGACCGCGGCGATCGCCCGGCAGATGCAGAAGCTGCTCGCCGCCGACGTCACCTACGAAGCGGTCACCCGGCCGGAGATCAACGGCACGCTCGAAGACAATGGGGTCGAAGACCACCAGGTGCCGAAGAGCACGTTCGTCCCAGGCGGGACCAAATGGCTCGACGAAGGCGAAGTGAGCAAAGCGCTGGCGAAAGTGAGCGGCGCGAGCACCGGGACGCCTTCGGAAGGCACCCACGGGCTCGGCCTGGTCGCGGTACGGATCGGCGAAAGCGAACTGGTGCCGGAAACGCTGAACTCGGTGGCGGTCGAAGGCACGCCGGAAATCGAAGTCGAAGTCGAAAACCAGGGCGAATCGACGGAGAGCGGGATCACCGTCGTGGTCACCGCCAACGGCAAAGAAACGACGGAAGAAATCCCCTCGCTCGAAGTCGGCGTCGCCGAAACCGCGGTGATTCCGCTGACGCCGGCGCCGAAAGGCGAAACCGAACTGAAGATCGAAGTCGAACCGGTGCCCGGCGAGGAATTCACCGACAACAACGAAGCGACCTACATCGTCAACTTTGAATAGTTTGGCGGTGTGATGAGGATCGCTTACCTGGGTCCGGCGGGGACCTTCACCGAGGACGCCCTGCGCGAAGCGCTCGGCGACGTCGAGTTCGAGCCGCTCCTGAGCGAGACCGTCTTCGACGCGATCCTCGCGGTGATCGAGGGGCGCGCCGACCGGGCGCTGGCCCCGTATGAGAACTCGATCGAGGGCTCCGTCCGCGGCACCCTCGACATCCTCGCCTTCGACGCCCCGAACGTGGCGATCGTCGGCGAGCACGATTACCCGGTGCGCCAGCACCTGATCGCCCGCGAGGGGGTCGAGCTCGGCGACGTCGAGGCGGTTCTCTCCCACCAGCAGGGGCTGGCGCAGACGGCGCGCTTCCTGCGCGAGAACCTGCCGGGGGTCGAACTGCGGAGCGTCAGCTCGACCGCCGCGGCGGTGCGGATGGTGTCCGAGAGCCCGCGCCCCTGGGCGGCGATCGGCGCACGCGCCGCGGCCGACCTCTACGGCTGCCGGATCCTCCGCGAAGGTATCCAGGACGAGGAAAACAACGTCACGCGGTTCGTCTGGGTGGCGCCGGAGGGGACCGAGCCGGGAATCGGCGGCGCGACGGGCAAATCGTGGAAGACTTCGCTGATCTTCTCCGAGCTGGGCGAGGACAAGCCCGGCGCCCTGGTCGACGCGCTGAGCGAGTTCTCCTCGCGCGGGATCAACCTCTCGCGGATCGAGTCGCGGCCGATGCGCTCCGAACTCGGGCGTTATTTCTTCTTCCTCGACGCCGACGGAAAGCTGGACGACGAGCCCGTCGCGGCCGCGATCGGGGCGCTCCGAGGCAAGGCGGAATCGGTCCGCATCCTCGGCTCGTACCCAATCGTCTGACTGGCCGCTTCCCCTGCTGCTTACAATTCCCGCACCATGGCCAGGGTGCTGGTGCTCAATGCGACGTATGAGCCGATCAACGTCTGCACGATCCGACGCGCCGCCGTGCTGCTCCTGAAGGAAAAGGCGGAGCTGCTCGAGCAACGGAATGGCGACGCCCTGCACTCGGAGCACATGACGCTCGAGCGCCCCGACGTGATCCGCCTCGTCAACTACGTCCGCATCCCCCGCGAGGCCCACCGGCGCAAGATCACCCGCCGCGCCGTCCTCGCTCGCGACTCCTGGACCTGCCAGTACTGCGGCTCGACCAAATCCGGCCTCACCGTCGACCACGTCATCCCCCGCTCCCGCGGCGGCACATCGACCTGGGAGAACATCGTCGCCGCCTGCGCCTCCTGCAATCGCAAGAAGGGCAACCGGCTGCCGCGGGAGATCCACATGCATCCGAAAAACACGCCGAAGGCCCCGGCGCCGACGGTCTTCATCCAGGTCGCCTCGCCGAAGATTCCGGCGAACTGGCAGCAGTACTTACCGCAGGCGGCTTGACTTCTTAGGTGCTCCGAGGAGGGAGGGAGGGCACCCTCCTCGCTCAAACTCGGGCTGGATCGTGCTCCGCCCGTCCGAGATTGTGCTCCGCGCCCTCGTTACAAGCCGCTCCGGAGGGTGCCCTCCCTCCCTCTGACGGGCGTCTGAAGTACGCCGCCCGCGTTGCGGGACTCAGATAGAAGGGACGGGGGCATGCAGAAGGGACGCTCGCGCGAAGAGGAGGGGGACCGACCCTCTCCGGAGCGGCTTGTAACGAGGGCGTGCTGCGGTCCTCGGACGGCCGGTGCCGATCCTGCCCGAGTTTGAGCGAGGAGAGGGTCGGTCCCCCTCCTCGCCCCGCCAAGCCCTACTCGTCTGCCTCTTCGGCGCTCGCGCCGTCGCCGCCTGCTCCGTCGACCGACGCGTCGATATCGCTGCTGCTTTCGATCTCAACCTGACCGTCGGCGACCGGGGCGCTGTTGTCTTCGGACTCGACCACGAGAGCGACGGCGGAGACTCGGTCGTCGTCCTTGATGTTCATCACTTTCACGCCCTGGGTCGAGCGGCCCATCTGGGAGATGCCGCTGACTCCCGTGCGCTGGACCATCCCGTTCTGGGAGATGAAGAGGAGGTCCTGGTGCGGGTTGACGATCAGGGCGCCGGCGAGGCCGCCTTTTTTCTCGGTCAGCTTCGCCGTCAGCACGCCTTTCGTGCCGCGTCCCTTGACCGGGTAGTCGGAGACCGGGGTGCGCTTGCCGTAGCCGTTCTCGGTGACGACGAACAGTTCGGTGTCGTTGCGGGCGATGTCCATCGCGAGGACGCGATTGTCTTTGCCGGCGACGTTCATGCCTTTGATGCCGCTGGTGTCGCGGCCCATCGGCCGCAGCAGGGTCTCGGAGAAGCGCGAGGCGTGGCCCGAGTGAGACACCATCAGGATGTCGTCTTCGCCTGAGGTGAGGCGGACCTGCACCAGCTCGTCGCCCGGGCGCACCTTGATCGCGATGATCCCGTCGGCGCGGAGCGGCGTGTTGTAGGCGATGAATTCGGTCTTCTTGACCAGGCCGTCGGCGGTGGCGAAGACGAGGTAGCGGTTCTCTTTGAAGTCCCGCGTCGGGATCACCGCCATCACTTTCTCGTCCTCGGCCAGCGGCAGGACGTTACGCAGGCTGGAGCCTTTCGACGTCCGCGAGCCCTCCGGCAGTTCGTACACTTTCGTCCGGTACACCTTGCCGCGGTTGGTGAAGAACAGCAGGTAGTCGTGGGTCGAGCAGATGTGGAGATGAGCGATGTAATCGTCATCTTTCATGTTCATCCCCATCACGCCGACGCCGCCGCGGTGCTGCTGACGGTAGGTCGCCAACGGCAGGCGCTTGACGTAACCGGAGGCGGTGAGTGAGATCACCATCTGCTGGTCGGCGATCATGTCCTCGATCCCGACCTCACCCTCGAAGGCGGCCAGCTCGGTGCGGCGTTCGTCACCGTAGGCCTCGACGATTTCGCCGAGCTCGTCTTTGATCAGGCCCAGCACCCGGGACTCGTCGCCGAGGATTTCTCGCAGCTCGCCGATCCGCTCCATCAGGTCGGCGTGCTCGGCGCGCACTTTGTCGGCCTCGAGCGCGGTGAGTCGCTGGAGGCGCATGTCGAGGATCGCCTGCGACTGCTCGCGGGAGAGCTCGAACTGATCCATCAAGCCTTGGCGGGCGGCGTCCGGGTCCGGTGAGGAGCGGATCAGTTTGATCACCGCGTCGAGGTTGTCAAGCGCGACCAGCAGGCCCTCCAAGATGTGGGCCCGCGCCTCGGCGCGACGCAGTTCGTACTGGGTCCGGCGGGTGACGACCTCGCGCTGGTGTTTGACGTAGTACTCGACCAGCTCGAGCAGGCTCAGCGTCCGCGGCACCCCGTCGACCAGCGCCACCATGTTGGCGCCGAAGGTCGACTGCATCGCGGTTTTTTTGTAGAGGTTGTTGAGGACGACTTTGGCCGGCGGGCCGCCGCGTTTGAGCTCGATCACGAGCCGCATCCCGCGTTCGTCGGTCTCGTCGCGGATGTCGGAGATGCCGTCGAGTTTTTTGTTGCGGACGAGGTCGGCGATCTTCGCCACCAGGCCGTTTTCGCCGAGCTTCTTGACCGTGAACGGGAGCTCGGTGACGACGATCGCGTCCTTGCCGCCTTTCAGCGGCTCGACGTGGGCGCGGGCCCGCACTTTGATGCTGCCGCGGCCGGTCTCGTAGGCGGTGCGGATGCCCTCGCGGCTCATCAGGCCGCCGCCGGGGAAGTCGGGGCCCTTGATGTGCGCCATCAGCCCGTCGAGGTCGACCTCCGGGTTGTCGATGTAGGACATCACCGCGGCGCTGACCTCGCGCAGGTTGTGAGGCGGGATGTTGGTCGCCATTCCGACCGCGATCCCGGAGGTGCCGTTGACCAGCAGATTCGGGAAGCGCGACGGCAGGACCAGCGGCTCCTGCGTCGATTCGTCGTAGTTGGGGCCGAAGTCGACGGTGTCGGCGTCGATGTCGCGCAGCATCTCGGTCGCCAGACGCGCCATTCGCGCCTCCGTGTACCGCATCGCCGCGGCGGGGTCTTCGTCGATCGAGCCGAAGTTGCCCTGGCCGTCGACCAACGGGTAGCGCAGGGAGAAGTCCTGCGCCATGCGGACCAGCGTGTCGTAGATCGCCGAGTCACCGTGCGGGTGGTATTTGCCCATCACCTCGCCGACGATGAAGGCGCACTTGCGGTAGGAGCGGGTCGGTTGCAGGCCGAGGTCGTGCATCGAGTAGAGGACGCGACGGTGCACCGGCTTGAGGCCGTCGCGCACGTCGGGCAGCGCCCGCCCGACGATCACGCTCATCGCGTAGTCGAGGTACGACGAGCGCATCTCCTGCTCGAGACCGCGGTCTTCGATGTTGCCCGTGAGTGCCTCCAGTGCCATCTACCGCACCTCCACTTTCACACTGTTCGCATTCACACCAGAATCAGTTACTGCCGAACCCTTGGAAAATGAACCCCACGCACGGGTCCGAAAACCAAGCAGGTCGGGGGACGCAGGGAGTGAGGTGAGGGGAGCGCACAAATAGTGCGTGACCCGATCCGAACGACCGAGGACCCCGAGATGCGCCGGTTTGCAGGACCCGCGTCGATATGGATCAAACATCAAGGAATTTGACCTCTTTCGCGTGGGTCTCGATGAAATCACGTCGCGGGCCGACCTGGTCGCCCATCAGCATCGAGAAGATGCGGTCGGCGGCGGTCGCGTCTTCGAGCGTCACCCGCGCCAGCGTCCGGGTCGCCGGGTCCATCGTCGTCTCGCGCAGCTGTTTCGGGTTCATCTCACCCAGGCCCTTGAAGCGGGTGAGCGTGACGCCCTGGCGGGCGAGCTCCATCACCGCTCCGCGCAGCGCCTGGAAGGAGAGCGCGACCGTCCGTTTCTCACCGCGGCTGACCGTGAACGGCGGGCGACCGACCTGTTTCAGCAGCGCCGCGTGGACCTCGGCGAACTTGCGGTACTCGTTGTCCTCGAACAGCTCGCGCGGAAGGCGGTGGGTGCGGGCGAGGCCGCTCGAGCGGGCGATCGCCTTGACCACGATCAGGTCGTCGGTGGAGCTGACCACTTCGGTGTCGAACGGCTCCCCCTCGGGCGCCTCTCGTTCGAGCAGGTCCTTCGCCGCGGCGAGCGACGACACGCCCTCGTCGAGCAACGTCGACTCCTCGAGGAACTGCACCACCTCGTGGCCGTAGTCGGCCTGCAGCGACGAGCCCCAGCCCTCGTACTCTTTCGAGCGCCGGATGTAGGACTGCCAACGGGTCGGGGTCAGCTTGCGGCTCTCCCCTAGCGCGTCGACCAGCTCGAACTGCTCGAGCTTGTCCCGCAAGAGCAGCTCTTCGAGTTCGGACTCGCGCTCCAGGTAGGTCTCCTGGTTGCCCTGTTTCACGCGGTAGAGCGGCGGTTTGGCGATGTAGACGAAGCCGCTCTCGATCAGCTCCGGCATCTGCCGGTAGAGGAACGTCAGCACCAGCGTGCGGATGTGCGCGCCATCGACGTCGGCGTCGGTCGCCATCACGATCTTGTGGTACCTGGCCGACTCGATGTTGAACTCCTCGTGGATCCCGGTGCCGATCGCGGTGATCAGCGCCTGGACCTCGTTGTTGGCGAGGACTTTGTCGATCCGGCTCTTCTCGACGTTGATGATCTTGCCGCGCAGGGGCAGCACCGCCTGGGTGCTGCGATCACGGGCTTGCTTCGCCGAGCCGCCGGCGGAGTCACCCTCGACCACGAAGATCTCGGCCAGGCTCGGGTCCTTCACCGTGCAGTCGGCGAGCTTGCCCGGCAGGGTCGAGTTCTCGAGCGCTGACTTGCGGGTCAGGTCGCGCGCTTTGCGCGCCGCGCTCCGGGCCCGGGCGGCGTCGATCGCCTTGGAGATGATCCGGCGAGCCTCGGGCGGGTTCTCGTCGAGGTACTCGGCCAGTTTGCGGTTGACGGTCTCCTCGACCAGGCTTTTGATCGGCGGGTTGCCGAGTTTGGTCTTCGTCTGACCCTCGAACTGTGGGTCGTGCAGCTTCACCGAGATCACCGCGGTCAGACCCTCGCGCACGTCCTCGCCGGCGAGGTTGTCGTCTTTCTCTTTGAGCAGGCCTTTGCTACGTGCGTAGGCGTTCAGGGTGCGGGTCAGCGCGCCGCGAAAACCTGACAGGTGAGTACCGCCCTCGTGGGTGTTGATGTTGTTGGCGAAGCTGAAGATCGACTCCTGGTAGGAGTTGTTCCACTGCATCGCGACCTCGACTTCGCCGTCCTCTTTTTCACCCTCGAAGAAGATCGGCTTCCGGTTGATCGTCTCCTTGTTCTCGTTGAGATGGGTGACGAAGTCCTCGATGCCGCCGTCGTACTGGAACTCGACGCTCTGACCTTCGCCGCGCTCATCGGTCAGGGTCAGTTTCAGGCCGCGGGTCAGGAACGCGGTCTCGCGGATCCGCTCGGCCAGGGTCTGGAAGTCGTACTCGATGTCTTCGAAGATTTCGAAGTCGGGGAGGAAGGTGATCTCGGTGCCGTGCTGGTCGGAGGCGGCGCCTTTCTCCAGTTTGGTCACCGGTTTGCCGCGCTCGTAGTCCTGCTCCCAGACGAAGCCGTCGGTCTGGATCTTCAGGTGCAGGCGCTCGGAGAGCGCGTTGACGACGGAGGAGCCGACGCCGTGCAGGCCGCCGGAGACCTTGTAGCCGCCGCCGTCCCCGAACTTGCCGCCCGCGTGGAGGACGGTGAGCACGACTTCGGCCGCCGGCCGGTTCTCTTTCTCCATGATCCCGACCGGGATGCCGCGGCCGTTGTCGCCGACCGTGACGCTGTTGTCGGGGTGGATGACGATCGTGACCGTGTCGCAGTAACCCGCCAGTGCCTCGTCGACCGAGTTGTCGACGATCTCGTAGACCAGGTGATGCAGGCCGCGGGGGCCGGTCGAGCCGATGTACATCCCGGGGCGTTTGCGAACGGCTTCGAGGCCCTCGAGGACCGTGATGTCGGCCGCGCCGTAGGAGGCGTCGGCTTTGGCTTTTTTCTCAGGCAAGAGGGTCCTTCCGGTTGACACAAAAAGCCCCGACGCAGGGAGACTTGCTCCACAGTTGGTCGGGGCAAAGGCGAGTTGCCATAAGAATACCAAATTCGGCGCCTGGAACCAAGCGCGAGGTGTGCCTTTTTACCTGCAAATCGTGCTAAAAGAGTGCCAATCTAATCGCCTCGTGCGACCCGAAACTTGAGCGCTTCGGGAGCCCCCTCCCCCAGCGCCTCTCTCAGGCGCTCCAAAAGCTGTCCCTGCATTAGGTCGAGCTCCTGCGCCCACATCGCGTTCGCGCACTCGACGGTCAGCGTCCCGGCCCGTTCGGAGACCGGCTGCGTGACCTCGGCGATCCCCGCGCCGACCGCCTCCGCCCAGCTCGCCTGCGCCGAGGCGAGCCCGGTCTTCGGCGCCGCCAGGTCGCGCGCCACGCGAAACGCCTCCCCCGCTTCGCGGGGCGCGCGCCGGCGGGTCACGCCGCCTCCACCGCACTCGCGCCGTCGCTGTCGTCCGCGACGACGCCGGGGCGCGGCATCCGCACCAGCGCCTCGCGTGCCGCGGCGGGGAGCGACTCTTCGTCGGCGGCGGTGATCAGCGTCTGGCCGCCGCTCTGGAGGCGCGCGACGAGCAGCTCGCGCCGGCCCGGATCGAGCTCGCTCATCACGTCGTCGAGCAGCAGCAGCGGAGTGACCCGCCGGGCCGCCAGGAGCGCCTCGCGCTCGGCAAAGAGCAGCGCCAGGAGCGCCGCCCGCTGCTGTCCCTGCGAGCCGTATTTGCGCAGCGCCCGGCCGGCGAACGACAGCTTCAGCTCGTCGAGGTGCGGTCCCCAGGAGCTGCGACCGAGTTTGAGGTCGGCGTCGCGGCGCTCGCGCAGGCCCGCGCGCAGCTCCTCCGCGTCGCCGTCGGCACGCGGCGCGTAGGCCAGCTCCCCGTCCTCGAGGCCGAGCTCTGCCAGCGCCGCGGCGAAGGCCGGGGCCAGCTCCTCGACCGCCTCACGCCGCGCCGCGATCAGCGGCGCGGCCGCGTCGGCCACCCCCGCGTCCCAGACGTCGAGCCCGTCGGGCGAGCCGTAGCCCGCGCCGATCCGCGAGATCATCGCGTTGCGCTGCGCCAGCGCCTGGCCGAAGCGTTTGCGAAGCTCCCCGCGGGCGGGCCAGCGGGCGGCGAGGAAGCCGTCGAGGTGGGCGCGGCGCTCGGCCGGCGGCCCCTTCACGAGGCTCAGGCGGTCGGGGGCGAAGACCGCCACCGGGGGTCGCGAGCGCGCGATCGTCGCCGGATCGGCGGGCGCCCCGTCGAGCAGGTGCCGCCGCCCTTCGGTCCGGCTCACCGAGGCCATCAGCCGCCGCTCGATCCCGTCGTCGTCGCGCACCGTCGCCTCGGCCCGGGCGAGGCTCTCGCCGAAGGGGATCAGGTCGCGCCGGTCGGAGGTCCGGAACGAGCGCCCGGTGAGGGCGAAGTAGAGCGCCTCGACCAGGTTCGTCTTGCCGACCCCGTTGGGCCCGACGACGCTGGTGATCCCCGGCCCGAGCGGAACCCGCACGCGCTCGAGGCTGCGCAGCGGGCGGGCATCGATCGCGGTGACCAGCACCGTCCCGGCCGCCCTAGCTGGCCGCGGGACCCAAGGTCCCTAGACGTTGAGGCGGATCGGCATCACGAGGTAGCGGAAGTCCTCGTTCTCGACCGGCTGCATCAGCCCCGGCCGCAGCGGTGAGATCAACCGCAGCAGCACCTCGTCGCCGCCGATGCTTTCGATCCCCTCGCGCAGGTACTCGGGGTTGAAGCCGATCTCCATCGGCTCGCCCTCGAAGGCGGCGGGCATCGTCTCGCGCGCGTCGCCGACGTCGGGGGTCTCGGCGGAGACCGTCAGCTCGCCGGGCTCAAAGGAGAAGCGCAACGGCGCGTTGCGCTGCGCGAGCTGGCTGATCCGCCGCGCGACGTCGAGGAACTCCGACCGCGGCAGCCGCACGTCGTGCTCGTAGGACTCGGGGAGCAGCTGGCGGAAGTTCGGGAACTGGCCCTCGATCAGCCGCGTCGTCAGGGTGATCGAGCCAGCCTCGAAGATCGCCTGGTTGGCCTGCAGCGTGATCGCCGCCTCGTCGACCCCCTCGCCGGCGAGGATCCGCGCCAGCTCACGCAGCGCCCGCGCCGGGATGTTGGCCTCGATCTCCCCGCTCAGCGGCGCCTCGAGCTCGGTCCGCTTCACCGCCAGCCGGTAGGAGTCGGTGGCGACCATCGTCATCTCGTT
>Ga0164242_10002490_pt1 | contig 21336 bp, 22 predicted proteins | sample OricomgcompostMG_FD_108783 | JGI IMG/M metagenome (GOLD analysis project Ga0164242, IMG submission 108783) | Miracle-Growth compost microbial communities from Emeryville, California, USA - Original compost - Miracle growth compost (MG) ... | reverse complement strand
GGAGAGCGTCGGATAGAGCAGCAGCAGCGCGATCATGATGACCGAGCCCGAGCCGACCGACGTGACGCCGACGAGCAGGCCGCCGACGGCGCCGATCAGCAGCGTCGCGATCGGCTTGACCCGCGGCTCACCCGACGGCGCCTCGTTCCCGCCGGTGACCAGGCGGAGCTGGAGGTACATCCGGAAGGTGTAGGACGCCGCGGCGAACAGGAGGGCGATGCCGAGCGCGTACTTCAGGAACGACTGCGAGCCGTGGCCGACCCATCTGTTGATGAACGTGCCGAGGAAGCCCATCGGCACCGACCCGAGAATGAGCCACTTGGCGAGCTTGAAGTTGGGCGAGCCCTGTCGCCAGTGGGTGGCGGCGCCGACCGACTTGGTGACCGCGGACGAGACCAGGTCGTTGGCGACGGCCGCGGTGGGGTTGATGCCGAGCAGGATCAGCGCGGGTGTCATCAGCGCACCGCCGCCCATGCCGGTCAGGCCGACGACGATGCCGATGGCGAAGCTGGCGATGAGGACATCCAGCGCCGACGTGGTGAAGAGATCGTGCACCCTACGACTTCTTCCGTTAGTCGATTCAATTGGTCGGCTACAGAGACTAACCCATCAATGGGCGTCAGCGGGTGCCATCGACGAGGGCGGGCAGGACCGCCTCGAGCAGGCGGGTGATCCGCTCGGCGGCAGCAGCGGCCGCCTCGGGACCGCGCCGATACGGGTCCGGTACGTCGAGGGCCGGGTCCGCGTTGCCCCGAGCCGAGCCCAGCCGCGCGACCACGTCGACAGGGGTCAGACCCGGCTCGAGCCGACCGATCGCCTCGGCCGCCTGCCCGAGGGTGAGGACCTTGCGGAACAGGCCCGGGTGGTCCTCGAGGATGTAGCTGCGGTGCGCCGCCTCGGCGGTGAGCACCAGGTCGGCGTCCTCGAGCAGCTCGCGGGTGACGGCTCGGCTGCGGAAGCCGCCTGTATCGATGCCAGCGGCCAGGGTGCCGGACATGGTGGCGTCCATCGGCTTGGCGTCCCAGCCATGGGTCCCGGCGCTGCTCAGCCGCAGGGCGGCGCTCTTGCCGGTGAGGCGGCGTGCGGTCAGCTCCATGAACGGCGAGCGGCAGATGTTGGCCGTGCACACGAAGAGCACCTTCAGCGGCTCGGTGCCCGGCTCGCCCGGCTCGCCCGGCTCGCCCGGCCCGCTGGTCGCGGTGCGAGCGGAGCGCTCGTCCTGGGGTGCGAGGTTTCGAGCCTCGAAGGGAGCCTCGAAACCACCGGCGTCCGTCAGGTCGACGTACCCGGCGTCGCGCAGCGCGACCACGACGTCCTCGAGCGCGTCCTCGATGCTGCGGCCGGTGGTGTCGACCCGCACGTCGGCGTCGAGCGGCTCCTCGTAGGGCGAGGAGATGCCGGTGAACTCCGGTATCTGGCCGGCCCGCGCCTTGGCGTAGAGGCCCTTGCGGTCACGCCGCTCGCACTCCTCCAGCGGCGTGGCGACGTGGATCAGGAAGAACGCGCCGCCGGCATCGGCGACGTAGCGACGCACGTCCTGGCGGGTCGCGTCGAACGGCGCGATCGGGCTGCACACCGCCACCCCGCCGTGCCGGGAGATCTCGGCGGCGACCCAGCCGATCCGGCGGATGTTGGTCTCCCGGTCCTCCTTGGAGAAGGTCAGCCCGGCCGAGAGGTTGCGCCGGACGACGTCTCCGTCCAGCGAGGTGACGGTGCGGGTGCCGGCCTCGAGGAGCCGGTCCATCAGCGCCCGGGCCAGGGTCGACTTGCCCGAGCCGGAGAGTCCGGTGAAGAAGAGCACCAGGCCCTGCTCCTCGGGCGGGACCGCGGGCACCACGACGTCGGTGACGGCAGGATCGCCATAGGCGGCAAGGACCTCCGGCCGACGAGGGTCGTCGGCCGCGAGCGGTACCGCGACCACGGCCGGCCCGGCCGCGGCCAGTGCCTCCCGCAGTACGGCGGGGCGGTCGGCGACCCCGCCGACGAACGCGACAGTGAACCCGTCCGGGTACGCGACGGCCGCCTCCTCGGGTGTGAGGTAGAGCCGGCGGAACGGCCCGTAGGCCGGCCGGGCGAGCGGCTTCACGTCGCCGGCGGCCGTCACCAGCGCCAGCGGCAGCCCCTCGGCATCGACCAGCTCGGCTGCGGCCATGCCCTCGGGCAGGAGGATCGACAGCGGCCCCGGCAGGGCGCCGGCGAGGATCAGCTCGAGGTCGTCCAGCTCACGGGGCGTGGGGTGGTGTTGCGGGGCGTCGGACACCGCGTCAGTTTCGCATGTCACCGGTGTGGGAAGGGTCGAGACCCGTGGACGACCACAGGCCCAACGCGGCCAGGCTCAGGGCATCCCGGATCCCGCCGGCAGCGATCAGGCCGGACAGCTCCGCCCGGGGAACCCACTCCACCGCGTCGGCCTCGCCGTCGGTGCCGGCCGCCGCGGTCTCCTCGACGCTGGCGAGGAAGGCGTGGATCGGCGTGGGCATGATGCCGGTGTCGACCTCGAAGGAGCCGAGCGGCTCGATGGCAGCGGCGACCAGGCCGGTCTCCTCGAGCAGCTCGCGTCGGGCGTCGTCGACCGGCGATGCTGCCTCGCCGTAGCCCCGAGGCAGCTCGAGCCGGGTCTGGTCGACCGTCGGGCGCCAGATCCGGATGAAGGCGATCCGGTCGCCCGAGACCGGGAGGATCACGACGCCCGGGCGCCCGTCGCCCGAGACGAACCGATGCTGCTCCCACGACCGGCCGTGATGGCTCACCATGGCACGCTCCACCGCCAATCGGGGCGGCCCGTCCCAGGACCACACCGGCGTGAAGTCGGGCCGTGTCATGACGCGGCTCCGACGGCGAGCAGGCCGGCGACGTGCTTGGACCGCGTCGCCAGGAAGATCGGCACCGCCGCCCAGGGGAAGGTCACCAGCCCGGCCAGCACCACCACCGCCGTGGTCCACCATTTCGACAGGTCCGGGCCGACGCCCTGCAGGACTCCGAACCCGACGCCGAGCAGGGCCAGCACCAGGCTGGCGATGGCGCCGAACGCGGAGGCGGTCAGCCCCGGCGTGCTGGTCGCGGCATCGAGCGCGAAGGCGACCGAGCGCAGGTTCCGGGCGGTGGGGGCCGCCTTGAACCGCTCGCTCGCCTCTCGGGCGGCGAACTGCATCTGGGCGTAGACGGCGGGCGGAGCCTCGATGATCAGCCGCTGCAGCCGACCCGAGATGGTGAGCGCGTCATGCTCGGCCAGCCCATCGACCAGCCCATCGGTCAACCCGCCGGTCAACCCGCCGGCCAGCCCCTCGGCCGACGTCATCGCGGCGGTCAGCCCCGGATCGAACGTGATCCAGCTGGCATGGTGCTGCACGGCCATCGCCCCGAGGTAGTGCAGGTTCCACTGCCGCAGCAGCCGGTCGAGCTCGAGCTGGTGCTCTGGCGGCAGCGTGCTGCGCAGGGCGGCGTGCTCGGCGTACACGAGGGAGCGCTGGCCGCCCGCGGCGCCGGCGCGTTCGATGAATCCGGCGATGCCGGGATGGTCGGACCGGGTGCGCAGCCGAGGCGACACGCTGAAGGCGGGCTTGGTGAGGCGTGCGCCGTCGCGTTCGAAGGCGGTGAACGTCTCGCGCGCGACGTAGCCCGCCTCCTCGGCAGCGATCCAGGCATGCCATGTCCGCATCGGGCGGTGCTCGCCGAGCTGCCAGTCGAACCCCGGGTCGGCGAGCTTCGCCTCGAGCGCGCTGCGCAACGAGCCGTCCCGGGAGACGATGCTGAGCGGCAGCCGGTTCGGCTCCATGCCCAGGCGCGCGGCCAGCTCGGCGGGGCCGACGCTGCCGAAGAACCGGCTGTCCAACAGCATGGCATCGGTCACCAGCACCGTGCCGGCGAGCAGATGTGCGGCCCGGAGCACCCCGACCAGATGCTGTTCGGCGGTGGCCGTGCCGAGCTCGCGCTGGAGCCGATGCTGCACCACCGAGTCGAGCTCGGCGATCAGCACCCGCCGCAGGCGCGCGGTGGTGTCGGCGGTCATGGGCCCATCGTCGCAGAGCCACCGCGGTGCGGGTGCTCCGGCGGCGAGGAGACGAGCGCTGGCCCTAGGCTTGGCGCCATGTCCGTACCTCTCGTCGAGATCGTCCGCTCCGGGTTCGTGGAGGGCCAGCACCACGGCTCGGTGGTCGCCCTCGACCCCGACGGCTCGGTGGCCTGGGCGGCCGGTGACGTCACGGCCCCAATCCTGCCCCGATCGGCGAACAAGCCGCTGCAGGCGCTCGGCATGCTCGGCCTCGGCCTGGAGCTCGCGCCCGAGCTGCTGGCGCTGGCCTGCTCCTCGCACAGTGCCGAGCAGATCCACCTCGACGGCGTACGCCGCATCCTCGCCGAGGCAGGTCTGGCGGAGATGGCCCTGGGCAATGTCCCGGACTATCCGCTGGCGCCCGACGTGAAGGACGCGTGGATCCGTGCCGGTGGTGAGCCGACCAAGCTCGCCCAGTGCTGCTCGGGCAAGCATGCCGCGATGCTGGCGACCTGTGTCGCCCGCGACTGGCAGCTGTCCGGCTACTTCGAGTCCGACCATCCCCTCCAGCTCGGCATCCAGCGCCGCTTCGAGGCGGTCACCGGTGAGCCGGCCCAGGTGGCGGTCGACGGCTGCGGCGCCCCGGTGCTCTCCGCCTCGCTGGTGGGGCTCGCTCGTGGCTACCAGTTGCTCGCGACCGCGACCGACGGCGACGCCTGGCGGGTCGCCGAGGCGATCCGCCAGCACCCGGAGATGGTGTCCGGCACGACCCGCGACGAGTACCGCCTGCTGCGCGCGATCCCCGGGGCCATCGGCAAGTTCGGCGCCGAGGCGGTCTATGTGGTCGCCCTGCCCGACGGGCGGGTCGTCGCCCTCAAGATCGACGACGGCAGCGACCGCGCGCGTCCGGTCGTGATGGCTGCCGCCCTGGCTCGGCTCGGCATCGAGGACGAGGAGGTGGCCGCGACCGGTCGTCACGCCCTGTACGGCGGCGGCGTGGTGGTCGGCGAGCTGCGCGCGTGCCTGGACGGTCTGCTCGACGCCGACGAGGACCTGGCGACGACTCCGGCCACCTCATGATGGTGGTGCGAGCCCTCGTGCTGCTCGCGATCGTGCTGCTCGCCGCCGTCGTACCGACGCTGTCGCGCGGACCCCGCCGCGCGGGAGCGGTGCTGCTGGCGGTGCTGTCCCTGTGGTGGCTCTCCCTGGACAGCGCGATGGAGGGCGGCGTGCTCCTCACGATCACCCCGAGCCACGGGATCGCGGTCGCCGACGTCCTGACCGTGGCGGGGCTGATTGCCGCGATCTTCGCGTGGCGGCGGTCGTCCCCACGGTGACGCCGGCGTGATGTGACACAGATCGTGCTCGCGACGCTTGCAAGTGCTAGCAACAGTTAGCACGATGGGACGCATGGTCAAGAGCAGGGTCGGCAAGACCGTCGGGTCCTTGGGGGACTATCTCCGGGAGCAGCGTGTTGCTGCGCAGCTGTCGCTGCGTCAGCTCGCCGACCAGGCCGGTGTGTCCAATCCATACCTGAGCCAGATCGAGCGCGGTCTGCGCAAGCCCTCCGCTGAGGTGCTGCAGCAGATCGCCAAGGCTCTGCGGATCTCTGCCGAGCAGGTCTACGTCCGCGCCGGGATCCTCGATCCCGACGAGGGCCGGGGAAGCTCGGTGGAGCTGGCAGTGCTCGCGGACACCCGATTGACGGAACGACAGAAGCGGTCGCTGCTGGATGTCTACGCGTCGTTCCTCGCCCTCAACAGCCGTGTCGACGACGCGGAGACGACTCAAGGAGAATCCTGATGCCGAAGTTCGACCTCCCCAAGCTGCCCTCGGTCTCGGTCCCGAAGGTGAGCCTTCCGAGGCTCCCGGAGCTGCCGAAGCTGCCCGAGCGGAAGCTGCCGGAGCTGCCGAAGGTGGCGCTGCCCAAGCTGGCCGACCTCAAGAAGGTCGAGCTGCCCACCGTCGGCGGGGTGAAGACGATGGTTGCCGACATGACCGCCACGGTGAAGACACTCGACGCCAAGACCGTCGTCGCGACGCTGCGTCGCAAGGAGGCGGAGAAGCCGGTCGCCAAGCCTGCGGCGACGAAGCGGGCCCCGGAGACCAAGAGCCCGGCGAAGAAGGCCCCGGCCAACAAGCCCGCCAACAAGCCCGCCACCACCGGCACGGCAGCCAAGAAGGCGCCGGCGAAGAAGGCGCCCGCCAAGAAGGCCGCTGCGGCCAAGAAGGCCCCCGTGAAGAAGGCCCCGGCCGCGAAGAAGGCCTGACCGGCCCGTCGACGTGCATCACCACGCCCGCCGGTGGGTCCGAGGGAGCGATCCTTCGGGCCCACCGGCGTTCTGCGTCGCGACGGGGGGCGCGTCGGTTCTCTCGTCTGACTACAGTTGAGGCGTGCTTGGCTTCCTCCAGTTTCAGAACGCGATCCTGCTGATCGTGCACCTCGTGCTGCTCGTGGTGGCGATCTTCGCGTTCGTCAGCAGCCTGACGTTCTCCAGCGAGGCGTACCGGGCGGCCGGCAAGTGGAGCAAGGCCGGCTGGTCGATCGTGCTCGGCATCGGCTGCCTGCTGCAGTTCACCGGCGGGGCGCCGATGTTGATCATCCAGATCGCGCTGATCGTGGCGGCGTTCGTCTACCTCGCCGACGTACGTCCGGCGCTCAAGGGGCTGATCCGGCGCCGGTGAGGATCAGGCCGAGCGGCCGTAGTCGTCGTCGAGGCGGACGATGTCGTCCTCGCCGCAGTAGTCGCCACGCTGGACCTCGATGATGACCAGGGGCTCGTCCTGGTCGTTGACGATGCGATGGGGGACCTTCACGTCGACGTCGACGTAGCCGCCGGCGGACGTCACGATGGTCTCGCCGTCGATGATCGAGGAGGCGGTGCCGGTCACCACGAACCAGTGCTCGGAACGATGGTCGTGGGTCTGGTAGGAGAGCCGGGAGTGCGGCTGCACCTCGATCCGCTTGACCTTGAAGCCGTCCCCCTCGTCGAGGACCTGCCAGCTGCCCCAGGGGCGCGTTGCCGATTCGCCGATCACGGGCGCGACACTACCCCGAACGGCGGCACCGCGGCGTCGTATGCCTGGCCGCTGCCCGAGTGTGTTCCGGTGAGTTGCGCCGAGATTTGGAACTTTTGGGTGGTTTAGGAAATCCAGCAAAACCATCCAAAATTCCCTAACATGGTGGCGTGGATCGGCTGCGTAACCCTACACGCCCAACGCCGGCGCCAAGCCGGCCGTGATCGTCGGCCGCGACGACCAGCTCGACACGTTCGAGCTGCTGCTTCACCGCCTCGCCGCTGGGCGCACCGAGCAATCCATGATCATCACCGGCCTTCGCGGGGTCGGGAAGACCGTGTTGCTCAAACCGCTTCCGGCAGGTCGCCGTCGGTCAGGACTGGGTGGTGATCGACGAAGAGGTCGTCAAGCACGCCGAGGCGGACTTCCGTCGCAGCGTTGCTGCCTGGATGCGGACAGCGCTCTTCGAAATGTCACCCAAGGTCCGGTGGAACGAGAGGCTTCGGCGTGCGGCGGGTGCGCTGAAGTCATTCAGTCTGTCGATCGACCAGAGCGGCATACTTACCGCGGGCCTCGATGTCGATGCGCTGGAAGGCGTGGCGGACCGGGGTGACCTGACGCATGACCTCACCGACCTGCTGGTGGCGGTCGGGGAGGCGGCGCAATCAGCGAACCGCGGGCTAGTGCTGCTCTTCGATGAGGTGCAGTTCCTCTCCCGCGAACAGCTGGAGGGGCTTATCGCGGCGTTGCACAAGACTGTCCAGCGGACGCTGCCCGTCACGATGGTTGCGGCGGGACTACCGCAGATTGCCGAGCTGGCCGGCGATGCGAAGTCCTATGCAGAGCGGCTGTTCAAGTTTCCCGAGATCGGCATTCTTGAGGAGCCGGATGCGCGGCGCGCGCTGATTGCGCCTGCGGAGGAGGAGGGGGCTACGTGGGACGACGCGGCGCTCGACAGGGCGTTGGAAGTCACCGGGCGCTATCCCTACTTCCTGCAGGAGCTGGGTTACGCGGCCTGGGGCCTGGCGGAAGGCCCGGCGATCACGCCGCAAGACGTTGAGGACTCTCTGTCACCCTACGACTCCAAGCTGGACTCGTCCTTCTTCCGCGTCCGTCTCGATCGGGCGACTGAGCTACAGCGCGCCTACCTACGTGCCATGGCGGAACTCGGGCCCGAGCCGCAGAAGGCCGCTGACGTGGCGGCCGTGCTCGATCGGACGTCGTCGCAAGTAGCGCCCACCCGGGCCGAACTGGTCGCCTTGGGCCTGCTCTACACGCCTGAGCACGGCTATGCCGCGTTCACTGTTCCGCACTTCGACAAGTTCATGATGCGGGCCATGCCTGAGCTGATCGTGCCGGCCAAGCGGATCAGGAAGTCCTGAGCCCAGGACGTCAGCCGGGGTAGTCGGCTCCGGCGCGCTGGCGGGCCTCCCAGGCGGTGGCGACCATGGCGCGCAGGTCGTGGCGCATCTGCCATTCGAGGTCGCGGGCTGCCGCTTCGCCGGTGGCGACGATGCGGGCGGGGTCGCCGGGGCGGCGGGGGTGGATCTCGGCGGTGAAGTCGATGCCGGTGACCTCACGGATGGTGTCCATGATCTGCCGCACGCTGACGCCGTCGCCCGAGCCCAGGTTGTAGACCGGGGCGAGCGTCTCGCCGGCGGCCAGCTTCTGGGCGGCGACGACGTGGGAGTGGGCGAGGTCGGCGACGTGGACGTAGTCGCGCACGCAGGTGCCGTCGGGGGTGGGGTAGTCGTCGCCGTTGATCCGCGGGGTCTTGCCGTTGGCGAGTGCGTCGAAGACCAGCGGGAACAGGTTGTGCGGGCTGGTGTCGAAGAGCTCGGGGGAGCCGGAGCCGACGACGTTGAAGTAGCGCAGGCTGGTGTGCTTGAGGCCGTGGGCCTTGGCGACGTCGGCGATGAGCCATTCGCCGATCAGCTTGGACTCGCCGTAGGGGCTCTCGGGGTGGGTCGGGGTCTGCTCGGTGACCAGGTCGACGTCGGGGGTGCCGAAGGTGGCTGCGCTGCTGGAGAAGACCAGGGTGTCGACCTCGGTGGCGAGCATGGCCTCGAGCAGGGTGGCGGTGCCCTGGACGTTCTGGGCGTAGGTGTGCAGTGGACGCTGCACCGAGACCCCGGCGTACTTGAAGCCGGCCAGGTGGATCACGCCGACCACCTCGTGCTCGCGCAGGGTCCTCTCCACCGTGTCCCGGTCGAGCAGGCTGGCCTGGGCGAGGGGTACGTCGTCGGGGACGAAGCGGGTGAAGCCCGAGGACAGGTCGTCGAGCACGACCGGTGCCATGCCGGCGTTCTTCAGGGCCGCGACGACGTGCGAGCCGATGTATCCAGCGCCTCCGGTGACAAGCCAAGTCATGAGGGGGATCCTAGGGGAGCGAGCGAGCCGGGCACTCGAAGCGAGCCTAGGGTGGTGGGCATGCGGACCCTCCTTCCCGCACTGCTGATCGCGCTGGCCGGTGTGGCCTCGTGCGGCCAGAGCGGGGCGGTCCCGGCGAGGCCGGCCGGATCGGCCGCTCCGACCGCGTCCACCACATCCACCACCGCACCGTCCGCTGGCCGTCCGCTGGCCGGCCGGGTGGTCGTGATCGACCCCGGCCACCAGCTCGGCAACAGCCGGCACCGCGCCCGCATCGAGCGTCGAGTGTGGATCGGCAACGGCTACACCGCCTGCAACACCACCGGCACCTCGACCGACAGCGGCTTCCCGGAGGCCACCTTCACCTGGCGGGTGGCGAAACGGATGCGGATCGAGCTGCGTGCCCTCGGCGCCCGGGTGATCCTGACGAGGAAGGCGAACAGTCGCGGGTTGTGGGGACCGTGCGTGGACGCCCGCGGCCGGCGCGGGAACGCCGTACCCGCCGATCTCAAGGTGAGCATCCACGGCGACGGCTCCTACGCGGCCGGCGCGCACGGGTTCCACGTGATCTATGCGCCCGACCACAGGCCGACCGCCGACAGCTACCGCGGCTCGCGGCGGCTGGCCGAGTCGACCCGGGCGGCAATGGGCAGGGCGGGCTTCGCACGGGCCAACTACCTCGCCGGCGGCGACGGGCTCGACGTCCGCTCCGACCTCGGCACCCTCAATCTGTCGAACATGCCGACCGTCATGGTCGAGTGCGGCAACATGCGCAACCCCGCGGATGCGCGCCGGATGTCCTCGCCGTCCGGCGAGCAGCGCTACGCCGCCGCGCTGGTGCGCGGAGTCCGCTCCTTCCTCGTCGGTCGCTGACAGTGGGGTCGCTCGCTAAGGTCGCAGCATGAGGACTCTGGTCGGTGACGGCACCTGGGACTGGCCCGACGAGCCCTGGCTGCGGGTCAACTTCGTCGCCAGTGTCGACGGCTCCGCGCAGGGCAGCGACGGTCGAAGCGGCACGATCAACAACGACGTCGACGTCGAGGTCTTCCACCGGTTGCGCCGGTCGGCCGACGTGATCCTGGTCGGCGCCGGTACGGCGCGGGCCGAGGAGTACGGCCCCTCGGACACCCCGATGGTGGTCGTCGGCCACGAGATGCCGGCGAAGCTGAGCGACGGCCTCAACGTGCGGCTGGCCTCCGGGCCGCTGACCGACGTGGTGGCCAGCATCCATGGCGAAGGACACCGTCGGATCCTCTGCGAGGGCGGGCCTACCCTGTTCGCGGGCCTGCTCGAGGCCCGGCTCGTCGACGAGGTCTGCCTCACCACCACACCGTGCCTGGTCGGGGGGCCGGGGAAGCGGATCGTCGACGCCACCAGGATGGGTGCCGGCGCCTTCGACGTACCGCTGACCTTGTCGTCCCTGGTGGAGCACGACGGCACCCTCCTCGCGCGCTGGCTAGTGTCACGCCCGTGACTGAGGCGACTGACGAGCTCCGGATCGAACGGCGGACCACCCGCGACGGTCACCGATGGGTCGAGGTGACGTTCAACCGGCCGGCGAAGCTCAACGCCTTCACCCGGGGGATGTACCAGGGCCTGCATGCGCTGTGCCGCCAGTTGGCGGCGGACCCGAGCGCGAAGGTGCTGGTGCTGCGCGGTGCCGGTGGGAAGGCCTTCGCGGCCGGCAACGACATCGAGGACTTCCTCGCCCAGGAGCAGGTCTCCTACGAGGAGGAGATCCGGGCGATGTTCACCGCTCTCTTCGAGCTACCCCAGGTCACGATCGCCGCCATCGACGGGGCCTGCGTCGGCGGCGGTCTGGCGATCGCCACCCACTGCGACCTGCGTCTCGCCACTCCCACGTCGCGCTTCGGCTATCCGATCGCACGGACGCTCGGCAACGCGCTGTCCTCGCCGGTGCTGTTCCGCTGCGCCTCGGTCTTCGGTGAGTCGCTGACCCGCGAGATGCTCCTGACCGCGCGGCTGCAGCCGGCTTCGCGGGCCTATGACGTCGGAGCGCTGCTGTCGGTGACCGCTTCCCTCGACGCCGAGGTCGAGGAGCTGGTCGAGTCGATCTGCGCGCTCTCGTCGGTGACGCTGCGGACCACCAAGCGGCAGCTCGGCTTCCGGGCCGCCGCGCTCGAGCCGGTGCCGGCAGGGGAGATGGACCGGCTGCGCGAGGTGTACGGCGGACCCGACTTCACCGAGGGCGTGCGGGCGTTCCTGAACAAGTCCAAGCCGAATTTCGGTTGAGTGGTCACTTTCGGCGGGTCGAGTGGTCACCTTCGGCGGTCCGAAAGGTCAGTTTTCGCGCTTCGACCAGGCTGGGGCCGTACCACGTGATCAATCGCCCACTGATCAGCTCGGTAGGGGTGCTCGTGAAGGCTTCCGGCCCGTCGTCGGGGGTGAAGACATACGGCTCGTCCGGCAGGAGTACGACGTCGGGCGCGTGCTGCTCGATCTCCGCGACGGTGGTGTGCGGATAACGGCTCCCGGTGATGGCGTTGCGCCAGCCGAGCCGGCGCAGCAGGTCGGTGGTGAACGTGCCGGCGCCGACCACCATCCACGGATCGCGCCAGATCGGTACCGCGACCGTGCGAGTGATCGCCGGCAGTGGTCCGCACCAGGCGTCGCGGGCGGCGGCGAGCCAGTCGGGGCGATCCCACTGCAGAGCATCGAAGAGCCGCTCCATCGAACCGATCGCATCCGGGACCGTGCGGATGTCGGTCACCCAGACGTTGACTCCGGCCGCGCGCAGTCGGCGCACATCGAGCTCGCGATTCTCCTCCTTGTTCGCGATCACGACGTCGGGCTCGAGCGCCCGGATGGCCGCCAGATCGGGGTTCTTGGTGCCGCGCACGCGGGTCGTCTCGAGGCCCGCCGGGTGGGTGCACCAGTCGGTCGCCCCCACGATGCGATCGGCGTGGACGGAGGCCAGCGCCTCGGTCAGCGACGGCACCAGTGAGACCACGCGCTGCGCGTGGCCTCCGGCGTACGGCGTGCCGAGGTCATCGACGGCCGCGCCTGGACCGGCGTGGCCACTCGGTGCGCCGAAAGTGACCTCTCGGGCCGCCGAAAGTGACCTCTCGACGTCAGACATTGCGGCGGTAGGCGCCGCCGACCTCGAAGAACGCCTCGGTGACCTGGCCCAGCGTGCAGACCCGGGCGGCGTCCATGAGTACGGCGAAGACGTTCTCGCCGGTCGTGGCCGCCTCCTTGAGCCGGGCGAGCGCCACCTCTGCCTCGTCGGCGTGGGCGGCGGCGAACTCGCGGACGCGGCGCAGCTGGGAGGACTTCTCCGCATCCGTGCCACGGGCCAGCTCGAGATGCGCCTCGACCGGCTCGGCAGCCGGGTTGCGGAAGGTGTTGACGCCCACGATCGGCAGTGACCCGTCGTGCTTCTTGTGCTCGTAGAGCATCGACTCGTCCTGGATCCGGCCGCGCTGGTAGCCGGTCTCCATCGCGCCGAGCACCCCGCCGCGCTCGGAGATCCGCTCGAACTCGGCCAGCACCGCCTCCTCGACCAGATCGGTCAGCTCGTCGACGATGAAGGAGCCCTGGAGCGGGTTCTCGTTCATCGCCAGGCCCCACTCGCGGTTGATGACCAGCTGGATCGCGAGCGCGCGGCGGACCGACTCCTCCGAGGGCGTGGTGACGGCCTCGTCGTAGGCGTTGGTGTGCAGCGAGTTGGCGTTGTCATAGATCGCGCACAGCGCCTGCAGGGTGGTGCGGATGTCGTTGAACGCCATCTCCTGTGCGTGCAGCGACCGCCCCGAGGTCTGCACGTGGTACTTCAGCTTCTGCGAGCGCTCGTTCGCCCCATATCGTTCGCGCATCGCGACCGCCCAGATCCGCCGCGCGACCCGGCCGATGACGGTGTACTCCGGGTCCATTCCGTTGGAGAAGAAGAACGACAGGTTGGGCGCGAAGTCGTCGATGTGCATGCCGCGGGCGAGGTAGGACTCGACGTAGGTGAAGCCGTTGGCGAGGGTGAAGGCGAGTTGGCTGATCGGGTTCGCCCCGGCCTCGGCGATGTGGTAGCCGGAGATCGAGACGGAGTAGAAGTTGCGCACGCCGTGCTCGATGAACCACTCCTGGATGTCGGCCATGCAGCGCAGCGAGAACTCGGTGGAGAACAGGCAGGTGTTCTGGCCCTGGTCCTCCTTGAGGATGTCGGCCTGCACGGTCCCGCGCACGGTGCGCAGCGCCTCCTCGGCCGAGATGCCGCGCTCGGCCGCTTGGTCGATGACGGTGTTGAGGAAGAACGCCAGGATCGTCGGCGCCGGGCCGTTGATGGTCATCGACACCGACGTGGTGGGGGCGAGCAGGTCGAAGCCGTCGTACAGCGCCAGCATGTCGTCGAGCGTCGCCACCGAGACGCCGGAGGTGCCGACCTTGCCGTAGATGTCGGGCCGCTCGTCGGGGTCGCGGCCGTAGAGCGTGACCGAGTCGAACGCCGTCGACAGCCGGGTGGCCGGTTGGCCCTCGGAGAGCAGCTTGAAGCGGCGGTTGGTGCGGAACGGGTCACCCTCGCCGGCGAACATCCGCGCCGGGTCCTCGTCCACCCGCTTGTGCGGGAAGACCCCCGCGGTGAAGGGGAACCGGCCGGGCAGGTTCTCCCGGCGCCAGAACCGGACCAGCTCACCGTGGTCGGCATAGCGGGGGAGTGCCACCCGGGGGATCCGGCTGCCGCTGAGCGAGACCCGCCCGGCATCGTCGTCGTACTCGGCGACGGTCTTGGGCCAGGACTCCAGCTGCTCCTGAAGAGCGGCCGGTACGTCGCGGCGCGCCTTGGCCGCCGCCGTGGTCACCTCGACGGACTCGCTCAGCTCGCCGGCGACCGTCTCGTAGGCCTGGGCCCGCCGGGCGATGCCGACCAGCCGCTCGGTCTCGGCGTGGTAGTCGCGCAGCGTCGCGCTGATCTCGGCGAGGTAGCGCACCCGGTCCCCGGGCAGCACCGGCCGGATCCCACTGGAGTAGCGCACGTCGACGGGCGGCAGCACGCCCTGCTCGACGGGCAGCCCACGCTCGGCGAGGAGCCCGCGCAGATGCTGGTAGAGCGCGGTCACGCCGTCGTCGCCGAAGGTCGCGGCCGAGGTGCCGAACACCGGCATCTCGTCGGGGGAGGAGGAGAAGGCCTCCCGGTTGCGGACCAGTTGGCGCGAGACGTCGCGCAGCGCGTCGAGCGCGCCGCGCCGCTCGAACTTGTTGATCGCGACCACGTCGGCGAAGTCGAGCATGTCGATCTTCTCCAGCTGGCTGGCCGCGCCGAACTCCGGCGTCATCACGTAGAGCGAGGCGTCGACGAAGGGCACGATCGCGGCATCGCCCTGGCCGATGCCGGGCGTCTCCACGATGACCAGGTCGAAGCCGCCCGCCTTGATGGTGTCGATCACCTCGGTCAGGTGCTCGGGGACCTCGTGTGCGCCGCGGGTGGCGATGGACCGGTAGAAGACCTGGTTGCCGTCGATCCCCCACTGGTCGAGCGCGGTCATCCGGATCCGGTCGCCCAGGAGGGCACCGCCGCCGCGGCGCCGGGTCGGATCGATGGCGAGTACGGCGACGTGCAGCCGGTCCTGCTGGTCCGTCCGGAGCCGGCGCAGCAGCTCGTCGGTGAGGGATGACTTGCCCGAGCCGCCGGTGCCGGTGATGCCGAGGACCACGGCATGGCCCGGGGCTTCGAGCCTCGTTCCTCGCATCTCAACCGCCGGGACCGGTAGCCGGCCCTGCTCGGCCGCGGTGATCGCCCGGGCCAGCGCGAGTCGGTCCCCGGAGCGCACCGCCTCCGGGTCGACGTCGGCCACCTCGAGCAGGTCGACGTCCAGGTCGGCGACGACCTGGTTGATCATCCCGGCGAGACCCAGCCGCTGGCCGTCCTCGGGGGAGAAGATCGTCACTCCGGACTCCCGCAGCCGGGCGATCTCCTCGGCGACGATCACGCCGCCGCCCCCGCCGTACACCTTGATGTGGGCGGCGCCACGCTCGCGCAGCATCGCCACGAGGTACTCGAAGTACTCCACGTGGCCACCCTGGTAGGAGGAGACGGCGATGCCGTGGGCGTCCTCCTCGATCGCCGCGTCGACGACCTCCCGCACGGAGCGGTTGTGGCCGAGGTGCACGACCTCGCAGCCCTGCGACTGGAAGATCCGGCGCATGATGTTGATGGCGGCGTCGTGCCCGTCGAACAGGGCGCTCGCGGTGACCACGCGGACGTGGTGCTGCGGGGTGTGCAGGTCGGCCACGGCGACCTCCTCCGGAGTTAGTAGGATGTCCTATCAATAATGCTAGGACATCCAAGTATCGATGTCGATCGAGGGAGCGGGGCAGCGATGGCAGGCATGGAGCGGATCGGAGTCATCGGCGGCGGCCTGATGGGGTCGGGCATCGCCGAGGTCACGGGGCGGGCCGGGCTCGACGTGGTGGTGGTCGAGGTGACCGACGAGGCGGCCAAGGCTGCGGAGGACCGGATCCGGTCCTCGCTGGAGCGCGCGTTGAGCCGCGGCAAGATCGACGACGCCGAGCTGGCCGAGATCGGCAAGCGGATCACCGTGACCACCGAGCTGACCGCGCTCGCTGACCGCGACCTGGTCGTCGAGGCCGCCTCCGAGCGCGAGGACATCAAGCTCGACCTGTTCCGCAAGGTCGGCGCCATCCTGGAGAAGGAGGACGCGATCCTGGCCTCCAACACCTCCTCCATCCCGATCGTGAAGCTGGGGGCGGTCTCCGGTCGCGCCGACCGCGTGATGGGGGTGCACTTCTTCAACCCCGCGCCGGTGATGCAGCTGGTCGAGCTCATCCCCTCGCTCACCACGGGTGCCGAGACGATCGCGCGGATGCAGGACTTCGTCTCCGGCCAGCTGGGCAAGCAGCCGATCGAGGCCACCGACCGGGCCGGCTTCGTGGTCAACAGCCTGCTGGTGCCCTACCTGCTCAGCGCGATCCGGATGTACGAGGCCGGCTATGCCTCCGCCGCCGACATCGACAAGGGCATGGTGCTGGGCTGCGGTCACCCGATGGGGCCGCTCGCGCTCTCGGACCTGATCGGCCTGGACACCATCCGCGCGATCGGGATCTCGATGTACGAGGAGTTCAAGGAGCCGCTCTACTCCCCGCCGCCGCTGCTGGACCGGATGGTCGACGCCGGCCTGCTCGGCAAGAAGAGCGGCCACGGCTTCTATCCCTACTGATTTGCTACTGGCCGGTAGGGATAGCCTCGAGCCATCTGCCAGTCGAGAAGGACACCACCGTGAACGAGTACCCGCTGTTCGCCCTCTCCGAGGAGCACATCGAGATCCGCCGCGCGATCCGGGCGATCTGCGACGACAAGATCGCCCCCTTCGCCGGCACGGTCGACGAGGAGGCCCGCTACCCGCAGGAGGCCCACGACGCGCTTCTCGCCTCGGACTTCTACGCCCCGCACGTGCCCGAGGAGTACGGCGGGGCGGGGGCGGACGCGCTCGCCACGGTGCTGGTGATCGAGGAGGTGGCCCGCGCCGACGTCTCGGCCAGCCTGATCCCCGCGGTGAACAAGCTCGGCTCGCTGCCGGTGCAGATCGCGGGCTCGGAGGCGCTCAAGAAGAAGTACCTGGGAGCGCTCGCGGCCGGGGACGGCGGCTTCTCCTACTGCCTCTCCGAGCCGGACGCCGGCTCGGACGCGGCCGCGCAGAAGACCCGCGCCTTACGCGATGGTGACGTGTGGGTGCTCAACGGCACCAAGCGCTGGATCACCAACGCCGGCGTCTCGCAGTTCTACACCGTGCTCGCGGTGACCGACCCGGAGAAGCGCTCGAAGGGCATCTCCGCGTTCGTGGTGGAGAAGTCGGATGCGGGCGTGTCCTTCGGCGCCCCGGAGAAGAAGCTCGGCATCAAGGGCTCACCCACCCGCGAGGTCTACTTCGACAACGTCCGGATCCCCGCGGACCGGCTGATCGGGGAGGAGGGCCGCGGCTTCGAGTACGCCATGAAGACCCTCGACCACACCCGGATCACCATCGCCGCCCAGGCGGTCGGCGTCGCCCAGGGGGCGCTGGACTACGCGCTTGGCTACGTCAAGGAGCGGACTCAGTTCGGCAAGCCGATCGCGTCCTTCCAGGGCATCGAGTTCATGCTCGCGGACATGGGCATGAAGATCGAGGCGGCCCGACAGATGACGTACGCCGCCGCCGGCCGCTCCGAGCGCGGCGATGCGGACCTGACGTTCTTCGGGGCGGCTGCCAAGGCCTTCGCCTCGGACGTGGCGATGGAGGTCACCACCAACGCCGTCCAGCTCCTCGGCGGCTACGGCTACACCCGTGACTACCCGGTCGAGCGGATGATGCGCGACGCCAAGATCACCCAGATCTACGAGGGCACCAACCAGGTGCAGCGGATCGTGATGGCGCGCCAGCTGCTCGCCGGGGTGCAGTCGCAGATCTGACCGGCTGCGGTCAGGCCCAGGCCTCGACAGCCTGGCGCAGGGTCACCGAGATGGCGGCGGCGGGCAGGTACCGACCGCCGGCCACCGTGGCGGCGCGGCCCGCCTCCTCGGCCAGCTCGGTCACCCCGTGGTCGGCACGCTTGGCAGCCGAGGCGGCGGCCTCGGGTTCGTCGGATGCGCTGTTGTCGTCCTGCACCGCGCGGAGCATCTCGGCCACCGCCCGAAGTGCGGCGGTCGTGCGGGAGCGTAGCCGGGCGGCGATCCAGTCGTCGGCGTGGACCGGGCTGCGGGTGTCCCCGACCAGCGCGATGATCTCGTCGACACAGCCGGTCAGCCGGTACAGCGCCCGCGCCTGCTGTTCATGCCGGTCCGCCGCCTCCGACCAGCGTGCGGCGCGCCAGTTCACGCGGCGCGCCTCGGTCACGACCTCGACCAGGCCCTCCAAGCGGCGCGCCTCCGGGCGCAGCGCCAGTCGCAGCTCGGCCCAATCGTCGGGAGAGAGCACCCGCTCGCGCTCCAGCCCGTCGGCGAGCAGCTCGAGCTGGTCGGCGAGCTGGTTGCGGAGCCGATCCTGGGCGAGCTCCGCCGGCGTGAGAGGAAGCTGGGGGACTGCCAGGTTGATCAGTACGCCGAGCCCGGCGCCCAGTCCCGTCAGGCCACCGTAGGCAACGGCGTACCGCAGGGGGTGGTCGCCGCCGATGATGAGCACGAAGAGAGTGGCGAACGGCACCCAGCTCCCCATCGTGCCGTAGACCGGTGCGGCCGCCACGAGGACACCGACGCCGATGGCGACCGCGACAGCTGCCGCGCCCGGCAGCGGCAGCGCGTCGACGGTGAAGGCGAGCGCTGCGCCGGTGAAGATCGCCGCGACCGCCTGCGCGGCGCTGCGCACCGAGCCGACTACGCTCGTCGACATCGCGACGACGACGCCGAGCGGCACGTAGTACGGATACGTGCTCACGAAGCCGCCGACCGGCTGGACCAGGAGCCAGGCGATGCCGGCTCCCACCGCCGTCTTGGCAGCTAGCTGCGCGTGGGGATGCCGCCAGAGCGCGGCCTGCACCGGGGAGGAAGCCATAGCCAGCGGTGCCCGCAAGCCTCGCGCGTCATCCGGCCCGCCGGTTGGCACAGTTGGTGGCATCGCGCAGGATGGTGACGAGCGTCACCTTCGGGCGTCGACGCCGAGCTGAGGAGGACGAGCATGACCGACCTGGAGCAGAACGGCGCACGCGCTGATCTGGCGAACGCCACCCAGCTGGTGGCCGAGGCAGGGGCCGACCCGCACAGCGCTGCGCTCTCCGAGGCCGCTCAGGAGGTGGGCCAGCTGCTCATGCCCTACCGGTTCGGGCTGGAGGAGATGCTGACCAAGATCAACATCCTGCGCGAGGAGCTCAGCTTCCGGACCGACGGCAGTCCGATCGAGCACGTCAGCTCGCGGCTCAAGTCGATCGAGAGCATCCGGCTGAAGGCGAGCCGCATCGGCTGCGAGTTCACGCCCGAGGCCATCACCCACCAGATCTTCGACATCGCCGGCATCCGCATCGTCTGCAGCTTCCTCGAGGACGCCTACTGGGTGCTCTCGATGCTCACCAGCCAGCCTGACGTCAAGGTCGTCGAGATCAAGGACTACATCGCCAACCCGAAGCCCAGCGGGTATCGGAGCCTGCATGCGATCGTCCAGATCCCGGTGTTCTTGTCCGACTCCATCCGCGACGTGTGCGTCGAGCTCCAGGTGCGCACGGTGGCCATGGACTTCTGGGCCAGCGTCGAGCACAAGATCTACTACAAGTTCCGCGAGGAGATCCCGCTCTCGCTCGGCGACGAGCTTGCCGAGGCCGCCAGGGTCGCGCACGAGCTGGACCAGCGGATGAGCGATCTGCGGGAGTCCCTGCGTGGTGCCGGGCCGGGCGGGACCGCCGAGCAGGCCTAGTCCACCGGGTCACCGGCGGCGGCCCGCAGCGCGGTCAGCCGGCGGGTCAGGTCGGTGACGTCCGCCCCGGTCACTCCGGGCTGACCGAAGACCGCCGCATTGAGCCCCACGGTGGCCCGCTGCACGACCTCGCGCCCCGCGTCGGTGATGGCGGCGAGCACGATGCGGCGGTCCTGCTCACCTCGGGTGCGCACCACCCAGCCCTGCTTCTCCAGCCGGTCCACCGCGCTGGTCACGCTGGTCGGGTGCACCTGCAGCAGCGAGCCCAGCTTCGTCATCGGCAACTGCCCCCGCCGGGTGAAGGCGAGCAGCTGCAGCACCTCGTAGCGGGCGAAGCTGAGGTCGAGCGGGCGGAGTACGGCGTCGATCCGCTCCATCAGCAGCTGGTGCACGCGTACGACGGAGGTCACCAGCGCCATCCCGTCCGCGGCGTCGGCCCAGTCGTGGGCGACCCATTGTCGGTGGGCCTCGGCGATCGGATCGGGCATGGGGCAGATCGTAGGGGTTGCCCGTCGAGGACCACGTCCGAAACCCGTTCGTGACCGGTCCGTGGCGTCCTCTACCCTCCCTGCGTGACCCCCACCCGCCCCTGGCTGCCCCTGTCCGCCGTCGCCGTGACCCTGGTCCTGTGGGCCTCGGCGTTCGTGGCCATCCGGGATCTCGTCGGCCATTTCCGTCCCGGCTCGCTGGCCCTGGGCCGGCTGGCCGTCGGAGCGATCTGTCTGGGCGTGGTCGCGCTGCGCCGGCGCCCGCAGCTGGTCCGGCCGGCCAAGCGGGACTGGTGGCGGCTCGTGCTGATCGGCCTGCTCTGGTACGCGCTCTACATGGTCGCTCTCAACGCCGGCGAGCGCCGGCTCGATGCCGGCACCTCGGCGATGCTGATCCAGCTCTCGCCGATCCTGATCGCGGTGCTGGCAGCGGTCTTCCTCGGCGAGAGGTTCACCCGCTGGATCGTGCTCGGGCTCGCCCTGGCCTTCGCCGGTGTCGTGGTGATCAGCCTGGGCTCGGGGGACGGCAGCGGCCACGACGTGATCGGCGTACTGCTGTGCCTGACCTCGGCCGTGGGCTACGCCGTCTCGCTGATCCTGCAGAAGCCGCTGATGGGGCGGCTGGCCTCGGTCCAGGTGACCTGGCTGGCCTGCTCGGTCGGTGCGATCGCCTGCCTGCCCTTCGCCGGCCAGCTCGTCCACGACATCGCCCACGCGCCGCTGAGCGCGACGCTGTGGGTGGTCTATCTCGGCGTCTTCCCGACCGCTATCGCCTTCACCACCTACGGCTACGCGCTCACCCACATGAGCGCGTCCTCGCTCGGGATCACGACCTACATCGTGCCGGTGATCACCGTGCTGCTCGCGTGGGGCTGGCTGGGGGAGACCCCGCCGGCGCTCGCCTACGTCGGGGGCGTGCTGGCGCTGCTCGGCGTCGCCGTCGCGCGTCGTCGAACCCGTTGAGTGGTCAGTTTTGGCGCGTTGAGTGTCCAGCGAGCTGGACGGCGGTCTCAGCCGGTCGTTGCAACAGCGAGTAGTTGGTTGAGCCTATCGGCGGGTGTTTGCCAGTCCAGGGTCTGGCGGGGTCGGATGTTGAGGAGTCGTTCGGTCTCGGCGATCTCGG
>Ga0164242_10002489_pt1 | contig 21337 bp, 21 predicted proteins | sample OricomgcompostMG_FD_108783 | JGI IMG/M metagenome (GOLD analysis project Ga0164242, IMG submission 108783) | Miracle-Growth compost microbial communities from Emeryville, California, USA - Original compost - Miracle growth compost (MG) ... | reverse complement strand
CGCTCGTCGAACCCCGTCCCGACTCGGCCGACATAGGCGAGCCCGCCCTCACCCGGAATCCCGAGCAGCAGCGATCCGACCGTTCCCGAGCGGCGTCCGTTGCCGGGCCGCCATCCTGCCACGACGACCTCCTGTGTGCGGTGCAGCTTCACCTTCACCCAGGCCTCCGAGCGCTTTCCGACGCGATACGGTGCCGCGCGGTCCTTCACCATGACGCCCTCGAGCTTCAGCTCGCGGGCCCGGTCGAGTCCCTCGGCGACCGTGCCGTCGAACTCCGGCGGCACGAGCACGTCCCCTTCCGAACGCACGGTGCTCTCCAGCATCCGCCGCCGCTCGTCATACATCTCGCCCGTGACGTCCTTGCCGTCCAGCTCGAGCACGTCGAACAGCATGAACCTGACCGGCACGCCCTTCCTCACCCGCTCGACATCGGCCGGCTTCGTGAGCCGCATACGCTGCTGCAGCAGCCCGAAGTCGGGCAGGCCGCGCTTGTTCACGCCGATCACCTCGCCGTCGAGCACGGCGTCGTGCCCGTCGAGCCGCTCGGCGAGATCCGTGAACTCGGGGTAGGTCGCGGTGATGTCGATGCCGTTGCGGCTCACGAGCTTCGTGTCGCCGCCGCGCACGTAGGCGAGCACGCGCACGCCGTCCCACTTCATCTCGACGGCGACGTCACCGGCGGGCAGCGCGCGCTCGCTGCCGAGCGTTGCGAGCATGGGCCGGTATTCGCGACTCGAGACGGATGCCTTCCCTGAAGCCTTTTTCGCGGCGGGTGCCGTCTTCGTCTTCGGCGCAGGCTCTGCCTTCTTCGTCGCCGCGGCCGCAGTCGAGGAATCCGTCGGCTTCTTCGCCTTCTTCTTGCCTGTGTCCTGGTCCAATTCCATCCGGTGGATGAGCCAGTTCTTCTCGTCACCGCCCTGCTTCGTCTGGATGAGCGCGACCTTCACCGGCTCTCCGCCGAGCCCGCCGTCGCGCGCGCCGTGCAGCACGGCGATCACCTCGTCGTCCCGGAACTTCTCGGCCTCGTACTCGCCGTGGTCCCAGATGTCGACGTGACCGGCGCCGTACTCGCCTTTGGGGATGTCGCCCGAGAACGAGCCGTACTCGACGGGGTGATCCTCGACGTGCACCGCGAGGTGGTTCTTCTCACCGGGTGCGGGCACGCCCTTGGGCAGCGCCCAGCTGACGAGCACCCCGTCGTGCTCGAGGCGGAAGTCGTAGTGCAGCCTGCGCGCCTGGTGCCGCTGGATCACGAAGGAGTGCCCCGAGGACGGCCTCGGCGTCTTCTCGGGCACCGGCTCCGGCGTCTTGGCTGCATCCCGCATGCTGCGGTACGTCGCGAGCCGGTCGGCTTCCGCGCCGCCGCGCGCGGGCGGCAGCATCGGTTCGGCGGCATCCCCGCGTTTCTTGATCAGCCCCATGACCTCGTGCATCTCGATCTGCCGCAGCCGGCCGCTCGTGATCTCGCGCCAGGTGCGCGGCATCGCGACGTACGGGCGCGACCGTCCCCGCAGCGAGTACGGCGTGACGGTGGTCTTCGCGGCGTTGTTCTGGCTCCAGTCGAGCATCACCTTGCCGCGGCGGTCGGCCTTCTTCATCGTCGAGATGATGAGGTCCGGGTTGTCGGCCTCGAGAGAGCGGGCGAGTTCGTGCGCCACCTCGTTCACCTGCTCAGAGGTCGAGCGCCCGTCGAGCGGCGCGTAGAGATGGATGCCCTTGCTGCCGCTCGTGACGGGCACGGCCGACAGGCCCATGTCATCGAGGACCGCCTGCACGAGCTTCGCGACCTCGACGCACTCGGGCAGGCCGACGCCCTCACCGGGGTCGAGGTCGAGCACCATCCGGTCGGGGTTGCCGCGCTCGCCGGCATCCGTGAAGCGCCACTGCGGCACATGCAGCTCGAGCGAGGCGATCTGGGCGAGCCAGGTGAGCGTCGGCAGGTCGTTCAACAACGGGTAGGAGTTGTCGTGGTCCTTGTGATGGATCGTCTGCCGAGCGACCCACTCCGGGGTCGAGTCGTCGAGGTCCTTCTGGAAGAACACCATGCCCGGCTTGTCGGCTGTGCCGACGCCGTTCACCCAACGCTTGCGCGTCACAGGGCGATCCGCGGCGTACGGCAAGAGATAGGGGGCGACCTCGGTGTAATACCTGATCACGTCACCCTTCGTGGTCCCGGTCTCCGGGTACATCACCTTGTCGAGGTTGCTGAGCGCGAGGCGGCGGCCCTCGACGTCGACGATCTGCTCGTTCTTCTTGGCCACGCCCGCAGGCTACGAGCGGGCCGTGCGGGCGGCGAGGGGGTTGACGGAGAACGGATGCTTGGGCCTGATGTATCTATGCGAGCAATCGGAAAGCGCTCGATCTCCTTCGGGCTCGTGAGCGTCCCGGTGAAGATCTACACGGCCACGGAAGACCACGACATCTCGCTGCACCAGGTGCACGACAAGGACGGCGGACGGATCCACTACGAGCGGCGCTGCGAGGTGTGCGGGAAGGTCATCCCGTTCGAGCACATCGACCGCGCCTACGACGCGGGCGACCGCACGGTCGTGCTCGATGACGACGACCTCGAGTCGCTGCCCGAGGCGAGCCGCGACGACATCGAGGTGGTGGAGTTCGTGCCCTCAGAGCAGCTCGACCCGATCACGTTCGAGCGCAGCTACTACCTCGAGCCGGAGAAGGGCGGTGTCAAGGCATACGTGCTGCTGCGCCGCACGCTGGAGCGCACGGATCGCACGGCGATCGTGCGCTTTGCGCTGCGGAACAAAACCCATCTCGGCGCCCTGCGCGTGCATGAGGACGGCGTGATGGTGCTGCAGTCGCTGTTGTGGGGCGACGAGGTGCGCGAGGCCGACTTCTCGGCGCTCGCGAAGCCGCCGCGCGTCACCCCGAAGGAGCAGCAGCTCGCAGACGCGCTCGTGAAGAGCCTCGAAGCGGACTTCAGTCCCGACGACTATCGCGACGAGTATCAGGAAGAGTTGCAGAAGCTCATCGACGCGAAGCTCGAGCAGGGCGACGCCGTCGACACCGCGGCGACCTTCGGCGAAGAGCCCGAAGAAGAGGGAGAGGGCGCGGAGGTCGTCGACCTGATGGAGGCGCTGCGGCGCAGCGTCGACCGCAAGCGCGGCGCCTCCTCCTCGGGCGCGCGAAGCGCGAATGGAGACCAGCACTCTTCCCGCACGCGCCGCCGCAAGGCAAACTGACGCCGACCGAAGGAGCAACCGCCATGCTGACATCCACCTACGCGTTCAGCGGCCTCGGCGTCGACGACCTGAACGCCGCCAGGGACTTCTACACCGGCAAGCTCGGCCTCTCCATCGAGGACAACGGCATGGGTCTCGCTCTGCAGCTGCCCGGCGGGGGCACGCTGTTCGTCTATCAGTCGCCGAGTTATGAGCCCGCCGGCTACACGGTGCTCAACTTCGTGGTCGAGGACATCGAGGCGGCGGCACGCGAGCTGACCGACGCGGGCGTCGAGCTCGAGCGGTACCCGGGGCTGCCGCACGATGAGCTCGGCATCGTCCGCGGCAAGGATGCGCAGCAGGGCCCGGACATCGCCTGGTTCCGCGACCCGAGCGGCAACGTCCTCGCGATCCTGCAGAACTGACCGCGCCCGGTGATCGTCGCCGTCGCGCTGGCGCTCGCCTGCGGAATGTCCTACGGCGTCAGCGATTTCTTCGGCGGCGTGAGCTCGGCGCGGGTGCGCGTCGCGCCGACATCGTTCTGACGTACGGGCTCGCAACCGTCGTGGCGGCCGGCGCGCTGCTCTTCGCGGGCGGCAGGTGGAGCGGAACTGCGCTCACCTGGGCCGTCCTGGCCGGGCTGTTCGCGGTCGCCGGCACCCTCGCGTTCTACGCGGCGCTGGTCTCGGGCCCCATCAGCCTGGTGACGCCGATCGTCGGCACGATCGAATCCGCGGTGCCGGTCATCGCCGCGGTTCTGATCGGGCAGCGCATGACCGCCCTCACCTGGCTCGCGATCGTGCTCGCCGTCGCCGGCGGCGCGCTCGTGTCGCTCAAGATCGGGCCGGGCACGCGTCTGACCGCGCGGCCCGCGCTGCTCGCTCTGGCCGGCGGCGTGCTTTTCGGCGGCTCGATCATCGCCCTCAATCGAGCGCCGCGGGATTCCGGCCTGATCCCCGCGGTCTTCGAAGGCGGCGTCGGGTTCGTCATCATGACCGCGCTGCTGGCGTGGGCGCGGGCAAGTGCGCGCGTCTCGCGTCTGCTGCGTCTTTTCGACGGCGATCCGGATGCCGCACCGGCGGCCCCGGCAGCGCGGCGGCCCGGCGTCCGCGCCTACGTCCCCGGTCTCGCCGCAGGAATCCTGCTCGGCGCCGCGAACACGTTGCTCGTGCTCGCCCTGCGCGCCGGCCCGCTGGCGATCATGACGGTGCTGGCGGACCTGTACCCGGTCGCCGCGGTGATCCTCGCCTGGCTGGTGCTTCGTGAGCGGCTCTCTGCGGTGCAGCTCTCCGGGGTAGCGCTCGCAGTCGGGGCATCCGCCCTGTTCGCCGTCGCCTGATGGGGCCAACGCGGCCAGGAAGCGCTTCCCGGCCGCGTCGGCCCCAGTCAAGGGCGGCGGCTACCGACGGGGAGAGCCGGCGGTCCGCTCCTTCCGACGCAGCAGCAGAGCGACTGCGCCGATCATCAGCAGGGCAAGCGCGGCGGCGAGGCCCGAGCTGATGTCTGTGCCGGTGCGGGCGAGGCTGCCGTCGGCCGCCGCGGCGGCTGCCTCGGGCGAGCCGACGACGAGCGGGGCGGCCTGCGCGCCGCCGGTCACGAGACCGGCAGGCTCGATGCCGCCGGCGCCTGCAGCGGGGACGGTTGCGGCTCCGGGCGTGGTGCCCGTCCCGGGGGTGCTGGTGCCGGTGCCCGGCGTGGTGACCGTGCCCGACCCCGACGTCGTGCCTCCGCTGCCGGCCGCGCTGCCGCCACCGGCGACGGTGCCGCCACCGGGAGCCGTGGTCGTCGCGTCGGTGTCGCCGAGCACATCGGTGAGCACCGGGTCGAGCAGACCGGACCGCGTGGTGACGTCGGTGTTCACGACGTCCTGCAGGCCGCCGACCGGGTCGCTGGACTGCAGCGCGGCGGCGGTGTCGGCCAGGGTCTGGTCGGCGCCGACAACGGCGTCGTTCACGGTTTGAGCGGTGTCGGCAGCGGCGCCGTCGAGCAGCCCGCCTGCGTCGGCGACGTCGCCGACCACATCGCCGCCGGACTCGAGGTCCGTCAGGACGTTGTCAGCGTTGGTCGCGGCCTCACCGACCAGGCCGCCCTCGACGAGGGCGCCGTCACCGGCGATGTCATTCGCGGCCGAGCCGTCACCCGTCACGTCGGCCAGCGGCGAGTCGTCGCCAGTCGCGGGGTCGAGCGGGCTGTCCGAGCCGAGCACGGGGTCGACGATCGGGTCACCGACCGTCTGGTCGAGCGTGGCGCCCGGGTCCGTGAGGTCCTCAAGCACGTTGCCGCCGTCGGTGGCCTGGTCGACCGGGTTTCCTGCGCCCAGGGCGCTGTCGATGAGCCCGTTATCGACGGCTGAGCTGACCGGGTCGGTCGCCGCGGTGGCGCCGCCCGCCGGAGCCGCGGTGCCTTCACCGGCGCCCGAGTGGCCGAGCAGGTCGGCGGCAGCGTCGTCGGTGAGACCGGTGCTGTCGAGCGCGTCCGAGGTGTTCGCGCCGGCATCCGCCAGGGTCTGCGACAGGTCGCCCGCGACGTCGCCGCCGCCGAGCAGGTCGGTCACGGTCTGGGCGGTGTCGGTCGCGGCATCGGCGGCGAGGCCGTTCGCGACCTGGTCGTTCAGGTTGGTCGCGGCGTCCTGACCGGTCGTGGTGAGGTCGTTCGTGACTCCGTTCACGTCGGCGCCGAGGTCGCCCGAGACCGGGGCGCCGGTGGCGAGGTCGTTGAGCACCGCGTCGGTGTTCTGGGTGGCGTCGCCGACCAGGCCGCCCTCGACGAGGGTGCCGTCGCCGGCGATGTCCTCCAGGCCCGAGTCCTGCCCGACGGCCGCGTCGACGATGTCCGAGGTGGCGGTGGTGTCGGTGAGGCCGTCGACCGTGGTCGTGACCGGGGCGGCGGTGGCCGGCACCGGGCTGTCCGAGCCGAGCACCGAATCGAGCAGGTCGTCGCCTGCCACGGCATCGACGGGGCTGTCAGAGCCGGTGAGGTCCTCGAGCGGGGTCGCGTCCGTTCCGCCGAGGAGCGCGGACGTGGCATCCGTGAGCCCCGTGTCCGTCACCGGGGCGAGCGCGTTGCTGAGCTCGTCGCCCGGAACGGTGTCCGTGCCGGGGGCAGAGCTCGTCGACGTGGTCGCGCCGAGCGTGTCCGCGAGGGCGGTGTCGGTGAGACCGGTCGAGTCGGTGGCGTCCGCCGTGCCGCTCAGCGCGTCGTTCACGGTGGTGCCGAGGTCGGCGCCGGTCGCAGCCGGGTCGCCGGTGAGCAGGTCGCTCGCGGTGTCGGCCACGTCGGTGATCGCCGTCGGAACGATGCCGGAGTCGCCGATCACCTGAGTGCTGTTGCTCTGCGCGTCGGTCACCGTCGTGTTGACGTCGGAGGCGGCATCACTGACGGTGTCGCTCACGGCGCCCGCGACGTCTCCGCCGGAAGTCACCGCGTTCAGCACGCTGTCGGTGTTGGCCGCCGCATCGCCGACGGTGCCGCCGTCCACGAGGCTGCCGTCCCCGGGAACGTCTGCGGCGGCGGAATCGGCGCCGACGAGTGAGTCGACGACCGCGGGAATCGCGGTGCCGGCCGTGGCCTGGTCCACGGCATCGGTGACCGGCGCGACCGCCGTGCCGGCTCCGCCGACCAGCGAGTCGACGACGGTGTCGCCGACGACGGCGTCGACGGGGCCGTTGTTGGTGAGCAGCGATGAGACGGGGCTGGTGCCCGTCGGGTCGGATGCTGTCGAAGTTGTGGGGTCGCCGGTGGCGGCATTCGCCGCCGCGGCCCCCGCGAGGGTCAGACCCCCGAGGGCGACTGCGAACCACAGCGCCCGTGCGGTATTGGCTTTCATTGGAAACTCCTTGACTGGGTAGGAGGGGCGCCCGGAATGGCGGCCCGAAGCGTCGGTCCGCCGCTATCCCGCCGAACGGCGAGAGGGCAGACCACGCCCCTGCTCAGTCAGGAGAGGAGTCGTGCTCGAACACGGGCGACGCCGGCAGAGCGTCCCCGATGGCGAGCGAAGAGAACCCCACACTGATCGTGGGGAAGTCATAGCCGAAGAGCGCGGCATCGGGCGATGACGGACCGCCGCCACGATTGCCCGCTGCGGAGGCGGCACCGGCGCCGCTCAGCACCGTGCCGGGAGCCTGCGGGCTGGGCGGCAGCGGACCGCCGTCCCCAGGGAACCCCGCCAAGAGGCCGCCCGTGATCGCGGCGGCGGGCCGGGGTGCGCGCGCTCCGCCAGGCACGGCCGGTGCGGCGTCACGGATGCCAGCCGATGCGGGCCCGAGCGGGGCGGCTGCGTCGTCGGGGGCTGCGGAGGTGGCCGCTGAGGCGGTGCTGCGGTTCGCGGGCACAGCGCTCGCCGCAACGCTCTCCGGAACCCGGGTGTCGGGTCCCGTCACGACGCCGACGGAGTCCGACGGTGTGAGCGGTTCGCCAGCGGCGAGCGGGTCGGACCCCACAAGTGCGCCGACGGCCGAACCGGCAACCGGCGTCTGCTCGACACCGCCGACGACGCCGTCGACCGTGCTTGAGACGGCGCCGACAACCGTGGTGACCGGCTTGACCGCGGCGACGGAGTCCAGCACGTGCGCGACCGGCGCCGTCACCGTCTGGACAGCGGGGGAGGTCAGCTCGGTGACCGGCTGCTGAACGACGGGCGGCAGCGCGCTCGTGGCGCGCGAGACGACACGGGGGACAAGCCCGGTCTGAGGGGCGAGCGCGGCGGAGGCAGTGCTCGGGATCGTTCCGATCACCCCGTCGGTGACCCCGGCAACCTCGCCGAGCGCAGCACTGGCGTCGCCCAGCGCCGGGCCGAGAAGGGACCGGTTCGGGCTGTTGTCCGTGGGCGCGGTGGTCGCGGCCGCAGCATGCACCACCGCGGCGTGCGCGTGCGTCTCTGCGGCGTGCGCCTGCGTCGGCGAGAGAGCCTGCGAGAGAACGAAGAGGCCGCCACCGACGGCAGCGGCGATCAGCGCACCCCGCACCACGGCACGAAGCCGCGCGCGCTGCGGCTGATCCGCATCCATTCCGTCTCCCCCCGGATCGAAAGCAGAATCATGCTAGTTGTCCGGCGGTCAATAAATCAACGACCGGCCGTGGCGGTGCATCGACCCGCCCCTCGAAGCGTTCCGCTGCAGGGGGTGGCGCAGCGGTAACGCCCTACGGGAGGGGTGCGAGGGTCTCTCGCGCCTTTCAGCAAATCAGCGGCATCCGTGCTCGGCAATCCTCCATTGCGGGTATGACGCCACGAGACGGGAATGCGAGCGTCGCCTCCGCAGTTCTATGCAAACGTATCGAAAACTGGATGCCGCAGCGGCGTCCTGACGAACGGAAGTAAAGGTCATGTCTCCTCAATCGATGCAGTTCGGGCTCTTCTCGGTCAGCGACATCACGCCCGACCCGACGACCGGCGTCACTCCGAGCGAAAGCGAGCGCATCAAGGCGGCGATCGCGATCGCGAAGAAGACCGAGGAGGTGGGCATGGACGTCTACGCCATCGGTGAGCACCACAACCCGCCGTTCTTTTCGTCGTCGCCCACGACGCTGCTTGCGGCGATTGCCGCGCAGACCGAGAGGCTTCTGGTTTCGACCGCCACGACGCTGATCACGACGAACGACCCCGTGAAGATCGCGGAGGACTTCGCGATGCTGCAGCATGTCTCCGCCGGTCGCGTGGACCTCATGCTCGGTCGCGGCAACACTGGTCCGGTCTACCCCTGGTTCGGGAAGGACATCCGGTCAGGCATCCAGCTCGCCATCGAGAACTACGCGCTGCTGCACCGCCTGTGGCGCGAGGACGTCGTCGACTGGCAGGGTCACTTCCGCACGCCGTTGCAGGGGTTCACGGCGACGCCGCGCCCGCTCGACGGGGTGCCGCCGTTCGTGTGGCACGGGTCGATCCGCAGCCCCGAGATCGCCGAGCAGGCGGCGTATTACGGTGACGGATTCTTCGCCAACCACATCTTCTGGCCGAAGGAGCACACGCAGCGCATGATCGCGCTCTATCGGCAGCGCTTCGCGCACTACGGTCACGGTGAGGAGAAGGACGCGATCGTCGGCCTCGGCGGCCAGATCTACCTCGCGAAGAACTCGCAAGACGCGAAGCGCGAGTTCCGGCCCTACTTCGACAACGCCCCGGTCTACGGGCACGGCCCCACGCTTGAGGAGTTCACCGAGATGACTCCGCTCGCGGTCGGCAGCCCGCAGGAGGTCATCGACAAGGTGCTCGGCTTCCGCGAGTACGTCGGCGACTACCAGCGCCAGCTGTTCCTGATGGATCACGCGGGCCTGCCGCTCGCGACGGTGCTGAAGCAGCTCGATCTGCTCGGGGAAGAGGTCATCCCGGTGCTGCGGCGCGAACTCGACGCCCGCCGCGCGCCGGGCGTTCCCGACGCTCCGACCCACGACGCACTGGTCGCCGCGAACGGCGGCGCGCGCGAGTTCCGTCCGGGGGCGAACCGCGGCGACAACCTCACCGACGGGTCCCCCTACCAGGACACGACCCCGCTGGTCGACTCACGCGAAGCGGCTCTGCCGGTCGACTCACGCGAAGCGGCTCTGCCGGTCGACTCACGCGAAGCGTGAATGGAGACCGAGGAAGAAAGGCACTTCACATGACCACCCGCAATCTCGCCGTCGTCGCAGCAGGCGTCGGCGCTCCCTCCTCGACCCGCATGCTGGCCGATCGGCTCGCGGCGGCGTCGATCGAGGCGCTCCGCGACGAGTTCGAGACCGACGTGCAGGCATCCGTCTTCGAACTCCGCGACACCGCGAAGGACGTCACGAACAATCTGGTGACCGGATTCCCGAGCCCCAAGCTCGGCAGTGTCATCGAGTCGGTGACCTCGGCCGACGGGCTGATCATCGTCACCCCGGTGTTCAACGCATCGTTCAACGGCCTCTTCAAGTCGTTCCTCGACGTCATCGAGCCAAGCGCTCTGACGGGGCTCCCGACCCTGATCGGCGCGACGGGCGGATCCGCGCGGCACTCCCAGGTGCTCGACTACGCCATGCGGCCGGTCCTGACCTATATGCACGCCGACGTCCTGCCGACGGGGGTGTACGCCGCGACCGAGGATTGGGCGGGGCAGACGGATGCCTCGCTGCCGAGCCTTCCCGACCGGATCGCCCGCGCCGGCCGCGAGTTCGCGGCTCGCGTGGCCGCGACCGATCGTTCGGGCCGGCTGACGGACCCCTTCGCTCTGGACGATGCGTTCTCGGTGACCGGCGGCTTCTCCGCCGAGTAACCAGCGGGTCGACTCGCGCGAAGCGCGAATGGAGACCCCGCGACACGCCGAGGCCCGACACCTTCGCCGCGTCCGCGGCGCCCGTGCTCGCCCTGTGCGAAACCCGCTCGGAGAGCCCGGAATGTCAGTGGTTCCGGGGATCCTGGATGTGGATGAAAGTGTGGGGAATCTGTGTTGAAGCCTGTGGAGAGAAAAAATCTGGAAACACCACATCTAGTGGCATGACAATCGTGTAATTCCGGATATATAGTGTTCCTACCGCAGACGCGGAAGAGGGTCTTCCCAATCGGGAACCTCGCCACAGAGCTTCGAATCGAGGGGGCAACCATGGACTACGAGAGCAACGACACCGTCGGCGGTTACGCGGTTCCCGTCGACCCGATGGACCTGCTGCAGTGCGACAGCTGCCAGTAAGGCATCCGATCTTCGAAGGCCCCGGTCAGTGACCGGGGCCTTCCTCGTTAATCGACCCCGGCGCCAGGCGGCTCCCGCTCAGGCGTAGTCGGCGATGAGTGAGCGGACGGGCTCGATGAACACCGGATTGGGGCCGAAGAACGCGAGCAGGGCGAGCAGCTGGCGAAGGTTGAGGATGCGCGCGTGCTCCCGCCACTCCCGGTCGAGCGGGCGCACTTCGCCGTAGGCCGCGAAGAAGCTGTCGGGCACGCCGCCCGAAGAGAGGATCATGCTGAGGTCGACCTCTGCCCAGGCGTAGCTGACGGCGGGGTCCATGAAGACCGGCTCGCCGGCGCGACCGCGCAACAGGTTGTTCCGCCACAGGTCGCCATGGGTGAGACGCGGGCCGTGATCCGGCACGAGTTCGGGAAGCCGCTCGCAGATCCGCTCGATTCCGCGGCGTTCCGACGCGTCGAGCGACGCCTCGACTCCGGGTTCGGGCAGGTAGCGCAGCACCCTGTTCTCGGCGAAGAAGCGATACCCGTCGGCATCCCACGCGTTGTGCTGGGGCAGCCGGCCCAGCCAGCCGTCGTGCGACCAGCCGTGCCGCTCGCCCCGGACGCCGTGCAACTCGGCCACGCGGCGCCCGGCGTCGGCCCAGAACTCGTCGTCCAGCGGCGACTCCGGGTCCAGTGCGTCGAGCACGATCGAACGAGGAGTCACGGCCACGACCTCGACGGTCGGAAGCCCGCCGAGGTCGGCGAGGACGCGCAGCCCTTCCGCCTCCGTCTCGAACTTGCCCTGGGGTGCATCGGCAGCGGCCTTCACCACGACCTCGCGGCCGTCTCCGAGGGTGGCGCGCCAGACCGGGTCCGCCGTCCCGCCGGTGAGCCGAACGAGACGCCGCACCGTCCATCCTTCGGGAAGGTATGCGTCGTCCCAGGACCCGGTGGGTGCCGCGATCGCTGCGCCCGGTTTGTTGTCTGCCACCACAAAAGCGAAGCTAGTGGCCGGCGCTGCCCCGCACAAGCTCTCGCCGCCGGGCCCGGTTAGGCTGGCATCCGTGCCGATCAATCCCGACCTCCAGGGCCGCACGCTCGAGCCGACCCCGCCCTATCTCGTCGGCCGCGAGAAGATCCGCGAGTTCTCCCGCGCCGTGTTCGCGACCAACCCCGTGAACCTCGACCCGCAGGCCGCTCAGTCGGCGGGCTACGCCGACGTCGTGGCGCCTACGACGTTCCCGATCGTGGTGCAGCAGCTCACGCTCGACCAGCTGCTCGCCCTGCCCCATGCCGGCATCGACTTCAGCCGTGTCGTCCACGGCGACCAGCGGTTCAGCTACACGCGGCCCATCGTCGCAGGCGACGAGTTGACCGGCCGGCTCACGGTCACGAGCATCAAGTCGCTCGGCGGCAACTCGATGATCACGGCCGAGACGGTAGTTACGGATGCCGCGGGCGAGCACGTCGTCACGGCCACCTCGACCCTCGTCGTGCGAGCGGAGGACTGACATGGCCGAAACCTTGAACGTGGGCGACATCGTCGCCGAGGCCGCTTTCCCCCTGACGCGTGACTCGCTCGTGCGCTATGCGGGCGCGTCCGGCGACTTCAACCCCATTCACTACCGCGACGACGTGGCGGCCTCGGTGGGCCTGCCCGGCGTGCTCGCGCACGGCATGCTCACGATGGGGCTCGCCGTGCAACCGGTCTCGGACTGGGTCGGCGACCCCGCCCGCATCCTCGACTACCAGGTGCGGTTCACGCGCACCGTCGTCGTCGACGCAGAATCCGGCGCGGAGATCCTCGTCGTGGCGAAGGTCGGCAAGCTCGACGACGAGGCGGGCCAGGCACGCATCGATCTGACGGTGACCGTGGGCGAGCAGACGGTGCTCGGCAAGGCGCAGGTCCTGGTCCGGCTGTGACAGAGACGCGCACGGCCGCGCTCCCCGCGCTCGCAGAGCTCACCACCATGCGCGTCGGCGGCTATCCCCGGGCGCTCGTCTCACCGACGACCGAGGCCGAGCTCATCGAGGTCGCGACCGAGCTCTGGGCGAGCGACGAGCCCTCGCTCATCCTCGCCGGCGGCTCGAACACGGTGGCCTCCGACGACGGCTTCGACGGCACAGTCCTGCACGTCGTGACGCGCGGCATCGAGATGCTCGACGCGCCCGAGGGAGAGGTGCGCCTGCGCGTTCAGGCCGGCGAGCCGTGGGACGACGTCGTCGCCCACGCGGTGGCCCACGGCTGGGCGGGCATCGAGGCGCTGAGTGGAATCCCCGGCTCGACCGGTGCGGTCCCCGTGCAGAACGTGGGCGCATACGGTCAGGAGGTGTCGAGCGCCCTCGTCGCCGTCGACGTGCTCGACGCCGACTCTCTCGAGCTGCGCCGGCTCGAGGCATCCGATCTCGCCCTCAGCTATCGCGATTCGATCTTCAAGCACGGCTACCGGGGTCTGATCACGGCGGTCGAGCTGAGATTGACGCAGGTGGGCACGGATGCCTCGGCCGAAGGCGCCCCCGTCGCCTACGCCCAGCTCGCATCCGCACTCGGCGTCGCGCTCGGCGATCGCGTCCCGCTCTCGGCGGCGCGCGAGGCGGTGCTCGCGCTGCGCCGGGCGAAGGGCATGGTGCTCGACGCCGCCGACCCGGACACCTTCAGCGCCGGTTCGTTCTTCACGAACCCGATCGTTCCCGAGCCCTTCGCGCTGCAGCTGCCGGGCGACGTCCCCCGCTGGCCGGTGGCGCCGCAGCCCGCTTCGCAGGTCGACTCGGCGCAGCCGAATGGAGACCCGCCCCCCTCGTCGGCTCCCGCGCTCGTGAAGCTCAGCGCCGCATGGCTCATCGAGCACAGTGGCATCACCCGCGGCTTCGCCTTGCCGGGCTCCCGCGCGGCAGTGTCGAGCAAGCACACCCTCGCCATCACCAACCGCGGGGGAGCGACCTCGCGCGAGATCATCGAGCTCGCGACCTTCATCCAGGCCCGCGTCTCGAACGATTTCGGCATCAACCTGCAGCCGGAACCGGTCTTCGCCTAGACCCGCACCGCGGTCGCCCGCGCCCGCGCCCTCGCCCGCGCCCGCCCGCGCCCGCGCCCGCTCGCCGTCACCGCCCCTCCCCGTGCCGCCCTGGACTTCCGCGGTCGCGGCCGCGCACGCGCCCGTCCACCGCGGCACGCAGCGGCGCCCCGCGTGCCGCCCTGGACGCGCGAGGGTGCGGCCGCGGCAACGGGTCTCCACCCCGGAACCGCCGCGAGCACACCCCGCACCGCGAAGGTGCCGCCCGCCTACTCGCCGGCGCGGCGCGAGGCGGCCTTGAGCCCCTGAATCAGGCCGAGCAGCAGCAGCAGCGCGCCTAGGGCGAAGGCCGCGGCGACGGCCCAGCCGCCGTTGTCGAGGGTGAGCACCCAATCGCTGAAGGCGGCCTGGCGCTCGGGGGCGACCAGCGTCCAGAGCGCGAAGCCGCCGGCTGCCGCGAAGACGAGCCCCCAGATGATGCCGGCCCACCGGACTCGCGGGGTCGTGCGCTCCGGCGAGGCGATCCCGCGGCCTGCGAGCCACGCGGGCTCGGCCTCCGGCAGCGTGCCGCCGAAGGATCCGTCGGCATGGGCCGCGCCCGTCTCTGCGCGAGCCGCGTCGGCCGCGGCATCCGTCTTCTCGGCGTCGAACAGCTCCTCGAGCTTCTCGGTCTGCTCGGTGTTCTCGTCAGCCATCGTCCTGTTCCTCACTGCTCGCGGTAGCCACTGGTGGGCCGCGCGCCGCCTTCGTAGATGTACACGGCACCGTGGCCCTGCCTGATGTCGACGATCAGCTCGGGCGCACCGCTCGCGTTCGACCAGGTGCGCTCGACCGGCGCCGCGCCGTCCGGCGCATCCACCGCCAGCTCCGCCTGGTGCACGAGTGCGCCGTCCCGCCGCACGGCGGGGTGCACCTCGGAATCCCTGCTCGTCACGTCGACGCGCGCCTTCACCCCGTCGCCGATGTAGATCGCGACGGCGCCGAAGCTCTGATCGACCTCGATGCGGCGCGTGCCGGCTCCGAGGTCCGCGGCTGCCGCGTCGACCTCCACCTGCCCCGCGAACTGCGTGAAGTGCCGGTTCTGATCGGCACGCAGCTGCGCGAACCCGATCGGCGCGTCGTGCGCGGGCCAGGCGAGCGACCCGGCGCCGAGCACGAGCGTCACGATCGCGAGAAAGGCGAGGAGTCCGCCGCGGCGCCGCGCGGCGCCGGCGACGACCATCCCAAGCCCGATCACCATGAGGGCGACGGCCATGCCGATCGGCGCGGCGTAGCGGCTGAGCTCGCCGCTCCCGGCCGTGACGGCGGCGGCACCGCCGGCGATGAGCGCGACACCGAGCACGAGCGCCACCAGCCACCCGGCGGCGCGCGGGTTCGCGGCCTTCCGCGCGAGCCGCTTCTGCGCGAACTGTGCCGCGAGCGCCTGCGACTGAGCCCGCGCCTCGGCGCTCCGCACCTCGCGGGTGACGCCCGACTGCGCACGTTGCTGCTCCTGCCAGGCCCGGTGCTGCTCCCGCCACGCGGCGTAGCGCTCGCGCCACTCGCTCAGGTCGTCTCGCGTCGCCCCCGCGCCCGGCGCCCGCGGCGCCTGCGCGGACTCGGTCGGCGCCGCGGTAGACGCGGTGTGATCGGATGCCTGGGCCGGCCCGTCCTGGCCTGCGCTCGTGTCAGCGCCCGCGTGCTCGGCCGGAGCCGTCTCGGCGGTCGGTGCCGTCGGCGCGGCCCAGGCTGCGCCCCCTCCGGGGCTCTGCGGCATCCCGCCGAAGGGCCGCTGCCCGCGCGGAGTGCTCCGCACCCGCCCCACGAGCCAGACGACGAACCACACGATCGCTCCCACGACCGCGAGGTTCCAGAGCACGCGAAGCACGGCAGCGGGCGCGGCGACCCACCAGGTCGAGCCGACGATCTGACCGCCGAGCCACCACACGCCCTGCGTGAACGGGATGAAGGTGAGGACGACGAGGATGCCGATGGTGATCAGCGGCGCGTCGAATATCCCCCGCAGCATCCGCTCGAGATGGATCTCACCGTGGGTGTCGGGAAGCAGCAGCCACGCCACCGCGTAGAGGAAGAGCGCAGGCCCGCCGAGGATCGCGACCACGATGGCGATGCCGCGCACGATCAGAGGGTCGAGCCCGGTGCGCAGGGCGATGCCGCCGCACACGCCGCCGATCCAGCCGTCCGCCCGGACGACGCCGAGGCTGCGCAGCCGGCTGAAGAAGCGGTTGGACCCTGGCCGCTGTGTGCTGGCCGAGGAGCTCGGGGTGGAGGTCTGGTTCGTCACATGTCGATGGTCGCGGCCCCGCACGCGCGGCACCATGAGGGGGTGCCCTGACCCGACCCTGAAAAGCGCGCTCGAGGCGCCTCCGGGTCGCGATCGCGATGGTTTGATTCCTGCATGAGCTCCGTTCCCGCAGCCCCGCGTCGCGCGCCGCTGCTGCGACCGCGCGACTGCGTCGTGGGTGGCGTGAGCGTCGGGCTCGCGCGCCATCTCGGCTGGGATGTCGCGACGGTGCGGTGGCTCTTCGTCGCCACCACGCTGCTCGGCGGCGCGGGCGTCCTCTTCTACGCGTGGCTGTGGCCGACCGTTCCGCTCGAAGAGCCGGTGACGGATGCCGGACCGCAGCTTGCTTCCGTCAGACACCGCGTCCCGCTCCGCTGGGTCGGGGTCGTCGCCTGCCTCGTGGCGGCCCTGGTCCTGCTGCTCTCCTGGGAGCGCACCGGTGGCGTGGCATCCGGTCTCCTCTTCACCCTCGCGGTGCTGCTCGCGGCCGTCGGCGTCTTCGGCCCGTGGGCGATCCGGCTTTGGCGCGAGCTCCTCGCCGAGCGCACGAAGCGGGTTCGGGAGGAGGAGCGGGCCGAGATGGCGGCGCACCTCCACGACTCCGTGCTCCAGACCCTCGCCCTGATCCAGAACCGGGCCGGCGCCTCGAGTGAGGTGGCCCGCATCGCCCGCGCCCAGGAGCGCGAGCTGCGCGAGTGGCTCTATGCCGGGGCGGGGGTCGCCGACAGCGACCTCGCGACCGATCTCAAGGACTACGCGGCGTCACTCGAGCTCGACCACCCTGTCCGGTTCGACGTGGTGGCGGTCGGCAGCAGCACCGAGCGGTCCAGCGGCGAGCTGGCGGCCGCAGCGCGCGAGGCGATGCTGAACGCGGCGCGGCACGCGGGCGGCGACGTCTCCGTCTATATCGAGGGGTCGAGCACCGGTGTCGACCTGTTCATCCGGGACCGCGGTCCGGGCTTCGACACGTCGCGGGTGCCCGAGCACCGGCTCGGTGTGCGGGAATCGATCATCGGGCGGATGCGGAGAGCAGGCGGCTCGGCTACTGTCGGCCGCGGTGCGGGCGGCACCGGAACCGAGGTGCACCTGCACTTCGACGCGAGCCGGAGGGACGAGTCGTGAGCGAGGCACTCACCGTCGTGGTCGTCGACGACCACTCGATCTTCCGGTCAGGGCTGCGCGCCGACCTCGACGACACCGTCGACGTTGTGGGCGAGGCGGGTGACGTGGAATCCGCGATCGCGGCCGTGATCGCGCACGGCCCGCAAGTCGTTCTGCTTGATGTGCACCTGCCTGGCGGCCAGGGCGGCGGCGGCGCCGAGGTCATCCGGCGTGCGGCGCCGGCAGCGCCGCGCACCCGCTTCCTGGCTCTCAGCGTCAGCGACTCCGCCGAAGACGTGGTCGGCGTCATCCGCGCCGGCGCTCGCGGTTACATCACGAAGGGAAGCTCGGGCGCGGAGGTCAGCCGGGCGATCGCCACCGTCGCCGGCGGCGACGCCGTGTTCTCCCCGCGGCTCGCAGGATTCGTCCTGGACGCCTTCGGCGCGGCGGCGGGGGAGCAGGCGCAGACCGACGAGGAGCTCGACCGCCTGTCCGCTCGCGAGCGCGAGGTGATGCGGCTGATCGCGCGCGGGTATTCCTATAAGGAGGTCGCGGCCGAGCTCTTCATCTCGATCAAGACCGTCGAGACCCATGTCTCCGCGGTCCTGCGCAAGCTGCAGCTGTCCTCGCGCCACGAGCTCACCGCATGGGCCCTCGAGCGCAGGCTGCTCTGATCTCGTTTTGCGCCCCTCTTCCCCCTCGCCTAAACTGTCCGAGGTAGTTGAAATCTGCCAAACTTTCCCGCGCCCAAATTCCAGTCGGAAGCGATTGCGCGTCTCGGTGGGGGAAGACTGGTTTCAGCCTTAGGGCGGTGGCTCAATTGGTAGAGCAGCGGTCTCCAAAACCGCAGGTTGCAGGTTCGAGTCCTGTCCGCCCTGCAAGCCGGTGCGTTGCGCCGGCCCGTGAAAGGTGAGCTGAGTGGCCCGAAAAATCATCGACGAGCCCAGCGAGGACGTCGTCGCGATTGCGAAGAGACAGCGCGCGGAGCGCCGCAACCCCTTCGCGCGGATCGCTCTGTTCTTCCGTCAGGTCGTGGGTGAGCTCCGCAGGGTGGTCACTCCGACTCGAGGCGAACTGTTCAGCTACACGGGAGTCGTGCTGATCTTCGTGATCATCATGATGGCCCTGGTGTTCGGCCTCGACCAGCTGTTCGGCTGGCTCGTGCTGCTGGCATTCGGGTCCGGGTCCTGACCTTCACGGGTGAAGCGGCTTGTGCTGCGTGATCGCACGGGCCGAGTAACAGAAATGGATTGGTGAGCAGTGGCTAAGAGTGAGCGCGACGACGTCGACTGGGCGACCGCGGCAGAGCAGTCGGCCGAGGACGACGAGGCGCAGACGGGCAGCGTGAACGCGGTCGATGAGGCCGAGGTGGATGCCGCTGAGCACCGCGCGCTCCACGTGTCGGATTCCGACGGCAGCGACGTCGACCTCGACGCGGCGCTCGACGCCGTCGCCGAGGTGAGCGATCCCGAGGCAGACCAGGTCGTCGACGAGGCGCTCGAGGTCCCGACCTCCGATGATGCGGTGGCGGCCGTCAACGCCCTGGAGGACGCGGACGAGACCGAAGCCGAGGTCGACCCCTACGAGGCGTTCAAGACCGAGCTGCGCACCAAGCCGGGCAAGTGGTACGTCGTGCACTCGTACGCCGGCTTCGAGCGTCGTGTGAAGTCGAACCTCGAGAACCGCATCCAGTCCATGGACATGCAGGACTACATCTTCCAGATCGAGGTTCCGATGGAAGACGTGGTCGAGATCAAGAACGGCCAGCGCAAGATGGTCACCCGCGTGCGCATCCCCGGCTACGTTCTGGTCCGCATGGACCTCAACGAGGACAGCTGGTCCGTCGTGCGCCACACGCCGGGTGTGACGGGCTTTGTCGGCAACGCTCACAACCCGACGCCGCTGCGCTTCAACGAGGCGTTCGAGATGCTGAAGAGCCTCGTTCAGGTCGAGGCGGCGCCTGCCGGCCGTGCCGGCGCCAAGGGCCAGAAGACTGCCGCCCGCGCGATCCCCGCCGAGGTCGACTTCGAGATCGGCGAGACGATCACCATCAAGGAGGGCTCGTTCGCGGGCCTGCCCGGCACGATCAGCGAGATCAACACGCAGAGCGGAAAGCTCACCGTGCTCGTCTCGCTCTTCGAACGCGAGACCCCGGTCGAGCTCAGCTTCGACCAGGTCACCAAGCTGTAAGAAGCGTCCAGCTTCCCCAACTAAGATTCCACGGTCCACCGCCGGCACCCCGCCGCGCGGGAGAGCGCGCGCTCTGCATACGCGAGCAGCAAGCGCACTCGAACAGAAAGAAGGAAAGCAATGGCTCCCAAGAAGAAGGTCACTGGTCTGATCAAGCTTCAGATCAAGGCCGGTGCCGCGAACCCCGCCCCGCCGATCGGCCCCGCGCTCGGTCAGCACGGTGTGAACATCATGGAGTTCTGCAAGGCGTACAACGCCGCCACCGAGGCGCAGCGCGGCAACGTCATCCCGGTCGAGATCACCGTCTACGAGGACCGTTCGTTCACGTTCGTCCTCAAGACCCCGCCGGCCGCAGAACTCATCAAGAAGGCCGCGGGCGTTCAGAAGGGTTCTGGCGTTCCGCACACGAACAAGGTGGGGAAGATCACCCGCGAGCAGGTCCGCGCGATCGCGCAGGAGAAGCTCGTGGACCTCAACGCCAACGACCTCGACGCCGCCGAGAAGATCATTGCGGGCACCGCTCGCTCCATGGGCATCACCGTCGACGCGTAAGCATCATCCGTTGGTCGACTCACGCGCAGCGTGAATGGAGGCCAGCTCCCAAGCATCCGTGGCAGCGCCGGCCAGGCGCGACGACCACCCTCTCTCAAGGAGAACCAGACATGGCACAGAAGTCCAAGGCCTACCGGGCCGCGGCAGAGAAGATCGAGCCGGGCAAGTACTACACCCCCGTGGAAGCCGTCGCACTCGCGAAGGAGACCGGCTCTGCGAAGTTCAACTCGACCGTCGAGGTCGCCCTGAAGCTCGGCGTCGACCCGCGCAAGGCGGATCAGATGGTGCGCGGCACCGTCATCCTGCCGCACGGTACGGGCAAGACCGCCCGCGTCATCGTGTTCGCGACCGGTCCCGCCGCTGAGGCGGCTGCGGCCGCTGGCGCCGACGAGGTCGGTGGCGACGAGTTGATCGAAAAGGTCGCCGGCGGCTACACCGCCTTCGATGCGGCCGTCGCGACGCCCGAGCTCATGGGCAAGGTCGGCCGCCTCGGAAAGGTGCTCGGTCCCCGCGGCCTCATGCCGAACCCGAAGACCGGCACCGTGACCCCCAACCCGGCCAAGGCCGTGGAGGAGATCAAGGGCGGCAAGATCGAGTTCCGCGTCGACAAGCACGCGAACGTGCACTTCGTCGTGGGCAAGGCCGGCTTCAGCGCCGACCAGCTCGCGGAGAACTTCAAGGTCGCAATCGACGAGGTGCAGCGCCTCAAGCCGGCCGCCGCAAAGGGCCGCTACATCCAGAAGGGCGCCGTCTCGACGACCTTCGGGCCGGGCATCCCGCTCGACGTCAACGCGCTCTAAGCAGTTCACTCTCACGAAGGGCCCGCCTCTTGGCGGGCCCTTCGTCGTACCCGGGCACGGTTGCGGCGCACTCTCTGTTGCGGCCAGGGCGGCGCCGGTACGCGCCCGCGGGGTGGCCCGCGGCGCCACGCGGACTGCAAGCGCCGCCCTGGGCCGCTCCGTGCCGGGTTCCGACTGCGCAGTGGCCGGCCGCACGCAGCGCGCGCTGCAAGCCGGTCCTGCGGGAGTGAACTCCTGCGGAATTCCGGGCGACACGCCCGGGATGGTGCACTGATTTGTGGTGGCCCGGGGACGCACGTAAATTACTTACTTGTCACCCCAAAGGTGCGGCTGAGCGGAAGAGCTCGCCGGCCTCAAGCGGAGATGATCTTCCAGCTTTCCAGCCCCGCTTCGATTTGGAGCGAGTGAGCCGGACTGCTAAGATAGACAAGTTGCCCCGGAGCGAATCCGGCCGGTATTTCGGTCGGCTGAATCCGGGTGCGTACGGTCCTTGAGAACTCAACAGCGTGCACATTGTCAATGCCAATTACCCTGGCGCTGCCGTTTTGGTGGCGTGAGGATTCCTTTGGTTTGATCTATTTGAATGTCAGTTTGAT